>Ga0207790_1000089_pt1 | contig 35310 bp, 32 predicted proteins | sample HigsolmetaGSP14D_FD_184842 | JGI IMG/M metagenome (GOLD analysis project Ga0207790, IMG submission 184842) | High solid enriched microbial communities from the Joint BioEnergy Institute, USA - SP1-4-D (SPAdes) | ecosystem: Engineered > Bioreactor > SSF (Solid state fermentation) > Aerobic >...
TGCCACCCACAAGAAGGGTGACAAGGTGTCGGGCCAGATCAAGTCGATCACCGACTTCGGCATCTTCATCGGCCTGGACGGCGGCATCGACGGCCTGGTTCACCTGTCCGACATCAGCTGGGCAACCACCGGTGAAGACATCGTCCGCAACTTCAAGAAGGGCGACACCCTTGAAGCCGTGGTGCTGGCGGTCGATCCGGAGCGCGAGCGCATCTCGCTGGGCGTCAAGCAGCTGGAGCAGGATCCGTTCGGCCAGTACATGGCGACCAATCCGAAGGGCTCCAAGGTCGAAGGCGTGGTGAAGGAAGTCGACGCCAAGGGTGCCATCATCGAGCTGGCCGACGGCATCGAAGGCTACGTCGCTGCACGCGACATCGCCAACGAGCGTGTCGACGACGCGACCCAGCACCTGAAGGTCGGCGACAAGATCGAAGCCAAGTTCGTGGGCATGGACCGCAAGGGCCGTACCCTGCAGCTGTCGATCAAGGCCAAGGATGACGCTGAAATGCGCGAAGTGCTGGAGGAATACCAGTCCTCTTCGGCATCCAGCGGCACCACCCAGCTGGGCGCGCTGCTGCGTGCACAGCTGAACGGCAACAAGTCCGAGTAATCGGTACGCGTAGACCGTAGTTTCCTGGACGGCCCGGGCATGCCCCGGGCCGTTTCAGGGTCTGTACCCCCGAAGTGAGTTCGCAATGACCAAATCCGAACTGATCGAAATCCTCGCGCGCCGGCAGGCGCATCTGAAGTCCGATGATGTCGATCTGGCGGTGAAGTCGTTGCTGGAAATGATGGGGGGTGCCTTGTCGGCCGGAGATCGCATCGAGATCCGTGGTTTCGGCAGTTTTTCCCTGCATTACCGTCCGCCGCGGCTGGGACGCAATCCCAAGACCGGTGAGTCGGTCGCGCTGCCGGGCAAGCATGTCCCGCACTTCAAGCCGGGCAAGGAACTGCGCGAGCGCGTCAGCGATGTCGTGCCGCAGGATGCCGACGCGGCCTGACCGGTCCGCTCCGGACCGCCGGCGCCCGCCCACGTGCGGATCGCACGTGCTGTCGGATAAGCTACAGCCTTCCGACATGGGAGTTGCTTCATGAAGGTTTTCCGCCTGCTGGTCCTGCTGGCCGTCCTGGTCATCGGCCTCATTCTTGGCGCCGTCAACATGACCGCCATGACCTTCAACCTTGTGTTCACTGAAATTCATACGTCGGTCGGCGTGGCGCTCATCACCGCGCTGCTGGTCGGCGTCGTGGTCGGAGCAGGCCTGGTGCTGGTGAGCGTGGTGATTCCGCTCTATGCCCAGCTGCGCCGTGCCAACAAGTCGGTTGCCGCACCGGCAGCCGTTCCCCCCTCCCGATCTTTTGATGGACGCTGACCGAAGATGGATTTCGTCACCGAGTGGTTCTGGTTCTTCCTGTGTGTACCGCTGGCCGCGCTGGCCGGTTGGGTCATCGGCCGCCGCGGTGGCCAGCGCCACGGTGACAGCCAGGTCAGCCGCCTTTCAAGCACCTATTTCCGTGGCCTGAACTATCTGCTCAATGAGCAGCCGGACAAGGCCATCGAGCTGTTCCTGCATATCGCCGAGCTGGACAAGGAAACCTTCGAGACCCAGGTGGCGCTGGGCCACCTGTTCCGCCGCCGCGGCGAGGTGGACCGTGCGATCCGCCTGCACCAGGGCCTGGTGAACCGCCATGACCTGAGTGACGCCCAGCGCGTCCAGGCGCTGCTGGCGCTGGGCGAGGACTACATGAAGTCCGGCCTGCTGGATCGCGCCGAGACCGTATTCTCCGAGCTGGCGCAGATCGACCAGCGTGCGCCCCAGGCGCTCAAGCACCTGATCGGCATCTACCAGGCCGAGCGGGACTGGGAAAAGGCGATCGACAACGCCAGCCGTTACGAGGACGTCACCGGCGAGCCGATGGGCAAGCTGATCGGCCAGTTCGAATGTGAGCTGGCCGAGCGTTTCCGCGGTGCCGGCAAGCTGGACGAGGCCCGCGCGGCCATTGCCCGTGCCTACCAGGCCGACGCCATGTCGGTGCGTGCCGGCATCATCGAAGGCCGCCTGGAGACCGACGACGGCAATGCCGAAGCGGCGGTGCGGGCCTTCGAGCGGGCCGCGCGCAACGATCCCGAATACCTGCCGGAAGTCCTGCAGGCGCTGATGCAGAACTATCGCAAGGTCGGCGACCTGGCCGGTGCCCGGGCGTTCCTGTCGGAAATGACCGAGCACTACCGGGGCATCGCCCCGGTACTGGCACTGACCCAGCTGATGGAAGAGCAGGAGGGCGTGGCCCCGGCGCGCGCCTATCTGGGCCGCCAGCTCAAGGACCGCCCGTCGGTGCGCGGCGAGTCGGCGCTGATCGACCTGACCCTGGCCGAAGGCGCGGACTCCACCGCGACCCTGCACGACCTCAAACACATCACCGACCAGCTGCTGGTACGCAACCCCGCCTACCGCTGCACGCGCTGCGGGTTCGGTGCACGCACCCATCACTGGCAGTGTCCCAGCTGCAAGGAATGGGGTTCGGTGAAGCCGCTGCTGAACTACGCGGTGCTCTGATTCCATGTCTCCGGCCTTGATCGGCGCGATGCTGGCCGTTGTTCTGACCTCGGCCGGCCTGACCGCCTGCGCGCGTGCCTACGCGCTGCGCCGGCAGTTGCTGGACCAGCCCGGCGAACGGCGCAGCCACCAGGTCGCCACGGCCCGGGGGGGCGGCATCGCCATGGTGGTGACGGTGCTGCTGGCCGCCGGTGTGTCGTATCTGGCATGGCCGGGGCAGGGTCATCTCCTGCTGCCGGCCTGCCTGGGTCTGGTGCTGGTGGCCGGCATCGGCTGGTGGGATGACCATCGCCCGCTGCCGGCGCTGCACCGTCTGGCGGTGCATCTGCTGGCCTCGGCCATCGTGGCGGTGCTGGTGAAACAGGCGGGCGGCTCGTGGCTGCAGGCCATGCTCGCGCTCGGGCTGACAGCATCGTTGATCAACATCTGGAACTTCATGGATGGCATCAACGGCATTGCCACCACCCAGGCGATCACCGCCGCAGGGGCGTTCGCCTGGCTGATGCCGTGGCCCTTCGCTCTGGCCGCGATCGTACTGGCGCTGGCCTGCCTGGGGTTTCTGCCATTCAACTTTCCGCGGGCGCGGATCTTCATGGGCGACGTGGGCAGCGGCGCGCTGGGCTATCTGCTGGCCTGTGTGGCCTGCCTGGCGCAGCTGCTGGTGCCGGTCAACCCGTTATTGCTCGTCGTTCCGTTTTCCGCCTTCCTTGTGGACGCGGGCTTCACGCTGCTCACGCGCATGCTCTCCGGGCAGCGCTGGATGCAGGCCCATACACAGCATGTGTACCAGCGTGCGGTGAAGGCCGGTGCAGGTCACGCAACGGTGACCTGCGTGTATATGATGCTGGGGCTGTTCAGCAGCTGTGTGCTCTGCTTTGGCGCCGCGCTGGATCCGTTGCAGCAAGCAGGCGTGGCGGTCGCGTGGTGGGTCATCCTGTCCTGCCTGTGGTGGTTCATGCGGGCGCGCCTGCGCAATTTCTGAGGATTGGTTCTGCTCATGTCAGTTCGGCGGACTCGCTTTTTCGGCCTTTTGCCGCGCGTTGCGATCATCTTCCATGACCTGTTCATGGTCTGGGCGTGCTGGCAGCTGCTGCACGTAGGTCGCTACTCGCTGCTGCACGAGGCGCCGACGCTGCCGCTGTGGACGATGGACACCACCGTGGTGATGCTGATCCAGTCGCTGGTGTTCTGGCGGGTGGGCCTGTACCGCGGCCTGTGGCGCTTTGCCAGCGTGGCCGACCTCATCAACATCTTCAAGGCCAGCTTCATCGGCCTGGTCGCGATCGTGCTCACGCTGATGTGGAAGCGCTTTGAAGGCGTTCCGATGTCGGTGCTGGTGATCTATCCGTTCGCCTTGTCGGCGCTGCTGGGTGCGCCGCGGCTGCTGTACCGCGCGTGGAAGGATTACCAGGCGCTGCAGTCCGATTCGACCGCCCGCCGTGTCCTGATTCTCGGCGCCGGCCAGGCGGCCGAGGCGCTGGTGCGCGATCTGCGCCGCTCGGGTGATTTCGAGCCGGTCGGCCTGCTGGACGATGCACCGCACCTGCAGGGCGCCAAGCTGCAGGGGCTGCCCATCCTGGGCACGCTGGATGAAACCGCGGCCGTGGTGCGCGAGACGGCGGCCAAGCTGATCGTGATCGCCATTCCGTCACTGGATGCGGTGGGCATGCAGCGGGTGGTCGCCATCTGTGAGAGCACCGGCGTCCCGTTCCGCACCGTGCCGCGCCTGAACGACATCCTGCAGGGCAACTCGCTGCCCGGCCAGCTCAAGGAGGTGGCCATCGAGGACCTGCTCGGGCGCAAACCGATCCTGCCGGACTGGCACCTGATCCGGAACTGGCTGGGCGGGCGTACGGTGATGGTGACCGGGGCCGGTGGCTCGATCGGCTCGGAGCTGTGCCGCCAGTGCGCCCGCCATGGCGCCGGCCGCATCGTGCTGCTGGAGATCAGCGAACTGCTGCTGCTGAACATCGAAGGCGAGCTGCGCCGCAGCTTCCCGGACCTGCAGATCGATGCCGTGCTGGGTGACTGCGGTGACCCGGCGGTGATGCGCCATGCCCTGGGCCTGCACCGCGTGGATGCCGCATTCCATGCCGCGGCCTACAAGCAGGTGCCGGTGCTGGAGCGGCAGCTGCGCGAGGCGGTGCGCAACAACATCCTGGCGACCGAATGCGTGGCGCGCGCCTGCATGGACGCCGATGTGGAGCATTTCGTGTTCATTTCCACCGACAAGGCGGTGGACCCGGTGAACTCGCTGGGCGCCAGCAAGCGCTATGCGGAGATGATCTGCCAGAGCCTGGACCAGAAATCCACGCGCACGCGTTTCGTGACGGTGCGCTTCGGCAACGTGCTGGCCTCGGCCGGCAGCGTGGTGCCGCTGTTCCGCGAACAGATCCTGGCCGGCGGACCGGTGACGGTCACCGATCCGGAGGTGACGCGCTATTTCATGACCATTCCGGAGGCCTGCCAGCTGATCCTGCAGGCAGCCGCCTCGGCCTCGCACGGGGCCATCTATACGCTGGACATGGGGGAGCCGGTGCCGATCCGGGTGCTGGCCGAGCAGATGATCCGCCTGGCCGGCAAGCAGCCTTACCAGGACGTGCAGATCATCTACACCGGGCTGCGTCCGGGCGAAAAGCTGCACGAGACGCTGTTCTATTCCGATGAGGACTACCGGCCGACCTCCCACCCGAAGGTGCTGGAGGCCGGGGTTCGTACGTTCTCGCGCGAGCTGGTGCTGGCGAATGTCCCGCGGCTGCGTGAGGCGATTGCGACGTATGATGTGGAAACCATCCGCGCCATCCTGTTCGCCACGATGCCCGAGTTCGCGCCGCTGCAACAGGATGCATACATTCCCTCCGCTAACGTAGTGCCCTTTCCGGCACGAGAGGTCAGTAGCAATCGATGAGCAAGCGAGTTCGCAAAGCGGTTTTCCCGGTCGCAGGGTTGGGTACGCGTTTCCTGCCGGCCACCAAGACGGTTCCCAAGGAAATGCTGCCGATCATCGATCGTCCGCTGATCCAGTACGCGGTTGACGAGGCCATCGAAGCCGGCTGCGACACCCTGGTGTTCATCACCAACCGCTACAAGCACGCGGTGGCTGACTACTTCGACAAGGCGTACGAGCTGGAGCAGAAACTCGAGCGCGCCGGCAAGAAGGAGCAGCTGGAGATGATCCGGCACGTGCTGCCCGAAGGCGTGCGGGCCATCTTCATCACCCAGACCGAGGCGCTCGGTCTGGGCCACGCCGTGCTGTGCGCCAAGGCGGTGATCGGCGACGAGCCCTTTGCCGTGCTGCTGCCCGACGATCTGATCTGGAACCGCGGTGACGGTGCGCTCAAGCAGATGGCCGATCTGAACGAGCAGACCGGCGCCAGCGTGATCGCGGTGGAAGATGTCCCGCACGAGAACACCGCCAGCTACGGCATCGTGGCCACCGAAGCATTCGATGGCCGCAAGGGGCGCATCGCCCAGATCGTCGAGAAGCCCAAGCCGGAGGACGCGCCGAGCGATCTGGCCGTGGTGGGCCGCTACGTGCTGAGCCCGAAGATCTTCGAGCTGCTTGAAGCCACCGGTACCGGTGCCGGCGGCGAGATCCAGCTGACCGACGCCATCGCCGAGCTGCTGGGCCAGGAGGCGGTGGATGCCTACCGCTTCGAAGGCACCCGGTTCGACTGCGGTACCCACCTGGGTCTGGTCGAGGCGACGATCCGGTTCGCGCTGGAGAGCGACAAGCTGGCGGGCCCGGCCCGGCAGAAGCTGCGTGAGATGCTGGCCGAATAAGCCGCACCACGGATGCATGCAGAAACGGCAGCCTTGCGGCTGCCGTTTCTGTTTCCAGCGTTAAGCGCAGGTGCTGCTTACAGGGCCTCGAAGATGCCCGCTGCGCCCATGCCGGTGCCGATGCACATGGTGACCATGCCGTACTTCTGCTGGCGGCGGCGCAGGCCGTGCAGCAGGGTGGCGGTACGGATCGCGCCGGTGGCACCCAGCGGGTGACCCAGGGCGATGGCGCCGCCCAGCGGATTCACCTTGTCCGGGTCCAGCCCGCAGTCACGGATGACCGCCAGCGACTGGGCGGCGAACGCTTCGTTGAGCTCGATCCAGTCCAGCTGGTCCTGGGTCAGGCCGGCCTGCTTGAGCGCCTTGGGAATGGCCGCGATCGGGCCGATGCCCATCACTTCCGGACGCACGCCGGCCACGGAGAAGCTGACGAAACGGGCCAGCGGGGTCAGGCCGTAGTCCTTCACCGCCTGCTCGGAGGCCAGCAGCACCGCGCCGGCGCCGTCGCTCATCTGCGAGGAGTTGCCGGCAGTCACCGTGCCGCCGAACTGGCCGTTGCGGAACACCGGGCGCAGCTTGGCGAGGCCTTCGGCCGAGGAATCCGGGCGCGGGCCTTCGTCGGTGTCGACGATACGTTCGCGGGTGATGATGCGCTGGCCGTCGGCCAGGTCCGGCTGCCGCGTGCGGATGCCATACGGGCTGATCTCATCCTTGAACTCACCACTCTGGATCGCCGCCATGGCCTTCTGGTGCGAGGCCAGCGCGAAGGCGTCCTGGTCCTCGCGCGAGACCTTCCATTCCTCGGCGACCTTTTCCGCGGTGATGCCCATGCCGTAGGCGATGGCCACGTGGTCGTTGTCGAACACGCTCGGGGCCATCGCGATCTTGTTGCCCATCATCGGCACCATCGACATCGATTCGGTGCCGCCGGCGAGCATCAGGTCGGCGTTGCCGAGGCGGATCTGGTCGGCAGCCATCGCCACCGCCTGCAGCCCGGAGGAGCAGAAGCGGTTGACGGTCTGCGCGGCGATCGTGTCCGGCAGGCCGGCCAGCAGCACGCCGATACGGGCCACGTTCATGCCCTGCTCGGCTTCAGGCATCGCGCAGCCGATGATGGCGTCGTCGATCCGGTTCACATCGATGCCCGGCGCCTGCGCCACGACATGCTTCAGTACGTGCGCCAGCATGTCATCGGGGCGGGTGTTGCGGAACACGCCCTTGGGTGCCTTGCCTACCGGCGTACGGGTGGCGGCGACAATGTAGGCGTCCTGGATTTGCTTGGTCATTGCAGTGATCTCTTGAATGGGGTTTGCGGCGTCGAGGCAGACTCGACGGCCACAGCAGGGGGTGCCGGCCGGGGCCGGCACCGGCCATCGATCAATTGCGCAGCGGCTTGCCGGTCTTGAGCATGTGCGCGATGCGGGCCTGGGTCTTTTCCTGCTGGGCCAGTTCCACGAAGTGCCTGCGTTCCAGGGTGAGCAGCCACTCTTCGTCGACCAGCGTGCCGCGGTCCACCTCGCCACCACACAGCACGGTGGCGATGCGCACGGCGATCTCGTAGTCGTACTCGCTGATGAAGCGGCCTTCGAGCATGTTCACCAGCATCATCTTGAAGGTGGCGATACCCACATCGCCGGCGACCTGGATGCGGCGGGCGGGCATCGGCGGACGGTAGCCGCCCTCAGCCAGCGCACGCACTTCCGCCTTGGCGATGTGCAGGGCCTCGTAGCTGTTGAACACCACCTTGTCGGTGGGGCGCATCAGGCCGAGTTCCTTGGCGTTGACCGCCGAGTTGGAGACCTTGGCCATGGCCACGGTCTCGAAGGTCTTCTTCAGCTCGGCGAACACATCGCCGCCGGGACCTGCGGCCACCGACGCGCGCACCGCCAGCTCCTTCAGGCCACCACCGGCCGGCAGCAGGCCGACGCCGGCCTCCACCAGGCCGATGTAGCTTTCCAGGGCCGCCACGCTCTTGGCGCTGTGCATCTGGAACTCGCAGCCGCCACCCAGGGCCAGGCCGCGCACGGCGGTCACCACCGGCACCAGCGAATACTTGATGGCCTGGCTGGTGCGCTGGAAGTTGTGCACCATGGCTTCGAACTGGTCGACCTTGCCGGCCTGCAACAGGCCCAGCGCACCGGCCAGGTCCGCGCCGGCGGAGAAGGGTTCCTTCTGCTGCCAGATCACCAGCCCGGTGAAGTCCTTCTCGGCGCGGCGGATCGCTTCCTGCAGCCCGTCGAGCACATGGTCGGACACGGTGTTCATCTTGGTCTTGAAGCTGACCACGGCGATGCCGTCGCCGTCGTGCCACATGCGCACGCCGTCATTTTCGAACACCGTCTCGCCCGGGCTGAACTGTTCGCCCAGCAGCGGATCGGGGAAGCGCTGGCGCTGGTAGACCGGCAGCGCCGAGCGCGGCAGCTTGGCATTGCGCGTCGGGCTGTAGCTGCCTTCGGCCGCATGCACGCCATCGCGGCCATCGAACACCCAGTCCGGCAGCGGTGCGCTGCTCATGCTCTTGCCGGCGACGATGTCATCGGCGATCCACTGCGCCACCTGCTTCCAGCCGGCGGCCTGCCAGGTTTCGAACGGGCCCAGCGACCAGCCGTAGCCCCAGCGGATGGCCAGGTCCACGTCGCGCGCGGTCTCGGCGATGTCGGCCAGGTGGTAGGCGCTGTAGTGGAACAGGTCGCGGAACGTGGCCCACAGGAACTGTGCCTGCGGGTGCTGGCTTTCGCGCAGTTTGGCGAATTTCTCGGCCGGGTTCCTGATCTTCAGGATGTCGACCACTTCCGGTGCGGCGGTGCGGTCTGCCGGGCGGTAATCCTGCTTCTCCAGATCGAGGACGACGATGTCCTTGCCGACCTTGCGGAAGATGCCGGCGCCGGTCTTCTGGCCGAGCGCGCCCTTGGCGATCAGCGCCTCCAGCCACTTCGGCGACGTGAAGAACTCATGCCACGGATCGTTGGGCAGCGTGTCGCCCATGGTCTTGATGACGTGCGCCATGGTGTCCAGGCCGACCACATCGGAGGTGCGGTAGGTCGCCGACTTCGGGCGGCCGACCAGCGGACCGGTGAGGCCGTCCACTTCATCGAAGCCCAGGCCGAATTCCTGCGTGTGGTGGATGGTGGACAGGATCGAGAACACGCCGATGCGGTTGCCGATGAAGTTCGGGGTGTCCTTGGCGTACACCACGCCCTTGCCGAGCGTGGTGACCAGGAACGCCTCCAGGCCTTCAAGCACCGACGCATCGGTGGTGGAGGCGGGGATCAGCTCGGCCAGGTGCATGTAGCGCGGCGGGTTGAAGAAATGCACGCCGCAGAAGCGGTGGCGCAGCTGCTCGGGCAGCACGTCGGCCAGCTTGTTGATGCCCAGGCCGGAGGTGTTGGAGGCCAGCACCGCGTGATCGGCCACGAACGGGGCGATCTTCCGGTACAGGTCCTGCTTCCAGTCCATCCGCTCGGCGATGGCTTCGATGATCAGGTCGCAGTCCTTGAGCTGCTCCAGGCCGGTCTCGTAGTTGGCCGGAGTGATCGCCTCGGCATAGGACTTGCTGGCCAGCGGGGCCGGGCTGAGCTTGCCCAGGTTGGCGATCGCCTTGAGCACGATGCCATCGGCCGGACCTTCCTTGGCGGGCAGGTCGAACAGCACGGTGTCGACACCGGCATTGGTGAGGTGGGCCGCGATCTGGGCGCCCATCACGCCGGCACCCAACACGGCGGCACGGCGGACTTGCAGGGAATGGGTCATGGTATGGGCCTTTGTTGTTACCGGGTGGAATCGGAAGAAGGGGAGGGCGCGCCGGTGCCGCGGGCACTGGCGCGGAAACCCGCTTCGGCGAAATGAATCAGTTCGCGGGCCGCCTGCGCACGATGCGCTGCTTCGGTGACACCGGCGGGACGCTTGATCAGGCCGAAATCGGCCATGGCATAGGTGAGCGAGCCGGCGAGGAAATCCAGCCGCCAGTACAGCTCTTCCTTGCTCAGCCCCGGCACGCACTCGGCGATGGCTTTGCCGAAGGCGCGCAGCACATGGCCGTAGTGATCGGACAGGAACTTTCGCAGGTTGTCGTTCTTCTCCGCATAGGCACGGGCGATCACCCGCACGAAGGCGCCGCCGCTCTGGCGGTTCTGCGCCAGCGCCAGGGCGGGCTCGACGAAGGCGGCCAGCACCGGGCGCAGTTCGCCCGGATGCTCGGCGCGCGCGCGCTCGAGCTGGCCCAGGCGGGCGCTGGTCATCTCATCCATGCGCCGGCGGAAGACCTCGTTGACCAGGTTGTCCTTGGAGCCGAAGTGGTAATTGACCGCTGCGATGTTCACGTCCGCCTGGCTGGTGACCTGCCGCAGCGAGGTGCCGGCAAAGCCATGCAGCGCGAACAGCTCCTCGGCGGCACCGAGAATCCGGTCCTTGGTCGAGAAGTGGGTGGGCTTGACCATGGGTGGGGCAGGGCTCAATCAAACGATTGTTTGATACTACGACCAGACGGGTGCGTATGGCATTTTGCGGTGCAGCAAAAATCGCGGGGCGCTCAGGTGCCGCTCAGGCCTGTGAACGCCATGCCCGGCCGACCGCCCGGCCTTGTAGAGCCGACCCATGCTCGGCTGTCTCGAGCCTGTAGAGGCGAGCCATGCTCGGCTTCGGTCGCCGTGCAATCCGTTCCAGCCGAGCATGGCCCGGCTCTACCCAGGGCAGGCGCTCCAGCCGAGCATGGCCCGGCTCTACCCCGGCAGGCGCGCAGCCGGGCATGGCGCGGCTCTACCGCCCGCTGAAGGCGGTGCCGGGCCCCTCTACCACGGGCGCCCGTTATCTCTTACAATCCGCCCACGTTTATCAGGCTAAGCCCGCGTTTCGACGCGGCTTTTTTTTTGTTACCCTTCGGGCCATCCGCGGCCCGAACCCCATTGGAGACATCCCATGGCGCTGGAGCGCACCCTTTCGATCATCAAGCCGGATGCCGTTGCTAAGAACGTCATCGGTGAAATCTACGCCCGCTTCGAGAAGGCCGGCCTGAAGATCGTTGCCGCCAAGTACAAGCAGCTGTCGCGCGCCGAAGCCGAAGGCTTCTACGCCGTGCACCGCGAGCGTCCGTTCTTCAACGCGCTGGTGGAGTTCATGATCTCCGGCCCGGTGATGATCCAGGCGCTGGAAGGCGAGAACGCCGTGTCGCTGCACCGCGACCTGCTGGGCGCCACCAACCCGAAGGACGCCGCGCCGGGCACGATCCGCGCCGACTTCGCCGATTCCATCGATGCCAATGCCGCCCACGGCTCGGACTCGGTCGAGAATGCAGCCATCGAGGTGGCCTACTTCTTCGCCGCGACCGAAGTCGTCTCGCGCTGAGAGTGAAGCCGTGAACGAGGTCGTACAGACACCCGCCATCCAGTCGCTGCCGAAGCAGGCACCCGCGGCTGGCAAGCAGAACCTGCTCGACCTCGATCGCGCGGGCCTGGAGCAGTTTTTCGTCGAGGTACTGGGCGAAAAGAAGTTCCGCGCCCACCAGGTGATGAAGTGGATCCACCATCGCTACGTCACCAACTTCGATGAAATGACCGACCTCGGCAAGGTCCTGCGCGGCAAGCTGCAGGAGCATGCCGAGGTGCTGGTTCCCAACATCGTGTTCGACAAGCCCTCCGCCGACGGCACCCACAAGTGGCTGCTGGCGATGGGCGTGGATGGCAAGAACGCGATCGAGACCGTGTACATCCCGGACAAGACCCGCGGCACGCTGTGCGTGTCCTCGCAGGTCGGCTGCGGGCTGAACTGCACGTTCTGCTCCACCGCCACCCAGGGCTTCAACCGCAACCTGACCACGGCCGAGATCATCGGGCAGGTCTGGGTTGCCGCGCGCCACCTGGGCAACGTGCCGCACCAGATGCGCCGCCTCACCAACGTGGTGATGATGGGCATGGGCGAGCCGCTGATGAATTTCGACAACGTCGTGCGCGCCATGAGCGTGATGCGCGACGACCTGGGCTACGGCCTGGCCAACAAGCGCGTGACCCTGTCGACCTCCGGCCTGGTGCCGCAGATCGACCGCCTGTCGGCCGAAAGCGATGTGTCGCTGGCGGTGTCGCTGCATGCGCCGAACGATGCGCTGCGCGAGACGCTGGTGCCGCTCAACAAGAAGTACCCGATCGCCGAGCTGATGGCCTCGTGCGCACGCTACCTGCGTGCCAACAAGCGCCGCGAATCGGTCACCTTCGAATACACCCTGATGAAGGGCATCAACGACAAGCCGGAGCATGCCCGCGAGCTGGCCCGCCTGATGCGCCAGTTCGACAACGCGGTGCAGGCCAAGGATTCGGGCAAGGTGAACCTGATCCCGTTCAATCCCTTCCCGGGGACCCGTTACGAGCGTTCCGAAGAAGCGCACATCCGCGCCTTCCAGAAGATCCTGCTGGACAGCAACGTGCTCACGATGGTCCGCCGCACCCGTGGCGATGACATCGACGCGGCCTGCGGCCAGCTCAAGGGCCAGGTGATGGACCGGACCCGCCGCCAGGCGGAATTCAACAAGACCCTGCAGGCCGGAACCGGGCGCGATGCCGTTGCCTGACCGCCGGATGCCAGCCGTGCTGTTCAGCGTGCTGGCACTGGCCGGTTGCGGTGGACCGAAGGGCGTCAAGCCGCCCAAGCCGCACCTTGCCGTCGCGCCGAGTTATGTGGCGCGCGATGATGGGCAGGTGCGCCGGGTGCATCAGTACCAGACCCAGCTGGCGCTGGCTGGCGGGGAACTGCAGGCCGGTGACACCGCCGCGGCGGAAAAACGCGCCCGTGCGGCGCTGGGGCTGTTTCCGCAGCGCGCCGACGCCATGCTGATCCTGGCCGCCACCGCCGACCGCCAGGGCAAGGCCGAGCAGGCCCAGCAGTGGCTGCAGCGTGCCGCCGAGACGGCGCCGCAGCGTGGCGATGTGCTCAACAACTACGGCGCCTGGCTGTGCCAGAACGGGCGCGCCAGCGAATCATTGGCATGGTTCGACCGTGCCGTCGCCGCGCCGGCCTATCCCACACCGGAAGTGGCCCAGGCCAACGCAGGCACCTGCGCGCTGCAGCTGGGGCAGCGCGAACGCGCCGAGCGGGACCTGCGGGCCGCGCTGCAGCGCGACGCCGGCAACATGCAGGCGCTGGAATCGATGGCGCGGCTGTCCTTCGACCAGGGGGCGTACCTGGAGGCGCGCGCCTTTGCCGAGCGACGGCTCGCGGCTGCACCGGCCACGCTTTCCATGTTACAACTGGCTTCTCAGATCGAGGCGCGACTGGGTGATCAACGGGCCGCCGATCGTTACCTGCAGCGGATCCGCCAGGAGTTTCCGCAGGCTGCGGGCACCAATTCCAAGGGTTGAGGCATAGTGACAGACCACCAGACTGAGAGCGCTTTCGAAACGGCTGCCGGATGCGGTGAGCGTCTGCGCCAGGCCCGCCAGGCCGCCGGTTGGACCGTGGAGGACGTAGCCCAGCGCCTGCGCATGCCGGCGCAGGTCGTGCGTTCACTGGAAGAAGAGCAGTGGCAGCGCCTGGGTGCGCCGGTGTTCGTCCGTGGCCAGCTCCGCAGCTATGCACGCCTGCTGGGCGTGGATGTCGGCCAGGTGCTGGAACAGGCGCAGCTGCAGCCGGTGGTGCCGCCGACCCTGGTCAGCCATACCCATACTCCCCGCGCGCGGCGCATCGCCGAGAGCTTCGGCCGCCGGCTGCTGTACGTGGGGATCACCGCGGTGCTGGTGGTGCCGGCATGGTTCGCCACGCGGGGGCACTTCGAAGGGGCCGCGCAGGGCCCGAGCACGGCCTCGCTGGATGCCATTCCCGCCGCCGTCACGGTCACCCCGCCCAGCCAGGCCTCGGCGCGTGGTGACGCTGCCGACAGCGCCGCGGTGCCGGCCGCCAGGCCCGCCTCGGCCCCTTATGTGGCGTCGCTGGCACCCGTGCCGCGTCCGGCCGCACCTGCCGCAGCGCCGGCCGCCTCGCTGGACCTGCAGTTCAAGGGTGACAGCTGGGTGGATATCACCGCTCCGGACGGCAGCACCGTGGAGAAGGCGCTGGTGAAGGCGGGGCAGTCGCGCAGCTTCACACCGGGCCAGGTGGCCCGCGTGGTGCTCGGCAATGCCTCGGCGGTGGAGGTTCAGCAGCAGGGCCGTATCGTCGACCTGCAGGCCTTCCAGCGAGCCAACGTCGCCCGCTTTACGGTATCCTCTGAAGGCTCCGTTGCCCCGGTCGCAAACTGAGGCACGGGTTTTCCATACCCACAATCCAATGAACAGTCCCACCCGGCATGGTTGCGTCCGGCGCTGGTGGGGCGAGAGTACGCATGGCGATCGACGACCTGCTCGACGAGCACGAACAAAGTGAACGGGTCCGCAGCTGGCTGCGGAAAAATGGCGTCAGCATCTTCTGCGGCATCGCGGTTGCCATCGGCGGCATCGCCGGCTGGCAGTGGTGGCAGAACGAGCACGGCAGCAAGCTGGCCCAGGCCAACCTGGAATACCAGAAGGTGCAGCAGGGCCTGCAGGCGAACAAGCTTGATGACGCCGCCAAGGCGGTGAAATCGCTCGAAGCCGGCCCCTCGAACATCTACGCCGAACTGGCCGCCCTGCAGCTGGCCAAGGCCCAGGTGGACGCCGGCAAGAACGACGACGCGTTGGCCACCCTGCGTGCGCTGAAGCTGGAAGGCGAATTCCAGCAGGTGGTCGACCAGCGCATCGCGCGCCTGCTGGTGGCTTCGGGCAAGGCCGATGAAGCCATTGCCGTGGTCAGCCGCTTCAGCGACAGCGCCAGCCTGGAGATCCATGGCGATGCGCTGATGGCGCAGGGCAAGCGCGATGCGGCACGTGAGCAGTACCAGAAGGCGCTGAAGACGCTGGATGTGGCAGCGCCGCAGCGGCGCCTGCTGGAAACCAAGGTTATTGACGCGGGCGGTTCAGTCGCTGCGGAGGCGGTGTAATGGGTCAGATGATCATTCTCAAGCGTGTCGCCACCGTGGCCCTGATGGGCATGGCCCTGACCGGCTGCACCACGGTGAAGGGCTGGTTCGCCGGCAAGGACGCCGAGGCCAAGAAGGCGATGGAGCCGGCCGAGCTGGTCAAGTTCGAGCCCACCGTGAAGGTGGACCGGCTGTGGTCGGTGAACCTGGGCAAGGGCGAAGGCCGTATCGGCGCCCGCCAGGGCCCGGTCGTGGCCGATGGCCGCGTGTACGCGGCGGCCTTCACCGGTGGCGTGCACGCCATCGACCTGGCCAGCGGCAAGAACGTCTGGACCTGGGATGCACCGAAGGAGAAGAAGCGGCCGAAGCTGCGTCTGTCCGGGGGTCCGGGCGTGGGCGAAGGCCTGGTGGTGATCGGCACGCTTGACGGCCAGGTGTTCGCGCTCGATGCGGCCACCGGTACCGAGAAGTGGCGTGCCCGTGTCCCCGGTGAAGTGATTTCCGCCCCGGCCGTCGGCCAGGGCATGGTGTATGTGCGCAGCAACGATGGCCGCATCACCGCGTTCGACAACGACAACGGCACCCAGCGCTGGTTCAACCCGCGCGAACTGCCGGCCCTGACCGTGCGTGGCAATGCGCCGGTGGTGCCGGGCCCGGGTGTGCTGTTCATCGGCAACGACGACGGCTCGCTGGCCGCCCTGGCGATGGCCGATGGCCGCACGCTGTGGGACCAGACCGTGGCCAACCCGGAAGGGCGCACCGAACTGGAGCGCATGTCCGACGTGGACGGTGCCCCGGTGCTGGAAGGCAACACGCTGTTCGTGAGCAGCTTCAAGAACCAGACCATGGCCATCGAAGGCCCGACCGGCCGCCCGCTGTGGGCGCGCGACCACGGCGGTGCCGGTGGCGTGGCGCTGTCCAGCAGCTACGCGGTGGTGACCGACGCGCAGGGCGGCGTGTACGGCCTGGACAAGCCCAGCGGTGCGGCCAGCTGGTCGCAGACCGGGCTGGCCCGGCGCCAGCTGAGCGGCCCGGCGGTGCAGGGCGACTATGTCGTGGTGGGTGATTACAAGGGCTACGTGCACTGGCTGCAGCAGTCCGATGGCGCAATGGCGGCGCGGGCCAAGACCGGGGGTGACCCGATCAAGGCGCAGCCGGTGGTCGCCGACGGCATCGTGCTGATCCAGAATGTAGACGGCAAGCTGACCGCTTTCCGCTTGGCTCAATAAAAACAACTACGGAGTACCCGCGATGCTGCCCTTGGTCGCCCTGGTCGGACGGCCGAATGTCGGCAAGTCCACTATTTTCAATGCGCTCACCCGCACCCGTGACGCCCTGGTCCATGACCAGCCTGGCGTCACCCGGGATCGCAATTACGGCGTGTGCCGTCTGGATGAAGACAACCACTTCATGGTGGTGGACACCGGCGGCATCGCCGAGCAGGAAGAAGGCCTGGCCGGCGCCACCACGCGGCAGGCCCGCGCGGCGGCGGCTGAAGCCGATCTGATCCTGTTCGTGGTGGATGCCCGCGATGGTACGTCCGGCGCGGACGATGAGATCCTGGCCTGGCTGCGCAAGCTGTCACGGCCCACGCTGCTGCTGATCAACAAGATCGACGGCACCGACGAGGACACCGTGCGTTCCGAGTTCGCCCGCTACGGTTTCAGCGAAATGCTGACCGTCTCGGCCGCGCACCGCCAGGGCATCGACGATCTGGTCGACGAAGTGATCGCCCGCATGCCCGAGGAAGGCAGCGGCGAGGAACTGGACAACGACCCGAACCGGATCCGCATCGCTTTCGTCGGCCGCCCCAACGTGGGCAAGTCCACGCTGGTCAACCGCATCCTCGGCGAGGAGCGCATGATCGCCTCGGACGTGCCCGGCACCACGCGTGACTCGATCGCGGTGGATCTGGAGCGTGACGGCCGCGAGTACCGCTTGATCGATACCGCCGGCCTGCGCCGCCGTTCGCGGGTGGACGAGGTGGTCGAGAAGTTCTCGGTGGTCAAGACCATGCAGTCCATCGAGCAGTGCCAGGTGGCCGTGCTGATGCTGGATGCCACCGAAGGCGTGACCGACCAGGATGCCACCGTGCTCGGCGCCGTGCTCGATGCCGGCCGCGCCCTGGTGATCGCGATCAACAAGTGGGACGGGCTGACCGATTACCAGCGTGAGCAGGCTGAAACGATGCTCTCGCTGAAGCTCGGTTTCGTGCCGTGGGCCGAGTCGGTCCGGATCTCGGCCAAGCACGGCTCGGGCCTGCGTGAACTGTTCCGCGCGATCCACCGTGCACATGAATCGGCCAACAAGGAATTCAGCACCAGCGAAGTGAACAAGGCGCTGGAAGTGGCCTACGAGACCAACCCGCCGCCGACCATCCGTGGCCATGTCTCCAAGCTGCGCTACGTGCATCCGGCCGGCGCGAACCCGCCGACCTTCATCGTGCACGGTACGCGCCTGAAGGACCTGCAGGAGTCGTACAAGCGCTACCTGGAAAACTTCTTCCGCAAGCGCTTCAAGCTGATCGGCACGCCGGTGCAGTTCATCTTCCGCGAGGGTGCCAACCCCTACGAAGGCAAGAAGAACGTGCTCACCGAACGGCAGGTCAAGGCCAAGCGCCGCCTGATGAAGCACGTCAAGGGCCGTTGACCGCCGCGCGGGCGTGAGGTCTCCCTCACCCGCGCACGGTCGATAATACGGCCATGAACTGTCCTGAAGTCAGCCCCGAACTCGCCCGGCAGCGCCTCACCGAAGGTGCGGTGCTGCTCGACATCCGCCAGCCCTTCGAACGCGCCGGCGGCATGGCCGAGGGGGCCCGGGGTGTTGACGCGGCCGCGCTGCTGCAGGCCCCGGCCGAGCATGTGCCGGGGCAGGCACAGCAGGTCCTGCTGATCTGCCAGACCGGCCGGCGCTCGGCGCAGGCCGCCACCGCACTGCAGCAGGCCGGGTATGCCCGTGTGGCCTCGGTGCGCGGTGGCACGGTGGCCTGGCGTGAGCAGGGGCTGCCGCTGGTACAGCCGCAGGTCGATGCCGCCGAACGGGATTTCCATGACCGCTACGCGCGGCATCTGCTGCTGCCCCAGGTGGGCGAAGCCGGGCAGCGCCGTCTGCAGGGTGCGCGCGTGCTGCTGGTGGGTGCCGGCGGACTGGGTGCACCGGCCAGCTTCTATCTGGCCGCCGCCGGTGTGGGCCACCTGCGCATCGTCGACCACGACACCGTGGAGCGCAGCAACCTGCATCGGCAGATCGTGCACACCGAGGCGAGCGTCGGCCAGGCCAAGGTGGACTCGGCCCGGCAGCGGCTGCTTGCGCTCAATCCCCTGATCGAGGTGGAGGCCGTGCGTGAGCGGGTCAGTGCGCAGAACATCGACCGCCTGCTGGAGGGTGTGGATGTGGTGCTGGACGGCTCCGACAACTTCCCCGTGCGTTACCTGCTCAACGATGCCTGCATCGCGCACCGGCTGCCGCTGGTCTACGCAGCCATCGAACGCTTCGATGGCCAGGTGAGCGTGTTCGACGCCGGCCGCCAGCGCGGCGTGGCCCCGTGTTACCGCTGCCTGTTTCCACAGCCGCCCCCGCCACAGTTCGCGCCGAACTGTGCCGAGGCCGGGGTGCTGGGCGTGCTGCCCGGGCTGGCCGGCGTGCTGCAGGCCACCGAAGTGCTCAAGCTGCTGCTGGAGATCGGCGAGCCGCTGGTCGGCCGGCTGCTGCGCTTCGATGCGCTGTCCATGCGCATGCGCGAGACGCTGCTGGCCCCGGACCCGCACTGTGCGGTCTGCGCGCCGGGTATTCCGTTTGCCGGGTACATCGACTACGCCGCTTTCTGCAGCAGCGCGCCCTGACGCTGTTTGCGCAACGATGCCGGCGTTTTGCGCCTGCGGTGTTCCATGGCTGACACGATCAAACGCGAGGGTTCCGCTACTGCTGGCGCGTGTCTTGCCCTATCGTGGCGGCATTGACGCATACCGGGGATACGCCGCATGGCGGTAGAAGCAGCGACCAGCAGCGAGCTGGTCAAGGTGGTGGCGCTGTTGGGCGCTGCGGTGGTGATGGTGCCGCTGTTCCGGCGCTTCGGGCTGGGCTCGGTGCTGGGGTATTTCACCGCCGGGCTGGCCATTGGTCCGTTCGGCCTGGGCTGGTTCTCCGATCCCCAGGCCATTCTGCACACCGCCGAGCTCGGTGTGGTCATGTTCCTTTTCGTGATCGGGCTGGAGATGCGCCCCTCCCATCTGTGGAGCCTGCGCAGGGAGATCTTCGGCCTGGGCACGGCGCAGATCGTCACCTGCGCGCTGGTGCTGACCGCGGTGGCCAAGCTGTTCGGGTTTCCCTGGCAGGTGGCGTTCATCGGCGCGGCCGGGTTCGTGCTGACCTCCACCGCCGTGGTGATGCAGCTGCTGGCCGAGCGGGGCGACATCGCGCTGCCGTCGGGGCAGAAGATCGTCTCCATCCTGCTGTTCGAAGACCTGCTGATCGTGCCGCTGCTGGCGCTGGTGGCGTTCATGTCGCCGGGTGCCAGTCACGCCGACGGCGCAGGCTCGCGCTGGCTGGCGATCGGCATCGGCGCGGCGGCGATCATCGGGCTGGTGCTGGTCGGCCGGTTCCTGCTCAATCCGCTGTTCCGGGTGCTGGCGGCGGCCAAGGCGCGCGAGGTGATGACCGCTGCCGCGCTGCTGGTGGTACTGGGCTCGGCGCTGCTGATGCAGTTGTCCGGGCTGTCGATGGCGATGGGCGCGTTCCTGGCCGGCGTGCTGCTGAGCGAGTCGACCTTCCGCCACCAGATCGAAGCCGATATCGAGCCGTTCCGCGGCATCCTGCTCGGGCTGTTCTTCCTCAGCGTGGGCATGGCGCTGGACCTGTCGGTGGTGGCCGGCAACTGGCCGGTCATCCTCGGCCTGGTGCTGGCGCTGATGGCGGCCAAGGCCACCTGCATCTACGCGGTGGCGCGGCTGGTGGGCAGCGACCCGGCGCAGGCACTGGACCGCGGCGTGGTGATGGCGCAGGGCGGTGAGTTCGCCTTCGTGCTGTTCTCCGCCGCTGCCAGCGCCGGTGTGATCGACATGGACATCAATGCCAACTTCACCGCCGTGGTGGTGCTGTCCATGGCGCTCACGCCGTTGGTGGTGCTGCTGCACCGGCGCCTGGCCCCGCGGCCGGCGGTGGATCTGGCCGGCGTGGACGAAGCCGAGGGCCTGTCCGGAAGCGTGCTGATGATCGGCTTCGGCCGCTTCGGCCAGGTCGCCAGCCAGTCGCTGCTCGCCCGCGATGTGGATGTGACCATCATCGACAACGACGTGGAGATGATCCACAACGCCGAGCGCTTCGGCTTCAAGATCTACTATGGCGACGGGACCCGGCTGGACGTGCTGCACGCCTCCGGCGCCGCCTCGGCGCGGGCCATCGCGGTGTGCGTGGACCGCCCCGAGGATGCCGACCGCATCGTCGAATTGGTCGCCCACGAGTTCCCGCAGGCCCGGTTGCTGGTGCGCTCGTTCGACCGCGAGCATTCGCTGCGGCTCATCCATGCCGGGGTGGATTACCAGATCCGGGAAACCTTCGAATCGGCGTTGATGTTCGGCCAGGCCGCACTGCGCGAACTCGGGGTGGACGCCGATGAAGTGCGCGATATCGCCGAGCAGATCCGCGACCGGGATGCCGAACGTCTCGAACTGGAAATGGCCAGCGGCAACCTGCGCGCGGGCGCCCACATGGTGTTCGGCAGCACGCTGCCCGGCGTGCCCACGCCGACCCCGTTCACCGCGCCGCGGCGCAAGGCGCGCACGCTCAATGCCGACCAGGTACCTGCCGACCCGGTGCCGACCGGCAAGGAGTGAGCGGCACCGGCCGGGGCGGTGGGCGAGGGCGCGCGAATCGGGGACAATGACGTTCCCGCCGCCCCACACCCGCATTCGATGAACGACGCCGCCGCACCGATTCCTGCCCGCATTCTTGATGGCCGCCGCATTGCCGAGGACCTGCTCGACAGCCTGAAGGTGCGGGTGGACGCCCGTGTTGCCGCCGGCGGCAGCCGCCCGGGGCTGGCCGTGGTGCTGGTGGGCGGTGACCCGGCCTCGGCGGTGTACGTGCGCAACAAGCGCCGCGCCGCCGAGAAGGTCGGCATCGCCGCCTATGACTATGACCTGCCGGCCGGCACCAGCGAAGCGGAGCTGCTGGCGCTGATCGACCAGCTCAACGCCGACCCGAAGATCAACGGCATCCTGATCCAGCTGCCGCTGCCCGGCATTCCGGATGCGCGCCGCTTGATCCAGCGCATCGACCCGCGCAAGGACGTGGACGGCTTCCATCCGGAAAACGTCGGCCACCTGGTGCTGCGCGAATTCGGCCTGCGCCCGTGCACCCCGCGCGGCATCACCACGCTGCTGGGCCATACCGACCAGCCGGTGCGCGGGCGCAACGCCACCATCGTGGGGGTGAGCAACCACGTGGGCCGGCCGATGGGGCTGGAGCTGCTGATTGCCGGCTGCACGGTCACCAGCTGCCACAAGTTCACCCCCAAGGACGTGCTGGAACAGGCCGTGCGCAACGCCGACATCCTGGTGGTGGCGGTGGGCCGGCCGGGCATCGTGCCGGGCGAATGGGTCAAGCCGGGCGCGGTGGTGATCGATGTGGGCATCAACCGCCTGGACGATGGCCGCCTGGTCGGCGATGTCGGCTTCGAGGCCGCTGCCGCGCGGGCCAGCTGGATCACCCCGGTGCCGGGCGGCGTCGGTCCGATGACCGTGGCCACGCTGATGCAGAACACACTGGAAGCCGCAGAGGCCGGCTGAGGCGCGACGGGGGAGGGGCGGCCGGCACACTGCGTCGCATCCACCCCCTGCCCTTGGGCGGGCAAAAGGGGTAAAATGACGCGCTTCCCCACATCTCGGGTACGCCGATGCTGCGCATTCAGGCTGAAGCACTGACTTACGACGACGTCTCGCTCGTCCCCGCCCACTCGACCATCCTGCCCAAGGACGTCAGCCTGGAAACACGGCTGACCCGTGACCTGCGGCTGAAGCTTCCGATCCTGTCGGCGGCGATGGATACGGTCACCGAAGGCCGCCTGGCCATCGCGATGGCCCAGCTCGGTGGCATGGGCATCATCCACAAGAACCTGAGCGTCGAACAGCAGGCCGCCGAAGTGGCCATGGTCAAGAAGTTCGAAGCCGGCGTCATCCGCGACCCGATCACCGTGGGCCCGGAAACCACCATCCGCGATGTGCTGGCGCTGACCCAGGCACGCAACATCTCCGGCGTGCCGGTGGTGGACGGTGGCGGCCAGCTGGTGGGCATCGTGACCCACCGCGACATGCGCTTTGAAACCGAGCTGGACGATCCGGTCCGCCACATCATGACCAAGAAGGATCGCCTGATCACGGTCAAGGAAGGCGCGGCCTCGGACGAAGTGCTGCAGCTGCTGCACCGCAACCGCATCGAGAAGGTGCTGGTGGTCAACGATGAGTTCGCGCTGCGCGGGCTGATCACGGTGAAGGACATCCAGAAGAACACCGATTTCCCGAACGCCGCCAAGGACCTGTCCACCCGCCTGCTGGTCGGCGCCGCCGTCGGCGTGGGCGGTGACACCGACCGCCGCGTGGAAGCGCTGGTCGCCGCCGGCGTGGACGTGATCGTGGTCGATACCGCGCACGGCCACTCGCAGGGCGTGCTGGACCGCGTGAGCTGGGTCAAGAAGCACTTCCCGCAGGTGCAGGTCATCGGTGGCAACATCTGCACCGGCGAGGCCGCGCTGGCGCTGCTCGACAGCGGTGCCGACGCGGTGAAGGTGGGCATCGGCCCGGGCTCGATCTGCACCACACGCGTGGTGGCCGGCGTGGGCGTACCGCAGGTGACCGCGATCGACCTGGTCGCCGAAGCGCTGCAGGACCGCATTCCGCTGATCGCCGATGGCGGCATCCGCTATTCCGGCGATATCGGCAAGGCGCTGGCCGCCGGTGCCTCCACCATCATGGTGGGCGGGCTGCTGGCGGGCACCGAGGAATCGCCGGGTGAAACCGAGCTGTTCCAGGGCCGTTCCTACAAGAGCTACCGCGGCATGGGCTCGCTGGCAGCGATGGAAAAGGGGTCCAAGGACCGTTATTTCCAGGATGCATCCAGCGCTGACAAGCTGGTGCCGGAAGGCATCGAAGGCCGCGTGCCGTACCGCGGCCCGGTCGGCGGCATCATCCACCAGCTGATGGGCGGCCTGCGCGCCACCATGGGCTACGTGGGCTGCGGCACCATCGAGGACATGCGCAGCAAGCCGAAGTTCGTCAAGATCAGCGGTGCCGGCCAGCGTGAGAGCCACGTCCACGACGTGACGATCACCAAGGAACCGCCGAACTACCGCGCCTGACCCGGCCGGAGCAGAGAGGAACGAGGAAGCCGCTTCCCGTTCCTCTTTCTCTATCTGCCGCCGGTGTGTGTGTGACCGTCTCCGTTTCATTCCTGCAGTGCCCAGGGCGCCATGACCAACATCCATAACGACAAGATCCTCATCCTCGATTTCGGCGCGCAGTACACGCAGCTGATCGCCCGCCGCATCCGCGAGCTGGGCGTGTACTGCGAAATCTGGGCGTGGGACCACGACCCGGCCGAGATCGCCGGCTTCGGCGCCAAGGGCATCATCCTGTCCGGTGGCCCCGAATCGACCACGCTGCCGGGTGCGCCGGCCGCGCCGCAGGAAGTGTTCGACAGCGGTCTGCCGGTGTTCGGCATCTGCTACGGCATGCAGACCCTGGCCGCGCAGCTGGGCGGTGCCACCGAGGCGGCCGACCAGCGCGAATTCGGCCATGCCGAAGTGAACGTGGTCCACCCGGATGCGCTGTTCAAGGGCCTGAGCGACCACGGCGGCGAGCCGAAGCTCAACGTGTGGATGAGCCATGGCGACCATGTCTCCGTGGCCCCGCCGGGCTTCACCGTGACCGCCACCACCGACCGCATTCCGGTGGCCGCCATGGCCAACGAGGAAAAGCGCTGGTACGGCGTGCAGTTCCATCCGGAAGTGACCCACACGCTGCAGGGCCAGGCGCTGCTGCGCCGGTTCGTGGTGGATGTATGCGGCTGCCAGACCCTGTGGACCGCCGCCAACATCATCGACGACCAGATCGCGCGCGTGCGCGAGCAGGTGGGCGATGACGAGGTGATCCTGGGCCTGTCCGGCGGCGTGGATTCCTCGGTGGTGGCCGCGCTCCTGCACAAGGCGATCGGCGACAAGCTGACCTGCGTGTTCGTGGATACCGGCCTGCTGCGCTGGCAGGAAGGCGACCAGGTGATGGCGATGTTCGCCGAGCACATGGGCGTGAAGGTGATCCGCGTGAACGCGGCCGACCGCTATTTCGCCAAGCTCGAAGGCGTGAGCGACCCGGAAGCCAAGCGCAAGATCATCGGCAATCTGTTCGTGGACATCTTCGATGAAGAATCCACCAAGCTGAAGAATGCCAAGTGGCTCGCGCAGGGCACCATCTACCCGGACGTGATCGAATCGGCCGGCAGCAAGACCGGCAAGGCGCATGTGATCAAGAGCCACCACAACGTGGGTGGGCTGCCGGAGCACATGAAGCTGGGCCTGGTGGAGCCGCTGCGCGAGCTGTTCAAGGACGAGGTGCGCCGCCTGGGCGTGGAGCTCGGCCTGCCGCGCAGCATGGTCTACCGCCATCCGTTCCCGGGCCCGGGCCTGGGCGTGCGCATCCTGGGTGAAGTGAAGCGCGAATACGCCGAGCTGCTGGCCAAGGCCGATGCCATCTTCATCGACGAGCTGCGCAAGGCCGATCTGTATGACAGGACCAGCCAGGCGTTCGCGGTGTTCCTGCCGGTGAAGTCGGTCGGCGTGGTGGGCGATGCACGCGCCTACGAATGGGTGATCGCGCTGCGCGCGGTGGAAACCATCGATTTCATGACGGCGCACTGGGCCCACCTGCCGTACGAGTTCCTGGGCACGGTGAGCAACCGCATCATCAACGAACTGCGTGGCGTCTCGCGCGTGGTCTACGACATCTCCGGCAAGCCGCCGGCGACGATCGAGTGGGAGTGAGTTGACGTCCTTCGGAGCCTGTCGCCAGGTTTCAGTAGAAGTGACTTAACTTCATGATTCCAAAAGTATGAGAAGCGGTTTCCATCGATGGCTATCGCCGGCCAGCAGAACGGGTCGGCGATAGACCTTACGGTAAGCCCCGGGGGGCGGATCGAGGGCTTCCTGTCTACCAGTGAGACCGAACCGGTCTTTGACGGTGAAACCTCTTGGGGAAATCTCGTTTCATGCGGCTTTCCGGGCATCAACGTTCCTTCAGCTCCCTGACGGTAAATGCCGTCACGAACAGGAGGAACACCTGCGGTCGGTTGCTCAAGACGATGCCCCGGCGCTGCAGCAGCGGGCCGAGCGGTGGGTGAGGGCGGCCAGGACCTTTGGCGAGATGGCGGCACGCAGGTTGGCCGATGCCGGCAGGGGATGTGCCGGCACGCCGTGATACTCACCCGCGGGCGCTTCGCGGTCCGCCCCGTCGCTCATTGAAGGGCGGCATCTTCCTGAGCTGCTCCAGCACCCAGACCGCGCGGGCCGATAGCGGCCATTCCGCCCGATGGATCAGCCAGAGCGTATCGACCACCGGCTTGCCACACTCGATTACCCGGATGGCATCAGCCTGTGCGAACGCCTGGCGTGCGTGCCGGGGAATCACGGTGAAACCCAGGCCGCGGGCGACCGGCTCGAGGATCAGCGCGATCTGATTGGTGAACCCGTGGCAAGGCACGCCGCGGATTCCAGGGCTACCCGGAAAGTGCCGTGCCAGCAGGCGGGTGGCCATCGCCTGGCCGTCGGGATGGTCGATAAAGCCCAGCCGGGCCAGATCCTCCCAGCCCGCCACGGGCGCACCGGCCGGCACGACGAGTTCCAGTGGTTCCTCGATGAACGACGTGGCGACCAGACGCGGGTCGTCCGGCTTGAGCGTGACCAGTCCCAGCTCGTAGTGCTTGCTCAGCACCGCATCACGGGCTTCAGGGTCGGGTGCGAAGCGATGACGGATGACCAAGCCCGGGTGGGACTGCTGCAAGCCCAGCAGCAAGGGGTAAAGGGCGAGCCCCACGCTGCCGGGCGTGATCAGGCTGATGTCGCCGCTGCGCGCATCTGCATCCGACAGACGCAGCTTCAGGCGTTTGTCGGCCGACTCGATCTCGTTGCAGTAGTCCAGCAACGCCATGCCTGCGGGCGTCAGTTCGATGTGCCGGGGACGGCGGATCAACAACGGGCCGAGTTCGTTCTCCAGATGACGCACATGCTGGCTGACGGCGGCCTGGGTCAAGCCCAGCCGATCCGCCGCACGCGTGAAGCCCCCGGTTTCGACCAGGGCAGCGAAGGAGCGCAGCCAGTGTGACTTGTTCATAACGAAGTTTTATTCAATCAATAAGGTTTCATTAGACCAGAGGCTGGTCGTATCCGCCTAAGCTTATCGACATTGTTTTCGCCAAGAGGCCATCACCATGTCCCTGACATACCCCCGCAGTTTTTCGCACATCGGCCTGTCGGTTACCGACCTGGACGCTGCCGTCACGTTCTACACCGAGGTCATGGGCTGGTATCTGGTCATGCCGCCGACCACCATCAGCGAGGACGACAGCCCCATCGGGGTGATGTGCACGGACGTGTTCGGCGCCGGCTGGGGCTCATTCCGAATCGCCCATCTGTCCACCGGCGACCGCATCGGCGTTGAAATCTTCCAGTTCCCGAATGCCGAAAAACCGGCCGACAACTTTGAATACTGGAAGACGGGCGTGTTCCACTTCTGTGTGCAGGATCCGGATGTCGAGGGGCTCGCCGCGAAGATCGTGGCCGCCGGCGGCAAGCAGCGCATGCCGGTGCGCGAGTACTTCCCTGGCGAAAAGCCTTACCGCATGGTCTATATGGAAGACCCGTTCGGCAACATCCTGGAAATCTACAGCCACAGCTACGAGCTGACCTATTCGGCCGGCGCCTACCAGTAAGCGGAGGGCACTCGCATGCACAGCGGATCGCTGTCCTCGCTGCACGCCCACCAGCGCGGCGGGCGCTGGCATGGCAGCGTCGAACCGCTGGAACTGGAGCTGGAGCAGGTGTCGGTTCCCTGGCGTGTGGCCTCCACGACGCACGCAGCGTGTCGCCGGCGCCAAGGCCGATCGCGATCAATCGGACCGAAGGCGTCGCCGGTTGTCGGCGTACACACGCGTTGGCGGGCGCTGTCGTACGATCTGGGATAGTAGCGCCCGCTCAGACGAATCCTACGATGATGCGCCTATGAATCCTGTACCCGTTCTACGTATCACCGACACCCTCGCCGATGGATATGCGCTATGGGCGCGCTCGGTCGCCCCGCGTCCCGCAGCAGGTGCGGTGTCGGCGCAGACGTTCGATGTCGAAGACCACATGGGGCGCCGCTGGTGCCTGCAGGTGGACGAGGGACGTGGGCAGCGTCATGACGTAATCGGCACGTTCAGTGGTCGCCGCCGCCAGCCGCAGCCCTCGCTGCGTGGTGAATACAGTGTGCGCCGCTGGGGCCTGCGCTGGACCCTGTTCGCGATGGCCGTACCGCAGGGCGACGCAGAGCGCGCCCACGCCGATGCCGTGGCGGCACCGTCGATCAGCGCGGCGGACAGCCAGGCGCTGGACCGGGTCGGGGCGTGGCTGTCACAGCCGGCCGGGTTGCCGGCCGCGCGGGACGCGCTGGGCGCCGCGTTCGTGCAGGCATGGCGGGAATCGCTGCATCGGCTGCAGCCGTGGCACGCGGCGCTGGAGCAGGCACACGACACGCTGGTGGCGGCGCCTGTCAGCACGCCCGCGTGCTGGAACGCGTGGTTGCAGGGGCGCGACAGCCTGCACGTACTGGTGGAACTGCAGCGCCTGCTGCTGGGCCCGCGTGCACTGAGCCAGCCGCTGCTGGCACGGGAACAGGGACTGGCCCGGCTGCAGCACCTGCTGCAGGAGATGGGGCCGCACCGCTGACGCTGGCGCGGCGGCGGGCCGCCTACTCGCCGGGCTTCGCCGCTGCCGTGGGCGCCTCGCTGGCTGCGCGGCGCGCCAGCACGGCTTCGCGGTGGGCGATGTACGCGTTGGCGCCGAGAATGATCGCCGCACCAATGACGGTCCACTGGTCCAGCGTCTCATCGAACAGGAGCCAGCCGAACACCGCCACCAGCGGCAACTGGGTGAAGCTGATCGGGGTCAGGGCGGACACCTCGCCCAGGCGGAGCGCACGCGTCCACAGCAGCTGCCCGGCGGTGCCGAGGATGCCGGTGGCCAGCAGCCACAGCCAGGCCAGCCCGCTGGGCCACACCCAGACGAACAGCGCCGGCAGCAGCGACAGCGGCACCCAGAACACATAGGTGTAGAACACCACGGTGTCGGCACTGTCCACGCGGGTGAGCTGCTTGATCTGGATCGCCACCACCGAGCTCAGCAGCGCGGCGGCCACCGCCACCAGCGTGCCGGCACTGAAACTGTCGGTGCCCGGGCGCACGATCACCAGCACGCCGACAAAGCCGATCAGCACCGCCGCCCAGCGCCGCGCCCGCACCACCTCACCCAGCCACAGCACTGCGGCGATGGTGACGAACAGCGGCGTGGAATAGGACAGGGAGACGGCCTGCGCCAGCGGCAGGTGCCCCAGCGCCCAGAAGCCGCAAAGCATCGAGCCCAGGCCGATGGCACTGCGCAGGAAGTACTGCGGCAGTTGGCGGGTCCGCAGCGGTGCGCGGCCCGGCCGCAGCAGCAATGGCAGCAACGCCAGCAGACCAAACGCGTTGCGGAAGAACGCCACCTCCTGGGTGGGCACGTACGCGGTGGCCAGGCGGATCGCGATCGCCATGCCGCCGAAGGCGAACGTGCTGGCCAGCATCAGCCAGGCCGCGCGCACCGGTATGGAGGCGGCGGCCGCCGGCGTGTGGCTCACCACTGTGCGCCGATCAGCCTCGGTTCGGGCTCGATCGGCACGCCGAAGGTCTCCAGCACCGAGGCGGAAATGCGCCGGGCCAGCGCCAGCAGCTCGCAGCCGGTGGCCTGGCCGTGGTTGACCAGCACCAGCGCGTGGTCGGCCGAGACGCCGGCATCGCCCTCGCGCACGCCTTTCCAGCCACAGCGCTCGATCATCCACGCCGCCGACACCTTGCGCAGGTGGTCCTGCTCGCCGGGATACACCGGCAGGTCCGGGAAGGACTGCAGCACCACCTCCACCTGTTCCAGCGGCAACTGCGGGTTCTTGAAGAAACTGCCGGCGTTGCCCAGCACCGCCGGATCGGGCAGCTTGCGCTGGCGGATGGCGATGATGGCGTTGGCCACATCGGCTGCGGCCGGCTGCTCGATGCCCTGCGCCTGCAGTTCTTCAGCGATGCCGGCGTAATCCATGCGCAGGGCATGCAGCAGCGGCAGGCGCAGTTCGATGGCAGTGATCAGGTAGCGGTCGGGCTGCTGCTTGAACAGGCTGTCGCGGTAGCCGAACGCGCACTGCCCGGCATCCAGCCGCACCCATTCGGCGGCCTGCAGGTCCCACGCTTCCACGGTCTGCACGAACTCGCCCACCTGCACGCCGTACGCGCCGATGTTCTGGATCGGCGAGGCACCCGCGGTCCCCGGAATCAGCGCCAGGTTCTCCAGCCCGGACAGGCCCTGCTGCAGCGACCACATCACCAGCGCATGCCAGCCAGCGCCGGCGCCGGCGCGGATCACCGCGTGGTCGGCGCGGTGTTCGATGATCTCCACGGTGTCGTTGGTAAATACCAGCACGGTGCCGTCGACATCGTCGGCCAGCAGCACATTGCTGCCGCTGCCCAGCACCAGCAGCGGGCCGCCGGCCACCTCGGGCAGTGCCAGTACCTCCGGCAGCACGGTCGGGTCGGACACCTGCAGCAGGCGCTGGGCCTTGGCCTGCACATGGAAGGTGTTGAGGGCCTGCAGCGGCGCGTCGTACTGCAGCGTCCAGCCGGTCGCGCTCATCGCAGCGGCCCCACGGCGCCGCCACTGGGCGCCTCGCGGCGGCGGCGGATCGCCTCGGCGCAGTCGGCCACCAGGGCCGGGCCGCGGAAGATCAGGCCGCTGTACAGCTGCACCAGCGACGCGCCGGCGGCCATCTTGGCCACCGCATCGGCGCCGGACAGGATGCCGCCCACACCGACCAGCGGCATGGTTTCAGGCAGCCGCGCGCGCAGGCGCCGCAGCACCACCGTGGACTGTTCCATCAGCGGTGCACCGGAGAGCCCGCCGGCCTCGCCGGCACGCGGATCGTCGGCCACGCGGGTGCGGTCGATCGTGGTGTTGGTGGCGATCACGCCGTCCACCTGCAATTCGCCCAGGACGCGTGCGGCCGCGTCGATGTCGCGTTCGTTGAGGTCCGGCGCCACCTTCACCAGCATCGGCACGCGCCGCCCGTGCTGCCCGGCCAGCTGCTCCTGGCGTTCGCGCAGCCCGCCGATCAGCTGGCGCAGCGCGGTTTCCTCCTGCAGTTCGCGCAGGCCGGCGGTGTTGGGCGAGGAGATGTTCACCGTGATGTAGTCGGCCAGCGGGTACACCTTGTCCAGGCAGGCCAGGTAATCCTGCAGCGCCTGCTCGTTCGGGGTGTCCTTGTTCTTGCCGATGTTGATGCCGAGCAGGCCGCGGCGGTCGCGCGCGCGCTCGACATTGCGCACCAGCGCATCCACGCCGTCGTTGTTGAACCCCATCCGGTTGATGATGGCGTTGTGCGCCGGCAGCCGGAACAGGCGCGGCGTGGGGTTGCCGGCCTGCGGCCGTGGCGTGATGGTGCCGATTTCCACCGAACCGAACCCGAGCGCGAACAGCGCATCGATGTGCGCGCCGTTCTTGTCCAGGCCGGCGGCCAGGCCGACCGGGTTGGGGAAGGTCAGGCCGAAGGCCGTGGTGGGCAGCGGGGCGATGCGCGGTGCCAGCAGCGGCGTGCTGCCCACACGGTAGGCGGCGTCCAGCGCCTTCAGGCCGAGGCCGTGGGCGCGTTCGGCATCAAGCGAGAACAGGAAGGGGCGGGCGAGGGAATACATGGGGGAAGATCAGTCCAGCGTGCCAAGGAAGGCGCGGGTGTGGTACTCGAAGGCGACCTTGCCGTTCACGGCATGGGCCTGGAACAACGCGTCCAGCGCCTCCAGCATCGGCGCATGGCCGGGCTGGCCTGCAACCGGCGCATACGAGGAGGACAGCAGGCGCCCGCGCAGCGCCTCCTGGTCCAGCATCTGTACATTGGGAAAGCGGCCGATGGCCTGCAGCCCGCCACCAAACCAGTCGCGCATCTGCGCATCGTCCTGGTAGCGCTCGGCCACGGCGGAATAGTCGGTGCCGTGGTCCAGCAACAGCTGCTCGTAGCCGCGCAGGAAGGCGCTGCCGTCGAGCAGCCGCGAGTTCCAGTACACCAGGACCTGACCCCCCGGGGCCAGGATGCGCCGCCATTCCGGCACGATGGCCGCCGTGTCGAACCAGTGGAAGGCCTGGGCCGCGCTGACCAGCTGCACGCTGGCATCGGCCAGCCCAGTGGCCTCGGCGGTGCCGGCGACGGTGGCGAAGCCGGGGTAGCGCGGCTGCAGCCACCGTTCGGCGGCCATACGCATGCCGTCGTTGGGCTCCACGGCGATCACCGGGTGCCCGGCCGCCAGCAGCATCTGGCTGGAAATGCCGGTGCCGGCGCCGATATCGGCGGCGCGGGCATCCTCTGGCACGCCATGCGCGTGCAGCCAGCTCACCAGCTCGGCCGGGTAGCCGGGGCGGTAGCGCACATAGTCCTGCACGCGGTTGCTGAAGCGGTCGGCGGTCTGGGTACCAGCCATCGTGTTCAGTTTGAAACCGCAGCCAGCCAGGCCAAGCCGCCGAAGAACAGGACGAAGATGGCGATGCCGGCCAGCGCCATGGCCACGTTCAACCAGCCCAGGATCAGGCCGGCGACGGCCATGCCATCGCCCTCCAGCTCGTGCGGACGGCGGCGGATCTCGGCGCGGGCCATGTGCCCGGTGATGATGGCCACGATGCTGGCCACGAAGGGCAGCAGGGTCCAGCTGGCGATGCCGGCGACCAGGCTTGCGACGGCCATCATGCTTGTCTGTCGGGGTGTCGCGTTCATCCGATCCTCCTTGGCAGTGCACACATGATAGTGCCTGGGGCGCGGCAAGCCCATGGGCGGAACGGCAGGGTGGTCACAGGCGGCCATGGATCGGCTCAGCCCATCAGCACCTGGCCGCCATCCACGTTCAGCACATGACCGGTGATCCAGCGCGCCAGCGGAGAGCACAGGAACAGCGCCGCGTCGGCGATCTCGGCCGGGTGACCGAAGCGGCCGAACGGAATCTTCGCCAGCGTAGCCTGGTACAGCGCGGGATCCTCATCGCGGCGCCGCGCCCACAGCCCGTCCTCGAATTCGATCGATCCCGGCGCGATGGCGTTCACCCGGATCCGGTCCGGAGCCAGCGCCAGGGCCTGCGAGGTGGTGTAGTGGGACAGGGCGGCCTTGGCCGCGCCATACGGCGCCGCGCCGGGGCGTGCCTGCTGCGCGGCGATCGAGGACAGGTTGAGGATGCAGGCATCCTCCGAGGCGCGCAGCCACGGCAGCGCCATCCGTGACGCCCGCACGGCGGCCATCAGGTCCACCTGCAGGCTGGCCGCCCAGCCGTCTTCGTCATCGGCCATGCCGTAGCCGGTGGCGTTGTTCACCAGCACATCGATGCCGCCCAGCGTGTCCGCTGCGGTCTGCAGCCAGTCCTGGATGCGGGCCGGGTCGGCCAGGTCGGTGGGGTGCACGTGCACCGCAGTGCCTTGGGCGCGGGCGTCAGCCTGCAGGGCCTGCAGGCCCGCGGTTCCGCGCGCGCACACCGACACCCGGGCACCGGCCCGGGCGAACGTCAGCGCGATTTCACGGCCGATGCCCTTGCTGCCACCGGCCACCAGCACGCGGCGGCCGCTGACATCCAGACGGGGGGCCGGGGCGGGCGCGGCCTTGGTTTCAGATGGCGTCATCACCTGCATCCCGATACGGCCAGGCCGTGCCCGGCGGGGTGTCCGGGTGCCGGGCAGGGCCCGGCACCTCCACGGCGGTCAGCGCCGCCTTACAGATCGAACTTGATGCCCTGCGCCAGCGGCAACGAATCGGAGTAGTTGATGGTGTTGGTCTGGCGGCGCATGTAGACCTTCCATGCATCCGAGCCGGACTCGCGGCCACCGCCGGTGTCCTTCTCGCCACCGAACGCGCCACCGATTTCCGCACCCGAGGTGCCGATGTTGACGTTGGCGATGCCGCAGTCCGAACCGGCGGCCGAGAGGAAGCGTTCGGCGGTCTTCAGGTTGGTGGTGAAGATCGACGAGGACAGGCCCTGCGGCACGCCGTTCTGCATGTCGATCGCCTCATCCAGCGTGCTGTACTTCATCACGTACAGGATGGGCGCGAAGGTTTCGTGCTGCACCACCTCGTCGCTGTTCTTCAGGCCGGTGACGATGGCCGGCAGCACGAAGTTGCCCGGACGGTCGATGCGGGTGCCGCCCGTCTCGATGGTGCCGCCACTGGCCTTGGCCTTCTCGATGGATGCCAGGAACTGCTGTACGGCGGCCTCGCTGTTGAGCGGGCCCATCAGGTTGGCCGGGTCGGTCGGGTCGCCGATCTTGCCTTCCACCTGCTTGTAGGCCTTGATCAGCGTGGCCAGCACGTCGTCGTGGATGGATTCGTGCACGATCAGGCGGCGCGTGGTGGTGCAGCGCTGGCCGGCGGTGCCCACCGCACCGAACACGATGCCGGGCACGGCCAGCTTCAGGTCTGCGGTCTCATCCAGGATGATCGCGTTGTTGCCGCCCAGTTCCAGCAGGCAGCGGCCCAGACGGCCGGCGACCTTCTCGGCCACGGTGCGACCCACCTGGGTCGAGCCGGTGAAGCTGATCAGCGGCACGCGCTTGTCGGCCACCAGCGTTTCCGACAGGGCGGTGCCGGCATCGTTGATCAGGAAGAACAGGTCCGGGAAGCCGGCATCGCGCAGGGCGTCGTTGCAGATGCGCATCGAGGCGATGGCGGTCAGCGGGGTCTTGTTGGACGGCTTCCACAGGCAGATATCGCCGCAGATGGTGGCCAGGAACGAATTCCATGCCCACACCGCCACCGGGAAGTTGAACGCGCTGATGATGCCGACCAGGCCCAGCGGCTGGTACTGCTCGTACATGCGGTGGCCGGGGCGCTCGGAGTGCATGGTGTAGCCGTACAGCATGCGGCTCTGGCCGACGGCGAAGTCGGCGATGTCGATCATCTCCTGCACTTCCCCATCGCCCTCGGGCTTGCTCTTGCCCATTTCCAGCGCGACCAGCGAACCCAGCGCGTCCTTGTTACGGCGCAGTGCTTCGCCGCACAGGCGCACGGCTTCGCCACGGCGCGGGGCCGGGGTGGTGCGCCAGACCTTGAAGGCCTCCTGGGCGCGGGCGACGACGGTTTCGTACTCGGCTTCCGTGCTGGCACGCACCTGCGCGATCTGCTCGCCGGTGGTCGGGTTGATCACCGCGAACAGCTCGCCGTCCGCGGTGGTCGACCACTCCCCGTTGCCCAGGTACGTACCTGCGTTGACCGCGTCCAGGCCAAGGGATTTGAGCAGCTCGGAAGACATGCAGACTCCTGTTTCATTACGTTGAATGGGTGCCGCCGCGCGCCGGGCGCATCTGCAGCGGACTGAACCGGCGATGGTAACAGAGCGCCCGCGCCGGCCATGGTGCAGCGCGCCAGGGACGGGCCGCGGACCGGTGCTTGTGACGGGGTGGGTACCGGTATCGACCGGGCTGGCCGGCGTCTGCGGCTTGGAGGGTGGGGGGCTTGCCTGTATCCTATGCGGCTGCATGGCCCCGTAGCTCAGCTGGATAGAGCGTCCCCCTCCTAAGGGGAAGGTCGCCCGTTCGAATCGGGCCGGGGTCACCACCTCACGCAGAGCGCCGGGCAGGCAGAACGCCCCCGACGAGTGGCGCCTGCGCCCGGACAGTTGTACGTCCGTCAATTCCGGGAAGGTTGCGCATCGCCGCCAGCGCCTGCGGCCGGTCCATGCAGGTGGAGTGACTCCGAAGGCTGGCGCGTGAATTCCCTACGG
>Ga0207790_1000092_pt1 | contig 34923 bp, 30 predicted proteins | sample HigsolmetaGSP14D_FD_184842 | JGI IMG/M metagenome (GOLD analysis project Ga0207790, IMG submission 184842) | High solid enriched microbial communities from the Joint BioEnergy Institute, USA - SP1-4-D (SPAdes) | ecosystem: Engineered > Bioreactor > SSF (Solid state fermentation) > Aerobic >...
CTGGCGATCCTGCCGGACAACATCACCACCGACCACCTGTCGCCGTCCAACGCCATCCTGGCGGACTCGGCCGCCGGTGAGTACCTGGCGAAAATGGGCCTGCCGGAGGAGGACTTCAACTCCTACGCCACCCACCGGGGCGACCATTTGACCGCGCAACGCGCCACCTTCGCCAACCCGCAACTGGTCAATGAAATGGCCGTGGTCGACGGGCAGGTGAAGCAGGGCTCGTTGGCCCGGGTGGAGCCGGAAGGCCAGGTGATGCGCATGTGGGAAGCCATCGAAACCTACATGAAGCGCAAGCAGAACCTGATCATCGTCGCCGGTGCCGACTACGGCCAGGGTTCGTCGCGGGACTGGGCAGCCAAGGGCGTGCGCCTGGCGGGGGTGGAAGTGATCGTCGCCGAAGGCTTCGAGCGCATCCACCGCACCAACCTGGTGGGCATGGGCGTATTGCCGGTGGAGTTCAAACCGGGTACCACGCGCCTGACCCTGGGGCTGGATGGTACCGAGACCTATGACATCCAGGGCGATATCACGGCACGCGGCGAGCTGACCCTGGTGGTCAACCGCCGCAACGGCGAAGTGCTGCAGGTGCCGGTGACCTGTCGCCTGGATACCGCGGCCGACGTCAGCGTGTACAAGGCCGGCGGCGTGCTGCAGCGCTTCGCCAAGGACTTCCTCGAAGGCGCGGTGGCGTGATCGCGTAGGGTGGATCACGCCTCATCGATCCACCGTGGAACCCGCCACGGTGGATGGGAAAAACGCCAGCTACGCGCCCCGATCCACCCTACGATTAGCGCGTCGCCCGGATGCAATCCGGGAAAAGCCAGCACCATCATTTCCTATCAGGACTGTACTCATGGCTTATCTGCCGCAAGTGAAAATTCCCGCCACCTATATGCGTGGCGGTACCAGCAAGGGCGTGTTCTTCCGTTTGCAGGATCTTCCCGAGCAATGCCAGGTTGCGGGCGAGGCCCGCGACAAGTTGTTCATGCGGGTGATCGGCAGCCCCGACCCGTACTCGGCGCAGATCGATGGCATGGGCGGCGCGACCTCGAGTACCTCCAAATGCGTGATCCTGTCGAAAAGCAGCCAGCCGGATCACGATGTCGACTACCTCTACGGCCAGGTGTCGATCGACAAGGCCTTTGTCGACTGGAGCGGCAATTGCGGCAACCTGTCTACCGGGGCTGGCGCTTTCGCCATCCACGCCGGTTTGCTCGATCCGTCACGTGTTCCGCACAACGGCACCTGCGTGGTGCGTATCTGGCAGGCCAATATTCAGAAAACCATCATCGCCCACGTACCGATCACCGACGGTCAGGTGCAGGAAACCGGCGATTTTGAACTCGATGGGGTGACCTTCCCGGCGGCGGAGATCGTGCTGGAGTTTCTCGACCCGTCCGATGATGGCGAGCAGGGCGGCTCGATGTTTCCCACCGGCAATCGGGTGGACGACCTCGAAGTGCCCGGCATCGGTACTTTCAAGGCGACCATGATCTCTGCGGGTATTCCGACCATCTTCGTCAACGCGGCGGATATCGGCTATCAAGGCACCGAGCTGCGCGACGACATCAACGCGGACCCGGCGCAGCTGGCGCGTTTCGAGCAGATTCGTGTGGCCGGGGCACTGCGCATGGGCTTGATCACGACGCCGGAGGAGGCGCTGACTCGCCAGCACACCCCCAAGATCGCCTTCGTCAGCCCACCGAAAAACTACACCGCCTCAAGCGGCAAGACGGTCGAGGCGGGTGAGGTGGATCTGCTGGTACGGGCGCTGTCCATGGGCAAACTGCATCACGCCATGATGGGCACCTGCGCGGTGGCCATCGGCGCGGCGGCGGCGGTACCCGGCACCCTGGTCAACCAGGCTGCTGGCGGCGGTGAGCGGCAGGCGGTGCGTTTTGGGCATCCTTCCGGCACCTTGCGGGTCGGCGCCGAGGCCAGTCAGGTGAATGGCAGCTGGGCGGTCACCAAGGCGATCATGAGCCGCAGCGCACGAATTCTGATGGAAGGCTGGGTTCGCGTACCAGGCTAGCGCTGAGTGGTGCTCAGCAGCAGGCCGCCGGCGCCCATGAAAAAGGCGCCGGTGGTGCGATTCAAGCGCTGCGCCCCTCGCCGCGTGCGGATAAAGCGGCGGATCTGCCGGCCGAACAGGGCATAGACCAGGGAAGCCGCGTATTCGGCCAGCAGGTAGGTGGCACCCAGGTAGACGAATTGCTCGATGGCAGGCTGGCCCGGCTTGATGAACTGCGGGAACACCGCGGCGAACAGCAGGATAGCCTTGGGATTGCTGATGCCGATCAGGAACTCCTGCAGCATCAGCTTGCCGAGCTGGCGCTGCGGCTGCACGGCGGGCACGGCGCCTTCAAGATCCAGGCCGCTGAACTCCCGGCTGCGCCAGGCGCTGATACCCAGGTACAGCAGGTACAACGCGCCGACCCACTTGATCACCGTGAAGGCGGTTTCCGACGCCAGCAGCATGGCGCCCAGGCCAACGGCGGAAATGCTCAGAAAGATGCTGAACGCCGCCACCCGCCCGGTGGTGGCCAGCAGGGCCGCGCCAATGCCGTGACGAATGCCGTTGTTCATCGCACAGAAGTTGTTGGGCCCCGGCGTCAGCGCGATCACAAAGGCGAGCGGGGCGAACAGCACGGCATCGGACAGCGTCATGGCAGGTCCCTCACAGGGGCGGTTACTTGAAGCGGCGTTCGACGCCTTTTTCCACCAGGATCTTGGCGGAGATTTCCTCGACCGAGAAATGCGTGGAGTCGATGAACGCGATCGATTCGCGGCGGAACAGGCTTTCCACTTCGCGCACCTCGAATTCGCACTGAGCGTAGCTGGCGTAGCGGCTGTTGGGCTTGCGCTCGTTGCGAATCGCCGCCAGGCGGTCGGGGTCGATGGTCAGGCCAAACAGCTTCTCACGGTATTTCTTCAGCGAGGCCGGCAGTTGCAGGCGTTCCATGTCGTCCTCGGTGAGCGGGTAGTTGGCGGCGCGGATGCCGTACTGCATGGCCATGTACAGGCAGGTCGGGGTCTTGCCGCAACGCGACACGCCGACCAGGATCAGGTCGGCCTTGTCATAGTAATGGGTGCGCGCGCCATCGTCGTTGTCGAGGGCGAAGTTGACCGCCTCGATGCGCTCCATGTAGTTGGCGTTGCCGCTGATCGAGTGCGACTTGCCTACCGAATACGACGAGTGCGAGGCGAGTTCCTGCTCCAGCGGCGCCAGGAAGGTCGAGAAGATGTCGATCATGAAACCGCGCGACTCGGCCAGGATATCGTGGACCTGCTGGTCTACGATGGTGGCGAAGATGATCGGGTTGGCGCCATCCTTGTCGGCGGCATTATTGATTTGTTGTACCATGGCGCGCGCCTTTTCGACGCTGTCCACGTAGGGCCGCGTGAGCTTGGTGAAGCCGATGGTATCGAACTGGGCCAGCAGGCTTTGCCCCAATGCTTCTGCGGTGATACCGGTGCCGTCGGAGATGAAGTACGCGGTTCGTGTCATTGCGCAAATGGCCTATAAGCTGGGAACGAATCTTGGCTATGATAGGTCGGTTTTTTGCCGGCCCTGATGGGTTTGCATTGTTACTTATTTTCCAGGGCCAGGCCATTGTCCACCCGGCGCATGCCGACGGCGTTTCCAGCCCATGAGCTTTTCCAACACTGAAGTGGAGAGATCACCTTGGCAGAGTACGTAGTTTCCCTCGATAAGCTCGGCAATCACGACGTCGAGCATGTAGGGGGCAAGAACGCCTCCCTCGGCGAGATGATCAGCAACCTGGCGGGCGCTGGCGTTTCGGTTCCCGGTGGTTTCGCCACGACGGCCCAGGCCTATCGCGACTTCCTCGAGCAGAGCGGCCTCAATGCGCAGATCCACGAAGCGCTGGACGCCCTGGACGTCGACGACGTCAACGCCCTGGCCAAGACCGGCGCGCAGATTCGCCAGTGGGTGATGGAGGCCGAATTCCCGGCCGAGCTCAACGAGCAGATTCGCACCGCCTTCGCCGCCATGGCCAACGGCAACGACAACATGGCGGTAGCCGTGCGGTCCTCGGCCACCGCCGAAGACCTGCCGGATGCCTCCTTTGCCGGCCAGCAGGAAACCTTCCTGAACATCCGCGGCGTCGAGAACGTCATCCGCGCCGCCAAGGAAGTCTTCGCCTCGCTGTTCAACGACCGCGCCATCGCCTACCGCGTGCACCAGGGCTTCGACCACAAACTGGTCGCCCTGTCTGCCGGCGTGCAGCGCATGGTGCGTTCGGAAACCGGCACCGCCGGCGTGATGTTCACCCTCGACACCGAATCGGGCTTTCGCGATGTGGTGTTCATCACCGGCGCCTACGGCCTGGGTGAGACGGTGGTGCAGGGCGCGGTCAACCCTGACGAATTCTATGTCCACAAGCAGACCCTGGAAGCCGGCCGTCCGGCGATCCTGCGCCGCAACCTGGGCAGCAAGGCGATCAAGATGATCTACGGCGACGAAGCCAAGGCCGGCAAGTCGGTCAAGGTGGTCGATGTCGACCGCGCCGACCGCGCGCGCTTCTGCCTGAGCGATGCCGAGGTCAGCGAACTGGCCAAGCAGGCGATGATCATCGAGAAGCACTACGGCCGCCCGATGGACATCGAGTGGGCCAAGGACGGTGACGACGGCAAGCTGTACATCGTTCAGGCCCGCCCGGAAACCGTGAAGAGCCGTGCCAGCGCCACCGTGATGGAGCGCTACCTGCTCAAGGAAAAAGGCACCGTGCTGGTCGAAGGCCGCGCCATTGGCCAGAAGATCGGCGCCGGCAAGGTGCGGGTGATCAACGACGTGTCCGAGATGGACAAGGTGCAGCCTGGCGACGTGCTGGTTTCCGACATGACCGACCCGGACTGGGAACCGGTGATGAAGCGCGCCAGCGCCATCGTCACCAACCGTGGCGGGCGTACCTGCCATGCGGCGATCATCGCCCGTGAGCTGGGTATTCCGGCGGTGGTCGGTTGCGGCAATGCCACCCACGCCCTGCGTGACGGCCAGGGCGTGACGGTTTCCTGCGCCGAAGGCGACACGGGCTTCATTTTCGAGGGCGAGCTGGGCTTCGACATCCGCCAGAACTCCATCGACGCCATGCCCGATCTGCCGTTCAAGATCATGATGAACGTCGGCAACCCGGACCGTGCCTTCGACTTCGCCCAGCTGCCCAACGCCGGTATCGGCCTGGCGCGCCTGGAGTTCATCATCAACCGCATGATCGGCGTGCACCCCAAGGCGCTGCTGAACATGGACGGTCTGCCGCCGGAAATCCGCGAAAGCGTCGAGAAGCGCATTGCCGGCTACGACGACCCGGTGAATTTCTACGTCGAGAAGCTGGTCGAGGGCATCAGCACCCTGGCCGCGGCGTTCTGGCCGAAAAAGGTCATCGTGCGCCTGTCCGACTTCAAGTCCAACGAATACGCCAACCTGATCGGCGGCAAGCTGTACGAGCCGGAAGAAGAGAACCCGATGCTCGGCTTCCGCGGCGCCTCGCGCTACATCAGCGAGTCGTTCCGGGACTGCTTCGAGCTCGAGTGCCGGGCGCTGAAGAAGGTCCGCAACGAGATGGGCCTGAGCAACGTCGAGATCATGGTGCCGTTCGTGCGCACCCTGGGCGAAGCCAAGCAGGTGGTCGACCTGCTGGCCGAGAATGGCCTGGCGCGCGGCCAGGATGGCCTGAAGGTCATCATGATGTGCGAGCTGCCGTCCAACGCCATCCTGGCCGAGGAGTTCCTCGAGTACTTCGATGGTTTCTCCATCGGCTCCAACGACCTGACCCAGCTGACCCTGGGCCTGGATCGCGATTCCGGGATCGTTGCGCATCTGTTCGATGAGCGTAACCCGGCGGTCAAGAAGCTGCTGTCGAACGCCATCCAGGCATGCAACAAGGCCGGCAAGTACATCGGCATTTGCGGTCAGGGCCCGTCGGACCACCCGGACCTGGCGCGCTGGCTGATGGAGCAGGGCATCGAAAGCGTTTCCCTGAACCCGGATTCGGTACTGGAAACCTGGTTCTTCCTGGCCGAAGGTCAGCCCAGCTGATCCAATGGTGTGAAGGATGACCCGAGGGCAGGTTCTACCTGCCCTTTTTTGTGGCCTACCATCCCTGGCGGCCACCCTTCGGGTCGTCGCTGTGCGGGCGCCAAGCCTGCGGGCCACCGTTGGCCGTTTAGGAAATCTTGAATTTTGCTGCCGGCCAGCGGGTGATCCCTGTGGCTGGCAGTCTGTTGGGTCAGAGCGAAGAAGATGCAAAGCAGCAGTGAGTTGTTTCCCGTAGCGTTGCTGAGTGCCGAGCTGCGTGGTGATCTGAGTGAAGATGTGTACCGCCTCAAACCAGCCAACAGTCCGGACTTCAGTGTCGAGCTGGCCGTTACCCGCCTGGGTTTGGCGGGGCAGGCACAGGCACGTGGCGAGCCGGTGATCCTGCTGCATGGCAGCTTTTCCAATCGGCGTTTCTGGTACTCGCCGGGCGGCATTGGCCTGGCGCCTTACCTGGTGCGTGCCGGTTTCGATGTATGGATCGCCGAGATGCGCGGCCATGGCCTGTCGCCGCGCAACCTGGCCTACCGGCATAACTGTGTGGCCGACTACGCCCGCTACGATCTGCCGGCGATCGCCGCGTTCGTTGCCGAGCAGAATCCGGCACCCATCCATTGGCTCGGCCATTCGCTGGGTGGCGTGACCCTGGCTGCAGCCCTGGGCGGCGGTTACCTGGCGCCGCACGGTGTGGCCAGCCTGGGGCTGCTCGGGGCCGAGGTCAGCCGCCGTTACTGGATGCTCAAGGTGCCCCCCGTCGAGTGGCTCGCACGCCTGCTGCTCAAACGATTGGCGGTGCTCTCGGGCGCGCGGTTCAAGCGCGGGCCGGAGGACGAGCCGATCGGCATCGCCCTGGAAACCCTGCGCTGGCACCGCCTGTTCGGGCGTTTCGGCGATGCCGAGCAGGACTGGTGGGCCGGGCTGCAAAGGGTCGCCGTACCGCTGCTGGTGGTGGCCAGTGACGCCGACCGGCAATCTCCGCCCGAGGCCTGTCGCGCCTTGTTCGAGCAATTTGCCTCGGCAGACCGCGCGTTCGTCAATCTGGGGCGTGGCCAGGGCTTTGCCCATGACTACGATCACGTGCAGATGCTGGTCAGCAAGCCGGCCCAGGACGAAGTCTGGCCGCTGGTGCTGCGCTGGCTGATGGGCGAGCGCCAATCGCCCCGCCCTGAGGCGGATGAGCCGGGCGGCGCGGCGATTGCCGCGGTGCCGTGATACGGCGTGCCGAGAGTGTCCGAGGCATAGCGGATAAGGCTATGCTGCAGGCTTCGAACACCAACCAGGAGTTTCGCCATGCACTACAGCACGCCCGATCTGTGTGACGCCAACCCGGAACTGGTCAGCGTCGTGGAGCCGATGTTCAGCAACTTCGGCGGTCGCGACTCGTTTGGCGGGCAGATCGTCACCGTCAAATGCTTCGAGGACAATTCCCTGGTCAAGTCCCAGGCCGACCAGCCGGGTGCCGGCAAGGTGCTGGTGGTCGACGGTGGGGCATCTTTGCGCTGCGCGTTGCTGGGCGACATGATCGCCGAAAAGGCCGCCAGCAACGGCTGGGAAGGCATGGTGATCTACGGCTGCGTGCGGGACGTCGACGTGCTGGCGCAGACCCATCTGGGCGTGCAGGCCCTGGGCAGCCACCCGATGAAGACCGACAAGCGTGGCCTGGGCGACCTCAACGTGGTGGTCAACTTTGGCGGCGTCACCTTCCGCCCCGGCGAATACCTGTATGCCGACAACAACGGCATCATCGTTTCACCCCAGGCGCTGCAAACCGAGTAACCGGGTATTCAATCGCCTGGCAGTTATCGAGAGGGATGGATGCACGAGGAAGACAACGCGCAGTGGGGCCTGGTACACGGCTTCGTGCTGGACGGCAGGGGCGGCGCCCAGGCGGTGGCCCGCGAGCAGCTCGACGCCTTGCAGCTCGAGGAGGGGCAGAGCCTGTGGCTGCACTGGGATCGCAGCCACCCGCAGACCCAGAGCTGGCTGCGCCACGACAGTGGGTTGAGCGAGTTCGCCTGCGACCTGCTGCTCGAGGAAAATACCCGCCCGCGCGCCTTGCCACTGCCGGACGACGAATTGCTGCTGTTCCTGCGCGGGGTCAACCTCAACCCCGGGGCCGAGCCCGAGGACATGGTCTCGGTGCGCATTTTCGCGGATGCGCAGCGGGTGATCTCGTTGCGCTTGCGGCCGCTGCGCGCCACCGAAGACCTGATCGAGCGGCTGCAGGCGGGCAAGGGCCCGCGAAATGCCTCCGAGCTGATCCTGCAGCTCAGTGATTACCTCACCGACAAGGTCGAGGATCTGGTGACCGGGCTCTCCGACTTGGTCGACGGGCAGGAAGAGCAGGTCGATGGCAATGAGCGCAGCTTGCCCGATCACGGCCTGTTGCTGCATATCCGTCGCCGCGCCGCCGGCTTGCGGCGCTTCCTGTCGCCGCAGCGGGATATCTACGCACAGCTCACGCGCAGCCAGTTGCCCTGGCTCAGCCACGAAGACAGCCTGTACTGGAACGAGCTCAACAACCGCCTGCTGCGCTATCTCGAGGAGCTGGAGCTGACGCGCGAGCGCATCGGCCTGCTGCTGGAAACGGAGAACCGCCGGCTGGACGTGCGCATGAACCACATCATGTTCCGCTTCGGCATCATCACCTGCATCTTCCTGCCCATGAGTTTCGTCACCGGTCTCTTGGGCATCAACGTCGGTGGCATTCCCGGTGCCGAGAGCCCCTATGGCTTCCTGATCGCGTGCCTGTTGATGGTGCTGATCGGTCTGGGCCAGTGGCTGCTGTTTCGCCGCCTGCGCTGGGTCTGATGTGACTCGCTGCCCAGCCGCTTCGTCTAGCGGAGACGTTCTGTGAGGTCTGCCATGCACGATCCATTTGAAGAATCTCTGCGTGATTTGTTGAAAGCCTCGTCTTCGCCAGCGCGCGACGACGATGCCTGCCTGAACCGCGTCCTGAAAACCGCCAACCGCCAGGTGGGCGCGGGCGACCTGTTCGGCTTGATGGGCCACTGGGCCAGCGCCCTGATGATCGCCCTCAACAATGGCTCTTCCCATGTCGCACCGGTGTCACGCCGCCGTGCTTCTGCTCGTTCTTCCGATAAGGCTCAATGAAATGGAACTCGATCCCTGGACTCATAGCCTGGTCGCCGCGATGACGGCGCTGTGGACGAAAGTCGCCAGCTTCATTCCCAATCTGTTCGTGGCGCTGGTGCTGGTGCTGCTGGGCTTCATCGTCGCCAAGCTGCTCGACACCTTGCTGTCCAAACTGCTTGGCAAGCTGGGCCTGGATCGCCTGATGGCCGGCACCGGGCTGACCAAGATCCTGGGACGCGCCGGTTTCCAGGTGCCGGTTTCGACCCTGATCGGCAAGATCGTCTACTGGTTCGTGCTGCTGATATTCCTGGTCTCGGCTGCCGAGTCGCTGGGCCTGGAGCGCGTTTCGGCCACCCTCGACGTCCTGGCGCTGTACCTGCCCAAGGTATTCGGTGCGGCGCTGATCCTGCTTGCCGGCGTGCTGCTCGCCCATTTGCTCAGCGGCCTGGTGCGTGGCGCCGCCGAAGGCGTCGGGCTGGAATATGCCCATGGCCTGGCGCGCCTGGCCCAGGGCCTGGTGATCATCATCAGCATCTCCGTGGCCATCGGCCAGCTGGAGGTGAAGACCGACCTGCTCAACAACGTCATCGCCATCGTGCTGATTTCCGTCGGCCTGGCCGTGGCGCTGGCGCTCGGGCTGGGCAGTCGCGAGTTGGCGAGCCAGATCCTGGCCGGCATTTATGTGCGTGAGCTGTATCAGGTCGGCCAGGAAATAGAGGTGGGCGGCGTCGAAGGTCAGATCGAGGAGATCGGTACGGTCAAGACCACGGTGCTGACGGACTCGGGGGAATTGGTCTCGTTGTCCAATCGCGTGCTGCTCGAGCAGCGGGTAAGCAGCCGCTAAGGGGCATTTCTGCTACCCTATGCGCCCAGCCAGCGGCCTGTACGAACAGACGCTGGCTGTTTTCGTCCTGACCGTTGGCCCGACCTGCTTTGAACGCACCCCAATCACCGTCACTGCGCTATGACCCACGCGAGCTCTCCGACGAGGAGCTGGTGGCGCGTGCCCATGACGAGCTGTTCCATGTAACGCGCGCTTACGAAGAATTGATGCGTCGTTACCAGCGCACCCTGTTCAATGTATGTGCGCGATATTTAGGGAACGATCGCGATGCCGACGATGTCTGTCAGGAAGTGATGCTCAAGGTTCTTTATGGGCTGAAGAACTTCGAGGGTAAATCGAAGTTCAAGACCTGGCTCTACAGCATTACCTACAACGAATGCATCACTCAGTACCGCAAGGAGCGTCGCAAACGTCGTTTGATGGATGCGCTGAGTTTGGATCCTCTGGAAGAAGCGTCGGAAGAAAAGGCGCCGAAGATAGAGGATCCAGGTGGTTTGGATCGCTGGCTCGTGCACGTGAATCCGATCGACCGGGAAATTCTGGTGCTGCGTTTTGTCGCAGAGCTGGAGTTCCAGGAGATCGCCGACATCATGCACATGGGGCTCAGCGCAACCAAAATGCGCTACAAGCGCGCATTGGACCGATTGCGGGAAAAGTTTGCAGGTATTACCGAAAGTTAGTTCGGTGCAGGCTTTAACTGGCAAAGGTGAGTTTTGTTAAACTTACCGCAGACTCGCATGTCTATCTGCATGCGGATCAATCACTCATAGATGGGGATTTAACGGATGAAACTGAAAAACACCTTAGGCGTAGTCATTGGCTCCTTGGTAGCCGCTACCTCCATGGGCGTGCTGGCTCAAGGCCAAGGCGCTGTCGAGGTGGAAGGCTTTGCCAACCGCTACTTCACCGACGTTCAGCGTGATTTCGCTCACGACGAAGGCAACCTGTTCGGCGCAAGCGTTGGTTACTACCTGACCGACGATGTCGAGCTGGCACTGTCGTACGGCGAGTACCACGACCTGCGTGGCGAAGGCGCTGCTGGCAGCAAGAACATCAAGGGCAACCTGACTGATCTTAAAGCTCTCTACCACTTCGGCCAGCCGGGTGTAGGTCTGCGTCCATACGTCTCCGGCGGCGTTGGTCACCAGAGCATCGGCGACGCCAACAAAGGCGGTCGTGACACTTCCACTCTGGCCATCGTTGGCGGCGGCGCGAAGTACTACTTCACCGAGATGCTGTACGCTCGTGCTGGCGTTGAAGCCCTGTACAACATCGACAAAGGTGACACCGAATGGCAAGCCGGCGTGGGTGTCGGTCTGAACTTCGGCGGCAGCACCCGTCAGGTTGCTCAGGTAACCGAGCCGGCTCCAGAGCCAGTTCCGGCACCGGCTCCGGTCGTTGAAGAAGCTCCGCAAGTCGTTCGCGTCGAACTGGACGTGAAATTCGACTTCGACAAGGCTGCTGTCAAGCAAGAAAGCTACGGTGATATCAAGAACCTGGCTGACTTCATGAACCAGTATCCGCAAACCAGCACCACCGTTGAAGGTCACACTGACTCCGTCGGTACTGACGCTTACAACCAGAAGCTGTCCGAGCGTCGTGCAAACGCTGTTCGTGACGTGCTGGTCAACCAGTACGGCGTAGGCGCTGACCGCGTCAACTCCGTTGGTTACGGCGAGTCCCGTCCGGTTGCTGACAACGCTACCGAAGAAGGCCGCGCTATCAACCGTCGCGTAGAAGCTGAAGTAGAAGCCCAAGCCCAGTAATAGGCTCAGGCATCAAAAAAAACCCGGCTTAGGCCGGGTTTTTCTTTGCCTGCAGAAAAGGCGGGTGCAAATAAAAACGGCATCTACCCGATCACCCGATGGGGGGGAGGGTGATCGGGCAGATGCCGTGTCCGTTACCGGGCTTCCCAGATGAGGGCTGCCACGTGTCATTCATTCCAATTAAGCAAACATCGCGCCATATGCCAGGCCGGCCTGCCGATTCCGGTTTATCGACCCAGCGCCATGAGCGCTGAACCATCAGTGGGCAACAGGCGGCAGGCGTGCTCCATCATGAAGCCGGGCAGGCCCGCGCTTCCTCGATATAGTCCCTGAGCCAGTGCAGTACCTCGACGGCTTCCCAGCGATTGGGGTCGAACATCGCGTAAGCCAGTCCCTGGTAGCCAACCACATCCAGCTGGCGGTGATAGCCCGCCCGTTGCAGCAATGCCTCGATCTCGGCGAAGCAGGTGTTGAAGTGCAGGCGGTTGAATGGCGTTTTACCTTCGGTAACGATCCCCTCCAGATGCAGTTCTTCGACGGTGAGGCGCACCTTGTCCAGGGGCATCCGATTGACCGTGTGTTTGAGTTGCAATACGTCCAGCATCGTTAGGCTCCCGCTATAGGCCTGATCTCGCCGGGCAGTCTCCGCGGCTGCGATCATGTGGTGACGGCTGCTAGGGTAATTCAAAAGCACTGTACAAATAAACAGTATTCGGTAATAGTGGGTCTCGACGCTTGCTGACTCCCATGTCCCGCGGCGCTAAATGGCGCCGCTGATCAATGCCGAGGACTCCCTGTAATGCACCAGATACTCATGACAATTGTGCTGTTGGTAACACTGACCGGTTGCGTGCAACCCCAGGTCGAGCAACCCAAGGTCAATGCCAATTACCTGGTCATCGAAGACAACCAGGCCTGGGCGGTGCTGGTTTCCGATGGCAAGCGCGTCGAAGAGCACGGTGTGGTGGTCGATGCCATCAAGCTGGCGGGCGACCATGCCCCGGTGGCAGCCAGTTACGTGATCGATACGCCCAATTGCGGCAAGCTGCAGTGGCTGGTCGAGCGCCAGGACGCCGCCGACGGGGTGACCACCCGCATGACCCTGCACGACAACAAGCAGCTGGGCGCATCCAATTGCGTGATCGGCGAGGGGCTGACGCGCATCTGGACGGTGCTGGACTATTCCAGCTGAACCTGGTCCAACTGATCTCAGGCGCCGGCGTTGGCCGCGAGCTTGCGCTCCTCGGCGCTGATGCGCTGGCAGATCTCGATGATCTGCTCACGCATCCAGCGGTTGGCGGGATCCTGATCGGTACTCTCGTGCCAGTACAGGTGGGTCTCCAGGGAAGGGATGCCAGCCACTGGCAACTCACTGAAATGCAGGTCGTTGTCGCGGGCAAAACGCTCCGGTACGGTGATCGCCATGTCGGTATCGCGCATTACCCGGCAGGCCATCAGATAATGCTGCGAGCGCAGGGCGATACGTCGCTGAATACCCATCTTCCCCAATGCCAGGTCGACATAGCCCAGGCCGCTGCGGCGGCTGGATATCTGGATGTGGGTCAGTGACAGGTAGGCTTCCAGGCTGAGCTTTTCCTTGGCCAGTGGATGCCCATGACGCATGGCACAGACATAGCGATCTTCCATCAGCTTGACGTGGCGCACCTGCGGGTCGATGTTCAGGGGGGCGTCCACGGCGAAATCCAGTCGACCGGCCGCCAGCTCCTTGGTGGTTTCACGGCGGCGAACCAGCATGCTTTCGATGGTCACGCTGGGTGCCTGGCGGCGCAGGCGTTGAAACAGCGGCGGCAGCACCACCGCCTCGGTCAGGTCGGTCATGCTGATGCGAAAGCTCTTGGTCGCCTGTGCCGGATTGAAGGTGCGGCTCTCCTGCACCGAGATGCGCAGTTGCTGCAAGGCGTTGCGCACCGGGGTGATGATGTTCTGCGCCATGGGCGTGGGCACCATGCCCTGGGCAGTGCGCACGAACAACGGGTCATTGAAGGTTTCGCGCAGGCGCGCCAGGGCGTTGGATACCGCAGGCTGGGTGATGCCAACGATCTGCCCGGCGCGGGTGAGGTTGGCTTCGCTGTAAATGGCATCGAAGACCACGAAAAGATTGAGATCCACCTTGTTCAGGTTCATGCCTGAGCGACTCCGTAGGTTGTTCTTGTGCGCAGATCTTATATCGGTGATGAATGTTAATACACGCCGAAAATAGCGTCGATAAATGACCCGGCGTCCACTAGCATCCTCCGCACACAGAAATGCAGCCGAGGTACGCCGTGGATTTCGCCTATTCCCCCAAGGTTCAGCAATTGCGCGAGCGTGTCAGCGCGTTCATGCAGGCCCATGTCTATCCGGCCGAGGCCGAGTTCGAGCGCCAGGTCGCCGAAGGTGATCGCTGGCAGCCGACGGCGATCATGGAGCAGCTCAAGGACCGCGCCAAAGGCGAGGGGTTGTGGAACCTGTTCCTGCCCGATTCCGAGCTGGGTGCCGGGCTGAGCAATACCGAATATGCGCCGCTGGCGGAAATCATGGGCAGTTCGCTGATCGGCCCCGAGCCGTTTAATTGCGCCGCGCCCGATACCGGCAACATGGAGGTGCTGGTGCGTTATGGCAGCGAAGCGCAGAAGCGTGAATGGCTCGAGCCGCTGTTGAGCGGTGAGATTCGCTCGGCATTCGCCATGACCGAACCGGAGGTCGCCTCGTCGGACGCCACCAATATGCAGGCCACGGCCGTTCGCGATGGCGACAGTTGGCTGATCAATGGCCGCAAGTGGTGGACCTCGGGCGCCTGTGACCCGCGCTGCAAGATCATGATCTTCATGGGCCTGACCAACCCGGAGGGCCCGCGTCACCAGCAGCACTCGATGATTCTGGTGCCCATGGACACGCCTGGGGTGAAAGTGCTCAGGCCGTTGCCGGTGTTCGGTTATGACGACGCGCCCCACGGCCACGCCGAAGTGCTGTTCGAAGACGTACGGGTGCCGTACCACAACGTGCTGCTCGGCGAGGGACGCGGTTTCGAGATTGCCCAGGGGCGCCTCGGGCCTGGGCGCATCCACCATTGCATGCGCTCCATCGGCATGGCGGAGCGGGCCTTGAAGCTGATGTGCGAGCGCGCCCTTGGGCGTACCGCGTTCGGCAAGCCACTGGCCCGCCTGGGCGGCAACATCGACCTGATTGCCGAGTCACGCATGGAGATCAACATGGCGCGCCTGCTGACCCTCAATGCGGCGTACATGATGGATACCGTCGGCAACAAGGTGGCCGCCAGCGAGATCGCGCAGATCAAGGTGGTGGCGCCCAACGTGGCCTTGAAGGTGATCGACCGCGCCATTCAGATGCATGGCGGGGCAGGGGTCAGTGGCGATTTCCCGCTGGCCTACTGGTACGCCATGCAGCGTACCTTGCGCCTGGCCGATGGCCCCGATGAAGTGCACCGTGCGGCGATCGGCAAGTTCGAACTGGGCAAGTACCTGCACAAGGCCTAGCTGCCCGGCTCCTTGTCGGCATTGGGCACCAGGCTCAGCGGCTCGCGGTTCAGGCGCATGTGCAACTGGGCCGCGAAGGCACGCGCGGCGCTTTCATCGTCGAACACCAGCGTGCGCTTGCCCAGGCGCACGCACCAGCGTACGCCGTCGGGCTGGTTCGTTCGCTCAAGCAGCACGTCTTGTTCGTTCACGTCGTCTCGGCAGGTTTGTTGTCACGGGTTTTCAGCAGCGACAGGATCACGCCGCCGACCAGTACGCCCATGGTAACGCCGAGCGACAGCAAGGCGGGCACCTTGATGAAGCTGTGCAGGAAAATCTTGCAACCGATGAACATCAGCACGATGGCCAGTGCGTACTTGAGGTACACGAAGCGGTGCATCAGTGCGGCCAGGGCGAAGTACAGCGCGCGCAGGCCGAGGATCGCGAAGATGTTCGAGGTGTAGACGATGAACGGATCCTGGGTAATGGCGAACACCGCCGGTACGCTGTCCACCGCGAACACCAGATCCGCCAGTTCGATCAGCACCAGTGCCAGCAGCAGCGGGGTGGCGAACAGCAGCATCTTGCCGCTGGCCGGGTCCTTCTGGCGCACCAGGAATTTGCCGCCGTGCGGGTCATCGGTAACCCGGATGTGTTTGCGCAGGAAGATCAGCAGCTTGTTCTGCGACAGATCCGGGTGCTCGTCATGGTCCTTGCTGAACAGCATCTTGATGCCGGTGAACAGCAGGAATGCACCGAACACGTAGAGGATCCAGTCGAACTGCTGCACCAGGGCGGTTCCCAGGCCGATCATGATCGCGCGCAGCACCACCACGCCGATGATTCCCCAGAACAATACGCGGTGCTGGTATTTACGCGGGATGCCGAAGAAGCCGAGGATCATCGCCATCACGAAGACATTGTCCATCGACAGCGACTGTTCGACCAGAAAGCCCGTGTAGAACTCCAGCGCCTTGGTGGCGCCCAGTTCCCACCACACCCAGCCGCCAAAGGCGACGCCCACGCTGAAGTAGCCCGAGTAGAGCAGCAGGCTCTCGCGCATTTCGATTTCGTGTTGGTCGCGGTGCAGCACGCCAAGGTCGAAGACCAGCAGCGCGATGACGATGACGATGAAGGCCAGCCAGAAGTAGTACGGGGTGCCGAGAAACGGCGTGAGCATAAAGGCATGTAGAGCTGTCATGGGCCCTCCCTGTCGATGCCTAAGTTGAGATTCAACTTAGTGACTCCGACATCACGATGAGAGGACTCATCGCCAGAGGGGCCCGGCGTCACATGCTGACAAGGCTAGGATGAATCACGCGGTTGAGCAAGTGCCGGCCGGGCCTGAAGAAATCAGTAAACCCAGACCTCCACGCGGCGATTCTTGAGCCGCCCGCTGTCGCCCTCGTTGTCGGCCACCGGCAGTTCGTCACCCAGGCCGGTCACCTCACGCAGCACCACGCCTTCGCGAACCAGCTCGCGACGTACCGCCATGGCGCGCAGTTTGGAAAGCAGCTCGGCGCGGGCGGAGACCGCCTTGGGGTCGCCAAAGCCGACCAGCACCACCTTGTTCTGCAGCTTGTCGTGTTGGCGCAGGTAGTCGAGCACGCGGCGCAGGTCCTGCTGAGCCTTGTTGTCCAGGCTGGCGCTGCCTTCCTGGAAGCGAAAGTTCACCGACAGGCGCTGGGCGCTGCGGGCCAGCGCCTGGTAGGCCGCTGGCATATCCGCGGTGGCGTCGATTTTGACCGCTTCGACGGTCTGCGCGATGAAACCGTTCTGCGCGACGATCGCCTGGCCCCTGGGGCTCTGGGCGAATTGCAGCAGGGCTTCGGCCCAGGGGTTGGCATGCTTCGGCGGCCCGTACAGGAACAGCCGGCGGGACAGCGGGTAATCCTCGGTGGCGATCAGCGTCACGCTGGGCGCCATCGGCTGCGAATCGCCGGCGGCGATGGCCACTGCCTTGGCCTTGCGCACGTAGGGCAGGCCGATGAAGCCGATGCCGTCGCTATCGCCGGCCACCGCGTCGGACAGCTGTTCGCTGGATTCGAAGCGCTTGGCCTTGGCCGACAATTGCTTGCCGTTGGCACTGAGTACCAGCTCCTTGAAGGTGTCGTAGGTGCCGGAGTTGTCGTCCCGGGCGTACAGGTTGATGGCACCCGGACGGCCGCCGAGCTGTGACCAGTCGCTGACTTCGCCGGAGAAGATCTGCGCCAGCTGCAGGGTGCTCAGTACCTCGAGGGGATTGCTGGGGTGCAGCACGATGGCCAGCCCGTCGATGGCGATGACCTGTTCGGCATCGCGGCTTTTCATGTCGCCGAGCGACGACAGGCTGGCGCTTTCGCTGTCCTTGATGGGGCGCGAGGAGGCGGCGAGTTCGGCGCTGCCCTGGCCGATGGCGGTAAAGCCGGTTCCCGACCCGTGGGCGGCGATGGTCACGGTGACCTTGCGGCCCACGCCATTGAGCGCCGTCACGGCCTGCTCGTTTTCCTGGGTGACGCTGGTGCGGATGTCGTTGAGGCCTTGCTCCTGCATCAGGCCCTTGACCAGGGCCGGGCCGAGCCTGGCGCCGATGGTGTTGGAGCCCTGGATGCGCAGCACCGGTCGGTCGTCAGCCGGCAGGGGCAGGGCGGCGAAGGCCGTCCAGGGGCTCAGGTAGAAGACGAAACCGAGCAGCAGGAAGGTTGCCGTTCGGCTCCAGGTCTCGTGGTCACAACGGATTGAGGTGCGCAGCATGCGGCAATCACCTTGCAAGGGGCGGTTGAAGTGCTGCGACGATAAGACAGAAAAATGACTACACGATGACGGTCATCAAGCGAGTTGCAGCCAGATCGGTGCGTGGTCCGAGGGCTTCTCCATGCCGCGCAGCTCGTAGTCGATACCCGCGTCCTTGAGGCGCTCCTGCAGGGCGCGCGAGGCGAGGATCACATCGATGCGCAGGCCACGCTTGGGCTCGTCCTCGAAGCCGCGGCTACGGTAGTCGAACCAGCTGAAGCGGTCATCGACCTCCGGGTGCAACTGGCGGAAGCTGTCGACCAGGCCCCAGTTCTTCAACGTGGCCAGCCACTCGCGCTCCTCGGGCAGGAAGCTGCATTTGCCGGTCTTCAGCCAGCGCTTGCGGTTCACTTCGCCGATGCCGATGTCGCAGTCCTCGGGGGAGATATTGATGTCGCCCATGACGATCAGCGGCTGGTGGTGGGCGAAGCGGCTGCCCAGCAGCGCCTGCAGGTCGGCGTAGAAGCGCTGCTTGGCGGGAAACTTGGTGGGGTGGTCGCGGCTTTCGCCCTGGGGAAAGTAGCCGTTCATCACCGTGACGGGATTGCCGTTGGCGTCCGCGTAGGTGCCATAGATGAAGCGCCGCTGCGAGTCCTCGCCATCGTCCGGGAAGCCCTTGGTGATATCGAGTGGCGCCTGGCGCGACAGCAGCGCCACGCCGTAGTGGCCTTTCTGGCCGTGGTAATGCACGTGGTAGCCCAGGGCACGAATGTCCGCTTCGGGAAACTGGTCGTCGCTGACCTTGGTTTCCTGCAGACCGATCACATCCGGCTGGTGCTTCTCGATCAGTGCCGCGAGTTGATGCGGGCGGGCGCGCAAGCCATTGATGTTGAAGGAAACGAGTTTCATGTCGGCGATCCTGAGCGTAGCGGGCGGTAAACCCGCGATGCTAGCCCATCGCATCGGTGGGCGGCCAGCGCAGCGGGAATTCGTTTCCATTCGTGAGTGCACTGGAATAGCGCGTTTGCCGTGATAGCATCGCCGCCATGAGAGTATTTTCGACACTCGGCGCGGGATGCGCGCTCTTGCTATTCAGCGCCACGTTGCTTGCCGAGGATGCTCGTCTGGTGGTCAGCGTGCAGCCGGCCAACAATGCCTTGAAAAGCAATGTCGAAGGCTATATCGGCAATCTGGGCGAGCGTGACGTCGAGGCCTTGCAGCGCCTGCGCCGCGTGGTCGAGAGCCAGGCCGAGAAAGCCGCCCAGGCGCTGGGCTATTACCACGCGCAGATCAGCACTGAAGTGGTCCGGCAGACGCCGCCGCGCCTGAACGTGCGGATCGTGCCCGGCGAGCCGGTGCGTCTGGGCAACGTTACCGTCAGGGTCGATGGGCCGGCGTCGCAGATGCGCGCTTTCCAGCTGCCCAAGGACGCCCAGCTCACCCAGGGCGCACGGCTCAACCATGGCCGTTACGAGGCCGCCAAGCGGCATATCCAGAACCAGGCGTCGCGCTATGGTTTCTTTCACGGGCGCTTTACCCAGCAGAGCCTGCGTATCAATCCGCAAGCCGGCCTGGCCGATATCGAACTGGTCTACGACAGCGGCCCGCGCTACAGCCTGGGCCATGTCAGTTTCGAAGGCGACATGCCCTTCGATGACGAACTGCTGCAGCGCATGGTGCCGTTCCCGGCGAATACCCCCTATGACTCGGAGCGCATCGCCGAGCTCTACCAGGCGCTGCGCTCGAGCGGCTACTTCGAATCGGTGCGGGTCGATGCCAGCCCTACCGTGGCCGAGCAGCAGGTGATTCCCGTCAACGTGCACCTGCAGACCCGTCTGCCGCGTACCCTGGGCCTGGGCCTGGGGTTTTCCACCGACGTCGGCCCGCGTGGGCGCATCCAGTGGGAGCGGCACTGGGCCAACCCGCAGGGGCACAGCTATGGCGCGGAAATGGAGCTGTCGGCGCCACGGCAGAACGTCGGCCTGTGGTATGACATCCCCGGCGACCCACCGATGACCGACAAGCTGCGCATCGCCGGCGGCTACCAATACGAGGAACTGGCCAATACCGACAGCCTCAGCCGCCTGCTGACCGTCGGCCCGGAATGGCACAGCAAGCTCGACAGCGGCTGGCAGCGGGTGATTTCCCTGAAATGGCAGCGTGAGGAGTACCGCCTTGGCGATGACTCGGGGCTCAGCACCCTGTTGATGCCTGGCATCAGCTATTCCTACCTGCACAGCGACAGCCGCATCGATCCCAACCAGGGCTATCGCCTGCAGTTCGACGCCTCGGTGGCCAAGGAGGGGTTGCTGTCCGACTCCGATGTGCTGCACGGCAACGTGCTGGTCAAGGGCCTCACCACGCTCTGGCAGAACCACCGCTTTCTCGGTCGCGCCCAGTTCGGCGGTACCGAATCCAAGGGCTTCAACTCCTCGGTGCCGCCGTCGCTGCGCTTCTTCGCCGGTGGTGACCAGAGCGTGCGCGGTTACGACTACCAGAGCCTGTCGCCGGTGAACAACCAGGGCGACAAGATCGGTGGACGCTACATGCTCGCCGCCAGTGCCGAGTACCAGTACAGCGTCGCCGACAAATGGCGGCTGGCGACTTTCTACGACACCGGCAACGCCTTCAATTCGCTGGACATTCCAACGCTCAAGAGTGCGGTGGGCATCGGCGTGCGCTGGGTGTCGCCGGTCGGCCCGCTGCGCCTGGATCTGGCGCATCCGCTGGATGACGAGGGCGGTGTGCGCCTGCATTTTTCCATGGGCCCGGAACTGTGAGGCGGGCGCTCAAGTATGCCGGCCTGAGCCTGGCCGCTGTGCTGACGCTGCTGCTCGTGCTGCTGGTATGGATGCTGGCGACGGCCTCTGGCAGCCGCTGGGCCCTCGGCCTGGTGCCCGGGTTGCAGGTGGACGGCTTCGAAGGGCAGTTGGGCGGGCGCTGGAGCGCCGCCCAGTTGCGCTGGCAGCAGGGCGCCGACCAGGTGCTGGTGACTCAGCCGCAGTTTGATTGGTCGCCAGCGTGCCTGCTGCGTTTGACCCTGTGCATCGACACCCTGCGCAGTGAGCGCATCGAGCTGAATTTCGCACCCAGTGCCGAGCCGCCGAGCGAAGCGCCGTTCAGCCTGCCGCAGCTCGATCTGCCAGTGGCCCTGCAGGTCGGCGAGGTATGGATCGGCAGCCTGCAGCTCAATGGTGATGACCAGCTGCAAGGGCTCGAACTCGCGGCCGACTGGGCCAGCGACGGCTTGAATATCAGCCGGCTGCACGTGCAGCGCGACGAGCTGGTCGTCGACCTGCAGGGCCAGGTTCAGCCCAGCGGCGCATGGCCGCTGCAGCTGCAGGGCAGTGCGGCGTTGCCGTCGCCTGATGGAAAAGCCTGGGACCTGAAGCTGCAGGTCGAGGGCAATCTGCGCGACAGCCTGGCACTGGTGGTCGACAGCAGCGGTTATCTGGCAGGGCGCCTGAGTGGTGAAGTCCAGCCGCTGGTCGAACACCTCCCCGCGTCACTGAGCCTTAGCGCTGACGGCTTCAAGCCCGAAACCTCGTTGCCCGATACCCTTCGGCTGAACGGCGTTACCCTGCAGGCGGCCGGCAACCTGCAGGATGGTTACCGCGTCAAGGGGATCGCCACCCTGCCAGCGGAGCAGGGCCCGGTTGCCCTGGCGCTGCACGGGCGTGTCGATGCAGCCGGCGCAGATATCGAAACGCTGCGTCTGTCGGCCGGGCCGGGCGAGCATCTGGCCATCAATGGGCGACTCGACTGGCAACAAGGCTTCAGCGTCGATACCCATGTCGACTGGCAGGACTTCCCCTGGCTGCGTCTGTATCCGTTGCAGCAAGCGCCCCCGGTCACCATCAGGAAGCTCAGCGGTGATCTCGCCTACGACAACGGCAATTATCTCGGCAACCTCTCCGCCGCGCTGGACGGCCCGGCCGGTGCGTTCAGCGTGCAGACGCCGTTCAGCGGCGACCTGCAGCAGATCCACCTGCCACAGCTGCAGGTGCGCGCTGGGCAAGGCAGGATCGATGGCCAGCTCACCGTCGGTTTCGCCAACGCCGTGCGTTGGGACGCGCAATTACAGGTCAGCGATTTCGACCCCGCCTACTGGGTCGCCGAGTTGCCCGGGCGCATCGCCGGGCCGGTGCGCAGCAAGGGGCAGTTGCTCGATGGGCGCCTGGAACTCACCGGCGACCTCGACTTGCAAGGCCGCCTGCGCGGCCAGCCAGCGCAGCTGCAGGCCAAGGTCGCAGGCGCCGGTGAGCGTTGGGATCTAAGCGCGGTGAACATGCGGCTGGGCGACAACCGTATCGACGGCAGTGGCCAACTGGATCAGCGCCTGCAGGGCCAACTGCGCATCGCCCTCAATCGCCTCGGTCAGCTGTGGCCAGGGTTGCAAGGGCGGGCCACCGGGCGATTGGACCTGGCCGGCAGCCTGCAAGCGCCGCAAGGCACCTTCAGCCTCGATGGCCAGGGCCTGGCATTCGAGACAACGCGCCTGCGTCAGCTCGGCCTGGACGCCACCCTGGACGGCAACGGGCAGGCCAAGGTGCAGTTGCGCGGCCAGGGCATCGCCAGCGGCGACAGCCAGCTTGGCAACCTGACGGTCAATGGTGCCGGCAACCAGCGCCAGCAACGGCTGGACCTGAGCCTGCAGGGGCCGCAATTGCAAACCAGCCTGGCGCTGGACGGCACCCTGGAGCAGGGCAACTGGCGCGGGCGCCTGAGCCGCGCCGACGTCCAGGCCGGTGGGCAGGACTGGCGGCTGCAGGCGCCGGCCTCGCTGGTGCGCCTGGCCAGTGGCGAGATCGACCTCGGCGCCCACTGCCTGCGCTCCGGGGCGGCCAGCCTGTGCGGCGAAAACCAGCGCCTGCAGCCGCAACCGAAGATCCGTTATCGCCTCGCCGACTTCCCGCTCGACAGCCTGGCACCGTGGTTTCCGGATGACTTCGCCTGGCAGGGCAGCCTCGATGCCGACGTGCATCTGGACCTGCCAGCCGCCGGCCCCAGCGGGCGCGTGGTGGTGGACGCCGGCAGCGGCAGCTGGCGCGTGCGCGACCACGACCAGTGGGTGGATTTCACCTATGACAGCTTGCGCCTGAGCAGCGAGCTGCGCCCGCAACGTATCGACACCGAGCTGAACCTGCGCGGCCCGCGCATCGGCGAGTTGTCGGTGCAGGCGCAGCTCGACCCGCGCCCGGCGAACAAGCCGTTGTCCGGCCAGTTCCGCCTCAGCGGCCTCGACCTGGCCATCGCCCGGCCGTTCGTGCCGATGGTCGAGCGCCTGGCCGGGCAGTTGAACGGCAGCGGCACGCTGTCCGGTGACCTGCTCAAACCGATGGTGAACGGTCAACTGGCGCTCAGCGGTGGCGAAATCTCCGGTGGCGAACTGCCCACCAGTTTCGAGGACCTGGAGGTTCGCGTGCTGATCGCCGGGGAAAGCCTGCAGCTCAATGGCGGCTGGCGCAGCGGCGAGCGCGGCCAGGGCACGCTCAACGGTGCCCTGGCCTGGGGCGGCCCGCTCAGCGGCAACCTGAACGTGCAGGGCAATCGCCTGCCGGTGACCGTCGAGCCCTATGCCAATCTGGAGGTCGAGCCGGACATGCAGGTGCGCCTGGCCGGTGATCAGCTGTCGGTCAGTGGCAAGGTGTCGATTCCGCGCGGCAAGATCGTCGTTCGCGAGCTGCCGCCGTCCACGGTCAAGGTCTCCGACGATGCGGTGATCGTCGGGGCCGAGGCCCGCGAGCAACCGCCGGTGGCGATCAGCATGGATATCGATGTCGACGTGGGCAGCGACAAGCTGACCTTCAGCGGTTTCGGGCTCAATGCCGAGCTGGCCGGCCGGGTGCATATCGGCGATGACCTGGATACCCGCGGCGAGCTGAACCTCAACAAGGGCAGCTTCCGCGGCTACGGCCAGCGCCTGACCATCCGCCGTGCGCGCCTGCTGTTCGCTGGCCCCATCGACCAACCGTTCCTGGACATCGAGGCGATTCGCAAGGTCGACGACGTGGTGGCCGGGCTGCGCCTGACCGGCAGCGCCGACCAGCCGCGCACCGAGGTGTTCTCCGAACCGGCCATGAGCCAGGAGCAGGCGCTGTCCTACCTGGTGCTGGGGCGGCCCTTGTCGACCGGCAGCGAGGACAGCAACATGCTCGCCCAGGCAGCGCTGGCGCTGGGCGTGGCGGGCAGCTCCGGAGTGACGGGTTCGGTGGCGCAGAGCCTGGGCATCGAGGATTTCCAGCTGGATACCGATGGCAGCGGCCGCAACACCAGCGTGGTGGCCAGCGGCAACCTGTCCGAGCGCCTGAGCCTGCGTTACGGCGTCGGCGTATTCGAGCCGGTCAATACCGTGGCGCTGCGTTATGCGCTGACGCGCCGCCTGTACCTGGAGGCGGCCAGCGGCCTGGCCAGCTCCCTGGATCTGTTCTACAAGCGAGACTTCTAAAAACTGTTGCGGGCCGCTTTCACTGGCGTAGGATGACCGTCCCTGCGTGTTTCTACCCATCAAGAGAAGGATTGTTCCATGGCACAAGTAACCCTGCGCGGTAACCCGGTTGAAGTCGCTGGCCAGTTGCCGCAAGTCGGCCAGCAGGCGCCGGCGTTCACCCTGGTTGGCGCTGGCCTGGCCGATGTGAGCCTGAGCAGCCTGGCGGGCAAACGCAAAGTGCTGAACATTTTCCCAAGCGTCGACACCCCGACCTGCGCCACCTCGGTGCGCAAGTTCAACGCCGAAGCCAGCAAGCTGGATAACACCGCGGTGCTGTGCATCTCCGCCGACCTGCCGTTCGCCCAGGCGCGTTTCTGCGGTGCCGAAGGCCTGGAAAACGTCCAGAACCTGTCGACCATGCGTGGCGCCGCGTTCCTCAAGGACTACGGCGTGGCCCTGAGCTCCGGCCCGCTGGCTGGCGTGGCCGCCCGCGCCGTGGTGGTGCTGGATGAAAACGACAAGGTGCTGCACAGCGAGCTGGTTGGCGAAATCGCCGACGAGCCGAACTACGACGCGGCCCTGGCTGCGCTCAAGTAAGCTACTCGCGTTACCCGAAACGGCCTGCCTTGGCAGGCTGTTTGAAAACGTAGCGAGCGAAGGTCAGGCAAGGCAAAAAACGGCGAAAAAGCGCAGTTTACGTGGTGTAAATGAGCATTTTGAGCCGGTTTTTAACGCAGCATGACCGAGCGCAGTAGTTTTCACACAGCCTGCTTGCGCAGGCCGTTTTCGTTTCACAGGTGCAGCGTCTGCATCGAGCCGGGCGCGTAACGTTCACCGGCGATCGCCTGGGCAGGGAAGATGTCATCCAGCGCCGTCACCTCGCTCACGCTCAACTCGATCTCCAGCGCGGCCAGGTTCTCGTCCAGATAGCGGCGGCGCTTGGTGCCGGGAATCGGCACGATGTCATCGCCCTTGGCCAGTACCCAGGCAAGCGCCAGCTGTGCGGCGCTGACGCCCTTGTCGGCCGCCATGCTCTGCACCTTGGCAACCAGCTGCAGGTTCCTGGCGAAATTCTCGCCTTGAAAACGCGGGTTGTGGCGACGGAAATCGTCGGCCTCGAAGTCATCAGGGCTCTGCAGTGCGCCGGTCAGAAAGCCTCTGCCAAGTGGGCTGTAGGGCACGAAGGCGATGCCCAGTTCCCGGCAGGTGGCCAGTACGCCATTTTCTTCAGGGTCGCGGGTCCACAGTGAGTACTCGGTTTGCACCGCGGCGATGGGGTGTACCGCGTGAGCGCGGCGCAGGGTAGCGGGCGCCACCTCGCTGAGGCCGATATGGCGGATCTTGCCCTGGGCCACCAGCTCGGCGAGCGCGCCAACCGTGTCTTCGATGGGCACGTTCGGGTCGATGCGGTGCTGGTAATACAGGTCCAGGTAATCGGTATTCAGGCGCTGCAGGCTGCCCTCGATGGATTGGCGCAGGTAATCGGGATGGCCGCTGACGCCGCGTTTGTGCGGGTCGCTCGCGTCGCGGACGATGCCGAACTTGCTGGCCACGAATGCCTGATGCCGACGGCCAGCCAGGGCACGGCCCAGCAGCCGTTCATTGGTATAGGGGCCGTACATGTCGGCGGTATCGAGGAAGTTGAGGCCGCGTTCGAGGGCATGGTGAAGCGTGGCGATGGACTCCTGGTCGTCACGGCCAGCCGTGTAGAAGTCGCTCATGCCCATGCACCCCAGACCAATGGCGGAAACCTGTGGGCCGTTGTGGCCAAGTTGGCGGGTTTTCATCGTCAGCTCCTGCAAATAAGGGGAGCCGGGAGTCTGGTTGTTGCGGCTGGATAGATAAACCGGCTAAAAGTGCATGCACTATTTTGCTTTGGAAAATAATCCCGTTATGGATCGCTTGCTTGCCATGCAGGTTTTCACGCGCATCGTCGAGCTCGGCGGCTTCGGCAAGGCCGCCGACAGCCTGGGGTTGCCGAGGGCTTCGGTGACCCAGCTGATCAAGCAGCTGGAACGGCACCTGGGGGCGCAGCTGCTGCAGCGCACCACCCGGCATGTCAGCCCGACGCTCGATGGCAGCGCCTATTACCAGCGCTGTCTGGCCGTACTGGCGGATATCGATGACGCGGAGTCACTGTTCTCCGCCGCCCGCGCCAACCCGCAAGGTCGTTTGCGCGTCGATTTGCCAGCCTCGCTCAGCCACCGCGTGGTGATCCCCGCATTGCCTGCGTTCTTCGCCCGCTACCCGCGTATCGAGCTGGAGATTGGCGCCGCCGACAGACCGGTCGATCTGATCCGCGAGGGCGTCGACTGTGTGGTGCGCGCCGGTGATGTGCATGATGTCAGCCTGGTCGCCCGGCCGCTGGCGCGGTTGCCGCAGGTCACCTGCGCAAGCAGCGCCTATATCCAGCGGCATGGCTCGCCGCGGGATCTGGATGAGCTGCTCGGCAAGCACCAGGCGGTCAACTATGTATCACCGCTTACCGGCCGGCGCTTTCCCTTCGACTTCGCCGTAGCGGGCGAGCGCCACGAGCTGGAGATGCCCGGCCATATCGCGATCAGCAGCTCGGAAGGTTACGTGGCCGCCTGCGAAGCGGGTATGGGCATCATCCAGGCGCCGCTGTACCACGTGCGCGAGCAATTGCGGGCCGGCACGCTGCGTGAGGTGCTGCCCGAGCATCCGCCCGCGCCGATTGAATTGGCGGCCCTATATCCGCCCCATCGCCAACTGTCGCGAAGGGTGAGGGTGTTCGTCGATTGGTTGGTCGAGCTGTTCGGCCAGGCGGATCTGCAGCGTCAATAAGCGCTGAACACGGCGCAACTAATGGGCCTTGTTCAGCGCGGCCGTGACCAGCCGGCGCAGGCGGTTGGCCACCGGCGACAGCTCGCGGCCTTTGACCAGCAGCAGGTAGTAGGGCGACATCTCGATGGTCATGTTCAGCGGCAGCACCTTGAGCCTGGCGCCGACCTGATCGCCGAGCAGCAGATCCGGCACCTCGCTGGCCAGCGGCGCGATGGCCGATGACGACACCAGGATGGCGATCATCGCCAAGAGGGACGTGGTGTTGGTGATGTTGGTCGGCAGCGTTGCCCCGGCACTCAGAAACGCCGTTTCCATCGCCTCGCGGATCGGCGCCCGATGGCTTTGCATCACCCATTCGTAGTTCGACAGATCGCGCAGCGTCACCTGGTCGACGTTGGCCAGGGGGTGATCCTGGCGCACGATCAGCTTGAGGGTTTCGGTGCGCGCCGGGTAGATCTCGAAGTCCGCCGGGTTGACGCCACGGGGCAGGCGGGCCAGCACGAAATCGTTCTTGCCGCTCGCCAGGTCATGCACCAATTCGTCGCTGGCGGCGACGTTGACGTGCACATCGGCGCGCGGCGAAATTGCCTTGAGCTGGCGAATCGCCGGAATCACGAAGCCCACCGCCGCACCGGTGACGGCGCCGACCGTGGTCATGCCGCCTTCACCGCGCTTGAGTTCCTCGACGTCCTGGGCCAGGTCGCGCAGCTCCACCAGCATGTTGTGCGCGCGGCGGGCCAGTGCCCGGCCGATCAAGGTCGGCAGCATGCCCTTGGCATGGCGTTCGAACAGCCGCGCGCCCAGGGTGTGCTCGATGTCGGCGAGCATGCGCGAGGCGGCGGGCTGGGTGACGGTCAGCTCGTCCGCCGCCAGGCCGAGCTGGCCGTGCTCGGCGATCGCGGCGATCAGCCGTAGTTGGGGGATCTTCAGATGGCGGGCAATACCGATGTCCATGACGTGCTCATTGTTGGCGTTATGGGGCGAGTGTGCCCCTTCGAATAGTCGTATGTCGATGCACCGCATACCAATATTGATATGCAGGTAAGCGAAATATGAATTTGCGTGATATGGGGTGTGCTTCTATCGTCAGGGCTGCTTTGAGCTCTTCGTTGCCCGAACAACAATAATCGCGATGTCGCGCGTTCCTGAGCGCGCCAGGCGTCGCCAGGAGAAGCTGAATGAACACAGTCCGTAAACTCGTGGCCGCCATGGCCATGGGCGCCACTCTGGTAAGTGCTGCATCGGTTGGCGCTGCCGAAAAAGGCTTCGTGGGTATCGCGATGCCGACCAAGTCTTCCGCCCGCTGGATCGACGACGGCAACAACATGGTCAAGCAGCTGGAGAAAGCCGGCTACAAGGCCGACCTGCAGTACGCCGAAGACGACATTCCCACCCAGGTCTCGCAGATCGAAAACATGATGGTCAAGGGCGTCAACGTCCTGGTCATCGCGGCGATCGACGGCACCACGCTGACCAACGCCCTGGAAAACGCCCACGCGGCGGACATCAAGGTGATTGCCTATGACCGCCTGATCCGCGACAGCGAATACGTCGACTACTACGCCACGTTCGACAACACCAAGGTCGGCGTGCTGCAGGCCGAATCCCTGGTCAAGGGCATGCAGGCGCGGGGCAAGGGGCCGTACAACGTCGAGCTGTTCGGTGGCTCGCCGGACGACAACAACGCCTACTTCTTCTACAACGGCGCGATGTCGGTGCTGCAGCCGCTGATCGACAAGGGCGAGATCAAGATCCTCTCCGGGCAAACCGGCATGGGCAAGGTCGGCACCCTGCGTTGGGACGGCGCCACCGCCCAGGCGCGCATGGATAACCTGCTGTCCGCCAACTACACCAAGGAGCGCCTCGACGGCGTGCTGTCGCCCTATGACGGCATCTCCATTGGCGTGCTGTCGTCGCTCAAGGGCGTTGGCTATGGCTCGGGCGACATGCCGATGCCGATCGTCACCGGCCAGGATTCGGAAGTGCAGTCGGTTAAATCGATTCTCGCCGGCGAGCAGTATTCGTCGATCTTCAAGGACACCCGCCAGCTCGCCGAAGTGACCGTCGGTATGGTCAAGGCGCTGCTCGAAGGCAGCGAGCCGCAGATCAACGACACCAAGACCTACGACAACGGCAAGAAAGTCGTACCGGCCTACCTGTTGCAGCCTGTCACCGTCGACAAGAGCAACTGGGAAAAGGTGTTGATCGACAGCGGTTACTACCAGAAGAACCAGGTCCAGTAAGCGTCGCCCTGCCGGCAGCCAGGCGCTGCCGGCTCTCCACCTCTTTGTTTACCTGAGCATGGCGCGCCCGCTGCGGTTGGCGCGTGCCTTGCGGACGGATAAAGCCATGCAGCAAGACATCATTCTGGAAATGCGCGGCATCACCAAGACGTTCCCGGGCGTGAAGGCGCTCAACGACGTCAACCTCAAGGTGCGGCGCGGCGAAATTCATGCCCTGTGCGGTGAAAACGGCGCGGGCAAATCGACCCTGATGAAGGTGCTCAGTGGTGTCTATCCCCACGGCAGCTACGACGGCGAGATCATCTACGAAGGCAAGCCGCTGGCCTGCAGCGGCATTCGCGACAGCGAGCGCGAAGGCATCATCATCATTCACCAGGAGCTGGCACTGGTGCCGCTGCTGTCGATTGCCGAGAACCTGTTTCTCGGCAACGAGATCGCCAGCAACGGCGTGATCGACTGGCCCGAGGTGTATCAGCGTACCGAAGGGCTGCTCAAGAAGGTCGGCCTCGACGAGATTGCCACCACGCCGGTCGAGAAGCTCGGCGTCGGCAAGCAGCAACTGGTGGAAATCGCCAAGGCGCTGGCCAAGGACGTCAAGCTGCTGATTCTCGACGAACCCACCGCGGCGCTGCAGGAGAACGACAGCCAGAAGCTGCTCGACCTGCTGCTGGAATTCCGTGCCCAGGGTATTTCCTCGATTCTGATCTCCCACAAGCTCAACGAAGTCAGCCGCGTTGCCGACAGCATCACGGTGCTGCGCGATGGCGCCTCGGTGAGCAGCATGGATTGCCACAGCGAAACGGTCAGCGAGGAAACCATCATTCGCGGCATGGTCGGCCGCGACATGGAGAACCGTTACCCGGAGCGCACGCCGCAGATCGGCGAAACCCTGCTGGAAATCCGCGACTGGAACGTCTGGCACCCCGAGTCGGCGTCCCGGCAGATGATCCGCAACGTCAACCTGCGGGTAGCGGCCGGTGAAGTGGTCGGTATCGCCGGGCTGATGGGAGCAGGGCGCACCGAGCTGGCGATGAGCGTGTTCGGCAGGAGCTACGGGCGCAACATCTCCGGCTCCGTGCACCTGCGCGGCAAGGAAATCGACGTATCCACCGTGCGCCGCGCCGTCGACAACGGCATCGCCTACGTCACCGAAGACCGCAAGGAACTTGGCCTGGTGCTCGACGAAAGCATCCTGTGCAACACCACCCTGGCCAACCTGCCGGGCGTGTCGAAGCACGGGGTGATCGACGAGCACGAGGAGCGGCGCATCTCCGAGGAGTACCGCGAGGCGCTGCATATCCGCACGCCGGGGGTGTTCCAGAAGGTGCTCAACCTGTCTGGCGGCAACCAGCAGAAGGTGGTGCTCAGCAAATGGCTGTTCGCCAAACCCGAGGTGCTGATTCTCGACGAGCCCACCCGCGGTATCGACGTGGGCGCCAAGTTCGAGATCTACAGCCTGATCAACCAGCTGGCTGCCGACGGCAAGGGCGTGATCATCATTTCGTCGGAGATGCCCGAGCTGCTGGGCATGTGCGACCGCATTTACGTAATGAACGAAGGCGCCTTCCTGGGCGAACTGGCCCGTGAAGACGCGAGCCAGGAAAAGATCATGTCGATGATCGTCAAGGCGTGAGCGAGGACAACCCAATGGATAACAACACCCAATCAGCTCAAACCCGGCAGGTGGCGCGACCCTCGCTGCTGGGCCACATGAAGAGCCACATCCGCGACTACGGCATGCTGCTGACCCTGGTGGTCATCATGGCGCTGTTCGAGGTGCTCACCGACGGCACGCTGATGCGCCCGGTCAACCTCACCAACCTGCTGCTGCAGAACAGCTACATCATCATCATGGCCCTGGGCATGCTGCTGGTGATCGTCTCCGGGCACATCGACCTGTCGGTGGGCTCGGTGGTCGGCTTCGTCGGCGCGGCGGCGGCGGTGATGATGGTGCAGTGGGGCTGGTCGACGTCGGTGGTGGTTCCCGTCTGCCTGCTGATGGGTTGCCTGATCGGCGCGGCCCAGGGCTACTGGATCGCCTATTGGCAGATCCCCTCGTTCATCGTCACCCTGGCCGGCATGCTGGTGTTCCGTGGCCTGACCCTGGCCGTGCTCGATGGCCAGTCGATCGGCCCGTTCTCGAGCAGCTTCCAGCTGATGAGCAACGGCTTCATCCCGGACATCTTCGGGGTCGGCAAACCCAATGTGACGGCCATCGTGCTGGGCCTGTTCGCTGCCGGGCTGATCATCTACCTGGCGGTGCGTGCCCGTCGCCGCGCCAAGCGCTATGGCATCGTCGACGAGCCGGCGCCGTTCTTTGTCGCCAAGAACCTGCTGATCGCTGGCGCCATCGTCTACATCGCCTACCTGCTGGCCACCTACCGCGGCCTGCCGAACGTGTTGATCATCATGGCCATGCTGATCAGCGCCTACACCTTCCTGACCAACCGCACCACCCTGGGCCGGCGCATCTACGCCATCGGCGGCAACGTCAAGGCGGCCAAGCTGTCGGGCATCAACACCGAACGCCTGACCTTCTTCGCCTTCGTCAACATGGGCATGCTCGCCGCGCTGGCCGGCTTGATCTTCGCCGCACGCCTGAACACCGCTACGCCAAAGGCCGGGGTTTCCTTCGAACTGGACGTGATCGCCGCGGTGTTCATCGGCGGTGCGTCGATGTCCGGCGGCGTCGGCAAGATCATCGGCGCGGTGATCGGCGCGCTGATCATGGGGGTGATGAACAACGGCATGTCGATCCTCGGCATCGGCATCGAATGGCAGCAGGTGATCAAGGGCCTGGTGCTGCTGGCCGCGGTGATCTTTGACGTGGTGAACAAGAGCAAGTCCCGTTAACAGACGCGCAGTCGCTGTCACCATTTTTCCGCAGTACCGCGGGCGCCGTGCACAGCCGGGCGCCGCGGGATGAACACGAGGTAACAGGCCAATGAATAGCCACAATCAACCATCAGGCAAGGCGCTGTACGCCGACCTGGCCGGGCGCACCGTGCTGATTTCCGGTGGCGCCACCGGCATCGGCCGCGCGCTGGTCACCGCGTTTGCCAAGCAGGGCGCGCGCACCGCCTTCGTCGACATCGACGACAAGCATGGCAAGGCCCTGGCCAGCGAGCTGAGCGAGGCGGGGCACCAGGTGCTGTTCCTGCGCTGCGATATCACCGATATCAAGGCCTACCAGGCGGCCATCTACAAGGTCGCCGAACAGTTCGGGCCGATCACCGCGCTGCTCAACAACGCCGCCAACGATGTGCGCCACGCCCTGGATTCGATCAGCGTGGAGCGTTTCGACGAGCTGATCGCGGTCAACCTGCGCCACGCCACCTTTGCCACCCAGGCGGTGGTGCCGATGATGCGCCAGGCCGGTGGCGGCGCGATCATCAACTTCGGCTCGGTGGGCTGGATGATGGCCTCGGCCGGCTACCCGGTGTACGCGGCGAGCAAGGCCGCCACCCACGGCCTGACCCGTGGCCTGGCGCGGGACCTGGGCAAGGACCGGATTCGCGTCAACACCCTGGTGCCCGGCTGGGTGATGACCGACAAGCAACTGGCCATGTGGGTCGATGAAACGGCCAAGGAACAGATTCGCCAGAACCAGTGCATGCCCGGCCAGTTGCTGCCCGAGCATATCGCCGACATGGCGCTGTTCCTGGCATCCGATGCGGCGGCGATGTGCACCGCACAGAATTTCATCGTTGATGGGGGTTGGGTATGAGTACCTTCAAACCGGCAGTCTGGCCACGCAAGCTGCGCTCCACCGAATGGTTCGGCGGCAACTCGCGGGATCACATCTACCACCGCAGCTGGATGAAGAACCAGGGCCTGCCCGCCGACCTGTTCGATGGCCGCCCGGTGATCGGCATCTGCAACACCTGGTCGCAGCTGACGCCCTGCAACGCCCACCTGCGTGACCTGGCCGAGCGCGTCAAGCACGGTATCTACGAAGCTGGCGGGCTGCCGCTGGAGTTTCCGGTGTTCTCGGCCGGGGAAAGCTCGCTGCGCCCGACCGCGATGATGTACCGCAACATGGCGGCGATGGACGTCGAAGAGGCGCTGCGCGCCAACCCGCTGGACGGCGTGGTGCTGCTGGCCGGCTGCGACAAGACCACCCCGGCGTTGCTGATGGGCGCGGCCAGCGTCGACATCCCGGCCATCGTGGTCTCCGGCGGGCCGATGCTCAACGGCTGGTTCCGTGGCGAGCGGGTCGGTTCGGGCACCGCGCTGTGGCAGATGTCCGAAGACATCAAGGCCGGCAAGATGAGCCGCGAGGATTTCCTCGAGGCCGAGCAGTCGATGTCCCGCTCGCCGGGCTCGTGCAACACCATGGGCACCGCCAGCACCATGGCCAGCATGGCCGAGGCGCTGGGCATGGCATTGTCCGGCAACGCGGCGATTCCGGCGGTGGACAGCCGTCGCCGGGTGGTCGCCCACCTGACCGGGCGGCGCATCGTGCAGATGGTCAAGGACGATCTGAAACCGTCCGACATCATGACCCGCCAGGCGTTCGAGAACGCCATCCGCGTCAACGGCAGCATCGGCGGCTCGACCAACGCGGTGATCCACCTGCTGGCCATCGCCGGCCGCGTCGGCGTCGACCTGACCCTGGATGACTGGGACCGCCTCGGCCAGGACATCCCCACCATCGTCAACCTGATGCCCTCGGGCAAATACCTGATGGAAGAGTTCTTCTACGCCGGCGGCCTGCCGGTGGTGATTCGCATGCTCGGCGAGGGCGGCAAGCTGCACAAGGGCGCGCTGACCGTCTCCGGGGAAACCATCTGGGAGGAGGTCAAGAACGTTCGCAACTGGAACGAAGACGTCATCCGCCCCGTGGACAAGGCACTCACCGCCAAGGGCGGCATCGCCGTGCTGCGCGGCAACCTGGCGCCCCGTGGCGCGGTGCTCAAGCCGTCCGCCGCCTCACCGCATTTGCTGCAGCACCGTGGCCGCGCCGTGGTGTTCGAGGATATCGACGACTACAAGGCGAAGATCAACGACGAGAATCTGGATATCGACGAAAACTGCGTGATGGTGCTGAAGAACTGCGGCCCGCGTGGTTACCCGGGCATGGCCGAGGTCGGCAACATGGGCTTGCCGCCCAAGGTGCTGCGCAAGGGCATTACCGATATGGTGCGCATCTCCGATGCGCGGATGTCCGGTACCGCCTACGGCACCGTGGTGCTGCACACCACGCCGGAAGCGGCGGCCGGTGGCCCGCTGGCGGTGGTGCGCAATGGCGATATGATCGAGCTCGACGTGGACGCGCGGCGCATCCACCTGGACATTCCCGATGAAGAGCTGCGCCAGCGCCTGGCCGAGTGGCAGCCGACCGTCGAGGCGCCGACCAGTGGCTATATCAAGCTGTTCCATGACCACGTCGAGGGTGCCGACAGCGGCGCGGATTTCGACTTTCTCAAGGGTTGCCGCGGCGCCGGTATTCCCAAAGACAGCCATTGACCGGAAGAGGGCAGCACA
>Ga0207790_1000094_pt1 | contig 34471 bp, 34 predicted proteins | sample HigsolmetaGSP14D_FD_184842 | JGI IMG/M metagenome (GOLD analysis project Ga0207790, IMG submission 184842) | High solid enriched microbial communities from the Joint BioEnergy Institute, USA - SP1-4-D (SPAdes) | ecosystem: Engineered > Bioreactor > SSF (Solid state fermentation) > Aerobic >...
GCTTCCAGGGCCATGGCGCCGAGCATGTTGGGGCTGCCGCATTCGAAGCGCCGCGCGCTGCGCGCCGGTTGCCAGTCGTCGCGGTCATAGTCGCCGGCATGTTCGAGCATGTGCCAGCCGTATTCGTGCAGAGCCAGCCGCTCGCGCAGATCCGCGCGGCAATAGAACACGCCCAGGCCTTCCGGGCCGAGCATCCACTTGTGGCCGTCGGCCATGGCGAAGGCGCAGCGGCTGCGCTGCACATCCATGCCAAGGGCGCCCAGTTGCTGGATGGCATCGATGCACAACAGTACGTCGCGTTGTTCGCAGCCAATGCCCAGGCGCTCGAGGTCGAGGCGCAGGCCGCTGGCGTACTGCACGGCGCTGATGGCCATCAGCCGGGTGCGCGGTGTGCAGGCGGCGAGCAGGGCGCCTTCGGCATCGCCGCCCTGCAGATCGACCTGCACCACTTCCACGCCGCGTGGGCGCAACGCTTCCCAGACGATGCGGTTGGAGGGAAATTCCTCGCTGCTGATGATCACCTGGTCGCCGGCCCGCCAGTCCAGGCCGAAGGCGACGAACGACAGGGCTTCGGAGGTGTTCTTGACCAGCGCGATATCGGCCCGTGATGAAGCATTGAGCAGGCGCGCCAGGCGCTCGCGCAGGCTTCTCTCTGTTACCAGCCATTGCGAATAGTCGCGGGCGCCGGTAGCGATATTCTCCCGCGCGAAACGCTCTACGGCCCGCGCGCTGCGCGCTGGCCAGGGGGCGACCGCAGCATGGTTGAGGTAGTAGAGATCGGCCGGCTGGGGAAACTCGTCGATGATGGCATTCATGTCGCGTGATCCGTGCAATTTGGCGTTAGTTGGGCATAATAGCGGACTTGAATTCCGACCTTGTCATTTCCCTATGCAGAAAGAACCCCGCAAGATCCGTGAGTTTCGCCGCCGCGAGCAGGAGATTCTCGATATCGCTCTGAAACTCTTCCTCGAGCAGGGTGAGGACAGCGTGACCGTGGAGATGATTGCCGACGCCGTGGGCATCGGCAAAGGCACCATCTACAAGCATTTCAAATCCAAGGCGGAAATCTACCTGCGCCTGATGCTCGATTACGAGCGCGACCTGAACGAGCTGCTGCATTCGTCCGATATCGATCGTGACAAGGAAGCGCTGTCGCGGGCCTACTTCGAATTCCGCATGCGCGATCCGCAACGCTACCGCCTGTTCGACCGCCTGGAAGAGAAGGTGGTCAAGGGCAACCAGGTGCCCGAGCTGGTCGAGCAGTTGCACAGCATTCGCGCCTCGAACTTCGAGCGGCTGACCCAGCTGATCAAGGGCCGTATCGCCGAGGGCAAGCTCGAAGACGTGCCGCCGTACTTCCACTACTGTGCTGCCTGGGCGCTGGTGCATGGCGCCGTGGCGCTCTACCACTCGCCGTTCTGGAGCAATGTGCTCGAGGATCAGGAAGGCTTCTTCCAGTTCCTGATGGACATCGGCGTGCGCATGGGCAACAAGCGCAAGCGCGACAGCGAAACGCCTCCCGCCTGAGTGCCTGCGCGGCCTGCCTGGGTCGCGCGGGTCTCCTGGCGCGAAACCTGCTTAAAGCAGTCATTCGCCGGTTTTCCGTCGCCGGTGTCGGGAGAAATTCACATGCGTAACCTGTTCGCCCTGGCTCTGCTGCTCAGCCTGGCTGGCTGCATGAACGTCAGCGACATGGCCGATGGCGCCACCTATCACCTGCGCGATGCCGGTGTGCTGGACTACAGCAAAGTTCGCCGCTCGGCTTCCTGGCGCCTGCAGCCCGACTCATTCATCTATATCGCCCAGGGCCCGTTTACCCCGAACGGTAAGCACGCTTACCCGCGGCCCAATGTGGTGGCCGAGGAAGCCTTTCGCGGTTTCGTCGAGTACTTCCCCATGGTGCGTCGGGCCAAAGCGCCAGTCGGCCTCGACGAAGCGCTGGGCGAAGCGCGTGCTGCCGGCGCCCATTATCTGCTCTACACCCGTTTCGCCTACGCCGATGACCGTATCGGCACCGTGGAGGAGTGGGAGGATCAGGAGGAGTTCGAACGGCTGGGCACCGACCGCAGCGTGCTGCAACTGATGCTGATCGAAACCAACACCCGTTTTCTGGTGGACACCGCGCGCATCCGTAGCCGCGGCGGCTTCCTGACGTTCTACGACGCGAGGCCCGAAGACCTGATCCGGGCGCCGCTCGAGGATTATGCGCGTACACTTCTGGGTTTCAGCCGATAACTCGGGAGTGGCGATGAGCGAGGGCGACAAGGCCGGTGATCTGCTGGCGCAGATCCCTCCGGCAGGCAGCAAGGGCATGCCACCGGTGCATCTGTGGAATCCGGATTTCTGCGGTGATATCGACATGCGTATCGCCCGTGACGGCTCATGGTTCTACATGGGCACGCCAATCGGCCGGCCGGCGATGGTGCGGTTGTTCTCGACCATCATTCGCCGCGACGGCGATGACTACTTTCTGGTCACCCCGGTGGAGAAGGTCGGCATCACCGTCGATGACGCGCCTTTCGTGGCGGTGTCCCTGCAGGTCAGCGGGCAGGGCGAAGAGCAGGTGCTGCGCTTCGTCAGCAACGTCGGCGACGAGGTCGAGGCCGGTGCCGAGCACCCATTGCGGGTCGAGCTGGATGCGCAGACCCAGGAGCCTTCACCCTACGTGCATATCCGCGCCAATCTGGAAGCGCTGATCCACCGCAACGTGTTCTACCAGTTGGTCGAGCTGGCGCAACCCCGTGAAGTCGACGGCCGGCCCTGGTTGGGGGTGTGGAGCAGCGGGGTGTTCTTTCCCATCGGGCCGCTGGAATAGCGGCCAAGAAAAAGGCTCCCGAGGGAGCCTTTATTTCGCGTTGTAGACGGGCATGCGAGCTAGAGCCCTGCAAGGCCTAAGGCGGCCCCGCAAAACAGGCGAGGAAGCGGAGTGTATGCATTACTCGCTTCGCTCGCCCCTTCGGGGCCGCACTAAAGTGCGTTAGCCGCAAAGCGGCTTGCCGAGCCTGTTTTTAACGCCGCAGGGCCGACGCGCAGCTGGCCGTAGTCACATGTTGGGGTAGTTGGGACCGCCCGTACCTTCCGGCGCCACCCAGGTAATGTTCTGGGCCGGATCCTTGATGTCGCAGGTCTTGCAGTGCACGCAGTTCTGCGCGTTGATCTGGAAGCGCTTGCTGCCATCGTCGTTGGCCACCACCTCGTACACGCCGGCCGGGCAGTAACGCTGCGCTGGCTCGTCGTACAGCGGCAGGTTCTTGTCGATCGGAATGCTCGGGTCGGCGAGCTTGAGGTGGCAGGGCTGCTCCTCCTCATGGTTGGTGTTGGAGAGGAACACCGAGCTGAGCTTGTCGAAGCTGAGCTTGCCATCCGGTTTCGGGTAGTCGATCTTCTTGCAGTCGGCGGCCAGCTTGAGGCAGGCGTAGTCCGGCTTGTTGTCGTGCAGGGTGAAGGGCAGCTTGCCGGCGAACAGGTTCTGGTCGACCCAGTTGATGCCGCCGCCAATCACCGCGCCGTACTTGTGGATCGCCGCGCCAAAGTTGCGGCTGCGGAACAGTTCGTCGTACAGCCAGCTGGCCTTGAAACCATCCACGTAGTTGCGCAGTTCGTCACCACCTTCGCGACCGGCGGCCAGGGCTTCGGCGATGGCTTCGGCCGCCAGCATGCCGGACTTCATGGCGGTGTGGCTGCCCTTGATCTTGGCGAAGTTGAGGGTGCCCAGGTCACAGCCGATCAGTGCGCCGCCCGGGAAGACCATCTTCGGCAGCGAATTCAGGCCGCCCTTGGCGATGGCGCGGGCGCCGTAGGCGACGCGCTTGCCGCCGTCCAGGTACTGCTTGAGTACCGGGTGATGCTTGAGGCGCTGGAACTCATCGAACGGCGACAGGTGCGGGTTGGCGTAGGACAGGTCGACGATCAGGCCGACCACCACCTGGTTGTTCTCCAGGTGATAGAGGAAGGAGCCACCGGTGTTTTCGGTGCCCATGATGTCCATCGGCCAACCGGCGGTATGCACCACCAGGCCCTGCTGGTGCTTGCTGGGGTCGATGTCCCAGATTTCCTTGATGCCGATGCCGTAGTGCTGGGCGTCGGCTTCGCTGTCCAGGTTGTACCTGCTGATCAGCTGCTTGCCGAGGTGCCCGCGGCAGCCTTCGGCGAACAGCGTGTACTTGCCGCGCAGCTCCATGCCGGGGGTGTAGTAGCCTTCCTTCGGATTGCCTTCGCGGTCGACGCCGAGGTCGCCGGTGACGATGCCGCGCACCACGCCGTTCTCGTCGATCAGGGCTTCCTGAGCGGCGAAGCCGGGGTAGATTTCCACGCCCAGGTTCTCGGCCTGCTGGGCCAGCCAGCGGCACAGGTTGCCCAGCGAGATGATATAGTTGCCTTCGTTGTGCATGGTCTTGGGCACGAAGAAACCCGGCACCTTGACGGCGCTGTCGGCATCCTTGAGCACATAGATGTCATCACTCTTGACCGGGGTGTTGAGCGGGGCGCCCAAGGCTTTCCAGTCGGGAAACAGCTCGTCGAGGGCACGCGGTTCGAATACCGCGCCGGACAGGATGTGGGCACCCACCTCGGAGCCTTTCTCGACCACGCAGACGCTGATTTCCTGGCCAGCCTCGGCGGCCTTCTGCTTCAGGCGACAAGCGGCGGACAGGCCGGCAGGGCCGGCGCCGACGATGACGACGTCGAACTCCATAAATTCGCGTTCCACGGGCTATCTCCTCATCAAGGCTCTCTAATTTTCATGGCGGGCCGGCATCCTTCCCGAGGCGCGCCCGCGCAGTATATAGCGAGCCCGGATCAGGGCCAATACAAACGTTTGTTTGAATTTTCTGTAGGCCTGCTAGAATCCGGCTACAACACGAATGGCTCGCAGCCAGTCGTATTGACCGAGTTGGGTCGTAGGGTCAAGATACGGGCGGTTTTGCGCTCGCCGTCTGAGCTGAAGGTCGCTCGCGTCCTGCTTGTCTGCATCACCCGCATGCTCGCTTCTGGCGACATTCCTATTCACCGGAGAGTAACGAGGAATCCATGAAGGTTCTTGTAGCTGTCAAACGAGTGGTCGATTACAACGTCAAGGTTCGCGTCAAACCGGACAACAGTGGCGTCGATCTTGCCAACGTCAAGATGTCGATGAACCCTTTCTGTGAAATCGCCGTGGAAGAAGCTGTTCGCCTGAAAGAGAAGGGCGTCGCCAGCGAGATCGTGGTGGTTTCCATCGGCCCGACCCAGGCGCAGGAGCAACTGCGTACCGCCCTGGCGCTGGGTGCCGATCGCGCCATCCTGGTCGAGTCGGCCGACGAGCTGAACTCCCTGGCGGTCGCCAAGCTGCTCAAGGCCGTGGTCGACAAGGAGCAGCCGCAGCTGGTGATCCTTGGCAAGCAGGCCATCGACAGCGACAACAACCAGACCGGCCAGATGCTCGCTGCGCTGACCGGCTATGCCCAGGGCACCTTCGCCTCCAAGGTGGAAGTCAGCGGTGACAAGGCCAACGTGACCCGTGAGATCGACGGCGGTCTGCAGACCGTTGCCCTCAATCTGCCGGCCATCGTCACCACCGACCTGCGCCTCAACGAGCCGCGCTACGCGTCGCTGCCCAACATCATGAAGGCCAAGAAGAAGCCGCTGGAAACCCTGACCCCTGACGCACTGGGCGTTTCCACCGCGTCCACCGTCAAGACCCTCAAGGTCGAAGCGCCCGCGGCACGCGGTGCCGGTATCAAGGTCAAGTCGGTTGCCGAACTGGTCGAGAAACTGAAAACCGAAGCGAAGGTGATCTAATGTCTATCCTGGTAATCGCTGAAAACACCAATTCCGCGCTGGCACCGGCCACCCTGAACACCGTTGCCGCTGCCCAGAAAATCGGTGGCGACATCCACGTGCTGGTCGCTGGCCAGGGCGTTGGCGCCGTTGCCGAAGCCGCTGCCAAGATCGCTGGCGTCGCCAAGGTACTGGTTGCCGACAACGCCGCATTCGCTCACCAGCTGCCGGAAAACGTCGCGCCGCTGGTGGCTGAGCTGGGCAAGGCGTACAGCCACGTGCTGGCTGCCGCTACCAGCAACGGCAAGAACATCCTGCCGCGCGTCGCTGCGCAGCTGGACGTCGACCAGATCTCCGAGATCGTCTCCGTGGAAAGCCCGGACACCTTCAAGCGCCCGATCTATGCCGGTAACGCCATCGCCACCGTACAGTCCTCGGCTGCGGTGAAAGTGATCACCGTGCGTGCCACCGGCTTCGACCCGGTTGCTGGCGAAGGTGGCTCGGCTGCCATCGAAAACGTTTCGGCCGGCGGCGATGCCGGCAAGTCGGCGTTCGTCGGTGAAGAGCTGGCCAAGTCCGACCGTCCGGAGCTGACCGCTGCCAAGATCGTGGTTTCCGGTGGTCGCGGCATGCAGAACGGCGACAACTTCAAGCACCTGTACACCCTGGCCGACAAGCTCGGTGCAGCGGTTGGCGCCTCCCGTGCGGCAGTCGACGCCGGTTTCGTGCCCAACGACATGCAGGTCGGCCAGACCGGCAAGATCGTCGCCCCGCAGCTGTACATCGCCGTCGGTATCTCCGGCGCGATCCAGCACCTGGCGGGCATGAAGGACTCCAAGGTGATCGTCGCGATCAACAAGGACGAAGAGGCGCCGATCTTCCAGGTTGCCGATTATGGCCTGGTGGCCGATCTGTTCGAAGCCGTACCTGAGCTGGAAAAGCTGGTCTGATCCGCTTTTCCCCGCAATGAAGAAACCCGCTCATCGAGCGGGTTTTTTATTGCCTGCCAGAGCGTTACCGGGCCTGCGACGGCTTGCGCTGCTGGGCCGCCTGGAGGCTCGCCTGGTCGATGAACGTCAGGTAGTCGGCGGCGCTTTGTTCCGGGCGCTCGAGTATGGGCGCGTGGCCGCAGTCCTTTATGATCACCACGCTCGCATTCTTGAGCAGCGGTTTCATGGTCTCGATGCTCGACACATCCAGGATTCGGTCCTGGTCACCCCACAGCAGCAGGGTGGGGGCTTGGATTCTCGGCAGCTCCGGCTCCAGTGGCAGATAACGCTCGCGCAGGTGCTCGAATATTTCTCGCTGATGGCTGCTGTCGGCCACGGCGCGTTGCGCCAGGTACTGATGCAGGCGCTCGGGAAACTGCGGTGGGGCGACGAACAGCCAGTCGAGCAACTGGTCGAATTGCGGCTCGCTGTCCACCAGCAACGGATTGTCGCCCTGTTCCTCGAGGCGCTGGAAGAACGCGCTGCGCCGCGGCGCGCTGACCCCGGCATTGGCGATCAGCGCCAGGCTGCTCACCTGATCGGGGTAGCGGGCCGCGTAGAGCGCGGCGATATGCCCGCCCATGGAGTGGCCGGCCAGGTGCAGGCGGCGGATGCCCAGGGCGTCGACGAATGCTGCCAGGCGCTCGGTCTGGGTGCCGACGTCATAGCTGCCGTGTGGCCGGTCGCTGGCGCCGAAGCCGGGCAGGTCCACGGCGATCACACGATAGCGTTCGGTCAGCGCCCGGGCAAACCACAGCCAGGTGCTCTTGTCGGCGCCGAAGCCATGCACCAGCAGCACGGTCTCGGCGCCCTGGGGGCCACCTTCGTAGTAGCTGACCTTGAGGTCGTTGACGTTGACACTGCGCTCGTGCAGCCCGGCACGCCATTGCTCGATGCCCTGATAGGCACTCAGCTGCGCCGCCGGCGACAGGTACAGAACGGCCCCGGTGGCGGCGGCGAGGAGAACGAATGCGGCCAGGATCAATTTCTTCATGCGGCGTCTTATCGCTGATTATCGAGATGGTATGAGCTAGCATGTCATGAATCTCTGGTCGGTGGACGGCCTGCTGTTTCTGAATCGAGAGTGTGCCAATGGGTGAGCGAGGTTTGGGCTGGGCTGGACTATGGGTGTGCGCTGCCATGTTGCTGGCAGGTGGTGCACAGGCCGCCGGCAAGTGCGAGCGGCTGGTCGCCACGGGCAACCCGGAGTATCCGCCATACCTGTGGCGTGACCCGCAGAATCCGGAAAAGCTGATCGGCGCGACGGTCGATCTGCTCAAGGCGGTGGCCGAGGATCTCGGCGTCGGCATCGAGGTGATCTATGCCGGGCCCTGGTCGCGCGCCCAGGAAGAGGTGCGCACCGGGCGCGTCGATATGCTGGCCGGCGCCTTCCTGACCGTGCCGCGCCTGGAGACCATGGACTTCGTGCACCCGGCCTTCCTGTCCACGCCAAGCGTGGTGTGGGTGCGCAAGGGTCGCGAATTTCCCTACGCCAGCTGGGCCGACCTGCAGGGGCGTACCGGCGATACCCTGGTCAACAACAGTTTTGGCCAGGCCTTCGATGCCTATGCGCGTGACAACCTCACCCTGGAAGGCGTTTCCAGCCTGAGCCAGGCGTTCCAGAAGCTGCTGCTCGAGCGTACCGATTACGTGCTCTACGAGCGCTACCCGGGCCAGGCGCTGGCCTCGACCCTGGGGCTGCAGGACGACCTGCAGGTGCTCGACCCGCCGGTGTCCAGCGAGGGGCTGCACCTGGCGCTGTCGCACAACTCGGCGTGCAATGACGCCTGGCTGCGCGGACAGCTGGCCAAAAAAATGACAGAATTCACCGCCGCCGGCGTGCCGCAAACCCTTCTGCAGCGCAACTTGCAGCGCTGGAAGGAGCAACAGCCCGCACCGGCCGCCAGTGTTCCGAATCAGTAGGACGTACCCGTGATCTATCGATATACCAGCGCCGCCCTGGCGCTGCTGTTGCTCCAGGGTTGTGCCAGTGATCCCGCACCAACCGAGCAGATGCGCCTCACCGAACAGGTGGTCGAGCAGGCGCGGACCGTGGCTGCCGGTGAAAGCGTTGCCGAGTTGAGCCAGGCCGAAGAAAAACTCGCCCAGGCCCAGGCTGCCATGGCCGCGGGCGCCTACCGCACGGCTCGCGTGCAGGCCGAACAGGCCGAGCTGGATGCGCGTCTGGCCGAAGCCCGCGTACTGACGCTGCGCAGCCAGGCGCAATTGACCGAGCTCAACCGCCGTATCGGGCGTTTACGTGACCAGCTGGGAGCCATGCCATGAGCCTTCTGCGTGTTGCCGCGCTGGCCCTGGCTGGGCTGACGCTGGCGGGTTGCGCCGGCTTCGGCGCTGAGCACTCGGCCGAACTCGAGGCGGCCCGGGCCAGCTTTCAGTCCGTCAAGGAAGATCCAGAGGTGCTGCGCAGCGCACCCAAGGACGTGATTCGCGCCGGCGAGTCCCTGGGCCGTGCCGAGCGGCTTGCGGGCTACTGGGGCAGCGGCGACGACGTCGCCCACTACGCCTACCTGAGCCAGCGCTACAGCGACATCGCCCGCGAGCATGCCAAGCTTGCCCTGGATCAGGAGCGAGCGGCGCGCCTGGAACTGGATCGTCAGCGCCTGCAACTGGCCTTGCGCGAGGCCAAGCTGGTCAGCGTGCAGGAGCAGAATGCCTGGCTGGAAGAGCAGATCGTCAACCTGGCCACGGCGCAAACCGACCGCGGCTTGGTGATGACCCTGGGTGACGTGCTGTTCGATGCCGGTGAGGCGCGCCTCAAGGCCAGCGCCAACCGCACCGTGCTCAAGCTGGTGCAGTTTCTTCAGCTCAACCCGCGGCGCACCGTGCGTATCGAGGGCTACAGCGACAGCAGCGGCAAGCGTGAAGAAAACCTGGCGCTGTCCAGGGCGCGAGCGCAGACCGTTGCCGATGCGCTGACCGACCTGGGCATCGATGCCAAGCGTATCGAGGTGCAGGGTTTCGGCGAAAGCTTCCCGGTGGCGGAAAACGCCTCGGCCAAGGGCCGGGCGCAGAATCGCCGCGTGGAGATTCTGTTCTCCGATGAGCAGGGACGTTTGGGCGCCACGCGCTGAGTCAGCTGCCGCGAAACCCCGCCACTGGATAACAGGGCGGGGTTTTTTATTGCCTGTGAAGTGAGTGTATCGTCCAGATATTTCAGCGCTGTACCGGTACAGAAACATTTGCTTGGGGTACTGTTATGGTTCAGTACCGGGAAGAGACTGCCATGACCAATCTGTTGCTTTACCAGCGTATCGCTCAACAGCTGGCGGATGATATCCGTCGTGGCGTCTATCAGCCCGGCGAGCGGGTGCCCTCGGTGCGCAAGATGAGCGCGCAGCTCAGCGTCAGCCATGCCACGGTGCTGCAGGCTTACGCCAACCTCGAGGATCTCGGGTTGATCCGCGCCCGGCCGCAGTCCGGCTTCTACGTGCACCAGACGCCAGCGCTGACCGCCGATACGCCGGACATCGCCCGGGTCGAGCGGCCTGGCCTGGTGACGCGCAGCAGCATCATCAACCAGGTGCTCGGCGAAGCGCGCCGTGAAGGCGTGTTCCCGCTCGGCGCCGCGGTGCCTCACGTCGACTACCTGCCGGTGCGTGCGCTGCACCAGCAGCTGGCCAAGGTCACCCGTTTCCAGAGCCCGCGGGCGTTCAGCTACATGTTCAGCCCCGGCTTCGAGCCGCTGCGCCGGCAGGTGGCGATTCGCATGCGCGATGCCGGTGTGCTGGTCGACCCTTCCGACGTGGTGATCACCCACGGTTGCGTCGATGCCCTGCAGATGAGCCTGCGGGTGCTGACCCGGCCGGGCGACCTGATCGCCACCGAGTCGCCGACCTACTACGGCTTGTTGCAGCTGGCCGATCTGCTGGGCCTCAAGGTCATCGAGATTCCCAGCGACCCGACCACCGGGATCAGTGTCGAGGCGTTGCAACTGGCGGCCAGCCAGTGGCCGATCAAGGCGTTGGTGCTGACCGCACGGCTGAGCAACCCGCTGGGCGGCACCATTCCCGAGGCCAGGCAGAAGCAGCTGCTGCGCCTGGCCAGCGATTTCGATATGCAGATCATCGAGGACGATATCTACGGCGAGCTGATGTTCGAGCAGGGCCGTACCAAGGCGCTCAAGGCCGGCGACCTGGAAGGGCGCGTGGTGTATTGCTCGAGCTTCTCGAAGACCCTGTCACCCGGCGTGCGGATCGGCTGGATCATCGCCGGCAAGTACCAGGACGAGGTGCAGCGCCTGCAGATGTTCACCACCCATTCGGCGTGCAGCGTTACCCAGATGGCCGTTGCCGCGTACCTGGAGAACGGCGGCTATGACCGTCACCTGCGGCATATCCGCCAGGAGTACCGCAAGAACCTCAGTGCCTTCCAGCTGGCCATCCAGCAGTATTTCCCCGAAGGCACGCAGATCACCCGGCCCACCGGTGGTTTCATCCTCTGGGTCAGCCTGCCGGCGCGGGTCAATACCAAGGACCTGCACATCAGCGCCTTGCAGCAGGGCATCAGCATCGCCCCGGGGCTGATCTTCAGCAACACCGAGCAGTTCAACCACTGCGTGCGCATCAACTGCGGCATCCCGTGGAATCGCGAGGCGGAGCGGGCGCTGATGACCCTGGGCATGCTGGCTACCCAGCTGTGCCAGGAAGCGAGCTGAAGCAGCAGATAGTCGCGTAGCGTTAACCCGAATGGCCGCTCACCTGCGTCTACTGGATCGAAGCGCTCTTTCGATCCAGGAGAAGCACCATGAACAGTCGTTCCCCTATCCTGTTGTGTGGCATTGCCGGTGGCGTCGCGTTGGCCCTGGCCGGCTGCCGGGTCAGCCAGGAGCCGTCGCTTGACTCGCCGTCAGCCGAGTCGGCGGCGAGCGTCCAATCCCTGCCGGCCGGCCCGGCCATCGTGCCTGCACCGCTGATGACGCGCATGGCCGCGCCGGCCGCCCGCGAGCGCTGGCCAGCGCCGCCGGCAGCGGCCAGTCGCGAACAGTATCAGCGCCTGGCAGCCAACCCCGTGCAGGCGGTTGCCGAGGCGCCGGTGTCGACCTTCAGCATCGACGTCGACACCGGCAGCTACGCCAACGTACGCCGTTTCCTGAACGAGGGGCGCTTGCCACCCGCCGAGGCGGTAAGGCTGGAGGAGCTGGTCAACTACTTCCCTTACGCCTATCCCTTGCCCACCGGCAATGCGCCATTCGGGGTCGGCACCGAGCTGGCTGTAACACCCTGGAATGCGCAGAGCCGCCTGCTGCGCATCGCCATAAAAGCCTCCGACATGCAGGTTGCCCAGCTGCCGGCCGCCAACCTGGTCTTTCTGGTCGATGTGTCCGGCTCCATGGACCGCCCCGACGGTCTGCCATTGGTGCAGAGCACCCTGAAGCTGCTGGTCGACCAGTTGCGTGCCCAGGATCGTGTCTCGCTGGTGGTCTACGCCGGTGACGCCAGTGTGCTGCTGGAACCGACCTCTGGCTCCCGTAAGGCGGCTATCCGCGCGGCTATCGAGCAGCTGCGCGCTGGCGGTTCGACGGCGGGCGAGTCGGGCATTCAGCTGGCTTACCAGCAGGCCCGGAAGGGTTTCATCAAAGGCGGCATCAATCGCATCCTGCTGGCCACCGATGGCGACTTCAACGTCGGCGTCAGCGACTTCGAGAGCCTCAAGGCGCTGGCTGCCGACAAGCGCAAGAGCGGTATCTCGCTGACCACCCTGGGCTTTGGTACCGGCAACTACAACGAGCAGTTGATGGAGCAGCTGGCCGACGCCGGCGACGGCAACTACGCCTATATCGACAACCTGCGCGAGGCGCGCAAGGTGCTGGTCGAGCAGCTCAGCTCGACCCTGGCCACGGTGGCCCGGGACGTGAAGATCCAGGTCGAGTTCAATCCAGCGAAGGTCAGCGAATACCGCCTGCTCGGCTATGAGAACCGCGCCCTGCAGCGCGAAGACTTCAGCAACGACAAGGTCGATGCGGGCGATATCGGCGCCGGCCACAGCGTGACCGCGCTGTACGAGGTCGTGCCGGTCGGCAACCAGGGGTGGCTGGAGCCGCTGCGCTATCGGCAAGCGGCGCAAACGCCTGCGGGCGATAGCGAACTGGCCTGGCTGCGCATCCGTTACAAGACGCCCGAGCAGAACAGCAGTCGTCTGCTGGAAACCGCCATTCAGGCGCCGGCGTCCTACCCGCCAGTCAGCAACGCCAGCGAGGATCTGCGCTTCGCCGCCGCCGTCGCTGCGTTCGCTCAGCAACTGGGCGGTGGCCGTTACACCGGCGGCTTCGACTGGGCGGCTACCGCCGCGCTGGCGCGGGGCAGTCGTGGCGATGACCCATTCGGCCTGCGCAACGAGTTCGTGCAACTGGTGGAACTGGCGCAAAGCCTGCAAACTGGCGACTCCCGCACCTCTGGAGCCGAGTGAGTGTGACTGTCCAACCGCCCAGCGCCGAGCCCGGCGACGCCGACCTGCTGCGTCGCTACCGGGCTGGCGACGCCGCCGCCTTCACGCAACTCTACGAGCGCCATCGCCTGGGGTTGTTTCGCTTCCTGATCGGCTTGTGCGGTGATCAGGCAGTCGCCGAGGAGGTATTCCAGGAAACCTGGATGAGCCTGATCCGCAGCGAGTCGTTGCAGCGTGAAGCGGCGGTGCTGTTCAAGACCTGGCTGTATCAGATCGCGCGCAATCGCCTCATCGACCACTGGCGCAAGCAGGGCAAGCGCCAGCAGCGCGAAGAGGTGTTCGACGAGCAGCTGCATGACCAGGCCATGGCCGAGCCGGATCCCGAGCGGCAGCTCAGCCTCAGCCAGGATCAGGCGCGTCTGCAGGCGGCGCTCGCCGACTTGCCGGCCGAGCAGCGCGAGGTATTCCTGCTGCGCGCCCATGGCGACCTGGAGTTGCACGAGATTGCCGAGCTGACCCGCACGTCGGCAGAAACGGTAAAAAGCCGCCTGCGTTATGCGCTGCAGAAAATGCGCCGCCTGCTCAGCACGGCCGAAGAGGTAGCACCATGAATGATCACGACGACGAGCCTGTGCTGCGCCATATCCGTGAGCACAGCCGCGAGCAGCCGGGGCCGGCGCTGGACGCGCGAATCCTGGCCGCAGCTGGCGAGGCGGCCGCGGCCAGGCGCCGTCAGTCGCAGGGTTTCTGGCCGCGGCTGCGCCATGCGCTGGCGGCTGCCTCGGCGCGTGGCCGCTGGTCAGCGGCCTTTGGCTGCCTGGCGCTGCTCGGTGTTGGGCTTGGGCTGAGCCTGCGTACGCTGGAACAGCCGCCGACCCGCTACGATGCCCCGGCCGCTGTGATGCAGCGCCAGGCACCCATGGCCGTGCAGGCGCCTGCCAGCCCGGCACCGATGGCCGAGATGAGCGAGGCGCCGCGGGTCATGGCACGCATGGCGGCGAAGGCCGCGCCGCCGCCAGCGGAGGTGCTGGCCGCACTGCGCGAGATTGCCGAGCTGCGTGCACGTGGCGAGGCAAGGCAGGCCCAGCAACGGATCGAACACCTGCAGGCAGAGCACCCGGAGCTGGACGTCGAGGCGCAGCTGCGCCGTCTGCCCGAGCGCTGACGGCGCCAGGGCGACGGGCGGCACTGCCATTCGGCAGACTGACTGGCGTTCTCGCCCAGTCGTTTTAGAATGGGGGACTACCGTTACCCAAACCGAGGCGAGGATTTCGATGCGCTATCTGTTGTTGCCGCTGTGTCTTGCCGTGCTGCTCAGTGCCTGTGGCTCCGATGAGCAGGGCAAGGATGTGCCGCGCAAGAACAGTGAGCCGGCAGTCGCCGTCGAGCCCGCCAAGCCGGCCCCGCAACCTGAGCCGCCAGCCGCCCAGGCCGAGGCGCCGGCTGCCCAGCCAGAGGCCGTCGAGCCCAAGCCGCAAGCCGCACAGAAATCCCTGCCCGCCGAGCCGAAGAAGGCCGCCCAGCGTGCCAAGCCCGAGAAGGCCCAGGGCAGAGTGGCGCAAACGCCTCCCAAGACCAAGCTGGATCTCAGCCTGCCGCCGGAACTGGCTGCCGCCCTGGACGCCGAAGACAAGGCCGCGACCGATGGTGCGCCGCCGATCCTGCCGTCGTTCTTCGAGGCGCCCAAATCCTCGCTCAACCCCTTCCAGGTCAGCGGCAAGCTGCTGACTGGCGAACTGGGCTCCGAATACTGGAACGCCGTCGAAGGCGCCGAGCTGCAGTTCGAGTTCCGCCGCTAGCTGTTTGCTATCGCCTAGACGATACGCAGCGGGTAGCTCAGCAAGGTGAAATGCACCAGGTTGACCAGCCCGTGCAGGGCCATCGCCACGCTCAACCGCCCACTGACCTGCATGGCCAGGCCGTAACCGAGCCCGGCAACTGCTGCTACCAGTGCAAAGGTCGGGCTGAAGGGGATATGCACGGCGCCGAACAGCAGCGCCGTGAGCAGTATGCCCGGCCACATTCCTAACCAGCCCACCAGGCGCGTTTGCAGCAAGCCGCGAAACAGCAGTTCTTCGGCCAGTATTGCGACGGCCAGGTTGACCGCCAGCCAGGCGCCGAGCATGTCCGGCCACTTCGGCTGCCAGGCAACCACTCCCAGTAACAGCGCAAGGCCCGGTACCGCCAGCAGCGTGACGATAAAGATCGGCAGCATGAGCCCGGGCCGTGGCGCCGGCCTCGGCGGCAGGCCCAGCCACCAGGCGAGCAGGGTGCAGCCCACCAGCAACTTGTCCCACGCGAGTCTCAGCTGGTAAGGCGGGGCATCGGCGCTGATGCGCTGCGGCTCCGTGATAAGCCAAGGGGTGAAGCCTGGCAGCAGATGGGCCGCCAGCAACAGGCTGGCGACTATTACCAGGCCAGTCCAGAGCCACTGCGGCAGGCGCATCGGCGCCAGCACCAGGGCGATGAACAGGCAGGCCAGCAGCAGGCCGATGGGCTGGATATGGCCCATTAGCACACCCGCCAATAGCGGGCAGCAGGGCAGTAGCAGGCGGGGAAGTAGCGGCATTGCGCCTCCTGGGTGGAGGCGCAGTTTACGCTGCGGCGGGATCAGTTGGTGATCGCGTGATCAGCGATCTTGCGCGTCCTTGGCGTTCTGCTCGATTTCGCGTTCATGAATGCGCTTGAGCTGCTCTTCACTGAGCGGCAGCTTCTTGGCACTGTCTCGCAGCATCAGCAGGCCGCCGACGATGGAGCCGATCGCCAGAATCAGGATCAACCAGGCATACCAGGGCATGTGCGACTCCTTCTATCGAGTGATGGGCCTCGCTTCGATCAGCGTATCGAGGCCCTGTGCTGAAGACCGCCCGTCGATCCGCTTGGTTCAGGTTAACGCGCCGTTCAGCGGCGCACCTGCTTGAGCGTTTCGGCGATCATGAACGCCAGTTCCAGCGACTGATCGGCGTTCATCCGGGGGTCGCAATGGGTGTGATAGCGGTCCGACAGGCCGGCCTCGGTGATCGGCTTGGCGCCGCCGATGCATTCGGTCACGTCCTGGCCGGTCATCTCGATATGGATGCCGCCTGCATAGCTGCCCTCGGCGTGGTGCACGGCGAAGAACTGCCGCACCTCGGCGAGGATCTGCGCGAAGTCGCGGGTCTTGTATCCGCTCGACGCCTTGATGGTGTTGCCGTGCATCGGGTCGCTGCTCCACAGCACTTGGCGACCTTCACGCTGCACGGTACGGATCAGCCGGGGCAGGCCGGCTTCGACCTTGTCGGCGCCCATGCGCACGATCAGGTTGAGGCGGCCCGGGTCGTTGTCCGGGTTGAGGATGTCGATCAGGCGGATCAGGTCCTCGTCGGTCATGCTCGGGCCGACCTTGACGCCAATCGGGTTGCCCACGCCACGCAGGAACTCGACATGGGCGCCGTCGACCTGGCGGGTGCGGTCGCCGATCCACAGCATGTGCGCCGAGCAGTCGTAGAAACCGCCGGTCAGGCTGTCGCGGCGCACGAAGGCTTCTTCGTAGTTGAGCAGCAGGGCTTCGTGGGCAGTAAAGAAGCTGGTTTCGCGAACCTGGGCGGCACCGTCCATGCCGCAGGCGCGCATGAAGGCCAGGGTCTCGTCGATGCGGTCGGCCAACTGGTGGTATTTCTGTGCCAGGGCCGAGTTGGCGATGAAGTCCAGGTTCCACTGGTGCACCTGGTGCAGGTCGGCGAAACCGCCCTGGGCAAAGGCGCGCAGCAGGTTCAGCGAGGCGGTGGACTGGTGGTAGGCCTGCAGCAGGCGCTGTGGATCAGGCGCGCGGCTGGCCGCATCGAAGCCGATGCCGTTGACGATATCGCCGCGGTAGGCGGGCAGGGTGACGCCGTCGAGGGTCTCGTCATTGGCCGAGCGCGGTTTGGCGAACTGGCCGGCCATGCGGCCGATCTTCACCACCGGGCAGCCGGCGGCGAAGGTCATGACGATGGCCATCTGCAGCAGCACCTTGAAGGTGTCGCGAATCTTCGCGGCACTGAACTCGGCGAAGCTCTCGGCGCAGTCGCCGCCTTGCAGCAGGAAGGCGCGGCCCTGGGTCACCTCGGCGAACTGCTTGCGCAGCTCGCGTGCCTCACCGGCGAATACCAGGGGCGGAAAGCTGGCCAGGGTCTGCTCGACCTGGGCGAGCTTGGCGGCGTCCGGGTACAGGGGTTGTTGCTGGATGGGGCGGCTTCTCCAGCTGTCGGGGCTCCAGGGCTGACTCATGGCGGCATCTCTTGTTGGCGATGGGCCATGGTAACCGATCGTCGACTGGCTCCGAGCATGCCGCCCGGGAAAAGCCGAGGGCATTTAACGCGTGACCTGAGCGCGCCCCATCGCCGACAATCAACGGCCAGCCCGGCCGCAGCCGGGCAACGCGATGGTGGAGAATCTGCGCATGCCTGGCTTACCTCCGGTGGAGGACATGAAGGACGAAGTGGTGCTGGCCGAGGTGCGCGATGCCTTCGGGGTGATCCGCGTGGTCGAGATCGGCGAATACCGCTTTCTCGAGTTCGGTGAGGCGATCGAGCAGAGCTGCGTGTTCACGGCTGACCCGAGCTGGCTGGAATACGACTACACCCGCGCGATGTTCATGGGCGCCTTGTGCCACGAGGCGCCGGAAACCGCGCTGTTCCTCGGGCTCGGCGCTGGCAACCTGACCCAGGCATGCCTCAGGTTCCTGCCCCTCGAGGATGTGGAAACCATCGAGCTGCGCCCCGATGTACCGCGCCTGGCCATGCAGTACCTGGGCCTGGAAGATGATCCGCGCCTGACCATGCGTATCGGTGATGCCATGGAGCTGCTGCCCAGCGCGGAAAGCGCGGACCTGATCTTCGTCGACCTGTACACCGATACCGGCCCCGGCGTCGGCCATCTGGCCTGGCGTTTTCTCGACGACTGCCGGGCCAAGCTCAACCCCGGTGGCTGGCTGATCATCAATCAATGGGCTGGCGATGATGGCAAGCCGCTGGGCGCTGCGCTGCTGCGTGGCCTTTATCACCGCCATTACTGGGAGTGCCCGGTGGTGGAGGGCAATGTGGTGGTGCTGGTGCCCGCCGAGCTGGATCAGCAGTTCGATCACGCGGCGGTCAGCCAGCGCGCTGCCGCGCTGCAAGCGCAGCTTGGTTATACGCTGCAGCCGTTGATCGACGCCGTGCGCATGTCGAGCTAGCCAGGAATTAACCGCCAGCGGCGCTGTCATTTCAGGGCCTCGGGCATTGCGCGCAGCTGCCAGCAGCCAGCGTGATTGCCGGAAACCTTCAAGCCAATTGCAACGGAGCCCTGCCATGAGCGATCACCCTCTTGCTGCGCTGTATCGTGCCTACATCGAGTGCCTCAATCGGCAGGACTGGGCGAACCTCGGGCAGTTCGTTCACGATGATGTGGTGCATAACGGCCGGCGGCTGGGGCTCGGCGGCTACCGCGAGATGCTCGAGCGCGATTACCAGGAAATTCCCGACCTGCAGTTCAGCGTTCGCCTGCTGACCTGCGAGGAATCGCTGGTCGCCAGCCGTCTGGATTTTCACTGCACGCCGAAAGGCCGCTTTCTCGACGTGCCGGTCAATGGCCGCAAGGTGGCCTTCAGCGAGAACGTTTTCTATGCCTTTGGTGATGGCAAAATCGCTGAAGTCTGGTCGGTGGTCGACAAGGCGGCGATCGAGGCGCAGCTCGCCAGCAGAGCCTGACCGTTCGATCAGAACCCGGGCGGCTGCGACATACTGTCGCGAGCCGACCGCTCGCTGCCGATCGACTACTTTATTGTGTGAAAAAGCGCACACGTCTGTATGAATTCCGGTATAGTACGCGCCGGTCAATTCATGGCCACGTTCAAGTAGTGCAACTCGCCCGGAAGCTATTTTCGGCAGCCAGTCCGCCAAGCGGGCTATCTTGACGATTCATTATCACCACGTTTTCGCAAATCCCCGCCGACATGGCTGCCAGGGTGACCCACAAGGTCCTACATGGCATGCGCAGCTTTGGAACATGGGTCTTTGCGGATGCACTAGAGGCAGACCCATGACCCAGGAAACCGGCGGCTTCGCCGCACTCGGCCTTCACGCCAATATTCTCTCCGCCCTGACCGCTGTCGGCTACGAAGAGCCTTCGCCCATCCAGTACCAGGCCATTCCGGTAATTCTCTCCGGCCAGGACATGATCGGTCAGGCCCAGACCGGTACCGGCAAGACCGCCGCATTCGCCCTGCCGATCCTGTCCAAGATCGACCCGGCCAAGCGTGAGCCCCAGGCGCTGATTCTGGCGCCGACCCGCGAGCTGGCCCTGCAGGTGGCCACCGCCTTCGAAACCTACTCCAAGCAGATGCCGGGCCTCAACGTGGTCGCCGTCTACGGTGGCGCGCCGATGGGCCCGCAGCTCAAGGCCATCCGCCAGGGCGCGCAGGTTATCGTTGCTACCCCGGGCCGTCTGGTCGACCACCTGCGTCGCGACGAGAAAGTGCTGTCGACCATCCAGTACCTGGTACTCGACGAAGCGGACGAAATGCTCAAGCTGGGCTTCATGGATGACCTCGAAGTGATCTTCGAAGCCATGCCGACAAGCCGCCAGAGCGTGCTGTTCTCCGCGACCCTGCCGCACTCGATCCGTGCCATCGCCGAGAAGCACCTGCGTGAGCCGCAGCACATCAAGATCGCTGCCAAGACCCAGACCGTCTCGCGTATCGAGCAGGCGCACCTGATGATCCATGCCGATCAGAAGACCAACGCCGTGCTGCGCCTGCTGGAAGTCGAAGAGTTCGACGCGCTGATCGCCTTCGTGCGTACCAAGCAAGCCACACTGGATCTGGCCAGCGCGCTGGAAGCCAAAGGCTACAAGGCCGCTGCGCTGAACGGCGACATCGCCCAGAACCAGCGTGAGCGGGTGATCGAGTCCCTCAAGGATGGCCGTCTGGACATCGTTGTCGCGACCGACGTCGCCGCCCGTGGTATCGACGTGCCGCGCATCACCCACGTATTCAACGTCGACATGCCGTACGACCCGGAATCCTACGTGCACCGTATCGGCCGTACCGGCCGTGCCGGTCGCGATGGCCGTGCGCTGCTGCTGGTAACGCCGCGTGAGCGCCGCATGCTGCAGGTGATCGAGCGCGTCACCGGCCAGAAGGTTGGCGAGGTCAAGCTGCCGAACGCCCAGCAAGTGCTGGATGCGCGTATCAAGAAGCTCACCAACGGCCTGGCGCCGCTGGTGGCCGAAGCCGAAGCCAGCCATGGCGAACTGCTCGACCGTCTGACCGCCGACATCGGTTGCAGCCCGCGTGCCCTGGCCGCTGCGCTGCTGAAGAAGGTCACCAACGGCCAGCCGCTGGATCTGGCCACCGTCGAGCGCGATCAGCCGCTGGTGCCGGGTGTCAGTGGTGCGCCGCGTGAGCGTCGTGAGCGTGATGGCGAGCGCAGCAGCGAGCCGCGTGAGCGTCGTGCGCCGATGCCCTTGGGCGAAGGCCGTGCCCGCTGCCGTACCGCCCTGGGTGCCCGTGATGGCATCGCTGCCAAGAACCTGCTGGGCGCGATCCTCAACGAAGGTGGCCTGGCCCGTGAAGCCATCGGCCGCATCCAGATCCGCGAGAGCTTCAGCCTGGTGGAACTGCCGGAAGATGGCCTCGAGCGCCTGCTGACCAAGCTCAAGGACACCCGCGTTGCCGGTAAGCCGTTGAAGCTGCGTCGCTATCGCGAAGACTGAGCCACGCTGCAGTACTGATTCGGGGGAGCCAATGGCTCCCCCGAGTTGTTTCTGGAACCTGAACCGTCGCTTGCCAGGCATCGGGGCCTAGGACGATCCGGCCGGCGGCTCTACAATCGGCCGTCCTCGTTTGTGTGATGTGTCGAATGCCTACCTGTCTTGTCCACCCGCTGCCCTATCAGGCCGACCCCGCCGTGTATTTCCAACGGGTGCGCCAGGCGCCGGGCGCGGTGTTGCTCGATGCGGGGCGGCCGGCGGCGACGCGTGGGCGCTATGACCTGCTCAGCGCCTGGCCCCTGGCTGCACTGACGCCGCTGCCGGAGGAGACGGGGGCGGCGTTTTTCGGGCGTTTGCGCGACCAGCTGTCCTCCCTGGGCAGGGCCGAGCTGCCGGCAGGCATTGATCTGCCGTTTGCCGGCGGCCTGCTCGGCTACCTGGCGTACGATTTCGGCCGCCGTATCGAGGTGCTGCCCGCCCAGGCCCGGGACGACCTGGGCCTGGGGGATGCGCTGTTCGGCCTGTATGCCTGGGCGTTGATAAGCGATCACCAGGCGCGCACCAGCCAACTGGTGTTTCATCCCGGCTTGCCTGGGGCCGAGCAGGCGCGCCTGCTGGCGCTGTTCGAGCGTCCGCCGGCAGACGGCGACGGCGCGCCATTCGCCTTGATGGAGCCGTTTCAGGCGGCTATCGAGCCGCCGCGCTACGCCGAGGCCATCGCCCGGATCCAGGCCTATATCGCCTCCGGCGACTGCTACCAGGTCAACTATGCCCAGCGTTTCCAGGCCGGTTATCAGGGCGATCCCTGGCAGGCCTATGGGGCGCTGCGAGGCGCGTGCCCGACGCCGTTTTCCGGCTACCTGAGCCTGCCCGGTGGCGGCGCCTTGCTGAGCCTGTCGCCGGAGCGCTTCATTCGAGTCAGTGGCGGCCAGGTGGAAACCCGTCCGATCAAGGGCACGCAGCCGCGTGGCCGTGACGAACAGGAAGATGCCCACAACGCCCAGGTGCTGCTCGCCAGCACCAAGGATCGCGCCGAGAACCTGATGATCGTCGACCTGCTGCGCAATGACCTGGGGCGCAGCTGCCGTATCGGCTCGGTGCGCGTGCCCGAGCTGTTCGCCCTGGAGAGCTACCCCAACGTGCACCACCTGGTCAGTGCGGTGACCGGGGAGCTGGCTGCCGACAAGGATGCCCTGGACCTGCTGTTGGGCGCCTTTCCGGGGGGCTCGATCACCGGTGCACCGAAGATCCGCGCGATGCAGATCATCGACGAGCTCGAGCCGACGCGGCGTGGCCCTTATTGCGGTTCGCTGCTGTACCTGGATGTGCGCGGCGAGATGGACAGCTCCATCGCCATTCGCAGCCTGCTGGCCAAGGACGGCGTGATCAGTTGCTGGGGCGGCGGCGGTATCGTCGCCGACTCGGCCTGGCAGGCCGAGTATCAGGAGTCGATCACCAAGGTGCAGGTGCTGCTCAGTACCCTGGAGCAGGGCTGCCTTCAGGCAAAGCTGTAGATATCCATGCCCAGGGCACCCAGGGTGAAGCCCTGGTGCTCGATGGCAAAGGTGCCACCTGCGCCGCGGGCGAAGAACAGCGGCAACAGGTGTTCGTCACTGGGGTGGTTGCGCTGCGCGTGTGGCGCCTGGCGGCGGTAGTCGAGCAGTGCTGGCAGGTCGTCCCGTTGCAGCTTGTCGACCATCCAGTCGCGAAATTCCAGTGCCCAGGGCGCGGCCTCGTCGCCGCTGGAGCGCCAGTCCAGCTCGCCCAGGTTGTGGGTGATGCTGCCGGAGCCGATCAGCAGCACGTTGCGCTCGCGCAGGCCCGCCAGAGCCTGGCCAACCTGCAGCTGCAGGGCCGGGCCCTGGTGGCTGGGCAGGGAGACCTGCACGACAGGAATGTCCGCCTGTGGGTAGAGCAGCGACAGCGGCACCCAGCTGCCATGGTCGAAGGGGCGGTGATCATCGGTTTGCCCGCCAAGCCCGGCCGCCTGCAGGCGCTGGACGATATCTTCGGCCAGCTGCGGACTGCCGGGCGCCGGGTACTGCACCTGGTAGAGTTCGGCAGGAAAGCCGCCGAAGTCGTGCCAGGTTTGCGGCTGGGCGTTGCTCATCACCCGCAGCGCTTCGCTTTCCCAGTGGGCCGAGACCACGACGATTGCCGCCGGGCGTTGCAGCGCGGCGGCGAGGCGGGTGAGGGCGGGGCCACTGGCGCCAGGTTGCAGGGCAAGCATGGGCGAACCGTGGGAAATGAACAGGCTGGGCTGCATGGTGTTCTCCTGATGACGCCACCATGATCCATCAGCCAAGTTGGTCTAACAACGGCTAAAGTCTGCTCGGTGTTATCTGTTTTCTTGATGGCTTGAGGGCAAAACATGCAGGAATCATTCTGGCTGCAACGCTGGCACGCCAACCAGATCGGCTTTCATGCCCGCCAGGTCAACGACCTGCTGCGGCGCCACTGGGCCACGCTGGCCACTTCGAGCGAAGCACCGGTGCTGGTGCCGCTGTGCGGCAAGAGCCTGGACATCGCCTGGCTGGCGGCGCGTGGCCACAGGGTTATCGGTGTCGAGCTGGCCGAGGTGGCGGTGGCGGCATTCTTTGCCGAGCAGGGCGTACAGCCGGTGATAAGCGAGGAGGGCGCCTTCAAGGTCTATCGCCATGGGCATGTGGAGCTGCGCTGCGGCGACTTCTTCGCGCTCGAGGCTCAGCACCTGCAGGGTTGCGCATTGTTCTACGACCGCGCGGCGCTGATCGCCTTGCCGGCCGAGATGCGCGAGCGCTACGTCAGCCATCTCTGTAGCGTGCTGCCCGCTGGCAGCCAGGGCTTGTTGGTGACGCTGGACTACGACCAGGCGGTGATGGACGGGCCACCATTCTCGGTCAGCGATGCCGACGTGCAGGGTTGGTCCGCCAAGATGTGGCGCAGCGAGCTGCTGGAAAGCCAGGATGCGCTGGAGCCGCGATTCGAGGCGCGCGGCCTTGCCTGCATGACTGAGCGCGCTTACCGCCTGCAGCTCCTTTGAACGGAGTGACGGGCATGAAAAAGGCGACCCGAGGGTCGCCTTCTTTGCGTGCGCTGCGATCAGTTCAGGCGGCGCAGGGCTTCGATGCGCTCTTCCAGCGGCGGGTGGGTCATCAGCAGGCCCGCCAGGCCGTTCTTCAGGCCGCCATTGATGCCGAAGGCGGTCAGGCTGTCGGGCATCTGCACCGGCACGCCCTGTTCGGCACGCAGGCGCTGCAGGGCGGCGATCATTGCCCCCTTGCCGGCCAGTCGTGCACCGGCTTCGTCGGCCTTGTACTCGCGTTTGCGCGAGAACCACATGACGATGATGCTGGCCAGGATACCGAGTACCAGTTCGGCGAAGATGGTCGCCACGAAGTAGCCGATGCCGTGGCCGCCTTCGTTCTTGAGGATCGCCTTGTCGACGAAGTTGCCGAAGATACGCGCGAAGAACATCACGAAGGTGTTCACCACGCCCTGGATCAGCGCCAGGGTGACCATGTCGCCATTGGCCACGTGGCCGATCTCGTGGGCCAGCACCGCGCGCACTTCATCGGGGGAGAAGCGCTCGAGCAGGCCCTGGCTGACCGCGACCAGCGCGTCGTTCTTGTTCCAGCCGGTGGCGAAGGCGTTGGACTCGTAGGCCGGGAAGATGCCCACTTCCGGCATCTTGATGCCGGCCTCGCGCGACAGCTCTTCGACGGTCTGCAGCAGCCACTGTTCGTGGCGGGTACGCGGTTGGGTGATGATTTCGGTACCGGTGCTCATCTTCGCCATCCATTTGGACAGGAAGAGCGAGATCAGCGAGCCGGCAAAACCAAAGACGGCGCAGAAGATCAGCAGGCTGCCGTGGTTCTGGCCGGTGAAGCGATCAACCCCCAGCAGTTTGAGGGTGATGCTGGCGATGACCAGCACCGCCAAGTTGGTAGCCAGGAACAACATAATGCGCATCATGGTGTGAAACGACTCCTCACGGGAAATACAGGCTCAATACGGCGGCTATATAAGGGCGCGCCCTGTGGTGATTCAACCGAGTCACTATTTCAAACTGTGTCGCCCGGCTCGTCCGCTGCAAACGGTCGTGCAGGAGCGCCAATGCTTAGATGGGCTTTTTCGCGTTTATTTCAAGCGTGGCCGAGAAAAACCGCTGCCATCGCGCTGCGCTCGGTGGCTTGCCCACGCTCAGCAAGGTGCAGCCGGGCGCTGCTCGAACAGCTGGCGCGTCAGCCGGGCAATCCGTTCACCATGTTGCTGGGCCAGCGCGTCGCGCAATTGAAAGGCCAGGGTCGCCTGCACCCTATCCACCGCAGGTGGTAACGCTTCGCCTTCGTTGACTGCCCGGGGAATGCCGCGTGACAGGCGCAGGAAGCCCTTTTCGGTCAGCACCGCCTGGTCGAGGGCGTCGTAACCGATGGTGGATTCGTAGCGCAGGTAGCCCTCGTCAGCCAGCCACAGCAGCGCGCCCAGGCAGGCCTGGTGGCGTTTGCTCGGCAAGCCGAACTCGTCCGGCTCTTCGCGGCCGATCAGGTCTTCCACGTACAGGGACGCTTTGCGCGGAAAGGCCTGGTAGAGCATCAGCAAGCCGCTGGCGGCGTCCTTGTAGAAGTCGTCTATCTGCAGGTCCATGGGCATGTGCTCTGGCGGCGAGGGAAGCGGACGCCCGGGTGGGCATCCGCATTGGCGAGGGTTACTGGCGGTAGGTCTTGAGGAAGCTGCCGATACGGCCGATGGCCTGTTCCAGGTCGTCGACGCGGGGCAGGGTGACCACCCGGAAGTGATCCGGCCATGGCCAGTTGAAGGCGGTGCCCTGGACGACCAGCAGCTTCTCGGAGAGCAGCAGGTCGAGGACGAACTTCTCGTCGTTGTGAATCGGGCAGACCTTGGGGTCGATCTTCGGGAAGGCGTACAACGCGCCCATGGGCTTCACGCAGCTGACCCCGGGAATGTCGTTGAGCAGCTCCCAGGTGCGGTTGCGCTGTTCCAGCAGGCGGCCGTTGGGCAGCACCAGGTCGTTGATGCTCTGGTAGCCGCCCAGGGCGGTCTGGATCGCATGCTGGCTGGGCACGTTGGCACACAGGCGCATGTTGGCCAGGATGTCGATGCCTTCGATGTAGCTTTTCGCGTTGTGCTTGGGGCCGGAAATGATCACCCAGCCGGAGCGGAAACCGGCCACCCGGTAGGATTTGGACAGGCCGTTGAAGGTCAGGCACAGCACGTCCGGCGCCAGGGAGGCGGTGGAGATGTGCTGGGCTTCGTCATAGAGGATCTTGTCGTAGATCTCGTCGGAGAAGATCACCAGGTTGTGCTGGCGGGCCAGCTCGACGATATCCAGCAGCACCTCGCGCGAATACACGGCGCCAGTCGGGTTGTTCGGGTTGATCAGCACCAGCGCCTTGGTGTTCGGGGTGATCTTGGCGCGCATGTCGGCGATGTCCGGGAACCAGCCGGCCTGCTCGTCGCACAGGTAGTGCACCGGCTTGCCACCGGAGAGCGCCACGGCGGCGGTCCACAGCGGGTAGTCGGGCGCCGGGATCAGCACTTCGTCGCCATTGTTGAGCAGCGCCTGCATGGCCATGACGATCAGCTCGGACACGCCGTTGCCCAGGTAGATGTCCTCGATGCCGACGCCTTCGATCTGCTTCTGCTGGCAATACTGCATCACCGCCTTGCGCGCGCTGAACAGGCCCTTGGAGTCGCTGTAGCCCTGTGCGGTGGGCAGGTTGCGAATCACGTCCTGGAGAATTTCCTCGGGGGCTTCGAAGCCGAATGGCGCGGGGTTGCCGATGTTCAGCTTGAGGATGCGCTGGCCTTCCTCTTCCAGACGCTTGGCGTGCTTGAGCACCGGGCCGCGAATGTCGTAACAGACGTTGGCGAGCTTGTTGGATTTGCTGACCTGCATGGTGAAAAATCCCGAATCGAAGAAGGGCGGCCTGCAATGGGCCGAGGCGGCGGCGCGCCGTGGCGGGTTGAGGTGTCGAATCATACGTGTCAGCCTGGGTCGGGCAAAGATACAGATAGGGCTTTTTTATCCCGAGGAGGACGGCCTGTGAGCAAGCTCGAAAAACCCCTGGAAACCTGGCGCGAAGAGCTGACCGATACGCAGTTCAACGTCTGCCGCCTGGGCGGCACCGAACGGCCGTTCACCGGCGAGTACCACGACAGCAAAGAGCCGGGCATCTACCAGTGCGTGTGCTGCGGTACGCCGCTGTTCGATTCCGATGCCAAGTTCGATTCCGGCTGTGGCTGGCCGAGTTATTTCCAGCCGCTCAACGATCAGGTGATCACCGAGCTGGAAGACTTCAGCCACGGCATGCACCGCATCGAGGTGCGCTGCAGCAACTGCGATGCCCACCTGGGCCATGTGTTTCCCGATGGCCCACGGCCGACCGGCCTGCGCTACTGCATCAACTCGGTATCGCTCAAGCACGTGCCTCACCCGGCGTAACCCGGTCGTACCCATCATTCGGCCCGCTGTTGGCGGGCCTTGTTTTCATCAAATTAGATTGTGTGCAATCTAATTGCTGTCTATTCTTTCGCCTTCATCCACCGGCGAGCGTCCCCTCATGAGCCAACAGTTGCTGGACATACCCTGTACCACCATCAGCGGTGAGCAAAAGCGCCTCGGCGACTTTGGCGGCAAAGCCATTCTGGTGGTCAATACCGCCAGCCAGTGCGGCTTCACGCCGCAATATCAGGGGCTCGAAGCGCTGTGGAAGCGCTACCGCGACAAGGGGTTGGTGGTGCTGGGCTTTCCCTGCAACCAGTTCGGCAAGCAGGAGCCGGGTGACGAGCAGGCGATCTCCAGCTTCTGCGAGCTGAACTTTGGCGTGAGCTTTCCGCTGTTTCGCAAGGTAGAGGTCAATGGCGCCGCCGCCCACCCACTGTTCGTGCAGCTCAAGCGCCAGGCGCCTGGCTTGCTCGGCACCCAGCGGATCAAGTGGAACTTCACCAAGTTCCTGATCAGCGGCGATGGCCGTCAGGTCACGCGCTACGCGCCGACCACCAAACCCGAAGCGCTGCAGGCGGCGATCGACGCGCTCGTCGATGGATGAGCTCAGCCTCGACCGCCAGCTGTGCTTCAAGCTGTACGCCGCATCCCGCCAGGTGGTGCGTGCCTACAAGCCGATGCTCGATGGCCTGCAACTGACCTACCCGCAGTACCTGGTGATGCTGGTGCTCTGGGAGTGGGATGAGCGGGCGCCGCCGCAACCGACGGTCAAGGCCCTGGGGGAACGCCTGCTGCTCGATTCGGGCACCCTGACGCCGCTGCTCAAGCGCCTGCAGTCGGCCGGCTTGGTGGCGCGGCGGCGTAGCACCCAGGACGAGCGCGAGATGCACCTGGCTGTCAGCGAGCAGGGGCGTGCGTTGCGCCGCCGCGTGCCGGCTCTCAAGCGGCAGCTGCTGTGCGAGCATGGCATCGAGACCGAGCAGCTGGAGCCGCTGCGTGCGCAGCTGGATGCGCTGCTGCGGCGCATGGCCGAGTTACCCAGCTGACTGCTGTTCGGCTGTCAGGCGGGCAGCCACTGGTCGAGCAGGGCGAGCAGCTCTTCACGGCGGAAGGGCTTGGCCAGGTAATCGTTCATGCCGGCGGCCAGGCAACGCTCGCGCTCGTCCGACAGCGCATTGGCGGTCAGGGCGATGACCGGCAACTGCTGCCAGGCCGGGTTTTGCCGAATGCGGCGACTGGCCTCGTAGCCATCCATGACCGGCATGTTGCAGTCCATCAGCACCAGCTCGAAGGCGCCTTCCTGCAGCTGTTCGAGGGCCTGCTGGCCATTGTTGGCCAGCACCACCTCGAGGCCCTGTTTGGCCAGCATGCCCTTGGCAACCAGCTGGTTGACCGGGTTGTCCTCGACCAGCAGCACACGCGCCGGCTTGCGATTGGTGGCGGCCGCTGCAGGCACACCGGCTGCAGCGTCGCATGGCTGCATCAGCGCGTGATTCAACGCCTGCAACAGGTGCTGTCGGGTCAGTGGCCTGGCCACCTGCTCCAGCGGCGCGAGTGCAGCGGCCTGTTGGCTATCCAGAAAGCTGCCATAGGCGGTGACCAGGATGATCGGCGTAGCGGTTTGCTGGCGCAGCCTTTCCATGCAGCTGGGGCAGTCGCTGATGATCACGTCGGCCTCGATCGCCTCGACATCCCGGGCGCTGTCCAGGCGCCGGTAGCCCAGCCCCCAGCTGCCGATCAGCAACGGCAGCAATTCGGCCAGGCCGCTGTCGGCAGCGCAGATGGCCAGCACCCGCCCGCTCAGCTGGGGCGCCGGTTGCGGCGCCTCCAGGGCCGGCAACGGCAGGACGGCACTGAAACGACTGCCGCTGCCCGGGGTGGATTGCAGTGCCAGGGTGCCCTGCATCGCCTCGCACAGGCGGCGGGTCAGTGCCAGGCCCAGCCCGGTGCCGCCGAACTGCCGGGTGATGTTCGCGCCGGCCTGGGTGAACGGCTGGAAGATGCGCGCTTGGGCATCCTCGGCGATGCCGATGCCGGTATCGCGCACCTCGATACGAATCTGTTCGCCCTCGGCAGCGATACGGATATCGACACGCCCTTCGCGGGTGAACTTCAGGGCGTTGGACAGCAGGTTGCTGACGATCTGGCGAACCCGCGTGGGGTCGCCGAGTACCTGGGCAGGTAGCGCGGGGTCGATCAGGCAGGTCAGCTCCACGCCGGCCTGGGCATTTTGCGACAGCAGGCTGGCGGTGCCTTCCACCAGCGCGCCGAGGTCGAAGCCGATGCGCTCCAGCTCCAGCTGGCCGGCCTCGAATTTCGACAGATCGAGGATGTCGTTGAGCAGGTCAACCAGCACCTTGCCCGAGTCGTGGGCAATCGACAGCTGCTGGCGTTGCTCGCTGTTCAGCGGGCCTTCCAGCGACAGGGCAAGCATGCCCAGCAGGCCATTGAGCGGGGTGCGGATCTCGTGGCTCATGTTGGCCAGGAAGATCGAGCGCGCCTGGGCCATGGCCAGGGCGTCGCGGCGGGCCTGTTCCAGCTCGTGGTTGGAGCGGCTGAGGTGGCTGTTGGCCGCTTTCAGCTCGACGGTACGCGCCGAAACGATGGCTTCCAGCTCGCCCAGGTAGTCGGTCAGGCGGTCTTCGGCGGTGCGCCGCTGCTCGATCTCGGTGGCGATGCTGGCGAACTGGCGGTTGGCGACCCTGACCAGCACGCCGATCTCGTCGCGCTCATGGCCGGGCGGGCAGGGCAGCGGCGTGCGATCGGGCGTGCGCAGGTCGCGGCCGGCGAGCGCCTGGATCACCTGGGTCAGCGGCTTGGTCAGCATGAAGTAGAACAGCACCAGCAGGATCACCGACATCAGCAGGCTGCGGGTGAAGCCATTGACCATGGTCAGCACCGAGCGCTTGAGGAAGTTGCTGCCAAAGGCATAGGTGTCGATGTCGAGCTGCAACATGCCGAGCTGTTCGTCCGGCGCGTGCTCGACCGAGAGGTTGGTCTCGAAGTGGCGGCTGCTGCCGAACAGGAAGTCACTGAACAGTCGGTAGCGGCTCTGCATGGCCGGCTGGGTGGCGCTGGCCAGTACCTCGCCGTTGCTGTCGACGATGCGTGCGCCGATGACCGCGGGCGAGCGCCGCAAGCCCACCACCAGTTCCTGGGCGAGTTCGGCATCGATGTTGTAGGCGATCCGGGCGGCAGGATTGTGGCTGATCTCCATCAGCGCACGAATCTCGCGGTTGATGGCCGCGTCTTCACTGGCATAATCGACGCCGATCTGCACCAGGCTGAGCAATGCACCCAGAATGAACGCGACGAGAACGGTAAGGCCTGCCTGCTTGAATGACAGTCGCTGTCTGAGTGGTATTTCCATATTGGGGGCGCTGTCTCGTTCCGTTCGCTGCCCAAGCATAGACGATCTGGCCTGTTTTTCGGCACACCTGCCGTACAGACTGAATATTCGAGGAGCTGCTAGTGGATTCCCGTTTTACCGATTTCCTGGCGCACGCCGAGCGTGTGCTGACTCGCCTCGAGCCGCTGTTGCCGGCCATCCGCGAGCCGCTGGAGTGGAGCCACACCCTGGCCGCACGCTGGCAGCGCGAGGGCCGCTCGGGCTACCTGCAGGCGCTCAAGGTGAGCCTGGACATGAGCCTGGCCGACCTGATTGGCGTCGATACCCAGCGTGAGCAGCTGGCGCGTAACACCCGGCAGTTCGTGCAGGGCATGCCGGCCAACCATGCGCTGCTGTGGGGCGCGCGCGGCACCGGCAAATCGTCGCTGGTTCGCGCCCTGCTGGCCGAGCATGCCGGCGCCGGGCTCCGGCTGATCGAGATCGAGCGCGATCACCTGGCCGACTTGCCGCGGGTGGTGGAGCAACTGATGGCGCTGCCGCAGCGCTTCATCCTGTTCTGCGACGACCTGTCGTTCGAAGCCGGCGAGGGCGATTACCGGGTGCTCAAGAGCGTGCTCGACGGCTCGCTGGAGCGTTCCCCGGAAAACGTGCTGCTGTATGCCACCTCCAACCGCCGGCATCTGGTGCCGGAGCGCGAGAGCGACAACGCCAACACCAGAATGGTCGACGGCGAGCTGCACCCGAACGAAGCCGTCGAGGACAAGATCGCCCTGTCGGATCGCTTCGGCCTGTGGCTTTCCTTCTATCCCTTCACCCAGGAGCATTACCTGGACGTGGTGCGCCACTGGATCGAGGTTCAGGCCGAGCAGGCCGGCCTGCAGTGGCAGTGGAGCGAGGAGCTGGAAAAACTCGCCGTGCGCTGGGCTACCGGGCGCGGTAATCGCAATGGCCGCTGCGCCTATCAGTTCGCCCGCCAATGGGTCGGGCTGCAGTTACTGGAGACATCCCGATGATCGATTTGAGTCAAACCGCTGCCGGCCTGGACGGTTACCCCCTGTTGACCGCCCAGCTGGAGGCCCTGCTGTCTGGCGAGCGGGACTTCATCGCCAATGCCGCGCAGTTCAGCGCCTTCGTCTATCACGAGTTGGAGGGCTTGAACTGGGCCGGCTTCTATCTGGTGAAGGATGACGAGCTGGTGCTCGGCCCGTTCCAGGGCAAGGTGGCCTGCGTGCGCATCGCCTTTGGCCGTGGTGTGTGCGGCGCTGCGGCGGCATCGCGGCAAACCCAGCGGGTGGAGGATGTGCATGCCTTTGCCGGGCATATCGCCTGTGACAGCGCCTCCAACAGTGAGCTGGTGGTGCCGTTGCTCAAGGAAGGCCGACTGATCGGCGTGCTGGATCTGGACAGCCCGCGGGTAGGGCGCTTCAGTGAGGCGGATCAGCGCGGTATCGAAGCGCTGGCTGACGTGCTGCTGCGCGCCAGTGATTGCTGATAAAGGCTGAAGCCCGAGCGGCGCGGGCCTCTCAGTCGTAGAGGGCCTTCTTCTTCCAGTCGCCGTCGTCTTCCATCGACTTGAGCCCTTCGTTGAGCTCGCTGTTGGCGTCATCAGTGGGCGCCTGGGCGCTGACCAGCATGGCATTGACGCGCTCGAGCTGCTTCTGGAACTGCGCCAGGGTCGCCTGGTAGCGGGCAGTGTCGGCCTGCTTTTGCAGGAACTGCACGCCACGCTCCAGGGCCAGCCGCGCGTGGCCGGTTTGCTGCTGCTGCAGCGCCTGCTTGGCCTGGTTGCTGTACAGGTCTACATACAGCTGCACCAGCATGTGGCGAATTTCCTTGGCCCAGCCCTTGGCTTCGTCCACGGGCAGCATGCCGCTCTGCGCCAACTTGCCGACCTGGCCATGCAGCGCCTCCAGCTGGGCGCGAACCTGGGTGGCCTTGGCGTCATCGGTCACGTGGAAGGGGGCGTTGCGTACCGGGATGTCCTGGCCCAGGGCGATCAGCTTGCGCAGTTCCGCGGCCATGGTCAGGTAGACGCTGTCCTGCTTGTCCACTTCCAGGATGCGCTCGGCGAACTGCAGCTGCAGCCGGCACAGCAACAACTTGAGTTCGGGGCTCATGAACTGGCCGGCGAACTGCTCGTTGAGATCGGCGATACGCCGATAGCGTTCGGCCAGGTCAGCTTTCAGGCGCGACTTCTTGCGCTTGTTGTTTTCAGCCAGCTGATTCAGATAAGCCAGCAGCACCAACAGCGTGATACCGCCGATTATCGCCATGGTGATCACGAGCGAGGACATCGTCTTAACCTCTTGAAGGCCGTTGTGCAGGGTGCAGCGACCCGCAAGGTGGGGGCTGCCAGTCAATGCCGATCAGTTTACTCGCGTTCTGCCATCATTGCGCGCATTAGGCGAGGGTCGCGCCGCCGGCCCGCTGCATTAAAGCAGGCGGTAGTGGTTGGTACTGCATTCGCGCTGCCGGAATCCGGGTGAAGTCGTTGATTTTAAAAAATTTTATATGAGAGGTTGACGAGTGTTGAAAGGCTCCATAGAATGCGCGCCACTTCCACGGTAATGCTGAAAAGCACAGCGGGGAAGCCGGAAATTCCGGGCAACGTCCCCTTCGTCTAGTGGCCTAGGACACCGCCCTTTCACGGCGGTAACAGGGGTTCGAGTCCCCTAGGGGACGCCACTTCCAAAAGAAGTGGAGCAGTAAAGATTGCGGGAATAGCTCAGTTGGTAGAGCACGACCTTGCCAAGGTCGGGGTCGCGAGTTCGAGTCTCGTTTCCCGCTCCAGATTCTGGATTCAGCCTGGCAGCTGAATCGCGGTAAGAAGTTCCAGGTCCCCTTCGTCTAGTGGCCTAGGACACCGCCCTTTCACGGCGGTAACAGGGGTTCGAGTCCCCTAGGGGACGCCAATTTGTTGTAAATGCGGGAATAGCTCAGTTGGTAGAGCACGACCTTGCCAAGGTCGGGGTCGCGAGTTCGAGTCTCGTTTCCCGCTCCAAATAAACGAAAACGCCGCTCAATCGAGCGGCGTTTTCGTATCTGCGTTTCGGCGCTGAAAAAAGCCCGCCAGCATTTGGATTGCTGGCGGGCTTTTTCGTCAGTGTCGGCTGGTTGGTGCCGGCATTTGCGGTTTTCCGAACCTCGAAACCTGTACCTGTCTCGATTAAGAGTCAGGGTGCCGCTGCATCTGTTCTCTACATCAGGGAGGCCGCGCGCCACAGCAAGGAGCTTGCTCGGCGCGCGGGATGGCAGATTACCAGTTGAAGTTTATCGAGGTCAGCAGGGTGCGCTCGTCACCGTATTGGCAGGTGGAGTCCCCGCACAGCACGTATTGCTTGTCGGTCAGGTTGCTGGCGTTGACGGTCACGGCCCAGTTTTCGTCGATCTGGTAGCGCGCCATGGCATCGAACAGAGTATAGGCAGGTATGGCCGAGTCTATCTTCGATGCTTGTGTCGTACCCATGTAGCGAGCGCCGGCGCCTACGGTGAGTTGTGGAATGCCCCAGTTGACGAAGTCGTAGCTGGTCCACAGCGCTGCCTGGTGGTAGGGCGTTTCATCGCTACGTTGGCCAACGCTTTTTTCAGGGTCAACGGTCTTGGTAATACGAGCATCGGTGTAAGCGTAGGAGGCGATCAAGCTAACGGCGGATGTGATATCAGCTTTGGCTTCAAGCTCAAGGCCGCGTGAGCGGACTTCGTCTGTCTGCTGAGGATCGCCATTGCTGTCGTTGCTCAATACGTTGCTCTGGGTTAACTCGTAAATAGCGGCACTGAGCAGCAGGTTGCTGTCCTTGGGCTGATAGCGCACAC
>Ga0207790_1000096_pt1 | contig 34075 bp, 21 predicted proteins | sample HigsolmetaGSP14D_FD_184842 | JGI IMG/M metagenome (GOLD analysis project Ga0207790, IMG submission 184842) | High solid enriched microbial communities from the Joint BioEnergy Institute, USA - SP1-4-D (SPAdes) | ecosystem: Engineered > Bioreactor > SSF (Solid state fermentation) > Aerobic >...
CTGCGCCGATGGTAGTGTGGCTCAAGCCATGCGAGAGTAGGTCATCGCCAGGGTTTATACCCAAAAACCCCGCTGCTCACGCAGCGGGGTTTTTTCTTTGTCCGCGATATGGCGACGGCAGGCTCAGGCCAGAAATGCGCTGATGATCGCCGCCACCTCGGCCGGGGTTTCCATGTGCAGGTGATGGTTGCCGGGAAGCACCGCCAGGCGGCCGTCGCGCAGGTGGCGCAGGCGCTCGCTGCGCAGCGGTTCGGGGTAGTACGACTGCGCCGGACTGGCATAGATCACCTGGGTGGGGCAGGCGATGGCCTGCAACAGGTTGTCGATCTGGCCTTCGCTCAGCCGCACCGCGGTGGGCAGCATCAGCCGCGGGTCGCTGCACCAGCTGTAACCACCGTCCACCGCATGCACACCACGCTCCACCAGCAGGCGGGCTGCGCCCGCGCTGAGCTGGTTGGCCATCATCCGTGCACGGATCGGCGCGGCCAGGTCCGGGAACACCCGCAGGCGCTTGCCGGGCAGCGCACGGCTGGCCTGCACATGCTCGCGCAGCCGCTGCGCGGTCTCTTCTTCCGGCCCGCGCAGGCCGCCCAGCGCTTCGATGGCCACCAGGCGCTCGACCCGGTCGCTGACCGCCGCGGTCAGGCTGGCGATGCCAGCCCCCATGGAATGGCCCAGCAGGGTGAACCGGTCCCACTGCAGGGCGTCGGCCACCGCCAGCACATGGGTGATGGCCGCCGGGGTGGTGTAGGTGGCCCCCTCGGGCAGATGCGCGCTGCGTCCGTGGCCGGGCAGATCCAGCAGCACCAGGTCCAGCGACGGCAGGTGCTGTGCCAGCGGAATGAAGCTGGCCGCGTTGTCCAGCCAGCCATGCAGTGCCAGCACCTTGCGGCCCGTACCCGGGCGGCGCAGTCCGGCGGCGGTGGCGCCGCCGATCTGCAGGGCGAACTCGTGCAGACTCATCCCAGCAGCGGGCCCACCCGTTGCGCCAGGGCAGCCGCGTGGCTGCCGCTGCCGTTCAGGCACGGGATGTACTGCATGGTGGTGCCGCGCTCGGCCAGTGTTTCGGTGAACCCCAGTGCGACTTCCTCCAGGGTTTCCAGACAGTCGGTCGCAAAGCCGGGACACACCACGTCGATGCTGCGCACGCCCTGCTCGGCCAGTGCCCACAGCGCCGGTTCGGCGTACGGCTGCAGCCAGCGTTCGCGCCCGAAGCGCGACTGGAAGCCCATGTGCCATTCGTGGGCCTGCAGACCCAGCGCGGCGGCAATGGCCTCGGCGCTGGCGCGGCACTGCACGGGATAGGGATCACCGGCATCGGCCAGGCGCTGCGGAATGCCATGGAAGGAGAACATCAGCGTCTCGCCCCGGCCGTGCTGCTGCCAATGCGTGCGGATGCTGTCCGCCACCGCGGCCACCCACGCCGGATCGGTGGCGTAGTCGGTGATCACCTCCACCTGCACCTGCGGGTGCTGCCTGCGCCAGGCGGTGGCCACATCCTCGATGGACGCGGTGGTGGTGGTGGAATACTGCGGGTACAGCGGCAACACCACGATGCGTCGCACGCCCTGCGCGGCGAGTGCATCCAGCGCCTCGCGCATCGGCGGGTTGCCGTAGCGCATCGCCATGCGTACCGGGACCTGCGGCAGTTCCGCCTGCAGCGCATCGGCCAGGGCGCGGGTATGCACCATCAGCGGCGAGCCGCCGGGCATCCACACCTGCGCGTATTTCTCGGCCGAACGGCTGCCGCGCAAGGGCAGGATCACCCCGTACAGCAGCGGCTTCCACAGCAGTGCGGGAATGGCCACCACGCGGGGATCGCCGAGGAATTCGGCCAGGTAGCGGCGGACCGCCGGCGCGGTGGGGCTGTCAGGCGTGCCGAGGTTCACCACGAGCACGGCAGAGTCATGAGTCTGGGTCATGCCTGATTGTCGCCGATCCGCCGCACAGGGCAAGTGACCAACGGGCGCAGGCGCTGCTCACTTGAGATTCAGAGAAATACGCCTACGTTCAGCAACTTGCTATATCTTCGTTGTGAACTGAATCCGGAGTCCGTCATGCGCCGCCACTGCCTTTCCCTGCTGATCGCTGCCAGCACCCTGCTGACCAGCCAGGCCGCGCTGGCCGGGCCGCAGGAAGACCAGCGCGCCCGCAACGCCGTGCGCGTGCTGGCCGAGATCCAGGGCATTCCCGAACAAGGTATTCCCGACAAGCTGCTCGACGAGGGCCGCGCGGTCATCGTCATTCCCGACACGATCAAGGCCGGCCTGGTCATCGGCGGCCGCCGCGGCCATGGCCTGATGTCGGTGAAGATGGCCGATGGCAGCTGGTCCAACCCGGTATTCATCAAGCTCACCGGGGGCAGCATCGGCTTCCAGGCCGGCGTGCAGTCCTCCGATGTGGTGCTGGTGTTCCGCAATGACCGCAGCCTGGACAATCTGGTCAACGGCAAGTTCACCCTGGGCGCGGACGCGGGCGTGGCCGCCGGGCCGGTGGGCCGCAACGCCGCTGCGGCCACCGATGGCCAGCTGAAAGCGGAAATCTGGTCATGGTCGCGCGCGCGCGGTCTGTTCGCCGGCGTGGCGCTGGACGGTGCGGTGCTGCAGATCGACGATGCCGCCAACCTGGACGCATATGGCAGCAACACGACCCCGCGCATGATCTTCGAAGGCCGGGTGGGTGATACGCCGTCGATGGATGTTGTCGCCTTCCGCGATCGACTGGAAGAAGCCACCTATGCAGCGCGCAGCAACCGGGGCACCGCTGGCGGCGCTCCGGCCGCGCGTCCTGCCGCCGCACCGGCTGCCGCTCCGGTGGCCGCACCGCAGCCGCCGGTTCAGGAAGCGACGACCGCGCCGCTGCAGTCGTCTCCGGCCACTCCGGCACCGCAGCAGGGCTTCCAGCCGGTGACCGACGGTGAGATCCGTACCGAATCGCTGGACGGCAACTGACTTCCAGCACGCGCACCGGCCGCGGGCCGGTGCGCTATGCTCGGGGTTCTGACAACTCTCAACGCGTACGGGCATTCCCATGGGTTCTCTAAGCATCTGGCATTGGTTGGTCGTGCTGGTCATCGTCCTGTTGGTGTTCGGTACCAAGCGCCTCACCAGTGGCGCCAAGGACCTCGGCTCGGCGGTGAAGGAATTCAAGAAAGGCATGCACGACGACGACAAACCGGCTGCGCAGCTGGGTGACGACGCGCGCAGTGCCGACGCCACGCGGAGCGCGCAGGACGAAAAAGACCGCAGCCCGCGCTGACCGGAGCACCTGCGGTGTTTGGATTTGGTTTCAGCGAACTGATGGTCATCGCCATCGTCGCCCTGGTCGTGCTGGGCCCCGAGCGGCTGCCCAAGGCAGCGCGCTTTGCCGGGCTGTGGGTGCGCCGGGCGCGCAATCAATGGGATTCGGTGAAGCAGGAGCTGGAACGCGAGCTGCACGCCGAGGAACTCAAGCGCGAGATGCAGAGCCTGCGGCAGACCGTGCAGGATGCCGACAACGAACTGCGGGCCAGCGGCGAAGCCGCGCGGCGGCAGGTGCAGCAGGCGCAGGACGAGGCCCGGCAGTTCGCTGACGACGTGCGCACCCCTGCCGGCAGCACCGCGCAGGCCGCTGCGCCGGACGCGCGGTTGGACGGATCCACCGCACCTGCATCCGCACCTGCACCCGCATCCACGGACGCACGGCCGGACGGCTTCACCCCGGCCGCTGTCGCCCCGGCCCACGATGCGCCGCCTACGGAGCCCCGCCCATGAGCCTGGAAGAATTCGGCGAAAGCTCGCTGGTGGAACATCTGGTGGAACTGCGTGCGCGGCTGGTCCGCGGGCTGCTGGGGCTGGGCGTGATCCTGCTGTGCCTGCTGCCGTTCTCACGCACCCTGTACACGCTGCTGGCCGCGCCGCTGATCTCGCAGCTGCCGAACGGGCAGTCGATGATCGCCATCAATCCGGCGGGCGCGTTCTTCGCGCCGTTGAAGCTGACCTTCTTCGTGGCGCTGTTCGTGGCCATGCCGTGGCTGCTCTACCAGGCGTGGGCGTTCGTGGCGCCCGGCCTGTACGCACGCGAGAAGCGCCTGGCGATGCCGCTGCTGGGCTCGTCGGTGCTGCTGTTCTACACCGGCTGCGCGTTCGCCTACTTCCTGGTGCTGCCGGCGGTGTTCCACTTCCTGACCACCTTCCGCCCGGACGTGATCGCGATCACGCCCGATGCCAATGCCTACCTGGATTTCGTCCTGGCGATCTTCTTCGCCTTCGGCGGCAGTTTCGAGCTGCCGGTGGCCATGGTGATCCTGGTGCTGCTCGGCTGGGTCAGCCCCGCCCAGTTCAAGGAAGGGCGCGGCTATGCGGTGGTGGGCATCTTCGTCATCGCCGCAGTGCTGACCCCCCCGGATGTGGTCTCCCAGCTGATGCTGGCCATTCCCATGTGCCTGCTGTACGAACTGGGCATCCATGCCTCGCGCTGGCTGGTGCCGTCAGCGGCGAACAAGCCGTCCAGCACCTGAGTCCCGCGCGGCCCGGCCGCGCGAAACCGCTTCAGGCATGGAAGATGTCGTTGCGCTGCGGCGGCACGCCGGGCACCGGCGGCGGGGTGCTGGCGTGGCCGGACATCTGCTTCCACGCGGTGTAGACCGCGCCGGCGAACACCGGCATCACCACGCCCATCAGCGCCAGCTGCGCCACGAACAGCGCCAGCAGTGCGCCGCCGATCAGCTGGGCGATCATCGCCACGATCATCACCACGAAGTACACGGCGAACACGCTGATCAGCGCCAGCAGCAGGAACACCGCCATCGGCAGCAGGTTGTGCACGCAGGCGCGCAGGCTGTGGTTGAGGGCCTGCAGCCCGTTGCGGTGCTCGAACATCACCTGCGGCGAGAACGTGAACAGCGCCAGCGCCACGGCGATGAACACCACGAACACGCACAGCAGCCACAACAGGATGCGCCCGGCCGGCAGGCTTGCGGCCAGGGCCTCCATCTCAGCCGGGCTCGGCTGCGCGCCGGACTGGCTGATGGCGTTGAGTTTTTCCATCACCTCGCTGAGCTGCTGCAGACCGGCCGTGCCGATCAGGCCCAGCAGCAGGATGCCCAGCACCAGGCCGGCGACCAGCTGCGGCAGCAGGGCGGCCAGCAGGTTCAGGGCACGACCGTCATGCAGGCCCTGCAGCAGGTGGCGCGGGTGCGCCGGGCGGCCCTGTTCCACTTCGCGCACGGCCCACACCAGGCCGGCGAAGAACAGCGGGCCGGCCATGGCCATCACCAGTTGCGCCACCGTGCTCAGCGCCGGGCTCAACGAGGCCAGCGCCATCACCAGCAACGCCGCCAGCGCCCAGATCACGCCCAGCGACCCGAGCCCCAGCGGGGCCTGGCGCAGCAGGGTGAAACCGGACAACAGCCATTCCGCACCGGCGGAGGCCGGCAGCTTGCGAATCTCGCTCATAGCATTCCGACAGACAGGGAGAGGGGCAGGCAGGACCTGCGCCGGTGATTATCCCTGTTTTGCCGCCAGCTCACCTGAAGCATGGCGTGCCTGGCGCACGAACCGCCGCAGCAGCTGCCGTGCCAGCGGCGCGGCGCTGACCCCGCGCTCGATCGCACGGGCGCAGCCCCCGTGGCTGCGGATGCAGTGCGCGCGCGCCCGCACGTAGCCGCGCATGTGGTGGGTGGCGAACTCCGGATGGAACTGCACCCCCCACGCCTGTTCGCCCCAGCGGAAGGCCTGGCAGCTGTCCAGCGCCGAGCGGGCCAGCACCGCCGCCCCGTCCGGTGCGCGCAGCACGCTCTGCAGGTGGGTGGCATGGGCCGGAAAGCGCCGCGGCAGGCCGGCGAACAGCGGGTCGCTGCTGGCGGCCGGCTCCAGCGCCAGCTCGACGGTGCCCGACTCGCGGCCGGCCGGGTTGTAGTCCACCTGCCCGCCCAGCGCGTGGGCCAGCAGCTGGTGGCCATAGCAGATCCCGAACACCGGCGTGCCACCGTGCACGGCCGCGCGCAGCCAGTCCGCGCTGCGCTCGCTCCAGTCGGCGCGGTCGGTCACGTAGGCCGCCGAGCCGGTCACCAGCACGCCGGCAAACCGGTCGGGATCGGGCAGCGGCGCACCGTGCTCCACATCGACCACCTCGGTCTGCGCTTCGGCCAGGCCGGCCGCCACCCGGATCCAGTGCGGAAACCGCCCGTAGCGCCGCAGCGCCGCCAGCGGGCGGCCGGTTTCAACGATCAGGAAGGGGCGAGGATTCATCCGCAGGGGGCACCACCGAGAGAACTTCCTCGATTGTAGTCAGCCCCAGGGCAACCTTTTCAAGACCCGCCAGCCGCAGGGTACGCAGCCCTTCAGCCCGGGCGGCGCGACTGAAAGCGGCCAGATCCATGTCCGCGCGGATCCGCGCACGCAGCCGCGAGCCCAATGGCAGCAGCTCATACAGCCCGATCCGGCCGAGGAAACCGGTGCGCCGGCACTCCAGGCAGCCCACCGCCCGGTACGGCGTGGCGTCATCTGGATATGCCATCTGGCCATCAGCCAGCGCGTCCCAGTCGGCATCGGTGAGGGTGTGCGGCTGCTTGCAGTGCGGGCACAGCGTGCGCACCAGGCGCTGGGCCAGGATGCCGTTGAGCGTGGACGCCAGCAGGTAATGCGGTACACCCAGGTCCAGCAGACGGGTGATGGCCGACGGTGCGTCGTTGGTGTGCAGCGTGGACAGCACCAGGTGGCCGGTGAGCGAGGCCTGCACGGCCATCTGCGCGGTGGCCAGGTCGCGGATCTCGCCGATCATGATGATGTCCGGGTCCTGTCGCAGCAGCGTGCGCACGCCGCTGGCGAAGTCCAGGTCGATGTTGGTCTGTACCTGCATCTGGTTGAACTCGGCCGCGATCATCTCGATCGGGTCCTCCACCGTGCACACGTTCACCTCCGCGGTGGCCAGCCGCTTGAGGGTGGAGTACAGCGTGGTGGTCTTGCCCGAGCCGGTCGGCCCGGTGACCAGCACGATGCCGTGCGGCTGCTCCACCAGCGCGTTCCAGCCGGCCGCTTCCTGCGCGCTGAAGCCGAGCTGGTCGATCGACTTGAACGCCGAATCCGGGTCGAAGATACGCATCACGCACTTCTCGCCGAACGCGGTCGGCATGGTGGACACGCGCATCTCCACTTCGCGCCCGCCCGGCGAGCGGGTCTTGATCCGGCCATCCTGCGGGCGCCGGCGCTCGGCCAGATCCATGCGCGCGAGCACCTTGATCCGGCTCACCACGGCGGTCATCACCGCCGGGGGTATCTCGAACACCTTGTGCAGCACACCGTCGATGCGGAAGCGCATGCGGCCCATGTCGCGGCGGGGTTCCAGATGGATGTCCGAGGCACGCTGTTCGTAGGCGTACTGCAGCAGCCAGTCGACGATGTGCACGATGTGCTGGTCATCGGCGTTCACATCGCCGGCGCGGCCCAGCTCCACCAGCTGCTCGAAGCTGGGCAGGGTGCCGCCGCTGGTGTCGCTGCGCGCATCCCCCTTGGCTCCGCGCACCGAGCGGGTCACCCCGTAGAACTCCATCGTGTAGCGGTGCAGATCCAGCGGGTTGACCATGGCCAGCTCCACCGGGCGCCGGCTCAGGTGGGCCAGGTCGCGGCGCCACTCCTGTGCCAGCGGCTCGCTGGTGGCCACCAGCAGGCGCTCGCTGTTCACCGCCAGCGGCAGGAAACGGTGCCGCCGTGCGTAGGCATGGGAGACCAGCGCGGTCACGCTGGCCACGTCCACGCGGGTGGGATCGATGCGCAGGTAGCGCACCCCGGTGCGCGCGGCCAGCCATTCGGTCAGCCGTTCCAGACCCAGCTCGCCGCCGCCGGTGGCGGACAGTTTCAGGTTGGCCAGCAGCACCAGCGGGTGCACCTCGCTGGCATTGCGCGCGCCCTGGGCGGAAAAGCGCACCCGCTCCAGGTCGGTGGCGGCTACCAGGCCGTCGGCGATCAGCGCCGCGGCCACCTGCTCGAACAGCAGCCGGCCGGGGGGCAGGGGGGCGTCGGCAGGGGTGCCGGGCGATGAGGAAAGCGGGCGCTGCGGCATCACCAGGACCTCGGAACGGGGAACCCTGCCGCCCGCGCGCGGCACCGGACGGGCGCGCGGCGCGGCCGGCGTGCTGCCCGTGGACAGGGGCTCGTTATACTAGCGCACCCCTTACGCAGGCCAAGAATCGTCCGCATGTCCGCGATCCCGACCGTTCCGATCACCTTCCAGGGCCTGATCCAGACCCTGAACCAGTTCTGGGCCCAGCAGGGCTGCGTGCTCATCCAGCCGCTCGACCTGGAGGTGGGCGCCGGTACCTTCCATCCGTCGACGTTCCTGCGCGCGATCGGGCCGGAAAGCTGGAACGCCGCCTACGTGCAGCCCTCGCGGCGACCGACCGACGGCCGCTACGGCGAAAATCCCAACCGCCTGCAGCGCTATTACCAGTACCAGGTGGCAATGAAGCCGGCGCCGGACAACATCCAGCAGCTGTACCTGGATTCGCTCAAGGCGCTGGGCATCGACCCGCTGGTGCACGATCTGCGCTTCGTCGAGGACAACTGGGAATCGCCCACCCTCGGCGCCTGGGGCCTGGGCTGGGAAGTCTGGCTCAACGGCATGGAAGTGACCCAGTTCACCTACTTCCAGCAGGCCGGCGGCCTGGAATGCAAGCCGGTGCTCGGTGAGATCACCTACGGCCTGGAGCGGTTGTGCATGTACCTGCAGAACTGCGACAACGTCTACGACCTGGTGTGGACCTACGGCCCCGATGGCCTGCCGGTGACCTACGGCGACGTGTACCACCAGAATGAAGTGGAACAGAGCACCTACAACTTCGAATACGCCGATGTGGCGGAAATGTTCCACCGCTTCGATGCCTGCGAACGCGAAGCGCAGAAGCTGGTGGAGGTGAACCTGCCGCTGCCGGCCTACGAGCAGGTCATGAAGGCCAGCCACACCTTCAACCTGCTGGATGCGCGCCGCGCGATCAGCGTGACCGAGCGGCAGCGCTACATCCTGCGCGTGCGCGCGCTGGCCCAGGCGGTGGCCCAGGCGTATTACGAACAGCGCGAAAAGCGCGGTTTCCCCGGCGTCCGCAAGGCCTGAGCGGCCTTCGTTCCCCCCCCCGGGGCGCCGGCCGCGCTGCGCGCTGCGCTCCCACCACAGGATGCATCCGATGAGTCAACTGTCCCCCCTGCTGATCGAACTGGGCACTGAAGAACTGCCGGTGAAGGCGCTGCCGGGCCTGTCCCAGGCGTTCTTCGATGGCGTGGTTGAAGGCCTGCGCAAGCGCGGTGTCGCCGTGGACCTGGGCGATGCGCGCCCGCTGTCCAGCCCGCGCCGCCTGGCCGTGCTGCTGCCCGGCGTTGGGCTGGAACAGCCCGAACAGCGCAGCGAAGTGCTGGGCCCGTACCTGAACATCGCGCTGGATGCCGAAGGCCAGCCGACCAAGGCCCTGCAGGGCTTCGCCGCCAAGGCGGGGCTGGACTGGACGGCGCTGGAAAAAACCACCGACAGCAAGGGCGAACGTTTCGTCCACCGCGCGGTGAAGCCGGGCGCGCGCACCGCCGAGCTGCTGCCGGAGGTGCTGCGCGAGGCCATCGCCGGCATGCCCATTCCCAAGCCGATGCGCTGGGGCGACCATCCGTGGGGCTTTGCCCGCCCCGTACACTGGCTGGTGCTGCTGCACGGCGGCGAGGTGGTGGACGCCGAACTGTTCGGCCTGAAGGCCGACCGCATGAGCCGGGGCCACCGCTTCCACCATGACAAGACCGTGTGGCTGAGCCAGCCGCAGGATTACGTGGACTCGCTGCGCGCAGCCAAGGTGCTGGTCGATCCGGCCGAGCGCCGCGCGCGCGTGGTGGCCGAGGTGCAGGCCGCCGCTGCTGCTGCCGGCGGCAGTGCGCGGATCACCGACGACAACCTGGAGCAGGTGGTGAACCTGGTCGAATGGCCGGCCGCCGTACTGTGCGGTTTCGAACGCGCGTTCCTGGCCGTGCCGCAGGAAGCGCTGATCGAAACGATGGAGATCAACCAGAAGTTCTTCCCGGTGCTGGATGAGGGCGGCAGGCTGACCGAGAAGTTCATCGGCATCGCCAACATCGAATCGCGCGATGTGGCGGAAGTGGCCAAGGGCTATGAGCGGGTGATCCGCCCGCGCTTCGCCGATGCCCGGTTCTTCTTCGATGAAGACCTCAAGCAGGGGCTGGAGGGCATGGGCGAGGGACTGAAGACGGTGACCTACCAGGCCAGGCTTGGCAGCGTGGCCGACAAGGTGGCCCGCGTGGTGGCGCTGGCCGAAGTGATCGCCCCGCAGGTGGGCGCCGATCCGGTGCTGGCGCGCCGCGCCGCGCAGCTGGCCAAGAACGATCTGCAGTCGCGCATGGTCAACGAGTTCCCGGAACTGCAGGGCATTGCCGGGCGCCATTACGCCCTGGCCGGCGGCGAGTCGCCGGAGGTGGCGCTGGCCATCGACGAGGCGTACCAGCCGCGCTTCGGCGGTGACGACATCGCCCTGTCACCGCTGGGCAAGGTGCTGGCCATCGCCGAGCGCGTGGACACCCTGGCCGGTGGCTTTGCCGCCGGGCTGAAGCCCACCGGCAACAAGGACCCGTTCGCGCTGCGTCGCAATGCGCTGGGCCTGGCCCGCACGATCATCGAAAGCGGCTTCGACCTGGACCTGCGCGCGCTGCTGGCGCAGGCCAATGCCGCGCTGGCCGCACGCGCGGTGCAGGCCGAGGGGGACGAACTGTACGACTTCATCCTGGACCGGCTGAAGGGCTATTACAGCGACAAGGGCGTGCCGGCGGCGCAGTTCACCGCGGTGGCCGAGCTGAAGCCGGCCTCGCTGTACGACTTCGACCGCCGCATCGAGGCCATCGGCACGTTCGCCGCGCTGCCCGAGGCCGCTGCGCTGGCGGCGGCGAACAAGCGCATCCGCAACATCCTGCGCAAGGTCGAGGGCGCGGTGCCCACGCAGATCGATCCGGCGCTGCTGCAGGAGCCCGCCGAACGCGAGCTGGCCGAGGCGGTGGCGGCGGCCATCGAAACCAGCAACGCCAGCCTGCAGCACAAGGACTACGTGAGCGTGCTGGCGCGGCTGGCACTGCTGCGCCCGCAGGTGGATGCGTTCTTCGATGCGGTGATGGTCAATGCGGAGGATCCGGCGCTGCGGGCCAATCGCCTTGCCCTGCTGAACGTGCTCGGTGAACGCCTGGGCACGGTGGCGGCGATCGAGCATCTCTCCAGCTGATCCACCGCGTCTGCCGGCACCGCGTGGCCTGCGATCACCGCGATCGCAGGCCACGTGCGTTTTGACTACCGCTTAACCTGTGATCTGAAACGGCTTCGTGCAGTTCGCATGGCAACATCGGGTCGGTATGCTGTGCGCATGCAGCCATCCTCGTTCGCCCTTCCCCTGATGTTCCTGGCCCTGGTGGCCGCCCCGCTGGCACAGGCCCGCGGCACCATCCAGCAGGTGCAGATCACCGGGCTGGACAAAGGCGATGACGCCGAGATCATCGAGAACATCGAGGTGTCGCTGACGCTGTACGACACCATCGGCAAGGTGCAGGGCGAATCGCGCCTGGAATACCTGCTGTCCCAGGCCGAGCGGCAGACGCGCGAGGCGCTGGAACCGTTCGGCTTCTACAACCCGACCATCACCGTGGAGGCGCCACGCCAGGGCGATGACCTGCGTGTGCTGATCAACGTGGCCAAGGGCGAACCGGTGCGGGTGCGCCGCGAGCACATCGACATCACCGGGCCGGCGATGTACGACCGCTACCTGCAGGATGACCTGGAAGCGTTCAAGCCGCGCAAGGGTCAGCCGTTCGAGCATGTCACCTACGAAGCCAGCAAGATCACCATCACCCGGCGCCTGGCCGAGCGCGGCTATTTCGATGCCGACTACACCCAGCGCCAGGTGCAGATCACCCGCGCGGAGAATGCCGCCGACATCGATCTGACCTGGGACAGCGGGCGCCGCTACAACATGGGTGAGATCCGCTTCAACCAGGACTACTTCACCGACCGGCTGTTCGACCCGCTGGTGTACTGGGACCAGGGCAGCTACTACCACGAAGGCAAGCTGGACCGCCTGCGCGAATCGCTGACCAAGCTCGATTACTTCAGCGTGATCGACATCCAGCCGCGCCCGGACCAGGCCGATGACAACGGCAACGTGCCGGTGGACGTGAACCTGACCCGGGCCAAGCGCAGCATCTACACCGCCGGCCTGAGCTATGGCAGCGAAAGTGGTGCCGGTGTGCGCGGCGGGCTGGAGCGGCGCTACCTCAACAGCCGCGGCCACAAGATGAACACGCAGCTGGATTACGCGCAGAAGCGCAAGAGCCTGATCACCAGCTATCGCATTCCCGCCTTCGCCTGGCTGGACGGCTGGTACACGTTCGCCGCCAGCGCGTACGACGAGCAGACCGATTACATCGACCTGCGCAACGTCAAGCTGATCGCCAGCCGCAGTGGCGAGATCAACGAGTTCTGGACCGCGATCGCCTCGGTGAACACCCTGCGCGAGCGCTGGCGCTACGCCTCGGGCACCGAGTTCACCGACGCGGTGTACCAGTATTCCACCCTGCTGTATCCGCAGGTGGTGGCCGACTACGTGAACGTGGACGATGACATGTTCCCGCGCTCGGGCATCAGCGGCAGCGCCACGGTGCGCGGCGGCATCGAGAACGCCGGTTCGGACACCAGCTTCGTGCAGGCCAACGTGGTGCTGCGCTGGTTCGTGCCGGTCGGGCAGAACAACCGCCTGATCCTGCGCGGCGAAGGCGGTACCACCTGGACCAGTGACCTGGTGGCGATGCCGCCGAGCCTGCGCTTCTTCGCCGGTGGCGACCGCAGCATCCGCGGTTATGCCTTCCGTGAGGTGGGTCCGCGCACGCCGCGCCCGGACCGCTTCGCGCTGGGCGCCAAGAACCTGGTGGTGGGCTCGGCCGAATACGAGCACTACTTCGGCGGCGGCCCCTGGGGCGCGGCGGCGTTCGTCGATACCGGCAGCGCGTTCGACAACACCATCGACCTGCACACCGGCGTCGGCCTGGGTGTGCGCTGGAAATCGCCGGTGGGCCCGGTCCGCGTGGACATCGCCCATGGCCTCAACGATCCGGACTCGCAGTTCCAGATCTACCTGAACATCGGAGCTGACCTGTGAGCACCGCCACGCCGCCCACCCCACCGCCCGCACCGCCGCGGCCGCGCTTCTACCGCCGCCGCCGCTTCTGGGCCTGGTCCGGCGTGGGCGTGCTGGGGCTGGTGCTGCTGGGGGTGCTGCTGCTGTACTGGCTGCTGCAGACCGTGGCCGGGCGCGATGTGCTGCTGGCCCAGGTGGTGGCCCGCCTGCCCGTCGGCGCCAGCCTCACCTGGGACACGGTGGAAGGGCCGCTGGCCGGCCCGCTGACCCTGCGCAATGTCGATTTCCGCTACGACGACATCCACTTCCACGCCGAGCGCGCGTACCTGGAGCCGGACCTGCGCCCGCTGCTGGGACGCAAGCTGATGCTGGACCGGCTGGAGCTGAGCAATGCCACGCTCAACCTGGCCCGCAGCGAGGAGCCGTTCACGCTGCCGTCCTGGCCGGATTCGCTGCCGGCCATCAACATGCCGCTGGCGATCCAGGCCGATGCGATCGCCGTGGATGGCCTGCGCGTGACCACCGGCGGTGAGCCGACCATCGACCTGCGGCGCATCCGCGGCGGTATCGAGATCGCCCAGGGGGAGTTCCTCGCCACCGGTCTGGTGGTGGACAGCGATCTGGGCGATTTCCGCGTGGATGGCCGCTACATTCCGGCCGACGACTACGACACCGACCTGACCGCCACGGCGGTCCTGCCGGCGCCGCGTGGGCGCACCCCGGCCACGCTGGGACTGGTCGCCCGGGGTGACCTGTCGCACATGGAAGTGGCGGTGGCCGGCCGTGCGCCGCAGCCGCTGCGCGCGCTGCTGATGTTCGACGGCCGCACCGACCCGCGCTGGACCGCCAGCGTGAACAGCGACGCGCTGGATCCGGCACTGCTCGCACCGGCGCTGGCCGACAGCGGCATCGCCCCGTTGTCGCTGGCCTTCACTGCCCGCGGCAAGGGCGGCCAGGCCGAGCTGCAGGGCCGTGTGGAGCAGGATGGCCAGGTGCTGGAACTGGCACCGTCGAAGATCGCCCTGGAAGACCAGGTGCTGAATGTCTCGCCGCTGGTGCTGAAAGGCTTTGGTGGGCAGGCGCGGCTGACCGGCAGCGCCGATTTCCGCGAGCAGGACAACCAGAAGATCAATCTTTCAGTGGTGGCCAACGACCTGACCTGGACGCCGGCCGCCGATCCGGGCACGGCCACCGCGCCGGTGCCGGTGACGCTGAAGGAAGCCCGCCTGGGTCTGGCCGGTACGCTGCAGGCGTGGGCGGCGATCGGCCGCGCCGATGTCGAACGCGAAGCGCAGCAGGCGCAGCTGCGTTTCGATGTGCGCGGCAACAAGGATGCGGCACGGATCGAACAGCTGCAGGCGCAGACGCCGGGCGGCGAACTGGCGGTGCAGGGCCAGCTGGCCTGGGCGCCGCTGCTGGAATGGGATGTGCAGGCGCGCCTGCAGGCGTTCGACCCCGGCTACTTCGTGCCGGGCTGGGATGGGCGCCTGTCCGGCTCGCTGGCCTCCACCGGCCGGCAGGCCGCCGTGCCGGCCACGGCACCGGCCGGCACCACCGGGGAGATCCAGGCCACGGTCGATCTGCCGGCACTGAAGGGAACGCTGCGGCAACGCGCGCTGGACGCACAGGGGCGATTCGCCCTGCAGGGCACGCAGGGCGAAGGCAACCTGCGGCTGTCGCTGGGCGGCAGCCGGGTCACCGCGCGCGGCACGGTCGGCGACCGCCTCGACATCGACGCACGGTTCGAGCCGCTGCAACTGGCCGATCTGCTGCCCGGTGGCGCGGGCGGCCTGCGCGGGCAGGTCCAGGTGAAGGGCCCGCGCGATGCGCCGGATATCACCGCCGATCTGCAGGGCAGCAACCTGGCCTGGGACGGCTATGGCGCCGGCAATCTCAGCCTGAAGGGCCGCCTGCCATGGCGCGGCGACAGCGGCACGCTCAGCCTGCAGGGAACAGCGGTCACCGCCGGCATGCTGCTGGACACCCTGGATGTCCAGGCCCGCGGCAGCATCTCGAACCTGCGGCTGGATGCGCAGGCCCGCAACGACATGGGCGCGGTGGCGCTGCAGGGCGGTGTGCGCCAGCAGGGCTCGCAATGGCGCGGCGACCTGGCCGCGCTGCGCATCGCGCCGGCCAAGGGCGATGCGTGGAGCCTGCGCCAGCCGTCCACCTTCGTCGTCAACGGTGCCGATTTCGCGCTGACCGAGACCTGCCTGGGTGCCGCCACCGGCGGTGCGCTGTGCGCGCGGGCGAACTGGCCGCGCGACGGGCTCGTGGTGCGGGGCGATGCCTTGCCGCTGGCGCTGGTGCAGCCGTGGCTGCCACCCAATGCCGGCCGGCGCATGTACCTGCGCGGTGAGGTCACCCTGGATGCGCAGATCCGTCCGCGTGGCAACGCGTGGGAAGGCCAGGCCGAAGTGCGTTCGGCCGAGGGGGGCATCCGCCTGGGCGACAACGCCCGGGGCGAGCTGCTGCGCTACGACAACTTCTCGGTGCGGCTGGACATGACCCCGGCACGCATCGACGGCTATCTGGGCGTGGGCTTCCAGGGCAACGGCTTTGTCGATGCCAAGGTGCGCACCGGCTGGGATGCGGCAGCGCCGCTGCAGGGCGAGCTGTACCTCAACATGGCGCGGCTGTACTGGATCGAGCTGTTCTCCCCGGACATCGTGCGCCCCACCGGGCTGATCGAAGGCCATGTGAGCCTGCGCGGTACCCGCGGCCAGCCGTCGCTGGGCGGTGAGGCCACGCTGAGTGACTTCAAGGGCGAATTCCCGGCCCTGGGCCTGACCTTCGAACAGGGCAAGGGCAGCTTCACCGCGCAGCCGGATGGCTCGGCCCGCATCGCCGCCCAGGCCAACTCCGGCAAGGGCACGTTGTATGTGGACGGCGGCCTGTCCTGGTTCGGCGATGCCCAGCCGCTGCAGCTGCACATCCACGGCGAGAACGTGCTGCTGTCCAACACCAGCGAACTGCGCATCGTGGCCAACCCGGACCTGGACTTCACCCTGGCCGGCACCGACATGAAGCTGCGCGGCAGCGTGGTGGTACCGGAGGCGGATCTGGACCTGGAGCGCCTGGACCGTGGCACCTCGGTGTCCGAGGACGTGGTGGTGCTGGACCCGGTGGACCCGGAAGCATCGCCCAGCTCGGCGCTGGACATGGAGCTGACGGTGAGCCTGGGCAACAACGTGAAGATGGCCGGGTTCGGCCTGAAGGGCGCGCTGGCCGGCAAGATGCAGGTGTGGTCGCGCCCGGGCCGCGAAATGATCGCCAACGGCGGGCTGGAGGTCAGCGGACGCTACAAGGCGTATGGGCAGGACCTGACCATCACCCGCGGCAACCTCAACTGGAACTACAACGCGGTCTCCGACCCGCGCATCAACATCCGCGCCGAACGGCAGATCGGCGATGTCACCGCCGGTATCGATGTCACCGGCCGCGCGCTGCAGCCCCGCGCCAGTGTCTGGTCCAACCCGGCCATGTCGCAGTCCGAGGCGCTGGGGTACCTGGTGCTGGGCCGCAGCCTGACCGGTGCCACCAGCGACCAGACCCAGCAGGTCAACGCGGCGTCGGCGGCGCTGTCGGCAGGCAGCGGCCTGCTGGCCTCGCAGCTGGGCGCGCGGCTCGGCCTGGACGATGCCGGGGTAAGCCAGTCGCGCGCGCTGGGCGGCTCGGTGATCGGTGTGGGCAAGTACATCTCGCCCAAGCTGTACGTGGGGTACGGCGTATCGCTGGTGGGCAGCGGCTCGGTGCTCACCCTGAAGTACCTGCTGCGCCGCGGCTTCGATATCGAAGTGGAATCGAGCACGGTGGAAAACCGCGGCTCGCTGAACTGGCGCTACGAAAAGTAGCGCCGCGCCCGGGGCGGCGGGCCTTGCCAGCCGGCGCGCGGCAACGCGCGCCGCGCCCTGACCTTCGGCCGTTGTACCGGTGCGGCCCAGCGGCTATGGTCGATGGTTGACCTGCATTGCCGGAACTGCCCATGCCCGCACGTAAAACGCTTCCCTGCGCCCTGGCCCTTGGCCTGACCCTGGCCGCGGCGGCCCATGCCGATGAAGGCATGTGGATGCCCACGCAGATGCCGGAGCTGGCCAAGCCGCTGCGCGCGGCCGGCTTCAAGGGCGACCCGGCGGGCCTGGCCGATGTCACCGCACCGCCGTTGAGTGCGGTCGTGCGCGCAGGCGGCGGTACCGGCTCGTTCGTCTCCGCCGACGGCCTGCTGCTGACCAACCACCATGTGGCCATGGGCATCATCCAGTACAACAGCACGGCCGGGCAGGACCTGATCAAGGACGGTTTCATCGCCCGTGACCGCGCCGACGAGCGCCCGGCCAACCCGGACTTCCGCGTGCTGGTCACCGTGGGCTTCGACAAGGTCACCGACCAGGTGCTGGCCCAGGCGCGTGGCAAGACCGGCCGCGCCTACTACGATGCGGTGGATGCGGCCAGCAAGCAGATCGTGGCCCGCTGCGAACAGCAGGGCAACGTGCGCTGTTCGGTGGCGGACATGTACTACGGCACCGACTTCTACCGGATCACGCAGCTGGAACTGAGCGATGTGCGCCTGGTCTACGCGCCGCCGCGGGCCATCGGCAACTACGGCGATGAGATCGACAACTTCATGTGGCCGCGCCACACCGGCGATTTCACCCTGCTGCGTGCCTACGTCGGCAAGGACGGCAAGCCCGCCCCGTACAGCACCGGCAACGTGCCCTACCAGCCGCCGGCGCACCTGCAGATGGCGCTGGAAGGCCCCCGCGAAGGTGATTACGCGATGCTGGCCGGCTACCCGGGCATCACCTACCGCCACCGCACGGCGGCCGAGTTCGCCAGCCAGATCGACAGCGTGCTGCCGCGCCGCGTGGCGCTGTTCCAGCAGATGATCGACACGCTGGAGGCGGCCGGCAGCCAGGACGCGCAGGCGCGCACGCGCTACGCCTCGCAGCTGCAGTCGCTGAAGAACAACCGCAAACGCGCCGCCGGTGAGCTGGAAGGTCTGCTGCGCAGCCAGGCCAAGGCCCAGCGGGCCGCCGACGAGCAGGCCATGCTGGCCGCCACCGACCGCGCGCTGCAGGGCGATATCCAGGCACTGCAGGCCAACCTGGCCCAGGGCGCCGCGGTGGGCGAGCGCAACCTGCTGCTGGACCAGGTGGCCGGGCAGACCCAGCTGCTGCGCTCGGCCCTGCTGCTGGAGCGGCTGCGCATCGAATCGGCCAAGCCCGATGCCGAGCGTGAAAGCGGCTTCCAGCAGCGTGACCAGGCGATGCTCGAAGGCGTGCTCCGGCAGGTCCAGCGCCGCTACGCACCGGCGGTGGAAAAGGCGCTGCTGACCACCCTGCTCACGCAGTACCAGCAGCTGCCCGACGCGCAGCGCGTGGCCGAGTTCGACGCTGCCTTCGGGCGCACCCCGCAGCAGCTGGCGCAGGCCCTGGACAGCCTGTACGCGCGCACCGCGCTGGGCGATGAAGCGCAGCGCCTGGAGCGGTTCGCCGCGGCCCGCGAAGGCAAGGCGCTGCAGGCCGATCCGCTGATCGCGCTGGCCGGGCCGCTGGTGGCCGCCCAGCTGCGCCTGGAGGACGAGCGCAAGACCCGCGAAGGCGAGCAGCTGCGGCTGCGCCCGGCGTACATGCAGGCGCTGTTCGCCTGGCGTGCCCGCCAGGGCCGCGCCGTCTACCCGGATGCCAACCGCACCCTGCGCATCAGCTACGGGCGGGTGCAGGCGCTTGAGCCGCGCGATGCGGTGAGCTTCGCGCCGGTGACCACCGTGGCCGGCATCGTGGAGAAGAACACCGACGCCTATCCGTTCGATGCGCCCCGGCCGCTGCTGGAGGCCATCGCCAAGGGCGATTTCGGCAGCACCGCCGATCCGGCGCTGAAGACCCAGACGGTCAATTTCCTGACCAACCTGGATACCACCGGCGGCAACTCCGGTTCCCCGGTGCTCAATGCCAAGGGCGAGCTGATCGGCCTGAACTTCGACAGCAACTGGGAATCGGTCAGCGCCAGCTGGTGGTTCGACCCGCGTTACAAGCGTGCGGTGCACGTGGACATGCGCTACCTGCGCTGGCTGCTGGCCAAGGTCTACCCGGCCCCGGCCCTGCTGCGGGAAATGGGCGTGCCGGCGGAATAAGCCGCCGCGCCACGGTCTGCCGCGGTGGCCTACACTGCGGCCTACGTCGAGGGAAGCGCCACCGTGGTTTCCAGCTGGGTCCTGCTGCTGGTGTCCGTTGCCTATGCCGCGCTGCTGTTCGGCGTGGCGTGGTGGGGTGACCGCCGCCCGATGTATCCGGACCGCCCCTGGCTGCGGCCGGTGGTGTACAGCCTGGCACTGGCGGTGTACTGCTCCTCGTGGACCTTCTACGGGGCGGTGGGCACCGCGGTGCGCAGCGGGCTGGGCTATCTGCCCATCTACATCGGGCCGCTGCTGCTGCTGCTGTTCGGCTGGCGCCTGATCGAGCGGCTGGCGCTGATCGCGCGCAGCCAGAACGTGGTGTCCATCGCCGACTTCATCTCCTCGCGCTTCGGCCGCTCGCGCCGCCTGGCCGCGCTGGTGGCGCTGATCGCGCTGGTCGGCATCGTGCCGTACCTGGCGCTGCAGTACAAAGCGGTGGCGATGAGCCTGGACGTGCTGACCGGCCGCCACGGCCCCAGCGGGTACTTCAGCGACCCGGCGCTGTACGTGGCGCTGCTGATGGCGTTGTTCGCCACCCTGTTCGGTACCCGCCAGGTGGATGCCACCGAGCACCACCACGGCATGATGCTGGCCATCGCGCTGGAGTCGGTGATCAAGCTGCTGGCGATGGTGGCGGTGGGCGTGTTCGCCTACGTCTGGCTGAGCCAGCGGACCGACGCGGTGCTGGAATCGGCGCACACGCTGTTCGCCAGCCTGCCGCCGGTGGGCTTCGTCTCGCAGACGCTGCTCAGCTTCCTGGCCATCATCTGCCTGCCCCGGCAGTTCCACGTGGCGGTGGTGGAATGCGGTGACGTGCGCGACGTGCGGCGCGCGCGCTGGATGTTCGGTGGCTACCTGGTGCTGATCTCGGCCATGGTGGTGCCGATCGCCACGGCCGGGGTGACCCTGTTCGGCACCAGCGGCGGCGTGGCCGATGATGCGATGGTGCTGGCCCTGCCACTGGCCGAAGGGCGCAAGCTGCTGGCGCTGGTGGCCTATGTGGGAGGGTTCTCGGCGGCGACCGGCATGGTCATCGTTTCCTCGATCGCGCTGGCCACCATGGTCAGCAACGACCTGGTGATGCCGGTGCTGCTGCGGCGCAGTGGCGACCACCAGGAAGCGGCCGACGTGGCCTCGCGCGTGCTGTGGATCCGCCGCCTGGCGATCCTGCTGCTGGCCCTGATGGCCTACAGCTACTACCGCAGCAGCAGCAATGACAGCACCCTGGCGTCCTACGGTCTGATGGCCTTCGCGGCGGTGGCGCAGTTCGCGCCCGGGTTGATCGGCGGGCTGTACTGGCGTGGGGCCAGCCGGCGCGGGGTGGAACTGGGCATGGTGCTGGGCTTCGCCACCTGGATCTACACCCTGCTGCTGCCGGTGCTCACCCAGGCCGGCTGGCTCGATCCGGGCTGGCTGCTGAAGGGGCCGTTCGGCATCGACTGGCTGCGCCCGCAGGCGCTGTTCGGCATGCGCGGCTGGGATCCGCTCACCCACGGCACGTTCTGGTCGCTGCTGGTGAACGGCGCCACGATGATGCTGGTCTCGCTGCGCTGGCGCCCGGGCGTGGACGAGCGGCTGCGCGCCGCGCCGTTCCTGGACCCGTACGCGCAGCGGCCGTCGGTGGCCGGTGGCTGGCCCGGCCACGTGCATGTGGGTGATCTGCTGGCCCTGGCGGCGCGGGTGGTGGGCGAGCGCCACGCGCGGCGCTCGTTCTTCGAGCAGGCGCAGTCGATGGGCCGCGAACTGCAGCCGCAGGCCGCCGCGGACCGGCCGTGGGTCCAGTTCACCGAGCGCCTGCTGGCCGCGTCCATCGGCGCGGCCTCCGCGCGCCTGCTGCTGACCAGCCTGCTGCGCGGCTCGGGCATGGACCTGGGCGAGGTGGTGGCGGTGCTGGACGAAGCGGGGCAGGAGCTGCGCTTCAACCGCGAGATCCTGTCCACCACGCTGGAGAACATCAGCGCGGGCGTCAGCGTGGTCGACCCGGAGATGCGCCTGACCGCCTGGAACCGGCGCTACCAGGACATGTTCGGTTACCCCGACGGCATGCTGTACGTCGGCCGCCCGGTCGCCGATCTCATCCGCTACAACGCCGAACGCGGCGAGCTGGGCGAGGGCGATATCGAGCTGCAGATCAACCGCCGCATCGGCTACATGCGGGCCGGCTCACCGCATGTGTTCGAGCGTACCCGCAGCGACGGCAAGGTGATCGAGATGCGCGGCCAGGCCCTGCCGGGCGGTGGCTATGTCACCAGCTACAACGACATCACCGATTACAAACATGCCGAGAAGGCCCTGCTGGAAGCCAACGAGACGCTGGAACAGCGCGTGGCCGAGCGGTCCCACGCCGCCGAGGCGGCACAGCAGTCCAAGACCCGGTTCCTGGCGGCCATCAGCCATGACGTGCTGCAGCCGTTGAATGCGGCCCGGCTGTTCGCCTCGGCGCTGCGCGACAGCCACCACGACAATGAGGAGCAGCGCCACCTGGCCGAGCGCGTGGATGCCTCGCTGCGTGCCGCCGAGGAACTGCTCGATGGCCTGCTGGATGTGTCGCGGCTGGATGCCGGCGGCCTGCACCCGCTCATCGGCGAGTTCGATGTCAGCGTGCTGATGCGTGAACTGGCCGCGCAGTACACGCCGGTGGCGGCCGGCCGAGGCCTGCGCCTGGATCTGTTCGCGCGCCCGGCCTGGGTGCGCAGCGACCGCCGCCTGCTGCGCCGCGTGCTGCAGAACTTCCTTGCCAATGCCCTGCGCTATACCCGGCAGGGCCGCATCGTGCTGGCGGTGCGGGTACGCGCGAGCGAGGTGGAGCTGCAGGTGTGGGATACCGGCCCGGGCATTCCCGAACACCACATGCAGCAGATCTTCAACGAGTTCCATCGCTACCAGCAGCCCTTCGACTGGGGCGAGCAGGGCCTGGGGCTGGGGCTGTCGATCTGCCAGCGCATTTCGCGCCTGCTCGACCACCGCCTGAACGCCCGCAGCCGCGTGGGCAGCGGCTCAATGTTCTCCATTCTGCTGCCGCGGGTGGCCGCACTGCCTGGCCTGGCCGAAGCGGTGGCCGCACCGGCGCTGGCCACCGCGCCGGCGCGCGCCGATTCACTGGCCGGCATGCGCGTGCTGTGCGTGGACAACGACGAGGAGATCCTCGACGGCATGCGCGCGCTGCTGGGCCGCTGGCAGGTGGAGGTGATCACCGCCAGCACGGTGGACCAGGCGCTGCAGCAGGTGGCCCGGCGGCCGCATGTGATGCTGGTGGATTACCACCTGCACGACCGCCTGGACGGGCTGGACACCCTGGTGGCGCTGCGCGAGGCAGCCGATCACCCGCTGCCGGGGGCGCTGCTGACCGCCGACGGCCGCGATGAACTCAAGCGGCTGGCGCGCGAACGCGGCTACCGGGTGCTGACCAAGCCGATCAAGCCGGCCTCGCTGCGTGCGTTCCTGGCCGCGCTGCGCGACGCCGGCGGCGGGCACTGAGCCCACCGCACGCTATCAGGCCCCGGCGCTGCGGCGCTGTGCGGCGGCGCTGGCCCAGCGTGCGGCAACGCGCGGCGCGGTGATGCACACCGCCTGGTCGGTGACCGTGGTCACCGCACGTTCCAGCAGCTGGATATCGGCTTCGTGCTGGCGCGCCACGTGCGGGTCCTCGAAGAAGATCGCACGCTGGCAGCGGCCCTCCAGCACGCGGTCGGCGATCTGTGCATCGCCGCCCAGCGGGCCGCTCTGGTAGCGCGTCACCCAGCTCTGCCCGGTCGGCCAGCCGCGGCTCCATGCCAGTTCGTTCAGGCGCTGCCCGGTGGTACCGGTGGCCACCCGTTCGTGGAAGCGCGACAGCACCTCGAAATGCGCATCGGCGAAGGCGAGCATGGCCGGCTTCATCGCATCGTGGGCGATCAGCGCCAGGGTGTGCCTGTCGAAGGCATGCAGGTCATCGGCGCCGGCGTCGGCCGGCAGGCCGGCGTGCACGCGTTCCACCTCGATCCAGTCGCGTGCGCTGGCCACGGTGCTGATGAACGGCTTGCCATGGATCACGCACTGGCGCTTCAGCGCGATCGCTTCGGGAAAGATCGAGGAGGGATCCACCGGATCGATCAGGTAGATGGCGCCATCGAGGGTGCGGTCGTCGTCCATGCCGACCACTTCGGCCACCAGCTTCATCAGCCCGCCCTCGCGCCCGTTGGGATAGCGCGTGGCGCATGCCAGGTGCTGCGGCGCATGGCGGGCGATCGCATCAAAGGTGCGTCCCACCGCATGCAGGCTCACCTGCAGTTCGCGCAGACTGTCGCCGCTGGCGCGCAGCCAGCGGAACAATGCGGCAGTACCGTCATGGTGGTGCAGTCGATTGGCGGCCAGGCCGAGACGCATATGGAGTGCTCGAAAGGGGCGTGTGCCCAGTGTATGCGCTGTTCCCCGTCACTCGCTGACACTTTTGCAGTAATCCTGATGGTGCTGTGCGCCTGCGCTGCTAGCGTGATTCTGCCCACCGGCAGGAGCTGCCCATGCGCGACCCCACCGTTTGTCGACGGGCGAGCAGCATCATGCTGCTCGTGCTGTTCGCGCTGTTGTGGCTGCCGGTGATCGCACATGCCGTGGCTGCCCGCGTGGCCATGGTGCCGCTGCCGGCGCTGACGGCGCACGTGCCCCCGCCCGCGCCGCTGCCGCGCTGGGTCCTGCTGCTGGGCGTGCTGTGCATCGCGGCGGTGGACGCCCGCCTGTGCCTGCGCCTGTTGCAGGCGCTCCGTCGCCGTCGGTTGCTGCAGCAGCGGCTGGCCGAGCTGGGTGACAACCTGCCCGCGGTGGTCTACGAAGCCCGCGTGGATGAGCACGGACGCCTGCGCCTGCCATTCGTGGCCGGCGATGCCCTGCAGCTGTTCGCGGTGCCGGCACCGGTGCTGCAGCAGCAGCCGGCGCGGCTGCTGCGGGCGGTGCTGCGCGAGGACCGCCGCGCCCTGCTGGCCGCGCTGCGTCGCAGTGCGTGTGGCACGCCGCTGGACACCACGTTCCGCGCGCAGGGCGTGCACGGGGTGCGGACCGTGGCCATGCGCGCCTGGCCGCGTGCCGGCGTGCGGGCGCGCTCCCGTCCTACCCCGTGGTGTGGCTACTGGATGGACGACTCGCTGGCACAGGCGCGCCGTGCCGGCCATGACGCGCAGTGTCGCCGCGCGCAGTTCGAGGCGCGCGCGCGCGACCGTCTGCTGCAGGTGCTGGGGCAGGGCATGCGCGGGCCGCTGCAGGAGCTGCAGCAGGCGGTGCGCAGCCTGCATGGCAGCACGTTGCCCGGACGGGCACGCAAGGCGGTCGATGCCCTGCAGCAGGCGACCGGCATGCTGGAGCAGATCGTTGCCGAGGTGCTGGAAGACCCGGTGGACGATGCCGGTGCGCTGCCGCTGCGGGTGATGCCGGCGGATCTGCGGCCGCTGCTGCGGCAGGTGCAGCAGCTGATGGAACCCGTGGCCGGGTCCAAGGGGCTGTCGTTGCGGCTGCAGATCGACCCGCGGGTGGCGACGGTGCTGTGCGTGGATGCGTTGCGGCTGCGCCAGGTGCTGCTCAACCTGATCGGCAACGCGCTCAAGTTCACCCATCGCGGCGGGGTGTACGTGCGCGTGCGAGTGGTAGCGGACGATGCGGCGCATCAACGCGTGCGCGTACAGGTGCTCGATAGTGGCATCGGCATTGCACCCGCGCTGCAGGAGGCGGTGTTCCACCCCTATCGGCAGGGCGCGGCGGGCACCGCGCGGCATTTCGGCGGCACCGGGCTGGGCCTGGGCATCTGCCGCGGGCTGGTGCAGCGCATGGGCGGCCGCCTGTCGCTGCACAGCCGGCCGGGGCGGGGAACGCGGATCAGCGTGGAGCTGCCGTTGGCGCGGCCGATTCCGCCTTCGCCCCTGGCCGAAGTGCCACAGAGCCCGGCGCAGGTACTGGTGGCCGACGACCACCCGGCACACCGGCTGCTGCTGCAGTGGTGGCTGCAGGGCATGGGCCTGCACGTGCACGTGGTGGCGGATGGGCTGCAGGCGCTGCAGGCGTGGCGGCTGGGCCGGTTCCGGCTGCTGGTGTGTGACCAGCAGATGCCGGGGCTGTCCGGCACCGCGCTGGCCGAGCGCATCCGCCAGGGCGAGGCCATGCTGCAGCTGCCGCGCATGGCCATCATCGGCATGACCGCCGACCGCGCGGCGATGTCGACCGCGGCGATCGACCACGTGCTGGACCGCAGTGCCACCGCCGAGTCGCTGCAGGCCGCGATCCTGCAGGTCTGCCCGGCGCTGCTGTCCGCCGCCGCGCCGGCCGCTGCTGCACCAGTGACCGGCGTGGACGACGCCGATGCCGATGCCGATGCCGAGCGCGAGGCGCTGGCACCGCAGCGGCTGCTGCAGCGGTTCGGGTCACCGGAACGGGTACGCCAGCTGTTGCAGATGCTGTGCAGCAGCCTGGAAGACGACCTGCGGCGGCTGCAGCCCACTGCGCCCGGCGCCTGCGCAGGCGCCGGGCACGAGGTCGCCGCCACCCTGCACCGGATCAGCGGTGCGCTGGGCACCATCGGCCTGTGTGCGCTGTCGCAGGGGCTGCGCGAGCTGAGCACGCGCCCGCCGCCGCTGCCCGCGGCCGATCTGCGCGAAGTGACCGGACGGCTGCAGCGCCTGCTCGACCACCTGCGGCAGCTGGGTGGGCCCGCCTGACCGGCCGGCGCTGCGCGGTGCTCAGGCCGCCAGCAGGCGGACGATGCTGGCCGCCGCGTCGCGGCCCTCGGCCACGGCGGTGACCACCAGGTCCGCGCCGCGTACCGCATCGCCACCGGCGAACAACCGCGGGTGCGTGGTCTGGAACGGCAGCCGGTCGGCTCCGCCGGCCACGATGCGCCCGTTGCCCGCGGCCTGCACGCCCTGGCGTTCCAGCCAGTCCGGCACGCTGGGCGAGAAGCCGAAGGCGATGATCACCACGTCCGCTTCCAGCAGCGATTCGCTGCCCTCGATCGGCACCGCGGCACGGCGGCCATTGGCATCGGGTTCGCCCAGCCGGGTTTCCACCACGGTCACGCCGATGGCTTCGTCGTCGGCACCGGCTTCGATCGACAGCGGCTGCCGGTTGAACAGGAAGCGCACGCCTTCCTCGCGGGCATTGGCCACCTCGCGCGCGCTGCCGGGCATGTTGGCTTCGTCGCGGCGGTAGGCACAGGTCACCTTGGCCGCGCCCAGCCGCACCGCGCTGCGTACGCAGTCCATGCCGGTGTCACCGCCGCCCAGCACCACCACGCGCTTGCCGTTGAGGTCGGGCAGGGCCAGCTGGTCTTCCCACCCGGCGATGGGCCGGCCCTGCGGGGTCTGTCCGGTGACGATGCGGCTGTTCTGCACCAGGAACGGCAACGCCGGCAGCACGCCTTTCAGGTCCTGGCCGGGCAGCCCGCCATCGGTGTAGCGGTAGGCGCCGGTCCCCAGGAACACCGCATCGTGCTGTTCCAGCAGCTGCTCCACGGTCACATCGCGCCCGATCTCCACGCCCAGGCGGAACTGCACGCCCATGCCTTCGAGCACCTCGCGGCGGCGCTGGATGACCTGCTTGTCCAGCTTGAAACTGGGAATACCGAACTGCAGCAGGCCGCCGATCTGCTCATAGCGGTCATACACCACCGCGGTGATGCCGGCGCGCGCCAGGCGGTCGGCGCAGGCCAGCCCGGCCGGGCCGGCACCGACCACGGCCACGCTGCGGCCGGTCGGCTCCACCGCGCTCATGTCCGGGCGCCAGCCCTGGGCCAGTGCGGTATCCACGATGTACTTCTCCACCGCACCGATGGTCACCGCACCGAACTCCTCCAGCGTGCAGCTGCCTTCGCACAGGCGGTCCTGCGGGCAGACGCGGCCGCACACTTCCGGCAGCGGGTTGGTGCTGTGGCACAGCGCGGCGGCCTCCTCGATGCGGTTCTCCTGCACCAGCTGCAGCCACTGCGGAATGGCGTTGTGCACCGGGCACTTCCAGCTGCAGTAGGGGTTGCCGCAGTCCAGGCAGCGGCCGGCCTGGTACTGCGCGTCGTCCTTGCCGAACTTTCCGTACAGCTCACCCCAGTCGCCGGACGTGCGCAGTTCGACCGGAATACGCTGCGGCATGGTCCGGGGCAGGTCGAGGAACTGGAAAGCGTGCTTGCGGCTCATGGCGGGCTCTGGTTTTCCACGATGCCGGGCCGGGCCCGGCAGAACAGGGAGGCGCTGCGCTCAGGCAGCGCGGCGCAGGGTTTCGGTCAGCGACTCGATGCTGGCGGCCTTGGGTTTGACCAGCCAGAACCGGCCGATGTAATCGCGGAACTCGTCCAGGATCTGCTGGGCCCAGATGCTGCCGGTGAGCTCGCGGTGGCGGCCGATCAACCGGTGCAGGTGCTGCCGGTAGTTCTCGAATCCTTCCGCCGACACCCGATGGATGTCGATCAGCTCATGGTTGTAGCGGTCGACGAAATCGCGGTCCACATCCAGCACATAGGCCAGCCCGCCGGTGAAGCCGGCACCGAAGTTCAGGCCGACCTTGCCGAGCACCAGCACCACGCCATCGGTCATGTATTCGCAGCAGTGGTCGCCGGCGCCTTCGATGACCGCCAGCGCGCCGGAATTGCGCACCGCGAAACGCTCACCGGCGCGCCCGGCCGCGAACAGCTCGCCGCCGGTGGCGCCGTACAGGCAGGTGTTGCCGATGATGGCGGTGTTGCGCGCCTCGAAGCGTGCGCCACGCGGCGGTCGTACCACCAGCCGGCCACCGGCCATGCCCTTGCCGACGTAATCGTTGGCTTCCCCTTCCACTTCCAGGTGCAGGCCGCCCACGTTGAACGCGCCGAAGCTCTGCCCGGCCGTGCCCCGGAAGCGCAGTTCCAGCGGCGCATCGGCCATGCCCAGGTTGCCGTGCACGCGGGCGATGCTGCCGGCCAGGCGGGTGCCGATGGAGCGGTCGGTGTTGTGGATCAGGAAGCGGTGCTCGCCGCCGCGCTTTTCGCGGATGGCGCTGGCCAGCAGGCCGTCCATCTGCGTGGCCAGGCTGTCCGGGGATTCATACAGGCGCTGCGCCGCGCAGTGGCTGCCGTCATAGCGGGCATCGGCAAGCAGGCGTGACAGGTCCACCCGCACGCCCTCGCGCGGGGCGGTGTCGAGCTGGCGCAGCAGGTCGGTGCGGCCCACGATCTCGTCCAGCGAGGCCGCGCCGAGGTAGGCCAGCCAGCCGCGCACCTCTTCGGCCAGCAGGCGGAAGAAGTTCTCCACCCGTTCCGGCTGGCCGGTGAAGTGGTGCTCGCGCAGGCGTTCGTCCTGGGTGGCCACGCCGGTGGCACAGTTGTTGAGGTGGCAGATACGCAGGTACTTGCAGCCCAGCACGATCATCGGCCCGGTGCCGAAGCCGAAGCTGTCCGCGCCCAGCAGGGCGGCCTTGACCACGTCCAGGCCGGTCTTCAGGCCACCATCGGTCTGCAGCAGGGTCCGCCCGCGCAGGTCATTGGCCACCAGCGCCTGGTGCGCTTCGGCCACGCCCAGTTCCCACGGCACGCCGGCATAGCGGATGGAACTGACCGGCGAGGCGCCGGTGCCGCCGTCGTGGCCGGAGATGGTGATCAGGTCCGCACCGGCCTTCACCACGCCGGCGGCGATGGTGCCCACGCCGGCATGGCTGACCAGCTTCACCGACACCAGCGCGGTCGGGTTGACCTGCTTCAGGTCGTAGATGAGCTGGGCGAGGTCTTCAATGGAATAGATGTCGTGGTGCGGCGGCGGCGAGATCAGGCCGATGCCCGGCCTGGCATAGCGCAGCCGGGCGATCAGTTCATTGACCTTGTGCCCGGGCAGCTGGCCGCCTTCGCCCGGCTTGGCGCCCTGGGCGACCTTGATCTGCAGGACCTCGGCGTTGACCAGGTATTCGGCGGTGACACCGAACCGGCCCGAGGCCACCTGCTTGATCTTGCTGCGCCGGTCGGTGCCGTAGCGGGCCGGGTCTTCGCCGCCCTCGCCGCTGTTGCTGCGCCCGCCCAGGCGGTTCATCGCGATGGCCAGCGCCTCGTGCGCCTCGGGCGACAGTGCGCCCAGGCTGATGGCGGCCGTATCGAACCGGGGGAACAGCGTGCTGGCCGGCGCCACCTGGTCCAGCGGCAGCGGCGTGGCCGCCGGCACCAGCGCCAGCAGGTCACGCAGCGCCGAGGGCGGCCGCGCATGCACGGCGTCGCAGTACTGCTGCCAATGGGCCGGATCGCCGGTGCGCGCCGCGCGCTGCAGGGTCATGACCACGTCGGGGTTGTACATGTGGTACTCGCCGCCGTGCACATACTTCAGCACCCCGCCCACGTCCGGCTTGAGCTGGTCGTCCCAGGCCTGCGCCTGCAGTTCGCGTGCCTCGGCATCCAGCCGGGCGAAGCCCAGCCCACCCACCCGCGAGGGGGTGTCCGGGAAGCACAGCGCCACCACCTCCGGTTCCAGCCCGACGATCTCGAACAGCTGGGCACCGCGGTAGCTGGCCACCGTGCAGATGCCCATCTTCGAGATGATCTTCGACAGGCCCTTGTAGATGCCCTTGCGGTAACGCCGCCCGATCTGCGACTGCTCGCCGCCCTTGCTCAGGGTGAGAATGCCGCGCCGGCCCAGATCGAACAGTGTCTGGTAGGCCAGGTAGGGGTACACCGCGGTGGCGCCGAAGCCGAGCAGGCAGGCCATGTGGTGCGGGTCACGCGCGGTGCCGGTTTCCAGGATCAGGTTGACGTCGCAGCGCAGGCCCCTGCGGCACAGGTGGTGATGCACCGCACTGGTGGCCAGCAGCGCATGCACCATCGGCCGGCCGGCCACCGGGTAGCGATCGGACAACAGCAGCATCACCATGCCATCGCGCGCGGCCTGTTCGGCTTCGGCGCAGATGCGCTCGATGCCGGCGCGCAGGCCTTCCTCCTCGCTGTAGGACAGGTCGATCAGGCGGTTGGCCTGCACGTACTGCTCCATCTTCAACAGCTGGCGCAGCTTGCGCTGGCTGAGCACCGGCGAGTTCAGGATCACGTGGTTCACGGTCTCCGCGCCGGCATGGAAAATGTTGGTTTCCTTGCCCAGCTGCGTGGACAGCGACATGGCGCAGTCTTCGCGCAGCGGATCGATCGGCGGGTTGGTGACCTGCGCGAACGCCTGCCGGAAGTAGTCGTACAGCGGGCGGCTGCGCTGGCTGAGCACCGCCATGGGCGTGTCATCGCCCATCGAGCCGGTGGCTTCCTGCTCGGTTTCGGCCAGCGGCCGCAGCACCTGTTCCAGCTCTTCGGTGCTCAGCTGGTACAGCTTGTGGTAGCTGCGCAGGGTGCGTGCGTCGAAGGGCTCTTCCACCAGCGACGGATCGATCAGCTCGGTCTGCAGGTAGGTCACGCCCTGCTGCAGCCACTGCTTGTACGGCGCGCGGCCGCGGTTGATGCGGTCGATCGCCTCCGAATCCAGCAGATCGCCGCGCTTGAGGTCGATGGCCATCATCTCGCCCGGGCCCAGCTTGCCCTTGCGCACCACCCGTTCGGTGGGCACTTCCCAGACCCCGGCCTCGGAGGCCACCAGGAAGTGGCGGTCGGAGGTAAGCATCCAGCGCGCCGGGCGCAGGCCGTTGCGGTCCAGCGTACAGACCGCATAGCGGTCATCGCAGGCGACGATGCCGGCCGGGCCATCCCACGGTTCGCTGTTCAGGCCGTAGAACTCGTAGAACGCGGCCAGATCCGGATCCTTGAATTCCAGCGACTGCGTGGCTGGCGGTACCAGGATGCGCAGGGCCTGGATCAGCTCCATGCCCCCGGACACCATCAGCTCCAGCATGTTGTCCAGGCTCTGCGAATCCGAGCCATGCAGGGAGATGACCGGATCGAACTCGGCGATGTCGAAGCGCGGGGTCTTCCACACCTTGCTGCGGGCCTGCGCCCAGCGCCGGTTGCCTTCGATCGTGTTGATCTCGCCGTTGTGGGCCAGCAGCCGGAACGGATGCGCCAGCGGCCAGCGCGGCAGCGTGTTGGTGGAGAAGCGCTGATGGAACACGATGGCGCTGGAGGCCAGGTCACTGCGCTGCAGGTCCACGTAGAAGCGGCTCAGCTTGTCCGGCAGCACCATGCCCTTGTAGCTGATCGCATGCGGGCTGAGCGTGGTGACGTAGTAGTCGGCCTGGTCCTGCAGCTGCTGCTCGCTGCGGCGGCGGGCCAGGAACAGCGCCAGGGTGAAGGCGGCATCGTCCTGCGCCTCGCCGGCGTCCACGAACAGCTGTTCGATATGCGGCAGGGTGTTGCGCGCCAGCTCGCCACACACGCTGTCGTCGGTGGGCACCACGCGCCAGCCGCAGACCCGCGTGCCCACGGCGTGCAGTTGCGCTTCCAGTACCTGGCGGCAGTGCGCGGCCTGGGCGGCATCGTGCGGCAGGAACACCAGCCCGGCGGCGAAGCGCGGACCGGGCTGCAGACCGGCCTCGGCTGCCAGGGCGCGCAGGAACGCGTGCGGGCGGCGCAGCAGCAGGCCACAGCCATCGCCGGTCAGGCCATCGGCGGCGACGCCACCGCGGTGGGTCATGCGCGAAAGCGCGGCAATGGCGGTATCCACCAGCAGTCGCGAGGGCTGGTCGTCGAGCTGGGCGACCATGCCGAAACCACAGGCGTCGCGCTCGTGTTGCGGGTCGTAGAGCCCGTGGCGGTTGCGGGGGGCCATTGCTGCCTCTTGGTCAGGTGAGCGGGGACACCCACACCTGCCCCGGGCACGCGCCATGTGCACGGAACAAGCGGAGGCCGCACGCACCACGTACGGTTGAAGGCAGCAGCCTGGCAAACGCCGCGGGCGGCGTGGCCCGCCCGCGCAGACCCGTGGCCTGCACCGCGGCGCGCCCTCCCGTGGCGCTCGCCAAGCGCGTTCGCGCTCATCCCGGCAACACCGCGCGCACCGACGGGAGCGCGTGTGAAGCCACCGGATGATTCGACTAGATCATAGATGTTGCGGCGCCGCAAGACACGGTTGCGGGTGCAACAAAGCGCGCCGCAAGTGCTTGTTCCACAACACGGAACGGGGGCTGTGTGCCCCCGTTTGCGCGATCAGCCGCAGCGCACGCCGGTAACCGTGTTCTTCTCGTCCACTTCCACGTTCAGGCGTTCGCCGACGAACTCCATCGTGGTCATGTCCTGCGGCCGCAGCACGCGCAGGTCACGCGCCTGGGTGTCCTGCTGGGCCTGCGCACCCAGGGCGTCGGTGTAGACCTGGCCGACCAGCCCCTGGGCCTGGGTGGCATCACAGTTGCCCACCGGCGGTGCTTCGGTGGCCTTGCCGGTTTCGTCCACCGGTGCGGCGGCGGCCTGTGCGGCCTGCTGCGCCTTGCTGGTGACCGCTTCCTGTTCGTCCATCGGCGGGGCCGAGCAGGCGGTCAGTGCCAGCAGGGCCGGCAGTGCGAACAGGAACGGACGGAAGGCGCGGGGCACGTGCTGCAACGTCATGGGTACTCCGAAGACGGGAAGAGGTCCAAAGGGTGAGCATAGCGGCTGTGTGACGGCCGCGTGTTGGCGTTGTGTTAGCCACCGTCCCAAACCGGCCGTCGCGCTTACCTGCACGCGGCCATCAACACGCGTTGACAGCCGCATGGCATGCGGCCGATGACACTGGCCGCATGCCTACCACCGCACCCCCTTCCACACCGCCGCCCGTCCAGGTGGCCCGTCAGGCCGGCCTGCGCCACGTCCACGACGGCCAGCCCGGCCTGCGCCGGCTGCGTGCCGGCAAAGGTTTCCGCTACCGTGATGCCGACGGCCAGGCTGTACGCGATGCCGACACGCTGCAGCGCATCCGCGGGCTGGCCATTCCCCCGGCCTACACCGATGTGTGGATCTGCCGCTGGCCCAACGGCCATCTGCAGGCCACCGGCCGTGATGCGCGCGGCCGCAAGCAGTACCGCTACCACCCGCAGTGGGCGCAGGTGCGGGGCGATGGCAAGTTCGACCGCATCATCGCCTTCGGCGAAGCGCTGCCGCGGCTGCGCCGGCGGCTTGGCCAGGACCTGCGCCGGCCCGGCCTGCCGCGTGAGAAGGTGCTGGCCACGGTGGTGTCCCTGCTGTCGCAGACCCTGGTGCGGGTCGGCAATGAGGCCTACGCCCGCGAGAACCGCTCCTACGGGCTGACCACGCTGCGCAACCGTCACCTGGTGCGCGCCCCCGGCGGTGGACTGCGCATGAGTTTCCGCGGCAAGTCGGGCAAGCACCACGAGGTGGATGTGGGTGACAAGCGTCTGGTCGCGCTGGTCAAGCGCATCCAGCAGTTGCCGGGCCAGGCACTGTTCCAGTACCGCGATGAGGACAACCAGCTGCAGCCGGTGGATTCGGGTGAGGTCAACGAGTACCTGCGCGAGGTGATGGGCGAGGCGTTCACCGCCAAGGACTTCCGCACCTGGGGTGGCACCGTGGAGGCCATGCGCCTGTTCGCGGTGACGGCGCTGCCCGAACCGCTGAGCCAGCGTGCGCTGGCCCAGGCGCAGCGCGAGGTGGTCTGCAAGGTCGCCAACCTGCTGGGCAACACGCCGGCGGTCTGCCGCACGTCGTACATCGACCCGTGCGTGATGAATGGCTGGGAGCGCGGTGAACTCACCGCACTGGCCGGATTGCGTGGCCCCCGCCAGTGGGAACTGGCCACGCTGAAATACCTCAAACGCGCCCGGCGTGTGGCGCGTGCCGTCAGCCGCAGTAGATCGCCGTGATGTTGTTGGTGGCACCGGTTTCGATGGTCAGCCGTTCGCCGCCCTCGTTCGCGCGCCCGCCGCTGGGATCGGCCGAGCCGCTG
>Ga0207790_1000099_pt1 | contig 33581 bp, 28 predicted proteins | sample HigsolmetaGSP14D_FD_184842 | JGI IMG/M metagenome (GOLD analysis project Ga0207790, IMG submission 184842) | High solid enriched microbial communities from the Joint BioEnergy Institute, USA - SP1-4-D (SPAdes) | ecosystem: Engineered > Bioreactor > SSF (Solid state fermentation) > Aerobic >...
ACGCTGGCTGTCGGCGAACGCCGAATAGTCCAGCAGGCCTGCGGCAAAGGCGGGCCAGCGTGCCGGCAGCAGCACGCGCAGCGCTTGGCGCAGATCGGCCACGGTGTCGCCTTCGACGTTGATCTGGATCCCGGCGCGCCCTTCCGGCCCGGCGGCGGCGCCGGCGCCGGCGGTGGTGTCCAGTTCGGAAAACGCGCCGAACAACTGCAGTGTCACGGTTCTCATCCTGCCTCCTGGGCGCTTACCTGCAACGGCTCCTGGTGGCCCCATCCATACACGGCAACGGTCTGGCCTGCGGCCAGCAACGTGCTGTCTTCCTCCAGGACGGCCCACGCATTGGCCTGCTGCATCGACTTCAAACGGAACGACTCCTGCCCGGCCAGCACCCGTACGCCCAACTGGCCGCGCGGATCCAGCTCGACCCGCGCCCGCGCATGCAGGCGCAGTTCGGCCGGCGCGTGCACATCGGCCAGCAGCGGCAGCTGCAGCGCGCGCTCCGGCGGCAGACCCAGCTGCTGCCGGATCACCGGCTCAACGAAGAAGCGCTGCCCCACCGCTGCCGAGACCGGGTTGCCGGGCAGGCCGAAATACAGGGCGCCATCGGCCAGCACCGCAAACAGCAGCGGCTTGCCCGGCCGGATCGCGACCTTGTGGAACACAATGCGCGCGCCGCGCGCGCGCAGCGCATCGGGAATGAAATCGTAACGGCCTGCGGATACCGCACCGGTGCTCAGCACCAGCCGTGCGCCCGCCGCCAACGCCTGGTCGAGCGCGGCGTTGAACGCGGCCGCGTCATCGCTCACGCTGCCCTGCCAGGCCACATCGGCGCCGGCCGCCTGCAGGCGCGCGACCAGATAGGGCCGGTTGCTGTCGCGGATCTGGCCGGACTGCAGCGGGCCGGCGGGGTCGTCCACCAGCTCCTTGCCGGTGGCGATCACCGCCGCACGCGGCCGCGCCACCACGCTGGGCATGTCCACGCCCAGTGCGCGCAGCAGGGTGCAGGTGTTGATATCCACGCGCTGGCCTGCGCGCAGCACGGTTTCGCCTTCGGCCACATCCTGGCCGCGCAGGCGCACGAACTGGCCCGGCTGTGCCGCTGCCTGCAACCTTATCCGGGTCGGCCGGCCCGCGGCACTCGCCAGCACGGTGACCTGCTCGACCGGCACCACCGTATCCAGCCCCGATGGCATGCAGGCACCGGTCATGATTTCCCACGCGCCCGCCCCGCCCTGTACGGCTGCATCACCGGCGGCCTGCCAGCCCTCCACCTCGAACTCCGTTCCGGCCGGCAGCGGCGCATCACCGGCACGGACGGCGAAGCCGTCCATCGCCGAGTTGTCGAACGGCGGCAACGCCTGCAGGCTGCGCACATCGGCGGCCAGCGTGCGGCCCTGCGCCTGCGCCAATGCCACCGGCTCCGCCGGCAACGGCGCCGCCGCCTGCAGCAGCGCCTGCACGGCCTGCGCATAGCGGATCATGCCGGAGTGCCCGCGGGATGGGGAACGCCGTCCATCATCGCCAGCGCGTGGCCCAGCACCGGCGCCAGCATGTCGATGCACTGGGCGGCCGCGCGCGGGCTGCCCGGCAGGGCGAACACCAGCATCGCACCCACCTGCACCACCTCGGCGCGGCTGAGCCAGGCCATCGGCGTATGCTGCGCGCTCAACGCCCGCAGCATCTGCGCCAGCCCGTCCACCGGGCGGGCGTCCAGCGCGCGCAGGGCTTCGGGGGTCAGGTCGCGCGCTCCCAGCCCGGTGCCACCGGTGCACAGGCATACCCGTACCCCGTCGGCCGCCAGCGCGCGCAGCCGGCTGGCCAACGGCTCGATGCCGTCGGCCACCACCTGCACGCTCACCACGTCGCCGCCGAGCTGCTGCAGGCCCTTCACCAGGACCGGCCCGGAGTCATCGGCGTAGGTCCCCGCGCTGGCACGGTCGCTCACCGTCACCACCGCGCAGGCGGCGCCGGACAGGCCCTTGGGGGCACGCGGGCGGAACCGTTCGCGCTCGGCCTCGTCCATGCCCTCCGGGTGTACCCACAGACCCCGCTTGCCGCCCTCCTTGAACAGCAGCCGGATGCCCTGCAGGGCCAGTGCCGGCTCGACCGGCTTGCTCAGGTCGTACAGGGTCAGCAGCGCGGCATTGAGGCCGGCAAGCGCCTCCATTTCAACCCCCGTGCGCGCCTCGCTGGCACACTCGCACCACACGCGAATGGCCTGGCGCTCCGGCACCGGCGCGCAGTACACCTGCACCAGCTCCAGCGGCAGCGGATGGCACAGCGGCATCAGCAGCGAGGCCATCTTCGCGCCCTGCAGGCCGGCGATCTCGGCCATCACCAGCGCGTCGCCCTTGGGCAGGCGCCGTTCGACGATCAGCGGGTAGGCCACCGGCCCGGCATGCAGTTCGCCCACCGCCACGGCTCGGCGGCGGGTAATGCGCTTGTCACGCACATCGGCCATGTGGAAGGCCGCGTTCAATTCACCGCTCATGGGGGTGTTCATCCTCCGATCGACGCCAGGTGCGGGGTCAGCCCGGTCTGGCCCTGGTGCAGTCCATGCCCGGCCGCTTTCAGGCCCAGCTGGGTGGTGATGCGCGCCAGCAGCGCGTCATGGTCGTCGTCCGACTGCAGCAGCGGGCGCAGCGGCACGCCGAAGTCGCCGAACAGACACAGGCGCAGGTCGCCCGTGGCGGTCACCCGCAGGCGGTTGCAGCCTTTGCAGAAATCACGCGCGTACGGCGCGATGATGCCGAACGTGCCGCGGTACAGCGGGTGGCTGAACTCACGGGCCGGGCCGGCATCGGCCGCGCGCGGGCGCTCGCTCCAGCCGGCCTCGAGCAACTGCGCGATCACCGTGTCGGCACGCAGGTGGTGCCGCTGGAAGTAGGCTTCGTTGTCTCCGGTGCGCATGAGCTCGATGAAGCGCACGCTGAAGGGGCGCTCGCGCAGGTAGTCCATCCACTGCGGCAGCTCGTCATCGTTGCCATCGCGCAGCAGCACTGCATTGAGCTTGATGGCCTGCATCCCCAGTGCCTGGGCCAGGGCCAGGCCCTGCTCGATCTGCGGCAGCCGGTCATGGCCGGTGATCGCCGCGAAGCGCTCGCGGCGCAGGCTGTCCATGCTCACATTCAGCGCGGTCAGGCCGGCGCGGTGCCAGCCCGGCAGGTGGCGTGGCAGCAGCGTACCGTTGGTGGTGATGGCGATCTTGCGGATGCCCGGCACCGCCGCCACCGTGGCGATGATGGCGTCCAGGTCCTTGCGCAGGCTGGGCTCGCCACCGGTCAGGCGGATCTTGCTCATCCCCAGCGTGGCGAACGCACGCACCAGCCGCTGTATCTCGTCAGGCTGCAGGAAGCGTGGCCGCCCCTGCCCCTGGTAGCCCTCGGGCAGGCAGTAACTGCAACGGAAGTTGCATGCTTCGGTCAACGACAGGCGCAGGTAGGGAAACCTGCGCCCGAAGCCGTCTACAAGTTGGCTCATCGCCGTCAAACCTCGCACGCTCGCTCAGTGCCTGGGGTACGGTCACCCGCGCAGACAGGCGGGGACCGTGTGAGCGCACAGCATGACGGGTGGCGCTTCCATGCCGCGTGACAGCGCTGCGCCCGGTCAGTCCCCCAACGCCGGGGCCGGGACGATGCGCTGCAGCGCCACCCGGCCCACCCGCCGCGTCTGCATCGACAGCACCCGCACCGCGTAGCCCTGGTGCTCGATGCGGTCGCCCTGCTCCGGCAGCCGCTCCAGCACGTGCAGGATCAGCCCCGACAGGGTCTGGTAATCGCCGTGGCGCGCGAACACGATGCCGGCCAGCCGCTGCAGGTCTTCCAGGGTCAACGCACCGTCCGCTTCCCAGTGGTCGGCGGCAATCTGTTCGATGCCGTAGCGCTCGTCCTGGGTGTCGGCCAGATCGCCGGCGATGGCGGCCAGCAGGTCGTTGGCCGTCACCAGGCCCTCCACGCTGCCGTATTCGTCAACGGCCACCGCCAGCGGTACCGGATGCTGGCGGATGAGCTCGAGCACCTGCAGTGCACTGGCCCGGCTGGACACGAACTGCGCCTGGCGCAGGCTGGCTTCCAGCTGCAGCGGCTGTCCCTGCAGCAGGTTGGCCAGCAGATCGCGGCTCTGCACCACGCCGCGCAGGGCATCCAGCTCACCATCGGCCACCAGCAGGCGGGTATGCGGGCTGGCGATCAGCCGCGCCACGATGTCCTCCCGGCTCCGGCCCAGGTCCAGCCACTGGACATCGCTGCGCACCGTCATCAGGCTGGACACCGGGCGTTCGGCCAGGCTCAGCACGCTGCGGATCATGTCCTGCTCGGCCGGCTGCAGACGTTCCGTGTCATCACCGTGCGGGGCCTGGTCATCCCCCTCCACGCCCGGCGTGGCGCGTGCCCCGAACATGCGCAGCACCGCATCGGTGGTGCGCTGGCGGAACGGCACCCGCGCCGCATCACGCTCCCGGTTGAAGCGCACCCACTGGTTGAACGCTTCGACCAGGATCGAGAACGCGATGGCCGCGTACAGGTAGCCCTTGGGAATCTTGAAACCGAGCCCCTCGGCGACCAGGCTGAAGCCGATCATCAGCAGGAACCCCAGGCACAGCACCACCACCGTGGGATGCCTGTTGACGAAGCGGGTCAGCGGTTTGCTGGCCAGCAGCATCACGGCCATGGCGATGGTCACCGCCGCGTACATCACGCCCAGGTTGTCGACCATGCCGACGGCGGTGATCACCGAGTCCAGCGAGAACACCGCATCCAGCACCACGATCTGGGTCACCACCAGCCCGAAGCTGGCGAACGCCTTCTTGCCATCGGCCTCATGGTCGCGCCCTTCCAGCCGCTCATGCAGCTCCATGGTGCCCTTGAACAGCAGGAACAGGCCGCCGAACAGCAGGATCAGGTCACGCCCGGAGAATGCATGGTCCAGCACGCTGAACAGCGGCGAGGTCAGCTTCATGATCCAGGCCAGCGCCGCCAGCAGGATCAGGCGCATCACCAGGGCCAGCAACAGCCCGATCACCCGCGCCTTGTCGCGCTGGTGCGGCGGCAGTTTGTCGGCCAGGATCGCGATGAAGACCAGATTGTCGATGCCGAGCACGATCTCCAGCACCACCAGCGTCGCAAGGCCCATCCACAGTGACGGGTCGGCAAGCCATTCCATGAGTCGTTGTTTTCTTCAGTTGGGGAAACAGGGGGAGATCAGGTCGCGGTCAGTCCCGCGTCTCATCGCAGGTCTCATCACGCAGCAGCAGGTCACCCGGGCTGCACTGCAGCTCCCGGCAGATGGCGTCCAGCGTGGAGAAGCGGATCGCACGCGCCTTGCCGGTTTTCAGGATCGACAGGTTGGCCAGGGTGATGTCCACCCGCCCGGCCAGCTCGGACAACGTCATGCCGCGCTCGCGCAGCAGCCGCTCCAGCGCTACGGTGATCGCCATCAGACCACGCCGTCCAGGTCCTCGCGCATGGCGGTACCTGCAGCGAACACGTGGGCCATCACGAACAGCATCAGCACGCTGATCAGCCCGGTGATGGACATGCCGCCGCCCACCTCCATCCAGCCGAACGGCGGCCCCATCCAGTCCGCGTACAGCCCGATCAGGATCGACAGCGTTTCCATCGCCAGCATCAACCAGGCCATGCGGCGCAGTCGCTGCACGTTGCCGGCGGTGAACGGCTGGCGCTCACCCACCGCGCGCACGAAGCGCAGCAGGTGGCGCAGGAACACCAGCCCCAGGCCCAGCAGCGCCACGATGGCGACCAGGCCCGCAGTGAACTGCAGCAGCAGGTGGCGTGCATCGCCATGGGCGGCGATCACTGCCGGCTCCAGCGTCCCCAGCAGCCAGCCGGGCTGGCTCCAGACCAGCGGCATGGCGCACAGGGCGGCCACCACGCCCAGCCAGCACAGGGCGGCAACGGCGGCGATGGCGGTACGGGTCAATTGGAACAGGCCGCGCGAACGGACGGCGCGGCGGGTGCGGCTGGACACGGGAACTCCTGGCTACAGCGCCCGGGACGGACGCCATCGTTTATTGATAAACGATAAACCCGGCCGGTGTCCATCCCATCGTTGCCGCAGCGGGCCGTAACCGTGTCAGCGACCCGGCCGGGCGAGCACGCCGGTCAGGAATCCGTGGCCGTCCATGCCGCCGCGCCCAGCACGCCGAGCGCACCGTGTTCCACCCGCCACACCGGCACCCCGCGCAACACGTCGCCCAGCACGCCCTTGTTGACGAATCGTGCGGCGAATCCACCCCCCGCCAGTTCGCCGGCCAGATGCGTGGCCATGCCGCCGGCCAGGAACACCGACCGCGCGCCAAAGATCACCGCCAGGTCACCGGCCAGACTACCCAGCCACGCGCAGAACACCTGCACCGCCTGCCGCGCGATCGGATCGCCGCCCGCGCCTGCAGCCGCGACCAGCGCCGGCGCATCGTACGCCCGGGCAACGTGGCCCGCCCGCTTGCACAGCACCGCATACAGGGTCAGCAGGCCCGGGCCGGACAGCACCCGTTCGTTGTTCACATGGGGCCAGCGCTGCAGCAGCGCCTGCACCACCTCCAGTTCCAGCGGCGTTCCGGCGGCCAGTGCCGCATGTCCGGCTTCGCTGGACAGGACCCGCTGCGTGCCATCGGCAAAACACAGCGCCGCGCCCAGCCCGGTCCCCGCGCCCAGCACCAGCGCCGGCCACTGCGGGGTGGCGTTCTCGGCGGCATGCAGGCCTATGCGCTGGTCCGCGCGCAGGTAGGGCACGGCCAGCGCAACGGCCTGGAAATCATTGATGATGCACAGCGACTGCAGCCCTGCCGCACGCTCGGTGCCCTGCCGCGAGACCGACCACGGCAGGTTGGCGTTGACCAGCACATCGCCCTGCAGCACCCCGGCGATGGCCACCACCGCGGTGACATCGCCCTGCGCGATCTCCGCGCCGCGGCGGAAGTCGGCCAGGATGGCCGCCAGGCTCTCATGCTCGGCGCAGCGGTAGGTTCGCAGCTCCTGCAGCAGCGGCCCATCGGTCGCATTGCCGGCCCACGCCAGACGGGCGTAGGTGCCGCCTACATCGGCCACGATCCGGCGCCCGCCACGGATACCGGTGCCCTGTGGCGATACCGGTGCAACGAGAGGGTGGGAAGACGCTGTAGCCGGATTCACCGATTGCCTATGCCTGGACGAATGCTGTCGCTGTGATTCTCGGCCATCGTCCGTGCTTTGCATAGCACGACACGGACGTGGCCGACCTCCCCGCGCGGGGGCGGTTCAGCCGTGGTCGTCACGCGCGGTGGTCACGCCGGATCAGCGGCGGCGACGGGCAGTTGTGCCGACGCCGGGCGGCTGGGGAAGGCGTGACGCAGGATGCGCCAGACCACCTGGCCGAACTGCCGCGGCAGCGAGCCGGTGTTGTAGTGCTGACCATAGCGCTGGCAGATCGCCTTGACCTGCACCGCGATGCCGGCATACCGGCTGGCCGGCAGATCCGGGTAGAAGTGGTGCTCGATCTGATGGCTCAGGTTGCCCGAGAGCACATTGATCACCCAGCCACCGGTCAGGTTGGACGAGCCGCGCAGCTGGCGCAGGTACCAGTGGCCACGCGATTCATTGCGCAGGCACTCCTTGGGGAACGTTTCCGCCTCTGCGGTGAAATGGCCGCAGAAGATGATCACGTAGGTCCACAGGTTGCGCAGGCCGTTGGCCACCAGATTGCCCAGCAGCACCGGCAGGAAGAACGGGCCGGCCAGCAGCGGGAACAGCGCGTAATCCTTGAACAGCTGCCGGCCCATCTTGTTGGCCACCGGGCGCGTGTGCGCCCACAACTGGCGCGCGGTGATGCGGCCCTTCAGCCAGCGGCCGATGCGCAGGTCCTGGATCGCCACGCCCCACTGGAACATCAGCGCGAACACCGGCGCGATCACCGGCTGCAGCAGGTAGAACGGGCGCCAGCGCTGCTCCGGGAAGATGCGCAGCAGGCCGTAGCCGATGTCCTCGTCCATGCCGCGCACGTTGGTATACGTGTGGTGGCGGAAGTTGTGGGTCTTGCGCCAGTTGTCACTGGTGGCCACGATGTCCCACTCGTAGGTGTTGCCGTCCAGCTTCGGATCACCGGTCCAGTCGTACTGGCCGTGCATCACGTTGTGGCCCAGCTCCATGTTTTCCAGGATCTTCGACAACGCCAGCAGCAGCGCACCGGAGATGCAGGCCGGCCACAGCAGCGGCGACCAGAAGAGCGGCGAGAACGCGCCGATGAACAGCAGCAGGCGGCCCAGCACGCCCGACCAGCGCACGGCAGCGGCCACGCGGCGGATGTAACGGGTATCGGCGGCGCCCAGCTCGCCCACCACGCGGTCGCGGATGGCATCGAGTTCGGCGCCGAAGGCGTCCAGTTCGGCAGGGGTCAACACGCGGTCGCGGGAACGGCTCATTACGGAAAGGTCCTTACAGGTCCAGTACCAGATCGGTGGTCGGGGCGTTGATGCAGATGCGCAGCGGCTGGGCCGGCTCGGCCTGCTGCTCGCCGGTGCGCAGGTGGCGGCTGCCGCCGCTGATGCGGGTGCAGCTGCAGCTGTTGCAGATGCCCATGCGGCAGCCATGGCGGGGCGTGAGCCCCTGCGCTTCCAGGCTTTCCAGCAGCGGCTTGCCACGCGGCACGCGCAGCTGCCGGCCGCTGCGGGCCAGAGTCAGGGTCACCTCGCCCTCTGCCTGCAGGGGCTGCGGAGGAGTGAAGGCCTCGGCCTGGAAACCGGCCACGACCGCCTCCAGGCGCTGCCGGGCCGCGCTCACGAAACCATCCGGACCGCAGGCCAGCACCTGGCGGGCCGCCAGGGCCTCGCCCGCCAGTCCCGCCAGGTCGTGCTCACCGATGCGGGCGGCCGGGGCGTTCGCATCGCGGGTGGCGCACAGATGCACGCGCAGCTGCGGGTGGGCCGCGGCCAGGGCCTGCAGTTCGGCGACGAAGCTGAAACCATCCGCGCTGCGCTCCCAGTAGAACAGGTCCACCGGGGCGCTCATGCCGCCGTCGGCCAGCGCCCGCAGCAGGCTGCGCATGGGGGTGATGCCGCTGCCGGCCGCCAGCAGCAGCAGCGGCTGCTGGCCGTCCACGCGGAAGTCGCCGAAGGCCTCGCCAAGCGGGAACACCTCGCCCACCCGCGCCGAGGACAGCAGGTACTGGCTCACCCGCCCGCCGGCCACCCCCTTGACCGTGATCGCCAGCTCACGCGGGCCGATCAGGGTGGGGCTGTAGCTGCGCTGCAGGATGCGCCCGTCGATTTCCACGCCCAGGCTGACATGCTGGCCCGGCGCCATGCCGGCCCAGTGCCGGTTGGTACGCAGCACCAGGGTCTGCGCGCCCTGCCCGGCCGGCTCGCGCCGTACCAGCCGCGCCAGCGGTTGCTGCAGGGTCCACAGTGGATTGAGCTGGCCGGCCCAGAAATCGAACAGGCGCGCGGGAATCCAGCGTTGCGGGGAAACCAGGGACGGACGGACGACAGCGTTCATGGCGGAAACTATACGCGTGCAGAGACAGCTGTGTATACAGGTGTATACCTGACGAAATTAGGTATGATTCAGTCTTGTCACTCCGGTTGCCCCATGTCCCAGATCAGCCTCCCCCCGTCGGAAGAGAGCACCCCGGCCCGCCGTTCGGTGACCCGTGAGGACCTCCTGGCGGCGGCCCTGAAGCTGATCGGACCGCACCGCAGCCTGTCCACGCTGAGCCTGCGTGAGGTCGCGCGCGAAGCCGGCATCGCACCGAACAGTTTCTACCGCCAGTTCCGTGACATGGACGAACTGGCCGTGGCCCTGATCGATGTGGCCGGCCGGTCACTGCGCACGATCATCGGCCAGGCCCGGCAGCGGGCCACCTCCACCGCCACCAGCGTGGTGCGGGTGTCGGTGGAAACCTTCATGGAACAGCTGCGCGCCGACGACAAGCTGCTGCACGTGCTGCTGCGTGAGGGCGCGGTCGGCTCGGACGACTTCAAGCACGCGGTGGAGCGCGAGCTGCATTACTTCGAGGAAGAGCTGCAGCACGATCTGGTCCGCCTGGCCGCACTGGACGGGGCGGTGCTGTACAAGCCGGAACTGGTGGCCACCGCCATCACCCGGCTGGTGTTCGCCATGGGCGCCACGGCCATGGACCAGCCGCCGCAGAAGGATCCGGAACTGATCGAGCAGATCTCCATCATGATCCGCATGATCATCGTCGGCGCCCGCAGCCCGGCCGCGTTCCGGCGCGGCTGAGCACGCCGCGGCGGAAAACATGTGGCGGCCGTGACGATCCGTTGCGGTGGCCTTGACCCGGTCTTTCCCCGCCGCTGTCAGACTTCGGTTCCCTTCCCCCTGAGAGGTAACCATGAAGATCCTGATGGTGCTGACATCGCACGACACCCTGGGTGACACCGGCCGCAAGACCGGTTTCTGGCTTGAAGAGTTCGCCGCCCCCTACTACACCTTCCTGGATGCCGGTGCGCAGGTCGTACTGGCCTCGCCCGCCGGCGGCCAGCCGCCGCTGGATCCGAAAAGCGACGAGCCGGACGCCCAGACCGATGCCACCCGCCGCTTCAAGGGCGACGCGCAGGCGCAGGCGGCGCTGGCCTCCACCGTGCCCCTGGCGCAGGTGCGCCTGGCCGATGTGGATGCCGTGTTCTACCCCGGCGGCCATGGTCCGCTGTGGGACCTGGCCGAGAATGCCGATTCGATCGCCCTGATCGAGCAGGCCGTGGCGACATCCGTTCCGCTGGGGCTCGTCTGCCACGCGCCCGGCGCGCTGCGCCGCACCCGCAACCCCGACGGCAGCCCGCTGGTGAAGGGCCGCAACGTCACCGGCTTCACCAACAGCGAAGAAGCGGCGGTCGGCCTGACCGACATCGTGCCGTTCCTGCTGCAGGACGAGCTCACCCGGCTGGGCGCCCACTACAGCAAGCAGGGTGACTGGCAGGAACACGTGGTGGTGGACGGCCATCTGGTGACCGGGCAGAACCCGGGCAGCAGCGAAGCCACCGCCCGCGCGCTGCTGGCGCAGGTGGCCGCATGATGCGCAGCGCCGTCCATTCCCGCTTCGGCGAGCCGGCCGACGTACTCGAACCCGGCCAGTCGGCACTGCCGGAACCGGCTGCGGGTGAGGTCCGCATCCGCACCGTGCTGGCGCCCATCCACAATCACGACCTGTGGACCATCCGCGGCCAGTACGGCTACAAGCCCGAGTTGCCGGCCATCGGCGGCAGCGAGGGGCTGGGCACCATCGATGCGCTGGGTGAAGGGGTGCAGGGTCTGCAGATCGGCCAGCGCGTGGCCGCCGCCTCGGTGCATGGCACCTGGGCCGAGGCGTTCATCGCCCCGGCCAAAATGGTCATCCCGATGCCGGACCGCATCGCCGACGAAACCGCCGCCCAGCTGATCGCCATGCCGCTGAGCGCGCTGATGCTGCTGGAATTCCTGCAGGTGCAGCAGGGCCAGTGGATCGTGCAGAACACCGCCAACGGCGCGGTGGGCAAGACGCTGGCGATGCTCGCCAAGGCGCGCGGCGTGCACGTGGTCAACCTGGTGCGCCGCGACGCGGGCGTGCAGGAACTTACCGACCTGGGCATCGAGAACGTCTTTTCCACCGCCAGCGAGGGCTGGCAGAAGGCGGTCCGCGAGCGGATCGGCGACGAAGGTGCCCATGCCGCCGTCGACTCGATCGGTGGCGAGGCGTCGACCGCGCTGGTCAACCTGCTCGGCGAAGGCGGCACGCTGGTGTCGTTCGGCTCGATGACCGGCGACCCCATGCGCATTCCCTCCGGCGAGCTCATCTTCAAGCAGGCCACCGTGAAAGGCTTCTGGGGCAGCAAGGTGAGCCAGAACATGGGGGTGGATGACAAGCGCCGGCTGGTCGGTGAGCTGCTCGAACGTGCGGCGTCCGGCGAGCTGCAGTTGCCGGTGGAAAAGGTGTTCCCGCTGGAGCAGGCCGCCGAAGCCGCCGCTGCCAGCCTGCAGTCCGGACGCGCCGGCAAGGTCCTGCTCAAGCCGTGATGCATTCACCCGGGTGGCCGGCATATCGCCGGCCGCCCGGGCTGCCCGGCGTCCTCAGCGGCTCAGATGCAGGAACTGCAGGTGCCGTTCGTACTGGCTGATGATGTCGTTGATGATCTGCTCGCGGCTGTACCCGACCAGGTCGTAATCCTGGCTTCCTTCGTACAGATGCACCTCAGCGCGGAAGTAGCGGGTGATGCGCGAGGACTGCGAAGCGAAGGACGGCACCCGGTACCCCGTCATCAGCACCCGGTACAGGAAGTCCTGCTGCTGGTCACCGTGGTCCACCGACAGTTCCATGTCGCCGGCCTCCAGCCGCGTGACGACCTCCAGGCCCTGCCCGCGCAGCTGCTCGGCGACGGCCTCGATGGCAGGCTTCACCGTGCTGTCCATCATCCGGTAGACCTCATCGCGCATCGGGAAGTGGATCGCGCGGGTCAAACGCTGGCGCCATCCCTGGTTGTAGCGGGTGGCGCCGATCAGCGGCGAGGCACGGTACTGTTGTGCGCGCTTGCGATGCGACTCGTCGGCGAAGGCCCGCATCAGCCCCCACATCATCAGCAGCAGCACCGCCGAGAACGGCAGCGAGGCCAGCACCACCGCCGATTTCAGCGCGTCCATGTTGCCGGCCACCAGCAGCCCGGCGGTCACCACCGCGGTCACCGCGCCCCAGAACACCCGCAGCCAGCGCGGGCCATCGTCATCCGGGCCGCCGCCATGCGAAGACAGCGTGGACAGTACCACCGCACCGGAGTCGGCCGAGGTCACGAAGAACACGAAGCTCACCACCACCGTGACTGCGATGACCACGCGGCTCCACGGGTAGCTGTCCAGCAGCGCGTACAGCACGGCCGGCGGATCATCCACCGCCAGTTGCGCCAGCTGTTCCTGGCCATGGTGCAGCACCTGGTCCAGCGCGCTGTTGCCGAAGATGGACAGCCACGCCAGGGTGAAGCCCAGGGGAATGAACAGCACGCCGAACACGAACTGGCGGATGGTGCGGCCACGCGAGATGCGCGCGATGAACAGGCCCACGAAGGGGGCCCAGCCGATCCACCACGCCCAGTAGAACACCGTCCAGCCGCCCATCCAGCCGGGCGTGCCGCCGTAGGCATACATGTCGAAGCTCTTGCCCACCACGCTGCCCAGGTAATCGCCGGCGTTCTGCATCAGCGTGGCCAGCAGCTGCTGGGTCGGCCCGGCCATCAGCATGAACAGCAGCAGCGAGATGGCCAGCACCATGTTGATGTTGGACATCCAGCGCACGCCCTTCTCCACGCCGGACACGGCTACCACCACCGCCGCGCCCATCATCAGCACCACCAGCCCCACCTGGACGGCATGGGCATGCGGCACGCCGAACAGGTGCGACAGACCGGCGTTGAGGTGCAGCACGCCAAAGCCCATGTCCGCGCCCAGGCCGAACACCGTGGCGACGATGCCCAGCGCGTCCACCGTGTAGCCGATGGGGCCGTTGATGCGGTTGCCGATCAGCGGGTACAGCGCAGACCGCAGCGCCAGCGGCAGGTTGTGCCGGTAGGCGAAGTACCCCATGGCCATGGCGGCCAGCGCGAACACACCCCAGCCGTGCAGGCCCCAGTGCAGGAACAGCACCTGCATGGCCTGGCGCGCGCCGGCTTCGCCATCCGCGCCCACGCCCTGCGGGGGGTTCAGGTAATGGGTGAGTGGCTCGGAGACGCAGAAGAAGAACAGCGTGATGCTGATGCCGGCGGCGAACAGCATGCCGGCCCACGACAGATAGCTGAACTCCGGCTCATCGTGGTCGGCACCCAGCTTGATGTTGCCGTAGGGCGACAACGCGGTGACCACCACGAACAGCAGGTACAGGGTCATCGCCAGCAGGTAGTACCAGCCCACATTCGAGGAGGCCCAGTCCTGTGCCTGGATCAGCAGGCGGCCCGCGCCCAGCGGGAACACGCTGACAAAGATGGCGAAGGCCACCACGATGATCGCCGCGCAGGCGAATACGGGCCGCAGGGTACGCACCGGTTGTTCGTGGGACTCCAGGGCTTCCATGGTCGGCCTTCTCTGCAGAGTGGGGGTAACCGCGCGATTCTGTGCGCAGCCCGGTCGAGGCGGCATGAAGCCGCCTCGGCCACGGCACGTCAGCGGTGCGCCAGCGCGTAATCGATGGCTGCGCGCACCGCCGCCACCTGGGCCGCATCGCACTGCGCGGCCGTGGCACGCGGGCTGTCCGGATAGACCTCGGTGGTGGTGGTGAAGCGTGCACCGGTGATGCCCGCACACAGCGCAAGCGCCACCAGCGGATACTCGATCACCCCGTGGGCCACCACCGGCGAGCCGATCATGCGTCCCTGCGCGTCGGCCGGTGCGATGTGGGTCACCTGCTCCACCGCCGCGATGACAGCCTGCTGGAACGCCGGCTGTGGGTTGGCGCTGTCGTCGACCAGATAGAAGCCGTCGGGGATCGTACCGGGCTCGAACGGCTTGCCGTCGCGCGCGGCCAATGCCGGACGGAACTCGGTTTCATCGGTGTCGGTGGTTTCGTGCAGGTCGATGTGCAGCACGAACTGCCCCCGCAGCGGCGCCACCAGGTCCATCAAGGCCGTCGACTCCCGCGCCGGGCCACCTTCACGGAAATTGCGGTTGGGGTCCAGAGCGTCATGGTTCCAGCGGTTGATGCGTTCGTAACCCCACGGATTCACACACGGGACCACCAGCAGGTTGGCCTTGCCGGCGTAGTCGCCGGCATGCGTTTCGAGAAACGCCAGCGCCCCCCTCACCCCGCTGGTCTCATAGCCATGCACACCCCCGGTCACCAGCACCGCCGGCAGCGCCGGATCCCACGGCCGGCTGCGCACCGCCTTCAGGGCGTACGCCTCGCCGGCGTACTCCAGCTGGCCGTACTGCAGCACGTCGAAGCGCTCGGCAAGGGCATCGATGCGCGACAACACATCGACATCGTACGCGCGCAGTTTCGTCTGGCGCGCGCGCCAGGCCTGGCGTTCGGCGTCACCCCAGGGCTGGCCGGGGGTTCCGATGGGGTAGAAGGCAGCAGCGGACATGGCAACTCACGACAGGAACAGGAAAGGGCAGTTTACGCCGCTGCGGCGTATCGGGTTCAGCGCGGGATGGCGCGCAGGCATGGGGGCGGCGCAGCCGATACGGACCCGCTCTGGTCCGTTCCGTCGTGGGTGACGAGGCACGTGTCGCAGCAGCTGCGCCACTCCTCGCGCAGGCGGCTGCGCCGCTGCGGTGAGGCATACAGGTAGGTATTGAGCACATCCAGGAAACGCGTCTGCTCGGCAGGCGCCAGCTGTGAAAAACGCATCAGCAGCGCGATGACGGCGGATTCGGAGGGGGGGGGCACATCGGCACCATGTCACGGAGCTGTCTTGCTTACAGCCTAGTGCAGCACCGCGTGATGACCATCGGACCCGGCCCTAAAAAGCGATAGAAACAGCTGATTCAGTCACTCTCGCTGCGGCGTCCGCGGGCCAGCTGCGAGGCCGGCACCAGGCCGTTGGCGATGGCGTAGCGGAACACATCGGCATCGTTCTCCAGGCCCAGCTTGCGCATGGCGGCGATTTTCTGGGTGCTGACCGTCTTCCGGCTGCGATTGATGCGCGCGGCGATCTCGATCACCGACAGGCCTTCGGCGAACATCCGCAGCACTTCCGACTCACGCTTGGACAGGCAGACCCCCTCCTCCTGTGCAGCGGGGGCATCGCCCAGCAGCCGTTCCACTTCCGGCGAGACATACGGCCGACGGGACATCGCCGCGTGGATCGCCGGCACCAGGTGCTGGCCGGGATCCGCCTTGCTGATGACGCAATCAACACCTGCGGCACGGATGCCGGAAAGTACCAATGGGCTCTCCATGCCGGTCAGCACGACGACGTTCAGCTGCGGGAAGCGCCGACGAAGGAAGCGGAGCAAGGTACTTCCGTCACCGAATTCACCGTGTGGCATCGAGTAGTCGGTGACCACCACATCCACGCACTGCCGCCCCAGCAGCTCCACCAGCCCACTGGAATCACGCACCAGGCCCACCACCTCCAGCCCGGGCGCGGCCTGCAGCAGTTGTTCCAGCCCGGCCAGCAGCACCGGATGGTCATCGGCAACGACGACTCGGATTTTCACGTTCCTTCCTTGCGGGACATTGGGCCTCCCGAGCATGCCACCTTTGTCGGCGTGTGGCATATAGTCCACCCAATCCATCGAGCGCGCCGCCCCTCCCTGGCGCAGGAGCCCGCATGACCACCACGCCGATCCGCGTCGCCCTGGCCGATGACCACCCGGTCATCCGCATGGGAATCGAGGCGGCCATCTCGGAAAAGCCGACACTGCAGCTGATCGGCGCCGCTTCCGACTCCACCGGGTTGGTCGAGCTGCTGCAGGCGCAGCCATGCGACGTGCTCGTCACCGATTATGCGATGCCCGGCGGCCGCCATGGCGACGGCATGGAGCTGCTCGCGTTCCTGCGCCAGCAGTTTCCCGCGCTGCGGGTGGTGGTGATGACCGGGCTGGACCAGCCGGCGATGATCCAGGCCCTGCACGGCGCCGGAATCGACCATATCCTGAGCAAGGCCGATGACATCAGCCACGTGCCCGCCGCGATCGCCGCCGCCGCCGTGCAGCGGCGCTACCTGTCACCGAGCATCGCCGCGCTGCTGCCCTCGCGCGGCGCGCAACGTGCGCCGGCGCGGCTGTCGCCGCGCGAACAGGAGGTCCTGTCGCTGTTCGTGGCGGGCCTGACCATCAACGAGATCGCCGAGCGGCTGGGCCGGCGCAAGCAGACCATCAGCACGCAGAAGATAAGCGGCATGGCCAAGCTGGCCATCGAGCGGGATGCGGATCTGTTCAAGTACGCCAGCGAGCTGGGCCTGACCGGAACCGAACCGCGCACGCAGTGAGTGGCGGTGAGTGTGCCGGTCATCCCGTCCCGTCTGCCTCATCAAGCCCCGCCGCGTAGTCGTCCACCAGGGCGCGCAGATCGCCGAGCAGGCCCTGCACCAGACGGTCATCAAGCACCGTGCCGGACTGCCGCAGGTTCGCCTCGGCCTGGCTGAAGCGTTCGCCAAGCGCACGTTCGCCGAGCATCAGCAGAACCCCTTTGACGGCATGCACACGGTCCAGCATGGCGTTGGCATCGGCGGTGTGCGCCGCCGCTTCGAGCGCGGCGATATCCTGCGCACCGCTGCTCACGAAAACACGCCGCACTTTGACCGGCACATGCGCTCCGCGTGCCGGGGCAACCGGCTCCGGCAGCGCGGCGGGCACGGCCTCTGTGGCCTCTGTGGCCTCTGTGGCCTCTGCAACTTGTGCAGCCAGCGCAGAGGCCGCGCCACCCTGCTCGACCGGTGCGGCCGCTGCCGCGGGCGGGCCCAGATAACGGTCCAGCATGTGCGCCAGGGTGGGCAGGTTCAGCGGCTTGAGCAGCAGATCGGTGATGCCCGCGCGGGCACAGCGTTCGCGTTCGCTGGACAGGGCCGTGGCGGTGACCGCCAGGATCGGCAGCGTCGGCGCCAGCCGCCGCAGTGCACGCGCCAGCGCATAGCCATCCATGACCGGCATGTTGATGTCCGTCAGCACGGCGCGATGGCGCTGGGCCTGCCATACGGTCAAGGCATCCTTGCCGTTCTCGGCGGTATCCACCCCGAACCCGAGCTCTTCCAGCTGCTGCTGGATCAGTTCCCGGTTGACCGGATTGTCTTCCACCAGCAGTACCTGGCCACGACCGCGCGCGGGCGCGGGCGCGGGCGCAGGGACGGCCGGCGCCGGACCCGGCAGGGCGCTCTGCTCGCCCGCCAGCGCTGCCCGCAGCGCCGGGGTGGCATAGCAGGTGACGTGCGCGCCGTCATGCCGCCATTCCGGCGACAACGGTCCCGTGGGATACGCCCGGACCACCCGCGCGTGGCGGGCAACCAGCGCGTCCTCGTCCTGTCCGCTCCATGCCCGCCGTTCACCGAACAGCAGCAGCGTGGCCCCGGCCACCGCCTCGTGAACCTGCTGGGGCTGCTCATGCACGGCCACCTGCGCGCCCTGCCGCTGCAGCCAGGCGCCGATCTCGCTGCGCCATTCCGCCGCGGCCGACAGCAGCGTCACCGGCACACCGCGCAGCGGCGCGGCGTCCGCGTCTGCCTGCGCATCGGTCGTCGCAGCCGTGACCGGCACTTCCAGCGAGAACACGCTGCCCACGCCTTCGGTACTGTCGGCACGTACGGTGCCACCCAGCAGACGGGCCAGCTGCTGGCATAGCGCCAAACCCAGGCCACTGCCGCCGTAGCGCCGCGAAACGCTGGCGTCGGCCTGCTGGAACGGCCGGAACAACTGCGCCAGCTGCGCCTCGCTCAGCCCGATCCCCGAATCAATGACCTGCAGCCGCAGCAGAGCCGGCCCCGCCTCCAGCGGCTCCACCCGCTCGGCGCGGACCACGATGCGTCCGGATTCGGTGAACTTCACCGCGTTGCTCAGCAGGTTGTTCAGTATCTGGCGGATCCGATGCACATCGCCGACAAACGCGCCCTCCAGCGCCGCATCGATGGCGTAATACAGCTTCAGGCCCTTGCGCTGCGCCTCGGCCGAATACAGCAGCGCCGCCTGCTCGATCAGCGGGCGCGGCGAGAACGGTACCGGGTCGATGTCGAGCTGGCCGGCCTCGATCTTGGAGAAATCCAGAACATCGCTGATGATCCCCAGCAGCGTATCGGCCGACAGACGGATGCGTTCCACCCTGTCCCGCTGTGCGGCCGGCAACGGTGCGCGCGACAGCAGTTCCAGATGCCCCAGCACACCGTTCAACGGCGTGCGTATCTCATGGCTCATCGTGGCCACGAACGCACTCTTGGCACGGCTGGCAGACTCCGCCGCCGCGCGCGCACGCTCGGCATCACGGCGGGCGGCCACCAACGTGCGTTCCAGCTCCACCTCCACCGTGACATCGCGCAGCGTACAGACCCAGACACGATGGTCCAGATAGCTGCCCAGACTCATCTGGACCTGCAGCCGGATGCCCTGCCCGCCTTCGGGCACCCACTGGAACTCGTGGCGCACCGCCGGCCCACGCGTGTCCACGTGCTCGCGCAGGCGCCGGTACAGGCTGTCCTGCGATGCCGGGTTGCCTGCCAGGGCCAGGTGCCGCGCCCGCTCGTTCTCCACCAGCGCCTCACCGCTGCCGGCATCCACCAGGGCCAGCCCCACCGGCGAGGTGTCCACGATCAGCCGGCTCAGCGATTCGCTTTCGTACACACGGGAGGCATCGGCCAGTGCCGGCGCGAACACGCGGCGATCCAGCCGCAGCAGCAGCCACCACAGCATGCCGACGATCAGCAGCCCACCGGCCAGCACGGCCGTGAGCGGGACGCGCTTGCTGGCCCAGAAATCCGACCAGCCGTACGCATGCGCGATGACCCAATCCACTCCCGCCAGCGGCCCGGCCACCACGAAACGTCCGTCAATGAATACCCGATGCGTTTCACCCCGGGCCATGGCCGCGGCGAACTGGTGCACCGCGTACGCCGCCGCCGGCCCCTCGCCGCCACTGGCGAACACCGGCTTGCCGTCGGCCGTGGTCACCACGAACGCCCCTTGTGCCGAGGCGTCCAGGCGCGCCCGGATGTTGTCCACCGATTCGAACACCACCCGGCGGAAGTACGGCGTGCGGCCGTCGGCCATGGTGAGCACACCCATCAGCGCGCGTTGGCCATTGATCGGATTCACGCCCAACTGCGAGAGCAGCCGCCCGCCCTGCGCGGCGCTGACCACCGGGCCGCGCCCGGGCAGCTGCGCGCGTGCCTGCATCTCCACTGCCAGCAGGGCCTCGAACACCTGCTCGCGCGTGCTCACGCGCAGCACGCGCATCAGCTCCGCTTCGTCGGCCACGCCGGCAACGGCGATCAGCCGACCCTGCGGCTCGTAGGCGTACATGGCCAGCGGGCCCTGCGCCTGCACCACGGTGACCGCATTGGCGGCAAAGGTGGAGTACTGCTCCATCATGCCCAGGTACGCCTCCAGCGTCGGCCGGTCCAGGCTGTCCAGACGCCGCCCCAGCACCAGCCAGGGCACTGCGCTGCGCAGGTCGGCACGCACGGTCACCTGCCCGCCGTTGTCCCTGAAGGCCTGCACCCAGCGTGCGCCCAGCCGGCGCAGCTCCGGGCGCTGCTCCTGCCATACCGTGTCGTTGGCGTTGATGCTGGTGGCGTAGGCGCGGTCACGCAGATAAAGAAAATAGTCAACCGCCGACTGGCCTTCCAGAAACCGCTGACGCTCCTTGGCATGGAAATCGTCCACCATCGACACACCGCTGACCAGCATGATCACGGCGATCATCAGGGTGATAAGGCCTCCGCCGCCGAACAACAGCCGGCGCTGGGAACGGCGCAGCGCGCTCACCTGCCTGCGCCCGGCGGCGGCAGCGGCGTCAACGGGATGCCTGGCATCCATGCGGTGTCCTCATCGGCACGGTCAGCGCGGAGGTTGAATCTAACGGATATTGGCGGTGGCAGCCATGCCACCGGCTGCAGGGCGCACGGGCACCGCCCCGGCACCGCCGGTCTCGGAATGCGCCGACACGGCCTGCACCGCGTCAAGCAACCCTTGCCCGGCATAGCAGGAGACCCACCACTGGCCGTCGCGTTGCAGCGCGCGCAGCGGACCGTCGGCGCGCACGCGGATCAGCGGCTGCGATGGCACGTGGCCCGGGCGGTCGGCGATCGGCAGGTTGCGCTCGAACAGCACGATGGGCAGCGCCGGATGTGCGGCCACCGCGGTCATCGCATCACTGACCACCACCTCGGCCCCCCAGCTGCGCAGCCGGCGCGCCAGCTCCTCCCGCCAGGTGATCACCGCCGAGACCAGCAGGATCGGCTGCCCGCGCAGCGGCAGCTCACCGGGCACGCCGTTGCCGGCCTCCACGCGCACGGTGAAGGCAAAGACACTGCCCACACCCGGGGTGCTGCGGACCTCGATATCTCCCCCCATCACCTGGCACAGCTGCCGGCACAGCGACAGGCCCAGGCCGGTCCCGCCGAAACGCGTGCCGATGGTGCCGTCGGCCTGCGCGAACGGCTGGAACAGGCGCTTCTGCTGCATCAGCGACAGCCCCATTCCGGAATCGGCCACCTCGAAGCGCAGCTGGCCGGCGTGCGCGCCCGGCGCCACCCGCAGCTCGATCCGCCCCGAGGCGGTGAATTTCACCGCATTGCTGACCAGATTGCGCAGGACCTGTTCCATGCGGTTGACGGCACCGCGGTACTGGACGGCCAGGGCCGGATCGACCGTGAAGTCCAGGTCCACCCCCTTGGCCTGGGCCAGCGGCGCGTACAGCAGCGCGACCCGTTCCAGCAGCGCCACCGGCTCGAACGCCACCGTCTCCAGATCCAGCTGCCCGGACTCGATGCGCGAGACGTCCAGTACATCGTTGACGATCAGCAGCAGCGAATCGGCCGACTGGGTGATGCGGCGCACCCGTACCCGCTGCTCCGGCGCCATCGGCGCACGCTCCAGCAGTTCCAGATGGCCCAGAATGCCATGCAGCGGCGTGCGGATCTCATGGCTCATGGTGGCCAGGAAGCGGGATTTCGCCTCGCTGGCGGCCTCGGCCTGCAACCGCAGCCGCTGCTGCCGCGCGGTCTGCTCCACCTCCGCGGTGCAGTCATGCAGGGCGCACAACAGCACCGCGCGTCCTTCCTGCTCGGCCAGCAGCGCGCTGACGCCGAGATGGCACAGGCCCTGTCCTGCTTCCAGCGGATGGGAGATCGCGAACGTCCGTGCATGCGTGTGTCCGCCGCCGCCCTGACAGGCGCGATAGCCCGCGGTCAGTTCGGCCACCAGGTCCACCCCGGCAGCTGCCGCGCGCTGGGCCTGACACTGCGCCAGCTCGTTCTGCAGCACCAGCGTGGCCGTATCCTGTTCGACCAGGCACAGGCCAATGGGCGCCATCTCGATCATCGAGCGGCTGATCCGCTCGCTGGCGTACACCTTTGCCGCGCTCGCCACCGTCGGGGCGAAGATGCGCTGGTCGATCCACACCAGCAGCAGCCACAGCAACGTGACCAGCACGGCCCACCCGCTCACGGCCAACCCGAGCGGCCGCGAGTGGCACACCAGCAGGTCACGCCAGTCATAGCTGGTCACCAGTGTCCAGTCGGTCTCCGGCACGCGGGCGGCAATGAACGTGCGCACGCCATGCTGGTAGCGGGTCACCTCGCCCTGCGCATTCGCCCAGACGCCGGCCTCCTGCAGGGACAGCACCAGCTCGGCATCCCCGCTGCCGCGTGCGTCCAGCACCCTACGACCGGACGGCGCCACCACCAGCAGGTTTCCCTGCACCGTGTCGCGCAGCACGTCGGCCGCGTTCCGTGTGGGCTCGAAACTGACCAGTATGCCGACCAGCGTCGTGCCGGCGCGCACCGCCGAGCGGCGCACGATGGCCGGTTCACCGGTCACAGGATGGGCCGCCACGCCCAGTCCCGGGGTATCGGCGCCCACCCGGCTGCGCAGTACCGCCACCCGGCGGCCGGGCGCAACGGGGGGCAGCAGTCGGGTATAGGCGCGCAGGTTGGCAAGCAGTCCCTCGCGGTCCACCACCGACAGCCCCTGCATGAGCGCCCGCTCGTCCAGAGCCGCATCGAGCACCGCAAGCTGGCCGTTGGGCGCCAGAAAGAAGGCGTCGGGGGCGGTGTCGCCGCTCTCGCCGGTGAAGGCAAGCCGACGGTTCAAGGACATCTGCCGGGCCAGCGCCAGATAACGGCGCAGCAGCGCCGGTGGCCAGCCTTCGGTACCGTGACCCACCACGGTCAGTGGCGCGCTCTGTTCATCGAAGCGCACGGGCAGGCGCTGCTCCTCCTCGAAGAACCGGCTCTGTTCCTCCATCAGGCGACGGGGATCCAGGCCCAGGCGCTGCTCCCAGGCGAAGCGCGCCATGCTGCTCAACCGCGCCTGCCCCGCGCTCTGCCGCGCCATGTGCGCCTGCAACGCGGCCCGCCCGCGCTCGAATTCCTGCAGTTGCGCACCGGTGAAGGCGCGCGCCTGCAGCAGCACCAGCCAGACCAGCGCCGCCAGCAGCAGCAGGGTCAGCGCGCTGCCCGCCGCGTACAACAGCCGGCGCGGATGCTTGCGCAGTGCCTGCAGGCTGACGGCCGTCTCCCGGCTGCCGGCCATGCGGCGAGGCACCCCATCAGGCAGGCGGTCAGGCACAGACGGCATGGAAGGCTCTCGCAGGGCACGAAGGGCGCCGGACCGGAACGGTTGGGCGGGCGGGGCGGCAGGCGCACGGAACACACCGGGCCAGCCCTGCCACCTTAGGTCGCAGGCGTGCACGCCCCCATAGGACGTGACTGAATCGCCCGCAGGGTGCGGGCGTGGCTAGCGGCAGGCGTCATGGACGCGATCGTTCCAGGCCCGTTCGCTCAGCAGATCCGGTGCGCGACGGCGCTGCTGCATGGCCTGGTCACGACGGCGACGCACCTGCTCGCAGCGGGCCGGGTCGCGGGCCATCCCGATGAGCGCGGCGTGTGCGCCGGCTGCACCGGACGTTCTGTCCCGGATGCGGGGGGCGGACCGCACAGGCGGCGGCGGTGGCTGCGCGCGTGGCGGGGACACCGGATCGGCCTGCCATGGCCGCCGGTGCTGACGTTCGCCGGCATCGCAGGGCTGGTCCTGGTAGCGCACGCTGTGACCCTGGCTGCAACGATACACATCCGCCCCCATCAGCAGCGGTACCAGCAGCAGGCAGACCAGGCGCGCGATCATGCCGCATTGCTGCATGCGCGGGCGCGCCGGACAAGCGGCGTTACCGACGCCATGGCAACGCGGGCGCCGCGCCGGCACGGCTCAGGCAGCACTCGCGGTATCATGGTCGCCGCAATTTCAGCCTGGACCTGCATGGGCCCGCTCGACCGTCCGCTTCCTGCCCCCTTCCCCGCTGCCACCGTCGCACCCGATGCCGCGCGGGTCGATGAGGTGCGGATCGATGATGCGCAGCGGTACGCGCAGGCACGGATGCTGCGCTCGCGGCTGCTGGCCGGGGCGAGTGCGACAGGCACCCTGGAGGCCTGGTGCCAGGAGCATCATCGGGCGCAGCCTGCCGCGGTCCACGCGGTGCCTGTATCGATGCAGCACAACCCACCGCTGGCGGTGCGCCAGTGGCTCGCCATCGACGCCACGGTGCCGCTGCGCTACCGGCGGGTGCGCCTGGTCTGCGGCGCGCGGGTGCTGTCCGAGGCAGACAACTGGTACCTGCCCGACGCGCTCACCGAGCAGATGAACGCCCTGCTGGACAGCAGTGAGGAGCCCTTCGGGCGGGTGGTCGCGCCGCTGCAGTTCCAGCGCCAGACCCTGAGCGATGCGCTGTACTGGCCGCCCCGGGGCGCGGCGCACGGCGGCACGTTCCTGCAGATCCATGCGCTGCTGCGCGACGCCCGGCAGCGCGCCTTCAGCTACGTGGTGGAACGCTACCTGGCGCAGGCGCTGGCCTGAGCCGGCAGGCTGCCCATGGGTGCCGCAGGGGCAGACCCGCAGGGTACCGCGGTGCTAAGGTGAGCCCAGTCCCCACTGGAACCCTCACGATGCGTCTTTCTGTCTGCCGTGTTCTCGTGCCGCTGCTGGGCAGCGTGGTGTTCAGTGGCTGCGTCAGCACGCCGGGGCCGCAGGTCAAGGGCAGCGGCCTGTGCAACGCCGCCACACTGGGCTGGGCGGTGGGCCAGCCGGCCAACGAAGCGAACATGCGGCGTCTTTCGCGCGAGAGCGGTGCCGGCCTGGTCAACCCGATCGGCCCGGACACGATCACCACCCGGGATCTACGCCAGGACCGCCTGCGCGTATTCGTGGACCGCGACAACGTCATCACCGCCGCGCGCTGCGAATGAGCGGCGCGCCGCACTGACCGGCGTCCACCCGACTCAGCCGCGTACCAGCAGGTCGCGGTTGATCTGGGCAATGCGGCGGGCGCCGGTGAGTGTCATCGCCACCCGCATTTCTTTCGCCACCAGATCCAGCAGGTTGGCTACGCCCGCCTGGCCGTGAACGGCCAGCGCGTAGACAAACGCGCGACCGAGCAGGACCGTATCGGCACCCAGCGCCAGCATGCGCACCACGTCCAGGCCATTGCGAACGCCCGAGTCGACCAGGATCTTCAGGTCTCCCTGCACGGCATCGGCGATCACCGGCAGCGCGCGCGCGGTGGAGGGCACCCCGTCGAGCTGGCGCCCGCCATGATTGGACACCACGATGCCATCGGCTCCGAACCGGACCGCCTCGCGGGCATCGTCCGCATCCAGGATGCCCTTGATCACCATCGGTCCCTTCCACAACGCGCGGATCCACTCCAGATCACGCCAGCAGATGGACGGGTCGAAGTTGCTGCCCAGCCAGCCGATGTAGTCGGCCAACCCGGTCCGCGCGCCGCGGTAGGTGCTGATGTTGCCCAGATCATGCGGGCGGCCGCGCACGCCTACGTCCCAGGCCCAGCGGGGATGGGTGACGGCCTGCAGGGCGCGCCGCAGCCCGGCATGGGCACCGCTCATTCCCGAGTGGGCATCGCGGTAACGGGCACCGGGCACCGGCATGTCCACGGTGAACACCAGCGTGCTGACGCCTGCCGCCTGTGCGCGTTCGAGCGCATCACGCATGAAACCGCGATCGCGCAGCACATACAGCTGGAACCACATCGGCCGGCCCAGCACAGGCGCCACTTCCTCGATCGCGCAGACCGACACGGTGGACAGGGTAAACGGTATGCCACGGCTGTCGGCCGCGCGCGCGGCCTGCACCTCGCCGCGGCGCGCGTACATGCCGGTCAGCCCCACCGGGGCCAGTGCCACGGGCATCGCCAGCCGCTCACCGAACAGCTCGGTCTCCAGGCTCAGCTCGGACATGTCCTGCAGCACCCGCTGCCGCAGCGCGATGTCGGCCAGATCCTCCACGTTGCGCGCCAGGGTGCGCTCGGCATAGGCGCCGCCGTCGATGTAGTGGAACAGGAACGGCGGCAGCCGTCTCTGCGCCGCGGCGCGGTAATCGGAAGAGGCGGAGATGATCATGCGCGCAGTGGACCGCCTTTTCCGGGGCGGCGCCACTAGACCAAAGCCGAAGCCTGCGCGGGGCGCATGCTCGCGGGGCCGTTACTGCGCCAGATAGCCACCGTCGATGGCGTAATACGTGCCGGTCGCGAAGGCCGCGTCGTCGCTGGCCAGCCAGGCCACCAGCGCGGCCACCTCCTCCGGCGTGCCCAAGCGCCCCAGGGCATGTTTGGCTTCCAGCGTGCTCAGCACCTTGGGGTCCATCTTCTCGACCAGCGGGGTGCGGATGAAGCCCGGGCCGACCGCGTTGATGCGGATACCGTCGCCGGCGTGCTCCCAGGCCGCGGTCTGGGTCAGGCCCACCACGCCATGCTTGGCCGCCACGTAGGCCGCCGAGTTCGGAAAACCGACCTGCCCCAGGATCGAGGCCATGTTGATGATGCTGCCGCGCGTGCCGGCCTTGCGCATGGCCTGGATCTGCGCGCGCTGGCACAGGAACACGCTGGTAAGGTTCACATCGATGACCCGGCGCCAGCCGTCCACCGGGTAGTCGCCACTGCTGGCGGACGGCCCGCCCACGCCGGCATTGTTCACCGCGATGTGCACGCCACCCAGCTCGTCCACCGTGCGCTGCACGGCTGCGTCCACCGCCTGCTCGTCGGTCACATCCAGCGCGACCCCGATGGCCTGGGCCCCCTTTTCACGCAGGGACGCCACGGTGGCATCCACCGCCTCCTGCTTCAGGTCCCAGACGGAAATCCGCGCGCCGGAAGCGGCCAGGGTCTGGGCCACGGCCAGGCCGATGCCGGACACGCCGCCGGTCACGATGGCGGTACGGTCGTTGAGCTGGTAATCGATCATTTCGCAGGTTCTCCGCTGGGTGTGAGGGGGCGGTTCACGCCGGGGTGGCCGTGCACCGGACTCCTTACCGTACACGCGCCGGTGTTACGGCCGTGCCTGCCTGCGGCCATGCAACGAACCTTCCCAGCGCTGCAACATCGACCCGCTTATGCTGACGCCGTGGCCCCATGGGGCCGCTGTTTCCTCCCTGCCCCTTCCCCCGCTTCTGGAATCGACGATGAGCAACGCTGGAACCGTGCTGTTCTCTCCCACCCGCCTCGGCGACATCGCGGTGAACAACCGCATCGCCATGGCCCCGCTGACCCGCAACCGCGCCCAGCCCGACCGGGTACCCTCGCCGCTGGCGGCCACCTACTACCAGCAGCGCGCCAGCGCCGGGCTGATCATTGCCGAGGCGACCCAGATCAGTCCGCTCGGCCAGGGCTATCTGGATACGCCCGGTATCTACAACGCGGCGCAGATCGCCGGCTGGAAAGCCGTCACCGACGCCGTGCACGCGCAGGGCGGGCGGATCGTGCTGCAGCTGTGGCATGTGGGCCGTATCTCGCACACCAGCCTGCTGCCCGATGGGCAGGTGCCGGTGGCGCCGAGCGCCCTGCGTGCGAACGCCAAGACCTATACGGCCAACGGGTTCGAGGACGTGTCCGCGCCGCGTGCGCTGGATATCGGCGAGATTCCGGCACTGATCGAGGATTACCGCAGCGCCGCGCGCAATGCGATCGCGGCCGGGTTCGATGGCGTGGAAGTGCATGCAGCCAACGGCTACCTGATCGACCAGTTCCTGCGCGATGGCAGCAACGCCCGCCAGGACGGCTACGGCGGCAGCATCGAGAACCGCACGCGCCTGCTGTTTGAAGTGGTCCAGGCCGTGGCCGAAGCCATCGGCCCGGCGCGTACGGGCGTGCGCCTGTCGCCGGTCACCCCGGCCAACGATGCCCACGACAGCGATCCGCAGCCGCTGTTCAACCGCGCGGTGGAACGCCTGGACAGCATCGAGGGGCTGGCCTTCATCCATGTGATCGAAGGCGCCACCGGTGGTCCGCGCGACAACATCCCGTTCGATTATGCCCAGCTGCGCGCCCTGTTCCGTGGCGCCTGGATCAGCAACAACGGCTACGACCATGCGCGGGCCGAGCAGGCGGTGGCCAGCGGCTACGCGGACATGGTGGCGTTCGGCCGTGCGTTCATCGCCAACCCCGACCTGGTCGAACGCCTGCGCACGCACGCGCCGCTGGCGGAGATGGACCCGGACACGCTGTACGGTGGCGGTGCCCACGGCTATACCGATTACCCGCCGCTGGGCGGCTGATCGCCCGCCTCGCCCGGCAGGCCTTGCTGCGGGGTGGTGACGCCAGGCAAGACCTGGCGTCACCTCCACCCGTGGCTCAACGCAGCGTCTGTGACTGCAGCTGCACCGGCACGGTCTGCACCGGGTCGGCAGCGGTGCGACCCAGATACACCTCGTAGCTGCCGCCGTCGATCGTCCACTGCCGGGCCTGCGCATCATAGTGGGCCAGCGTTTTCGGCTCGGCCTCGATGCGCACGCGGCGCTGTTCACCCGGCTGCAGCAACACCTTCTCGAAACCGATCAGGCGCACCGGCGTGGTGCTGCCCTGCGGCAGGCGCAGGTACAGCTGGGCCACCTCGGCACCGGCACGCGTACCGGTGTTGCGGATGTCCACGCTGGCCACCAGGCGCGCACCGTCCACGCTCACCTGCAGGTTGTCGTAGCCGAAGGTGGTGTAGGACAGGCCGTGACCAAAGGCGAAGGCCGGGGTCAGGGACTTGGCCGCCAGCCACTTGTAGCCGACGTTCGCCCCTTCGATATCGAAGTCGAAGATATCGTTGAAGGTCTCCTTCGGAGTGAAGCCCAGCCCCGGCACGTGCGGGCGTGGCAGCTGCGATTCATCGGTGACCCAGCTCACCGGCAGACGGCCGGACGGATTGGCCTGGCCGGTCAACAGCGCGGCAATGCCTTCGCCGCCGCGGATGCCCGGGTACCACGCCTGCATCAGCGCCGGCACCTGCTGCAGCCACGGCAGGCGTACCGGGCCGTTGGTTTCCAGCACCACCACGGTTCTGGCATTGGCCTTGGCCACGGCGCTGATCAGCGCATCCTGGCCATCGGGCAGCTGCATGTCCGGCAGGTCGACCGATTCGGCCGCCCACTGGGTGGCGAACACGATGGCCACATCAGCCTGCGCCGCCGCCTTCGCCGCAGCGGCGGGGTTGCTGCCGTCGACATAGTCGATGCGCGCCTGCGGCCGGGCCGCCCGCAGCGCATCCAGCGGCGAGGACGGATGGAACATCACCGGACCGGGCCAGGTGGTCGGCTTCACCCCCGGCACGGCATTGCCGCCCTTGGCGGTGATGCCCACCATCGAGGAACCGCCACCGCCGATCACGCCCTTGTCGGCATGGCCGCCGATGACCACGATGCGCTGCACATCCTCGGCCAGGGGCAGCAGACCGCCCTCGTTGCGCAACAGCACGCTGCCCTCTTCCACCGTGCGCTGGGCGGTGGCATAGCCGGCCTCCACGTCGATCGGCTGGTGCTGCGGCGGCCTGTCGAAATTGCCATGCAGGAACATCGTGCGCAGGATGCGCAGCACCATGTCATCGCGCCGCGCCACCGGCACCACCCCGGCGGCTACTGCCATGCGCAGGGGCTGATCGAAATACACCGCAGCGTCGAACACCTCACCGGCAGACTGCTGGTCCAGGCCTGCCAGCGCCGCCTTGGAGCCGCTGTGCACGCCACCCCAGTCGCTCATCACGAAACCGGGGAACTTCCATTCCTGCTTGAGCACCTGGTTCATCAGGTAGCCGTTCTCGCAGCCGTAGGTGCCGTTGATCTTGTTGTACGAGCACATCGCCACGCCGGGCCGCCCCGCCTCCAGCGCGATCTCGAACGCCAGCAGGTCCGACTCGTGCATGGCCTTCTCGCCGATGCGCACATCGTGGAAGTTGCGCCGGGTTTCCATGTCGTTGAGCGCGTAATGCTTCATCGAGGAAATCACGTGCTGGCTCTGCACGCCGCGGATCAGCGCGCCGACCATGGCGCCGGCCAGCAGGGGATCTTCGCCGGCGTATTCAAAGTTGCGGCCGTTGCGCGGGTCACGCTGCAGGTTCACGCTGCCGGACAGCAGGATGTTGAAGCGCTGCTGCCAGGCCTCGCGGCCCATGGTGGCACCGCCGGCATAGGCGATGTCGCGGTTCCAGGTGGAGGCCGTGGACGGACCGGACGGCATCGCCGTGGCGAAATCACCCGGACGGATGCCGCCGGGATTGGTCACGCCCACGCCGGCATCGGCCGACTGCTGGGCCGGGATGCCCAGCCGCGGCACACCGGGCACGAAGCCGGCCGAGCCGACCGCGCCTTCCGGCAGCGGGCCGCCATCCTTGCCCAGCCCGAAGTAGCTGCGCAGCATCTGGAACTTCTCGTCCTCGCTCATCTGCGCCAGCAGCAGCGCGGCGCGGGCATCAGCCGTGAGCGTGGTGTTCATCCACGGTCGCTCCGCCGTGTCCTGTGCCGCGTAGGGCAGCGTGACCAGCGCGGCCGGCAGACGCGTACCGCCGGCATCGCGCAGGCGCACGTCGCGGATGCTGGCAGTGCCGAAGCCCTGGCCGACCGCCTCCAGCGCGGGCACCGCGTTCCAGCCCGCAGCACCGGCGGCGGCCGTACCCAGCAGCAGCGCAGGAGCACCCAGCCGCGAGGCGTCCACCAGGCGCTGCAGGGCCGCCGGGTCGGCTGCTTCATCGACATACAGGGCCACCACGTGGCGGCCATCGGCCAGTCGCAGATAGGCGCGCCCCGGTTCCTCACCGCCCGATTCCAGCTGCACCGGCGTGCGGGTCAGCAGGACCCGTCCTTCCACCGAACCGTCGGCGGCGGGCGCACCGGCCACGAAGCGGTAGCGGTAACCGGCCTGTTCGGCCAGCCGGCGCAGCGGGTCAATCTGGTCGGCAGCGCGGCGCACGCCGTCGATGCTGATGGCGTCGGCCTTCAGCGCGGTCACCTGCCCGGCCAGCGCATCCACGTCGGCCGCAACCGGCGCGCGCTGCAGGTGGAGAATGGAAAACGCCTCGGCGTCGGCCGCGATGGCAGGCGCGGCCAGCGAGAGCAGGATGGCGGAAGAGAGTGGGAGCAGCTTTGAAAACGTTTTCATCGGCAGACGTCAGAAAACCGGGGCCAACACGGAATCGGAACCGGGAATGCCGCCGAAGGGGGCAGCGAGCGGCGCGGCGCGGTGCCATGACGGACCGTGCAGCGCGTTCAAGGGTGGCGGGCCTGCGCGCGGACCCCTCCGTCCGGCGTGACATCCCACCTGTGGGCCGTACACGACCCTGCCTGCCAAGAGTCGTTCGTCCATGGCAGCGCTGTCAACCGCTGGCCCGCGCTCGCGGCAGGCCAGCGTGGCCGCCAGGAGACGGCGCGTCAGCGCGGCCCCAGCACCACCTGCAGATCGTCGCCCTGCGGCATGCCCGAGCGCTTCTGCACATGTCCCTTGCTGTCCTTGAACAGGATGCCGGGGGTGCCCTGGAAGCCGAGCTTCACCATGAGGCGCTGGTTCGCATCCAGTTTGCCGGCCGTTTCCGGGGTGATCTCCACCGCCGCGATACCCCCGTTGCCGAACCGGCGCTCGTTCTCCAGCAGCGCGGCCGAAGGATCCTTGGCTGACAGGATGGCAGCGGCCTTGCCCGGGCTGTCCTCGCGGATCACCCCGACCATCAGATGCCTGAGCTGCACCTTGCCGGCATCCACCCACGGGCGTGCCGCTTCCCAGAACGCGTGGCAATACGGGCAGTTGGCATCGCTGAAGGTGTACACCACGCGCGGAGCATCGGCGCTGCCGTCGCGCACCCACGCGCTGGATTCCAGCTGGGCCCAGGTTTTCGCCGCCAGCGGCGCGGCCACGACCGACTCCAGCGCCGCGGCCGACACGTCATTGCCTTCCGCGTCGAACAGGCTGCCGACAAGCACATGCTGGCCATCGGCGGTGACATAGGCGGCCACCGGCTGCTGACCGCCCACCACGCCCGCGTAGCCGCGCAGTCCGCCGGGCGCGTCGAAGGTGCCCATCAGTTCAAAGCCGTGTTTCTCGATGCCCTTCAACACCGCCGGGGTGTCGCCGGCGGCGGTGGATGCGGCGGCCTGCGGCCGGGCGGCGGTGGGCGTCTGCGCCTGCCCGCAGGCGGACAACAGCAGCAGGAGCGGCAGGGCCAGCAGGCCCGGACGGGGGACGGAGCGCGGCAAGCGGGTGTGCATGATGATTCCTTGTCTTGTACACCGGCAGGCTACCGCAGCCGGTGTGTTCCTGGGGCCCGCAGGGCGGCGCATCCCCCGGCCCGGGTTCAGGCGGCGTAGCGGTCCAGGCCGCGGCGATCGGGTGCCGTTTCGGCCTGCGGCGCCACGCTGGTGCGGCTGCGCAGCTTTCCGGCCACCGAGCGCCGATAGCTGGCCGGCGTCATGCCGACGATACGCAGGAACAATCGGCGGAACGCGCTCTGGTCGGCATAGCCGACACCCCAGGCGACTTCATCGATGGCCCCCCCTTCCTGCAGCAGCAGCTGCGCCTTGGCAATGCGCAGGCGCTGGCAGTATTCGATGGGCCGCATGCCGGTGGCTTTCAGGAACCGACGCTGCAGCGTGCGAGGCTCCAGCCCCGAGCTCTGGCAGATGGCGCCCAGGGTGGCGCCGCGTGCGGCGGTGGTGTGCAGCCAGCGCTGCGCTTTGAGCACGTCGCGGTCGCCATGGGCGAAGTTGGCGCTGAAGCGCTCCAGGTCCTGCTGGATGGCCGGAGGCACCACCACGCCCTGCTGCTGCTGCACGGCCGACATGATGCCGTGCCCATGCAGGCGGTACAGCAGGCGCAGGCCAAGGAAGCGCCAGGCCTGGTTGCCGTTCACGGTGAGCAGATCGCCGTCATCCACCAGCAGGCGGTCGCTGGGCGACCAGTTTGTGGACTGCGCCGAAAGGCCGGGCTGGCGCGCCAGGTCCAGGCTGGCCACACTGCGGCCGACCAGCAGGCCGGCGCGGGCGAGCATGCACACGCCATCGTTGGATGCCGCCAGCAGGCTGCCGCCGTCGTAGTGCGCGCTCAACCAGTCATGCAGGACATCCTCATCGCGGATCGCCACGCTCTGCGTGACCTGCCCGGGCAGGGCGATCACCGCCGGCACGGTGGCGTCGAGCAGATCGGCACCGGCCACACGCTGCGGACCGCCCCCATCGTTGGCCATCACCCAGCGGCTGACCAGCAGCCGCGGCACCCGCCGTCCCTGCTGCTGTGCCAGACGATTGGCCACGTGCGCCATCTCCGCCAACATCGAGGCCGCCGACGGATCGGCGCCCGGGTACTCCACCACTGCGATTTCGGTCAGATCAATCTTGTGTGCGTCCATCTGCTGCTCCTCATGCCTCCGATGAACCGGGTGGGTCGCGATTGGCCTCGTGACCCTCCGGTGACTGAAGGTTAGGAACTGCCTACAGGTGCGGGCTATGAAGAAAGTTGCAAAGAACGTCATGCGGAGCGGCGTGCGCCCGGCGCGATGCGGGTCGCTGGGCCCTTTCGCGCCCGCAGCGGAAAACTGCAACAAAGCGCTTGCCAACCCCCAGGGGCACCGCTATTATTTCGCTCCTCAGCGACGTGGGGCCATAGCTCAGCTGGGAGAGCGCCTGCATGGCATGCAGGAGGTCAGCGGTTCGATCCCGCTTGGCTCC
>Ga0207790_1000100_pt1 | contig 33389 bp, 32 predicted proteins | sample HigsolmetaGSP14D_FD_184842 | JGI IMG/M metagenome (GOLD analysis project Ga0207790, IMG submission 184842) | High solid enriched microbial communities from the Joint BioEnergy Institute, USA - SP1-4-D (SPAdes) | ecosystem: Engineered > Bioreactor > SSF (Solid state fermentation) > Aerobic >...
GCGCAACGAAAAAGCCGCCCCGTTTCCGGAGCGGCCTTGACGATGCAGCGATCAACCGATGGGGTCAGGTGATCTTCTTGGCGACCGTCATGCCCAGCACGAACAGCACCACGGCGATGATGATGCCGGCCCAGAACAGGAACTTGGCGATACCCATCGCACCACCGGCGATGCCGCCGAAGCCCAGCACACCGGCAATCAGACCGATGACGGCGAAGATGATGGCCCACTTGATCATGACTACTCCTGGAAACGGCGTTGAACGATGTATCCACCCTACGTGGCGTCGCGTCTTGCAACGGTGAGCACGCAGCCAGCAGCAGGTGAAGATGAGCACCGCTGCGTGTGCGTTCGCCGTCGCCGAGCCGGTGCGCTCTCCTGTGGCACCGCCAGTGGATCGTGCGAACCGCCCGGTACGGCATGCCCGTGCGACAGGCGGGCATGGCACACTCGCCTGAAACCGATTTCATGGAATGGAGGGATTCCGATGTTGCACCGCCTGCGGCGACCCGCCGCTGTTCTTCTGCTCGCCCTGTCGGCCCCGCTGCTGGCCAACACCGCCGCGCCGGCCGCCGCCGCGGACGGCACCGCGCCCGCGCCGCTGACGGTAATGTCCTTCAACGTGCGCACGCCGGCCGACACCGAGCCGGGCAAACGGTGGGAGGACCGCCGCGATGCGATGGTCAAGGTCATCACCGATGCGCATCCGGCCGTGGTGGGCACGCAGGAACTGGTGCAGGCGCAGGCCCGCTACCTGGCCGACCACCTGCCGCACTACCGCTGGTTCGGGCAGGGCCGGCGCGGTGGCGATGGCGACGAGCACATGGGCGTGTTCTACGACAGCCGGGTCGTCGCGCTCGAACAGCACGGCGATTTCTGGCTGTCGGACACGCCGCAGGTCGCCGGCAGCATCAGTTGGGGTCACCCGTACCCGCGCATGGTCAGCTGGGGCCTGTTCCGCCGGCTGGACGATGGAAGGCAGTTCTATCTGTTCAACACCCACCTGCCCTATCGCCAGGAGGATGAGCCGGCGCGCGTGCGGGGCGCACAGGCGATCGTGCACCATCTGCAGCAGCTGCCGGCGTCGATTCCGGTCGTGCTCACCGGTGATTTCAACACGGAGCCGGGCAGCCCGACCTACCAGGCATTCACCACGCTGTTGCAGGACACCCGTACCCAGGTGAAGGCGCCCGCAGGGCCGCAGCGCACCTTCCATGATTTCACCGGCACGCCGACCGCACAGCTGGATTGGGTGCTGGTGCGCGGGTTCCGCGCCCGTCAGTTCACCACGCTGGACACCCGCGTGGACGGCATCCTGCCGTCGGACCATTTCCCGCTGCGCGTGGAACTGGACTGGCCGCACTGAGTCCGGCCGTTGCAGGCAGGGCCGGCGTACGCGCCGGCCCTGCCCGTTCCGTCAGTGCGCCAGGGCCACCGTGGGCTGGGCCGCCTGGCCCCATCCCCCCAACGCCTTGTAGACGGCCACCACGCTCACGTTGACCTCGGCCTCGGCTGCGGCCAATGCATCGTCGGCCTGCAGCCGGGTCCGCTGTGCATCCAGCAGGGTCAGGAAATCTTCCGACCCCTCGCGGTAGCGGATCTCCGCCAGCTGTCCGGCGCGCCGTGCCGCCTGGGCCTGCTCGGCGATGATCGCCAGCCGTGCCTGCTGCTTGGCGTAGCGGGTGAGCGCGTTTTCGGTATCTTCCAGCGCCAGCAGCACCGCCTGTTCGTACTGCGCGGCCACCCCATCGGCTTCGGCTTTGCTGGCACGCAGGCGCGCTTTCACCGTACCGAAATCAAACGCGGCCCAGCTCAGGCTCGGGGTCAGCGACCATGCCTTGTTGCTGCCACTGACCAGCCCGCTGGCATCGCCGCCGAGGAAACCGACGAAGCCACTGAGCGACAGCCGCGGGAACAGATCCGCGGTGGCGACGCCCACCCGTGCGGTGGCCGCCGCCAGCCGGCGCTCGGCCGCACGCACGTCGGCACGCTGGCGCAACAGTTCGCGGGTGTCGCCCAGCGGCAGCGCGCGTGCGAACGCTGGCACCTCGCGCGGTGCCAGCAGGCCTTCCAGGGCTTCCGGGCGCTGCCCCAGCAGCACCGCCAGGCGGTGCCGCGACTGCGCCTGGGCCACTTCCAGCAGTGGGATATCCGCTTCGATCGCTTTCAACCGTGCACGGCTGCTCTGCACGTCCAGCTCGCTGCCCGCGCCGAGTTCCCAACGGGTCTCGGTGAGCTTCTGGGTATCGCGCAGATTCGCCAGCGTCTGCTGTGCCACCGCCACCCGCTTCTGCGCGCCGCGCAGCTCGAAGTAGTTGCGCGCCACTTCGGCCGCCACCAGCACCTGCGCATCGGCCAGGTTGGCCCACTCGGCATCCAGGTCGGCCCGTGCAGCTTCGGCCGCGCGCCGCTGGCGACCGAACAGATCCAGCTCCCAGCCGGCATCGAAGCCGAGCTGGTAGCGTTCGCTGAGCGCGCGGTCGCCGCCGGCGCTGTCATCCGGTTGCAGGCGCCGGTCGTAGCTGGCGGCGGAAGTGACATGCGGCGCCTGGTCCAGCCGCCGCTCCACGAACACCGCGCGGGCCTGCTGCACACGGGCCACGGCCACGCGCAGATCGCGGTTGTCGGCCAACGCGCCGTGCACCAGCTGCTCCAGCACCGGGTCATCGAACTGTGCCCACCAGGTCGCCACCGGTGCCTCGGTGCTGTACACCGGGGCCGCTGCGGCGTGCAGCGTGGCCGGCGCCACCGCGGGGGCGGCGTAGTCGGGGCCGACCGTCACGCAGCCGGCCAGCAGCACGCTGGACAGCGCGGCGGCCAGGGTCCGGATCACCACGGCAGCACCTCGCCCAGGTAGGTGAAGCTGCCGTTGGCACCGCTGCTGTCCAGCAGGGCCATCTGCACGCTGGTACGGGCACCCACCTCGACCTCCACTTCGCCTTCGCCGCCGTTCATGTCGGTCTTCACGTACCCGGGGTGGACCGTGTTGACCTTGTGCGGGGTATCGCGCAGCTCGTAGGCCAGCTGCGCGGTCCAGGCGTTCACCGCCGACTTGGACGCGTTGTAGGCCGGCACCTTGAAGCTGTAGATCGGCGAGGACGGATCGCTGTGCAGGGTGATCGAGCCGAGCACGCTGGACACGTTGACGATGCGCGCGGCGGCGGACTGGCGCAGCAGCGGCAGGAAGGCCTGGGTCACCGCCACCACGGCGAACACGTTGGTGTCGAAGGTGCGCCGCCACACGTCCAGCGACTGCTCCGACGGTGCGCGGGTCACATCGTCCAGCATCACCCCGGCGTTGTTGACCAGGATGTCCAGCCGACCGTGGCGCTCGCGCACCTGGTCCACCGCCGCGGCGATGCTGGCGCTGTCGGTCACGTCCAGCGCGATGGCCTCCACCGGCAGGCCTTCGGCCTGCAGGCGCAGCGCCACCTGCACGGCGGTGTCGCGGTTGCGGCCGGCCAGCAGCGTGTGCACGCCCTGGCGGGCGAGCTGGCGCACGGTTTCGGTACCGATGCCGCGGGTGGCGCCGGTGACCAGGGCAATGCGGTTCTCAGAGGTCGTCATGGGTATCTCCTTGCAGATGGGGGGAAAGATCGGTCAGGGGTGCAGGGTCGGTTCGCCATGGCGCACCAGTTGGCCACCGCCGTTGCGGGTGACCAGCTTGCGCAGCGCGACGTAGAACACCGGGGTAAGGAACAGGCCGAACAGGGTCACGCCCAGCATGCCGGCAAACACCGTGATGCCGGTGACAGAGCGCACCTCCGCGCCGGCACCGTGGGACAGCACCAGCGGCACGGTCCCGGCGATGAACGCGATGGAGGTCATCACGATCGGACGCAGGCGCAGGCGGCAGGCTTCCAGGGCCGATTCCACGATGCCCTTGCCGGCCATTTCCAGCTCGCGGGCGAACTCCACGATCAGGATCGCGTTCTTGCACGCCAGCCCCATCAGCACCACCAGGCCGACCTGCACGAACACGTTGTTGTCACCGCCGGTCATCCACACGCCGACCAGCGCCGACAGCAGCGTCATCGGAACGATCAGGATCACCGCCAGCGGCAGCGACCAGCTCTCATACAGCGCGGCCAGCACCAGGAAGGCCAGCATCACCGCGACCGGGAACACGATCAGCGCGGCATTGCCCTGCGTGGCCTGCTGGTAGCTCAGGTCGGTCCACTCGGTGGTCATGCCGGCCGGCAGCACCTGCCCGGCGATCGCGGTCAGTTTGGCCATCGCCTGGGCCGAAGACATCACCCGCGGGTCGGCTTCACCGGCCAGATCGGCGGCCGGGTAGCCGTTGAACCGCAGCACCGGGTCCGGTCCGAAGGTCTGCCGCACGGTCACCATGGAGCCGATCGGCACCATGTCGCCACGGTCGTTGCGGGTGCGCAGGCGGCCGATGTCCTCCACGTTGTCACGGAAGGCGCCATCGGCCTGGGCGATCACCTGCCAGGTCCGGCCGAACTCGTTGAAGTCGTTGACATAGGCCGAGCCCAGGTAGGTCTGCAGGGTGTCGAACAGTTCGGTCAGCTGCACGCCCTGGGCCTTGGCCTTGACCCGGTCCACCTCGGCATCGAGCTGCGGCACGTTGGCCTGGTAGCTGGTGATCGGGAACGCCATGCCCGGCGTCTGGGCCACCGCGCCCTGCATGGCCTGCACGGCGTTCTGCAGCGCACCGTAGCCCAGGTTGCCGCGGTCCTCGATGAACATCTGGTAGCCGTTGCCGTTGCCCAGGCCAAGGATCGGCGGCGGCATCATCGAGAACGCGAAGCCCTCCTGCAGGCCGGCGATCTTCTGGTTGATCTCGGCGTTGATCTGCGCGGCGGTACGGCCATGGCGCTCGTTGAACGGCTTGAGCGGAATGAAGGCCACGCCGGTGTTGGGCGTGTTGGTGAACTGCAGGGCGTTCAGGCCGGGGAACGAAATGGTGTGGGCCACCCCGTCGGTCTGGCGGGCAATGTCCGCCACCTTCTTGAGCATGGCATCGGTGCGGGCGATGGAGGCCCCTTCCGGCAGCTTCACGCCGGCGATCAGGTAGAGCTTGTCCTGGGTGGGAATGAAGCCGGGCGGCACCAGCTTGAACATCACCCCGGTACCCAGCAGCAGCAGCGCATACACGCCGAACACCGCGCCGCGGCGGCCGAGGATCTTGGCCACGCCCTTCTCATAACGGTCGGAACTGTGCTTGAAGAAGCGGTTGAACGGACGGAACAGCCAGCCGAACAGGCGGTCGATCAGGCGCGTGGGCGCATCCTTGGCGGCATCGTGCGGGCGCAGCAGGCGCGCGGCCAGTGCCGGGGACAGGGTGAGCGAGTTCAGCGCCGAGATCACCGTGGAAATGGCGATGGTGACCGCGAACTGCTTGTAGAACTGGCCGGTGACGCCGGACAGGAAGGCCATCGGCACGAACACCGCGCACAGCACCAGGGCGATGGCGATGATCGGCCCGGACACCTCGCGCATGGCCTGGTGTGCCGCCGCCATCGGCGAGAGACCTTCCTCGATGTTGCGCTCCACGTTTTCCACCACAACGATCGCATCGTCCACGACGATGCCGATGGACAGCACCAGCCCGAACAGGGTCAGGGTGTTGATGGAGAAGCCCAGCAGATACAGCGCGGCGAACGTGCCCACCACCGAGACCGGCACGGCGATCAGCGGGATGATCGAGGCGCGCCAGGTCTGCAGGAACAGGATCACCACCAGCACCACCAGCGCGATGGCCTCCAGCAGCGTGGACACCACCGCCTTGATCGAATCACGCACGAAGATGGTGGTGTCATACACCGCCTCATACTTCACGCCAGGCGGGAAGCTTTTCTGCATCTCGTCCATGCTGCCGATCACCGCATCACGGATCTCCAGTGCATTGGCACCGGGCGACTGGAAGATGCCGATGCCCACCGCGTTCTTGCCGTCCAGCTGGGAGCGCAGCGTGTAGTCGCCGGCACCCAGTTCCAGCCGCGCCACGTCCGAGAGCCGCACGATCTGGCCGTCGCTGCCGCTCTTGAGCACGATGTCGCCGAACTCGGTCTGCGTGCGCAGGCGGCCCTGCGCGTTGATCAGGGTCAGGAAGCGGCTGTCGGGCAACGGCTCGGCGCCGAGCTGGCCGGCCGAGACCTGCACGTTCTGTTCGCGCATCGCGCGCACCACGTCACTGGCGGTCAGCCCGCGTGCGGCCACTTTGTCCGGGTCCAGCCAGGCGCGCATGGCGTAGTCGCCGCCACCGAATATCTGCGCATCGCCCACGCCCTGGATGCGCGCCAGCGCGTCCTTCACGTGCAGGCGGGCGTAGTTGCGCAGGTACAGCGTGTCGTACTTTCCATCCGGTGAGGTCAGGTGCACCACCATCAGGAAGGTGGGCGACTGCTTCTGCGTGGTCACACCCTGGCGGCGCACGTCCTCCGGCAGGCGTGCCTGGGCCTGGGCGACGCGATTCTGCACCTTCACCGCGGCGTCGTCCGGGTCGGTGCCCGGGCGGAAGGTCACGGTCATCTGCAGCACGCCGTCCGAACCGGCCACGGACTTGAGGTACATCATGTTCTCCACCCCGTTGATCGCTTCCTCGAGCGGGGTGGCCACGGTTTCGGCGATCACCTTGGGGTTGGCGCCGGGGTAGACAGTACGCACCACCACCGAAGGCGGCACGACATCCGGGTATTCGCTGATCGGCAGGATCGGCAGTGTGATCAGGCCGGCGGCGAAGATGATGATCGACAGCACCGCCGCGAAGATCGGCCTGTCGATGAAAAAGCGGGAGAAATCCATGGAAAGCATCCTGGGAAAGGCCAGCGGCGGGCAATGACTACCCTGCCCCTCGCCGCGGGGGCGAAGGCGGGTGACGGCATGCGGCGCCGCCGGCAGCTAGGCGGAAACGCGGATCAGCGGTGCAGCGCGGCGGTGGTGGCGCGGGCGGGTGCGGCCGCAGGCGCGGCGGCGGCCTGCATGGCCACCGCCTTGGCCTGCACCGGCATGCCCGGCATGAAGATCTTCTGTACGCCCTGGACCACCACCCGGTCGCCGGCGGCCAGGCCCTGCTCGACGATCCGCAGACCCTCGGCCATGCCGCCCAGCTGCACGTCGCGGCGCTGCGCCTTGCCCTGCGTGTCCACCACGTACACGTACTTGCGGTCCTGGTCGGTCAGCACGGCCTGGTCGTCGATCAGCGTGGCCTGGAACTGGCCGCTGCCCAGCAGCTGCACCCGCGCGAACAGGCCGGGCGTGAAGCGCCGTTCGCTGTTGTCGAGCACCGCGCGCACGCCGATGGTGCCGGTATTGCGGGCCAGCTGGTTGTCGAGGAAATCGACCGTGCCGCGGTGCGGGAAGCCGGCCTCGCCACTGAGCCCGACGCGCACCGGCAACGCCTGGTCCCGCTCGCTGGGCCGGGTGCCATCGCGGGCCATGCCGGCATAGCGCAGGAAGCTGGCTTCATCGGCGTCGAAGTAGACATGCACGGTATCCAGCGAAACCAGTGTGGTCAGCACACTGGCCGCATCGCCGGCGCTGACCAGATTGCCGGCCGTCACCATCGCCCGGCCGGCACGGCCGCTGATGGGCGCCCGCACCTGGGTGAACTCCAGGTTCAACGCTGCGGCATCCAGCGCCGCCTGTGCCGCCTGCACCTGCGCGGCGGCCTGCTCGGCCGTGGCGCGGCGCTGCTCCCACGTCTCGGTGGAGATGGCCTGCTGGTCGGACAGGCGCTTGGCGCGCTCCGATTCGCTCCGTGCCAGGCCGGCCTGGGTGCGCGCCCGCGCCAGCTCGGCGCGCGCACGGGCGTATTCGGCCTGATAACTGCGCGCGTCGATGGTGAACAGCACCTGGCCCTTCTTCACTTCCTGGCCTTCAACGTAGTTCACCTTGTCGATGTAGCCGGACACGCGCGGTCGCAGCTGCACGCTCTCCACCGCCTCGATGCGGCCGCTGTACTCATCCCACTGGCTGACCTGCTTGATCAGCACGGGGGCGGCACTCACTTCCGGCGGTGGCGGTGCGCCGGCTTCGCCGGCATGGCTGCCGCCACAGGCGGTCAGCACCGCCAACGCCAGCGCCGACGCGCCGGCCAATGCCAGCTGGCGGACGCCGCGACGGAGCGCGGGAGATGGAACGACAGAGGGAGTCTTCATGACAGGTATCCACAGAAGAAAAAAGCAGGAATAAAGGGCGGTGAAGCGCCAGCGCGGCATGCTGGGGCCTCAACCAAGGTTGAGGTCAAGCGGCGCCGGCGGTGTTGCGCCAAGGGGGTGCGGGATCCAGCGCGAGCAGTCCGCGTGGCAGCTGTGCATCGCGGCTGTCGCAGCGCACGATGGCGCGGTTGTCGGTGCAGCGGTCCAGCAGCGAGACCAGCCGGCGGCCCACCAGCAGCGCGCTGGGCCACTCCATGCAGGCGTTGGCGGCGTTGATCGGGGTGCAGACCGGATCGCCCACCTCCAGCAACTGCGCGCGCACGTCCAGCGCCTGCGCCTCCTGGTGCAGCACCTGCGCATACATGCGCAGGGCGGCGGTGGTGATCGAGGTTTCGCCATGCCCGGCCCACGGCTTGAGCGCGGCCGGACCGCCGATGATCACGTAGCGGCGCGCCTGCGCGTTGTCCTGCAGGAGCGGCAGCAGATGACGGGCGGCGTGCACATGCGGCATCAGGTCCAGCTGCAGTCCCTGCGCCAGGACATCCCCGGAGCGATCCAGTACCCGGCCACGGTTGTAGGGCCCGCCGAGCGCGTCGACCACGGCCGCCAGCGGACGCGGCCGCTGCGACAGCCGCTGGGCCAGCACGTGCGCGGAGGCATCATCGGCCACGGAGCCGAGCAGGGTCACCAGCGCGGGCTCGTCGGCGAACTGCTCGCGCAGCGCGGCCAGCCGCTGCGGCGAGCGGCCCACCACCAGTACCGGGCTGCCGGCTTCCAGCAGCGCGGCCACCACGCCCTGGCCCACCGAGCCGGTTCCGCCCAGTACCAGCACTTCGGGCGTGAGCGTCCCGTTCACGGGACATTTCCTCCCATGCCCGGGATAATCCCACCCGTGGTCAGCTGGCGGTGGCGTGGGGCACCGATCTGCAGCGCGCTCCCGCGCTGGCTGCGCGCCGGCGCGGTGAATTCGCGAAAGTCCTTGTGTACCAGTGCCCTGGGACGGGTTTCGACGGTCATCGCCGCATCCAGGTCGTGACGACCGAGGCGGCGGATGGCAGCAAGAATGTTGCGCAGGCTCATGGCAGGCGAGCTCCATTGCGGGAATGGCGCCACCTTAGACCCCTAACTCCTACTTGATTAGTCCTGATTAAGGGGAATAATCATCCCGCTGCCGGTCCAATGCATCTGGCACGATAGTCCCGTCCCCAGCGACCCAGGAATCCGACCATGTCCCACGATCTCAATGAAACGCTGATCTTCGTCAAAGTGGTCGAGCAAGGCAGCTTCATCGCCGCGGCCAAAGCACTGGGTGTGCCGAAAACGACAGTCAGCCGCAAGGTGCAGGAACTGGAATCCCGCCTGGGCGCACGGCTGCTGCACCGGACCACCCGTCGGCTCGGGCTCACCGAAGCCGGCTCGGTGTACCACGAGCACTGCCAGCGCATCGCGCGCGAGCTGGAAGAGGCGGAAAGCGCGGTCAGCCAGCTGCAGTCCGGCCCGCGTGGCTGGCTGCGCTTCACGGTGCCCTACTCCATCGGCATCACCTGGATCGCGCCACTGCTGGGGCAGTTCCATGCGCAGTACCCGGAAATCAAGCTGGACATGCACCTGGGCAACGAAACGCTGGATCTGATCGCCGGTGAGGCCGATCTGGCGCTGCGCGTGGGAGCGCTGCCGGATTCGAACCTGGTGGCGCGCAAGCTCGGCACCCTGCGTACGCAGGTCTTCGCCAGCCCCTCCTACATCGAACGCCATGGCGAGCCGCTGCACCCGGATGAACTGCAGTTCCATCGCATCCTGGCCATGCGCAAGGCGTACCACAGCCATCCCAGCCGCATTGCCTGGCAGCTGGGCGAGAACGGCGGCGAACTGCGCGAGTTCGCGGTGAACCCGCTGATGGTGGCCAACGATGTCTCGGCGCTCACCGGTGCACTGGTGTGTGGTGAGGGCCTGCTGCTGACCGGTGATGTGATGGCCAAGCCGTTCATCGAAACCGGCATGGTGCGCCGGGTGCTGGCCGGTTGGACCGGACCGGAGGTGGATTTCAACGCCGTCTTCGCCGGTGGAAAGCTGGTCTCCCCCAAGGTGCGCGCGTTCGTGGATTTCCTGGTGGAGAAGCTCAACTTCGACGCCAATTACATGATGGCGCAGTGCCCGGCGGCCAAATACGCCCAGCAGCAGAGCGAAAAGCGCGAAGCCGAACTGGAAGCCAAGGGCAGGCAGATCCTGCAGGCCGTGGCTACCGTGGCCTGAGCCGCAGCCTGCCACGGCACTGCAGGCCGGCCCCGGCCCGGAACGAACATGGCGCCCGCAGGGGCGCCATGTGGGTCCGGCCGGTGGCCGTTGCTGCTGCGTTGCCGGTTACTGGCGCAGCGGAATCACGCGGATCTCGACGCGGCGGTTCTTCGCACGGCCAGCGTCGGTGCTGTTGTCGGCAATCGGGTACGCCTTGCCGGCGCCCAGGGTTTCAATGCGCTGCGGCTGCACGCCCTGGCCGGTCAGGTAGGCGGCGACCGAGTCGGCGCGCTCCTTGGACAGGCGGTTGTTCACCGCATCGCTGCCGATGCTGTCGGTATGGCCGACCACTTCAATGATGGTCTGGTTGTACTCGCCGAGCGTATCAGCCACGCCGTTGAGCGAGCTGTAGAACTGCGGCTTCAGGGTGGACTTGCCGAAATCGAAGGTGATGCCGTCCGGCAGGTTCAGGGTGATGTTGTCGCCATCGCGGGACACGTCGATGCCGGTGTTGGCGGTGCGCTCACGCAGCGCGCGCTCCTGGCGGTCCTGGTAGTTGCCCACTGCCGCGCCGCTGAGGGCGCCAATACCCGCGCCGATCATCGCGTGTTGGCGGCGCTCGGTGGCGCTGTTGCCGCTGAGCAGGCCGGCGGCGGTACCGATGGCCGCGCCGATCAGCGCACCACGGCCGGTGCGGTTCTGCTGCTCGGTCGGATTGCCGTACGGGTCGCTCTGCACATAGGAACCACCGGTGGCGCAGGCGGTCAGCGCGGCGGCGGCCATCAGGGCCATGGCAAGGTTGCGGGGAGCGGTGCGGATCATCGGTGGTCTCCTGGAAGGCCGGCAGTGCGGCGTGCGAACGGTTGCGAGCATATACACGCCCACGCGATGCCGGGATGATGAGCCAGGCGCGCGCGCGGCCTCCATTCAGCTAACTGACCACGGGTTCAGCCGCCACCACCGCCCTTGCTGACTGCGCTGTAGGCTGCCAGCGCTGCGTCACGGCCGGCCGCCAGTTCCACCAGCGGTGCGCGCGGGTAGCCCGGCGCCTTGGCCGCCAGCAGTTCGGGATGCTCCCACGGCGCGAAGCGTGCCTTGACCGGCAATGCGGCAAGCTCAGGCACCCAGCGGGTGATGTAGCGCGCCTCCGGGTCGAACTTCTCCGCCTGGGTGACCGGATTGAACACACGGAAATAGGGCGAGGCGTCCGCACCGGTGCCTCCCACCCACTGCCAGCCCATGGTGTTGTTGGCCAGGTCCGCATCCACCAGCGTGTCCCAGAACCAGCGCGCGCCGTGCAGCCAGTGCGCGCGCATGTGCTTGCACAGGTAACTGGCCACGATCATCCGCACCCGGTTGTGCATGTACCCGGTGTGCCACAGCTCGCGAAGGCCGGCATCCACCATCGGTACGCCGGTGCGCCCACGCTGCCATGCCTGCATGTCCGCCGCCGACGGTGTGGCCCAGTCGAAGTGCTCGAAGCGCGGGTTGAGATTCTCCGTGGGCGTGTCCGGGAAATGGTGCAGCAGGTGGTAGCCGAACTCGCGCCAGCCCAGCTCGCGCAGCCACGCATCGATATCAGCATTGCGCGCCGCGCTGCGCTGGTCCTGCAACGCGTGCGCGACGGCCCACGGCGCGATCTCGCCGAAATGCAGGTGAGGCGAAAGCAGCGAGGTGCCCACGCGGTCGGGACGGTCGCGCTGCTCGCGGTAGCCGCTCAGTGCGCCGTCGATGAACACCTGCAGCGCCTCGTGTGCCCCGGCTTCCCCCGGCTGCCAGTGTTCCCAGAAGCCGGTGTCCCAGGCCAGTGACGGCGCAAGCTGCAGCGCGTCCAGGGCCAGCCCATCCAGGTCGTGTGCGGGCAGTGCCCTGGGCGCAGCGGCCGGCGCCGGCAGCTGCCAGCGGGTCAGCGCGGTGCGCCAGAACGGGGTGAACACCTTGTACGGCTCACCCTTCTGGGTCGCCAGTTCCCACGGTTCGAACAGCAGGCTGCCATTGCAGCTTTCCACCTGCAGCCCCTGGCCGCGAAGGGTCTGCTTGATATGCGCGTCGCGCGGCTGGGTGGCCGGTTCGTACTTGCGGTTCCAGTACACCGCCTCCGCGCCGCTGCGCTCCACCAGCGCCTGCAGCACCTCCAGGCTGTCGCCGCGGCACAGCAGCAGGGCGGAGCCACGCTGGCGCAGGTCGGCATCCAGCGCGGCCAGCGAGCGGTGCAACCAACTGTTCGATGCCGCACCGGGGGCCCACTCGCCCTCCTCGTGCGGTGCATGGATGTACACCGGCACCACCTGGTGGCCGGCGTCCAGGGCGGCCTGCAATGCAGGGTTGTCCTGCAGACGCAGGTCACGGCGGAACCACAGCAGCGCAACGGACACGGACTTCTCCGTCAGAACGAGGCGCTCATGATAATCACAGCCGGTGAAGGCCGCTGCAGTGCCGCCGCGTCCTGCGCTCAGGGCCGGCGGGCGTCGAACCGGCGCATCGCCTCGGTGATCAGGCGGCGCGCGCCAGCGGCGTCGCCCCAGCCGTCCAGTTGGACCGGATTGCGCCCCTGCGGCAGGTCCTTGTAGACGCGGAAGAACGCTTCGATCCGCTGTCGTTCGATCAGCGGCAGATCGTCAAGGTCGCGGATGCCGGCATAGGTCGGGTCGACCTTGTCGGTGGGCACGCCGATGACCTTTTCATCGTGCTCGCCGTTGTCGATCATCTTCAGGTAGCCGATCGGGCGAAAGCGCACGATCACCCCAGGATGCAACGGCTCGCGGGTCAGCACGAGCGCATCGAGCGGATCGTTGTCACCGGCCAGCGTGCGCGGCATGGAGCCGTAGTTGGCCGGGTAGGCCACCGGCATGGACTGGAAGCGGTCCACGTGGACCAGCCCATCCTCCTTGATCTCATATTTGGTGAAGCTGCCCGCCGGGATCTCCACCGCCAGATGCGCCTCGTCCGGCGCGCTGGCCGGCTGCGCCACCAGGAACGGGTGCAGCACGGCATCGGCCGCCGTGCCCGCCCCGACCATCACCACCAGGCCGGCGGCCAACGCCGCCAGCGGTACTGCGCGCTTCCACGTCATCCGACCTCTCCTCCACGGTTCGTGCATGCTGACCCGGTCATTCCCAGCACCGGTCCGTGCGTCCTTTCAGCGTGGCCTGGCGCCCGCAATCACGCGGTGCGATCCGGCCTTCGGTCAACTCCTGCCGCTGCTTGCCCCCGTCCGCGCTGCGGCGCAGCTCGAACCCATCATAGAGCCGGCCGGTCACCGTGCGCGCTTCGTAACGCAGGTGGTCCGGGTCGATCCGCAGCACCTGGAACAGCTGGGTGTCCTCGCCCACCGGCGCCATGGTCCGGCGCGCCTCGTCCGACAGCCGGTACTGCTTGGGACCGGCCACCGTCACCACGTACTGCGGCGTGGCCGCCTCGCCTTCACCACGGCGCCCGTAGGTGTGGTCATGCCCCTGCAGGACCAGATCCACCTGGTGGCGGCGCACCACCGGCAGCAGCACCTCGCGCAGCACGGTGTTCTGGCGGCCTTCGCGCGGGGAGTAGAACGGCTGGTGCAGCAGCACGATGCTCCACGGGTGCGGATTGTCGGCCAGCACCTGCTCCAGCCACTGCGCCTGCGCCCGTGCGGTGCCCAGGTCGAGCGCCGAGGTACCATCCAGCACCGCAATGCGGACATCCTGCACGTCGAACCAGTACGTGGTGCGCTGCGCCTCGGCCGCCCCATTGCCCGGCAACGCGAAGGTGACGGGCCAGTGCCGGCCGAGCACGCGGCGCTCCTGCGGGGTGTCCTCGAACTCCTCGAAGTACTCGTGGTTGCCGATCGCCGGGGCCACCAGGGTCTCCTGTGTCAGCCAGCCGGCAGCGGCGAACCACTCGGCCCATTCGCTGTCATCCACCCCGTCGCCGCCGCTGACCAGATCGCCGGCGAACAGACTCACCGTGGCCTGCGGCGCGGCCTTCTGCGCCGCACGGATGACCCGGCTGACATGACTCAGGTTCTTGTTCTGGGTATCGCCGAAGTACAGCAGGGTCAATGGGTCACCGGCGCGTGCGGTGGTGCGCAGCTGGTTCCAGGCGCTCCAGCTGCCCTGCCCCTGCACCCGGTACACGTACAGGGTGTCGGGCTGCAGCCCGTCGACGTCGGCGCGATGGTGATGCGCGAGCCCGTTTTCGGTCTGCAGCGCGGTGCTCGTTGCGGTGATGCGCCGGACCGGGCCGATCGCCGGCGAATCGCCGGCCACGGCGATCTCCAGCATCGGCGCGCTCACCTGCGCCGAGGTCCGCCAGGCCACGGCGACGCCATGCGCCGGGTCCGCCGAGGGGCTGGCCACGATGCGCTCCGGCAGCGCGCTGGCCGCATGCAGGGCGGTGTCCCCCGCGCGCTGGATGTTGGGCTCCACCTGCTGAGCAGGCGGCTGCGCGCCGGCGGCCGACGCCAGCGACAGCACCAGGCACAGCGCGGGGAGCCGCAGACCGGGCGAACGCGCGCTCATGCCCCGCACTCCAGCGGCAGCGAGAGCTGGCGGGCGATCTGTTCCCAGTCGAAAGCCACCACGCCCTGATCATCGTGCACGGCGTACAGCGCACCCTGTGGGAAGCGCGCGCTGGGCTGCTGCATCATCCAGATGCCATCGGTGTTGGCCACCGTATTGCCCTGGAAGGCACCGACCGGCGCCAGCGTGGTGCGGTCGAACAGATGGAACACGCTGCGCCCCTTGCCCTGTTCGGTGGTGATCCACCAGCCCCCGCTGCCGCAGGTGCGCAGCGTGATGCCTTCGGCCTGGGCCTTGAAAACGTCGCGGCCGAACGTGGTGCCGGTGAAGCGCCCGGCCAGGGTGTAGACCTTGAACTCGTTGGCGTAGGTCTCGTCTTCCTCGGCGATCAGCAGCCGGTCGTTGGCCGGGTCGCCCCAGATCGATTCCACCACCCGCAGCGCACCCGCCGGACCGGTATCGCCGATGCTCGCGGTGAGCGTGGCGGACACGCTCGCGCCCTCGCGCCGCACCTCGTAGCGCCGCACGCGTTTGTCCAGCTGGCCCAGCGGCGGCAGGATGTCGTTGCCCTGCACGTCCTCGCCGTCATCCCACGAATCGGTGACGTACACGCTGTACACGCCCTCGCGCGCGTCCACCCACAGGCCGTAGGGCTTGCGCAGGTCCTGCTGGCCGAACGTGCCCAGCGGGGTGAAGTCCGGCAGGCTGAGCACCTGCACGCGGTGGTTGTCCCGCTCCACGATCCACAGCAGGTCATCCACCACGGCGATGCCGTTGGGGCGCTCGAACTGTCCCGCCGCGGTGCCGGTGCTGCCCACCGTGCGCAGGCGGGCGCCGGTGCTGCCGTCGTAGACCACCAGCGTATCGGTGGCCTTGGCCGTGGCGATCAGCCACACCCGACCATCCGGCGCCTGCCAGCTGGCGGGCGAATCGATGTTGTCCGCAGGGGTCATCGGGGTGAGGAACGCTTCGGCCAGCGTGCTGACCTCGCGCGGCGTGCCGGCGGGCGCCGCGGCCGGTGCTGCGGGAGGGGCCACGGCCGCCGCCGTTGCCGGTGCGCCAGGCTGCGGGGAACACCCCGCGGTCACGACGGCGGCCAGGGCCGCCAGCAGAGTCACACGCTGCCTCATCACAGTGCCACCTTCAGTCCAAGTGCATATGTACGCCCATATTCCTCACGCTGCAGGGTGCGCGAGCGGGTGCCCTGGTACAGCTCCAGCGGCGCATCGAGCAGGTTCTGCGCTTCCAGGTACATGCTCACGCGCGGGCTGAAGCGGTAATCCAGGGAGAAATCCAGCTGCGTGTTCGGCGCCACGTACAGGTCATACGCGCGCCCCGCGCCCAGCGTGTCCAGGTACTCGCTGCGGTACACCGCGGCCAGCCGCGTGCTCAGCCCGTGTTTCTCATAGCCGATGTGGGCGCTGTACACGTGTCGCGATGCGCGCGGCAGCATGAAATCCTCGCCGCCGCGGCCCTCCAGGCCCGGGTCGAAGGAGGTGTCCAGCCAGGTGCCGCTGGCCCCGACCAGCAGCCCGTCCAGTCCCGGCGGCAGGAAGGCGAGCGTCTGCTGCCAGTTGAACTCGGCGCCGGTCACCCGTGCGGTCTTGCCGTTGATGGCGGTGGTCACATCGTAACCGTCGAACTGCGGATCATTCTGCCGCGTGGTCTGCACGATGTAGCCATCAATGGATTTGTGGAACAGACCCAGCGAGACGATGCCGGAGGCACCGAGGTACTTCTCCACCGACAGATCGATGTTGTCCGATTCGTACGGGTCCAGCTGCGGGTTGCCCAGCCGCAGCTCCTCGTCACCGCGGTTGAGCGCGCGGCGCGGCGACACGTCGCCGAAGGACGGGCGCGAGACCGTGGTGTTCGCCGCCAGGCGCAGGACCCAGTCATCGCCGGCGTCGTAGCGCAGATGCAGGCCCGGCAGCACGTTGGTGTAGCTGCGGTTGGCGACGACCTCGGCCACGCTCAGGCCACCGTCGTCATCCACGTCCACGCTGTTGCCGGTGGCACGAAAGCGGGTGTTCTCCACGCGCACACCGCCGATGATGCGCAGGGCCCCGATATCCCACGTCCCCATGGCATACGTGGCGAAGATGTCCTCGCGGGCCTGGTAATCCTCTTCCAGTGATACCAGCGTGTTGTCCACCCGGTCCTGCGGCCGCGCGCTGTACAACCCGCCATTGGCGGCCCAGTAGCGGCGCATCGCCGCGCTGCTCATGCCCTGCCCCAGGCTGCCGTGGCGGTGGTCGGGCGCGGCGGTCGTCCAGTCTGCCAGGTCGATCGACGGGCCGCGGCGCAGCTCCGCCTCGTCGATGTCGACCCCACGCTCACGCCACCGGCCCAGCAGGCCGACCTTGTAGCTGCTGTGGTCAGCATCGAAGCGCACATTCACCTGCGCGCTGCGTTCCTCATCATCCACGCGCGTGGGGGAGACCACCACACGGTCGAAGGCGTAGTTGGCATTGTCCTGCCACTGCGCGTTGTCGAACCGGTAGCGCGGCAGGCGCCCGCGCTGGTCCAGGGTGCCGTTGAAGTCATCGCCGTCCAGGGTGAAGCGCGTTTCAATCTCGTCGTCCACGCGTTCTTCGGTGCGGGTGTAGCCCAGCTTGTAGTCCACCACCGCCTGCGCCAGCCGGTTCTCGCCGCCCACGCTGGCGGCGAAGGTGTTTTCTTCCTTGGTGCGGTAGCGCATGCGCTTGTCGATCGAATCGCCGGCCATGTCGTCCAGGCGGTACTGGTCGGGTCCGGTGGCGACGATATCGGCGTCATCGAAGTTGAAGATCACCCGCTGGCGCGTCTCGGCATCGTCGAACTGGCTGTACAGCGCGCGCAGGTAGTACGCGCTGTCGGCATCCGGCCGCCAGTCCAGGTTGAGGTTGGCACCGATGCGCTTGCGCTCGATCTCGTACTTGCGGTGCTGCAGGTTGATGGCGGTGACATCGCCCGGGCGCACGTCCACCGCATCCACATCGGCCAGATTCTCGTACTCCACTTCGGTGTTGTCCGATTCGAAGCGACGCTTCTGGTAATTCACCCCGAGCGCCACGCCGAACGTATCGGCGAACACCTCGCTGTAGTTGACCGCCGCCTTCGGACTGGTCCGGCCGGACAGCGACTGGTGGCTGGCCTCCAGCGTGCCGCGCAGGCTGCGTCCATCACGGTCGAACGCCGACGCGGACTCCACCAGGATCGCCCCGCCGATGGCATCACCGGGCATGTCCGGGGTGGGCGACTTCACCACGCGCAGGCGCTCGGTCGAATCGGACGGGATCACATCCAGCGGCGCGGCACGACTGGAATCCTCCGGCGTGCCGATGGCCACGCCATCCACGCTGACGCTGTTGAGGTTGGCATCCAGACCGCGCACCACCACGAACCGGCCTTCGCCCTGGTCACGGGTCACGCTGATGCCGGGCAGGCGCTGCAGCGACTCGGCCACGTTCTTGTCCGGGTACTGCCCGAGGGTGTCGGAGGACACGGCATCTTCGATGGCATCGCTGCTGCGCTTGAGGTCCACCGCGCGGATCTGCGATTCGAGCTGCGCACGCACTTCCACGCGGTCCAGGTCGGTCGCGTTCAACGCGACATCAGCAAGTGCCTGGGCGCTGGCGCCCATCGCCAGGGTCAAGGTGGCGGCGATGGCCAGCGCCAGGCGGTTCCGGTTCTGCACAGGGGGTCCCCATTCGGTGTCAAGAATGGGAGAGCACGGTATGTCCGTCAGGTTGCATCGCCATGACACCGGGCGCAGAACTGACCGTCGGCTCATCGCCGGCGCTGCTGGTTCGCCGCGTGGCAGTGCGGCAAAATGGACGCCTCGCCTGCCAGAACCCCACCGCGACCCATGAAAACCGTAGAAGTGCGCCATCCGCTGGTGCAGCACAAGATCGGCCTGATGCGCAACGCCGCGCTCAGCACCAAGGACTTCCGTGAGCTGGCCAATGAGCTCGGTACGCTGCTGGCCTACGAGGCCACCGCCGATCTGGAAACCGAATCGCACACGTTGGCGGGATGGGCCGGGCCGGTGACCGTGCAGCGCATTGCCGGCGCCAAGATCACCGTGGTGCCGATCCTGCGCGCCGGCCTGGGCATGCTCAGTGGCGTGCTCTCGCTGATCCCCGCTGCACGCGTCAGCGTGGTCGGCCTGCAGCGTGACGAGGAGACCCTGCAGCCGGTGCCGTACTTCGAACGCCTCACCGGCCGCCTGGAAGAGCGCGATGCGCTGATCCTCGACCCGATGCTGGCCACCGGCGGCACCCTGATCGCCACCATCGCCATGCTCAAACGCGCCGGTGCACGCCGGATCAAGGGCATCTTCCTGGTCGCCGCACCGGAAGGCATTGCCGCCGTGCAGGCCGCGCACCCGGATGTGGAAATCTACACCGCCTCCATCGATGCCCAGCTCAATGACAAGGGCTACATCCTGCCCGGCCTGGGCGATGCCGGGGACCGCATCTTCGGCACCCGCGTGGGCTGAGCCCGCGCGGGCAGCGCGCCCGTGGCCGTGGTCAGGCCAGGGCGCGCGCCTTCAGTTCCGGCTGTTCCTGCAGCGTCACGAAACGGCCTTTCTCGTCGCGCCCCACCCGCGCCAGCGCCACCTGCGGGTCATGGGTGAAGAACAGCCGCACATCGCGGGCCAGCTTGTCTTCGAGGAAGCGGCGCTTCTCGTCGATGAGCAGCTCGGCGTTGCGGTCGTAGCCCATGGTGATCGGCACGTGCACCCAGGAGCGACCGGGAATCAGGTCCGCACAGAACACCACGCCACCGTGCGGCTGGCCGTCCACCTCGGCCGGCCCGGCGATCTCGGCCAGCATCAGTCCAGGCGTGTGGCCGTCGCTGAAACTGAAGCGCACACTGCGGCCCAGGGCCTGGGAATACTCGCCCTGCACCACTTCCAGACGGCCGGTGGCCTGCAGCAGTGCAGGCAACTCGGCAATGAAGCTGGCCCGGTCGCGCGGATGCGGGTTCAGTGCGCGCTGCCAGTGCTCGGCGCCGACCACGAAGGTGGCGTTGGGGAACAGCAGCTCCGGCGGCCGGCCGTCACTCCACGGCGCCAGCAGGCCCCCGGCGTGATCGAAGTGCAGGTGACTGAGCACCACCACGTCGATGTCCTCGTGCTCGAAGCCCGCCTCGCGCAGCGATTCGATCAGCACATGATTGCTTTCCTGCACACCGTAGCGTTCGCGCAGGCGCGGTTCGAAAAACGCTCCGATGCCGGTTTCGAACAGGACCGTCCTGCCCTCCAGCGGACTGGCCAGCAGCGCACGGCAGGCCAGTTCGATGCGGTTGTGTTCGTCGGGCGCCGCCCACCGTTCCCAGAGCGCGCGCGGGGCGTTGCCGAACATCGCACCGCCGTCCAGGCGCTGCGTGTTGCCACGGATAGACCAGAGTTTCATGTGCGGATTATCGTTCGGCCGCCGTTAAATAAACGCTAGCCAACGCACTGGCCGGGCATGGCCCGGCCAGCGTGGGCTCACTGTGCGGGAACCACCACCGCACTGCCCACCGGGTTGCGCGGGTCGCTGCCGCCGTACAGCGTGTTGCTGCGGCGATCCCATTCCACCGTCTGCAGGTTGCCCCACACGTGGCTGGAGCCGCGGCCGCCAGCGGCCTGGTCACCCGGCAGGTCGATCGTGTGCCCCATCGCCTGCAGCTGGCGGATGGTGTCCGCGTCGAAGGCATTGCTTTCCGCCTCGATCAGGTCCGGCAGCCACTGGTGGTGATAGCGCGGCAGCGCAGCCACCTGCTGGGCGTTCAGCCCATCGTCGTAACCGAGAATGCCCAGCAACACCATGGTGATGATGCGGCTACCGCCGGGGGTCCCCAGCACCACGACCTTGTCGGCGTTCTCCATGAAGGTGGGCGTCATCGAGCTGAGCATGCGCTTGCCCGGCTTGGGCGCGTTGGCCTCGTAGCCCATCACCCCGAACGCGTTCGGCGTGCCCGGCTTCAGGGCGAAATCGTCCATTTCGTTGTTCAGCAGCACCCCGGTGCCCTGCGGGATCAGGCCGGACCCGTACAGCAGGTTCACCGTCTGGGTGGCGCCCACGCGGTTGCCCTGCGCATCGATGATGGAGAAGTGCGTGGTCTCATCGTCTTCCAGCGGTGTCGGATTGCCCGAGAGCAGATCGCTGGGGGTGGCTTTCTCGGGGTGGATCGTGGCGCGCAGGCCCTGTGCGTAGTCCTTGCTGGTCAGCACGTGCTGCGGAATATCCACGAAATCCGGGTCGCCCAGGAAGAACGTGCGGTCGCGGTAGGCGCGGCGCATGGACTCCACCACCAGGTGCGTGCGGTGTGCCGGATCCATCGCCTTGATGTCCCAGCCCTGCAGGATCTGCAGCATGGCCGCCAGCGCGATGCCGCCGGAGGACGGCGGCGGTGCGGTGGTGATCTTCCAGCCGTTGTAGTCGAACACGATCGGCTCACGCACCTTCACCCGGTAGCCGGCCAGCTCCTCAGCCGTCCAGCGACCGCCGGCACGCTTCACTCCGGCCAGCAGCAGCCTGCCGGTCTGCCCGCGGTAGAAGCCATCGAAGCCGTCCGCCGCCAGCCGCTCCAGCGTACGCGCCAGCTCCGGCTGCTGGAACACATCGCCTTCGGCGATGGGCCGCCCGTTGCGCAGGTAGACCTCGCGGGTGCCGGGATAGCGTTCCATCACCTCGCGCCGGGAGGCATAGCCCTTGGCCATGCGCGCATAGACCGGGAAGCCCTCGCGCGCGATGCGGATGGCCGGCTGCAGCGAGGTGGCCAGCGGCAGCGCGCCGTGGCGGGCGGACAGCTCGACCAGTGCCGCCGGCAGGCCGGGAATGCCGGCCGACCAGGCACCGTTGACCGAACGGTCGCGGTCCAGGCTGCCGTCCTTGGCCAGGAAGGCCTGCGGTGTGGCGGCCGCCGGCGCGGTCTCGCGCGCGTCCAGCATCAGGTCCTTGCCGGTGGCCGCATCGTGCAGCAGGAAGAAGCCGCCCCCGCCCAGGCCGGAGCTGATCGGCTCGACCACCGCCAGGGTGGACGACACGGCCACGGCCGCATCGAAGGCGTTGCCGCCCTGGGCCAGGATGTCCAGCCCGGCCTGGGTGGCCAGGGCATGGCCGCTGGCGACCGCGGCCCCGGCGGGGTGCTCGGCACGGGGGGGCGCATCGGCCCAGGCAAGGGGCGCGAACAACAGCCCCAGCAGCAGGAAACGGGCAGCATTCATTCGGATGGGGGCTCCGCGTAGAGTTCAGGGTGGTCGCGCTGCAGCCGGTGCAGCTTGTCCAGCAGCTGGACGTCCGTTTCCACGATATCCGGGTCCGGGTCGATGCATTCGACCGGACAGACGACCACGCACTGTGGCTCGTCGAAATGGCCCACGCACTCGGTGCAGCGCGCAGGATCGATCACGTAGATGGTTTCACCCATCGAAATGGCCTGGTTCGGGCAGGCCGGCTCGCAGACGTCACAGTTGACGCAGAGCTCGTTGATTTTCAGCGACACGGCGGATACTCCTCGCCCGCGCAGCGCGGCCTGCCGCAGGACGCGGCGGGCCGTTGACAGTGACCGGACCGCGCGGGCGCGCGGAGCGGTCAACCTGCGGCAGCCGGAGCGGCTGCCGCTGTGGCACGGTGCTTACTTGGCTTCGACGAACACGTAGTCGGCGCCGGTCGGCTGCACGATGGCCTGCACGCGGGCGTTGTCGGCGGCATCACCGATGAAGACCACGCGCACACCCTTGAGCGAATCGGCGCTGACGTCCTTGAACACGGCCTGGATCATGTCGGCCATCTTGCCCGAGGCCGACGAACCGAAGGCCAGCATGTTGCCCGGCTGCACGCCGCGGGCCACGGCCTGGGTGGCGCTCTCGGTCTGGCGCTCGTACTTGGCCTGGAACTCCGGATCCGATTCCGGGGAGAGGTAGTACAGGTACGGGCTGTTGGTGATGGTGCCCATGTTCTGCACGGCCACGGCCTGCAGGTACTTCTTCCAGCCGGCGTCATCATCCTTGGCCGGGGCGGTCAGTGCCTGCTGTGCCTGGTCGGCCGGCGCAACCGCCTCTTCCTTCTTGCAGGCCGTGAAGGCCAGGGCCAACGAAGCGATCAGCATCGCGCGCATGGTGGTGTTCATGGGTTTCCTCCCGTGGTGGTTCAGTGGTGGCAAAGCATCGGTAGCCGCTGGCGCCGGCACGGCGGCAGCGAGGGGTCGGTCAGGGCTGTGCGGTGCGCGCTTCGCGTACCTTGCGCAGCGCATCGAGCACCGCGGCCGGCACGAAGCCGGACACATCCCCGCCCAGGCGGGCGATTTCACGCACCAGCGAGGAGGAGATGAAGCTGTGCTGTTCGGCCGGGGTCAGAAACAGGGTTTCCACTTCCGGAATCAGGTGGCGGTTCATGCTGGCCATCTGGAACTCGTATTCGAAATCGGACACCGCGCGCAGACCGCGCAGCAGGATGCCGCCCTGCACCGAGCGCACGAAGTGCGCCAGCAGGGTGTCAAAGCCCAGCACTTCCACGTTGGCGTGGTGGCCCAGCGCATCCTGCGCCAGCTGCACGCGCAGCGGCAGCGGCAGGGTCGGCCCCTTCGACGGACTCTGCGCCACGCCCACCACCACCTTTTCAAACAACGGCGCGGCCCGGTTCACCAGGTCGATGTGACCGTTGGTGATCGGATCGAACGTGCCGGGGTACACGGCAATGCGGCGGTTGGCCACGGTCATGGGCGGTCGGGAAGGTTCAGGTGACGTCAAAGTGTAGCAGTGGTGCGCCGGTACAGGGCAAAGCGCACCTCGCGGGTGCCCCCCTCGCGGTGCAGCAGCCACTGCGGGGGCAGCGCCGGTACGTGCCCGGCCGGGGATTCCAGGTACAGCCAGGCATCGTCGGCAAGGTGCCGGGGCAGCGCCTCCAGCACCCCCTGCCACAGCCCGTCGGCAAACGGGGGGTCGATGAACACCAGGTCCGCCTGCTGCGCCGGCGCGTTCTGCAGCCAGCGCAGCGCGTCGGCCTGCACCACGCTCACCACCGCCTGCGCCTGCAGGCGCGCCACCGCCGCGTCCAGGTTGCGCGCCAGCTGCGCCTCGCGCTCGACCAGCGTGGCGTGGGCCGCACCGCGTGAAACGGCCTCCAGCCCCAGCGCCCCGCTGCCGGCGAACAGGTCCAGCACCCGGGCGCCGCCGAGCCTGGCGGTGAGCCAGTTGAACAGGGTTTCGCGCACCCGGTCGCTGCTCGGGCGCAGGCCGGGCAGCGTGGGTACCGGCAGGCGGGTGTTGCGCCAGCGCCCGCCGATGATGCGCACCTGGCCTTCGTTGCCGCCGCGGCCGCTCACCGGCGGCTCCCGCAGGCGTGATGGGAATGACTGGACATGCGGCAATTGTAGTTCGCCCGCCCGCGGCGGCGCGAGCCGATGGGTTGCCATCGCCGGGCCCCCCTTGATTTCGCCTGCATCACCCCTACCCCTTGGGCAGGCCGCACGCGCTGGCGGCATTGCACATGGAGCCCTATTCAATGACCGAAACGACCCAGACTGAAACCCTTGGCTTCCAGACCGAGGTGAAGCAGCTGCTGCAGCTGATGATCCACTCGCTCTACTCGAACAAGGAAATCTTCCTGCGCGAGCTGGTCTCCAACGCCGCCGACGCCGCCGACAAGCTGCGCTTCGAAGCGCTGACCCAGCCGGACCTGCTGGAAGGCGACGGCGAGCTGCGCGTGCGGGTGAGCTTCGACGCCACCGCGCATACCATCACCATTGAAGACAACGGCATCGGCATGCGCCGCGAGGAAGCCATCGCGCACCTGGGGACCATCGCCAAGTCCGGTACCGGTGAATTCCTGCGCCAGCTCTCTGGCGACCAGAAGAAGGATTCGCAGCTGATCGGCCAGTTCGGCGTCGGCTTCTACAGCGCCTTCATCGTGGCCGACGAGGTCGAGGTGTTCACCCGGCGTGCCGGTGCGGCCGCCAGTGAGGGCGTGCGTTGGGCCTCGCGCGGGGAAGGCGAGTTCGACATCGCCAGCATCGACAAGCCCGAGCGCGGCACCCGCATCGTGCTGCACCTGAAGGACGGCGAGCACGATTTCGCCGATGGCTGGCGGCTGCGCAGCATCCTGAAGAAGTATTCGGACCATATCGGCCTGCCGATCCAGATGCCCAGGGACGCTGCGGGCGACGACGATGCGGCGCTGGAATGGGAGACCGTCAACCGCGCCAGCGCGCTGTGGACGCGTCCGCGCACCGAGATCGGCGACGCCGAATACACCGAGTTCTACAAGCACGTGGCGCATGACCCGGCCGACCCGCTGGCATGGAGCCACAACAAGGTCGAGGGCAAGCTGGAGTACACCTCGCTGCTGTACGTGCCCGGGCGCGCCCCGTTCGATCTGTACCACCGCGATGCACCCAAGGGCCTGAAGCTGTACGTGCAGCGCGTGTTCGTGATGGACCAGGCCGAGCAGTTCCTGCCGCTGTACCTGCGCTTCATCAAGGGCGTGGTCGATTCCAACGACCTGTCGCTGAATGTCTCGCGCGAGATCCTGCAGTCCGGCCCGGTGATCGATTCGATGAAGGCCGCGCTGACCAAGCGCTCCCTGGACATGCTCGAAAAGCTGGCCAAGGACAAGCCGGAGCAGTACGCCGGGTTCTGGAAGGAGTTCGGCCAGGTGCTGAAGGAAGGACCGGCCGAGGACTTCAGCAACCGCGAAAAGGTGGCCGGTCTGCTGCGCTTCGCCTCCACCCGCGGCGAGGGCGAGACGCAGAGTGTCGCGCTGGCCGACTACATCGGCCGCATGACCGAGGGCCAGGACAAGATCTACTACCTCACCGGCGAGAGCTACAGCCAGGTCCGCAACAGCCCGCACCTGGAAGTGTTCCGCAAGAAGGGCGTGGAAGTGCTGCTGCTGACCGACCGCATCGACGAGTGGCTGATGGGCTACCTGACCGAGTTCGACGGCAAGCGCTTCGTCGATATCGCCCGCGGCGACCTGGACCTGGGTGCGCTGGAAAGCGAAGCGGACAAGCAGCAGCAGGAAGAAGCGGCCAAGGAAAAGCAGGCCTTGATCGAGCGCCTGAAGACCGCGCTGGGCGATGACGTGGCGGACGTACGCGTGTCGCACCGCCTGACCGATTCGCCGGCAGTGCTGGCCATCGGTGAGCAGGACCTGGGCCTGCAGATGCGGCAGATCCTGGAAGCCAGCGGACAGAAGGTGCCCGACAGCAAGCCGGTGCTGGAGATCAACCCGGGCCATCCGCTGATCGCCAAGCTCGATGCGGAGGCCGACGGCGCCCGCTTCGACGACCTGGGCCGGGTGCTGTTCGACCAGGCCGCGCTGGCCGCCGGTGACAGCCTGAAGGATCCGGGCGCGTACGTGACCCGCCTGAACAAGCTGCTGCTGGAACTGTCCGCGTAAGGCACAGACGGCGGTACCGGCCTGGCGCCGGTACCGCTGCAGGTCAGGCGGTACGGTCCAGCAGCGATCCCAGCAGCTGGTCCTGCCGCCGCACCACGCTGGCATTGGCGGCAAAAGCCACCACCTCGGCCTTGGCCGCGAGGAGGTCGCCCAGCGGCAGGCCGTCAGCACGTTCGCTGTCCACGCTGACGGTGGTCTCCACCCCGCCCTGTGCGGCGGCATGGCGCTGCAGCTGCAGCGGCTGCGCGTCAGGCGTTGCCAGGTTGGCCACGTTGTGTGCGGCGACCTGCAGACCCTGCTGGGCCGCTCGCATCCCGCTCAACGCCGTACCGGTCACACTGTCCATTGCCGCGCTTCCCGGGCCGCCCCGCGCGCCCCTGCTGCACCAGGTATCGGCCTGGCGCGGCGGACCTTTATCCCACGCGGGCCCTACCTGCCGCAGTGGTAGCATATCCCTCTGATTTTCAGCGCCTTTTGCCAATGCTCAGTTTTTTCCGCCGCAAGAAGCCCCAGGACGTCGCCAGCCCGGACGCGCCCAAGACCCAGCACTACACGGCTGAAGAGCTGGCGGCGGCGTTCCCGTCGGCCGCGCCGGCCGATGCTGCCCCGCGCGATCCGACACCGGCTGAACCTGCGGTACCGCCGCAGCCGCTGGCCGAGCCGCAGCCTTCACCCGCCGCCCCGGCGGCCGCAGCGCCCGTCGTTGTGGCACCGTCTGCGCCTGCGCCTGCACCGGCCGCGCCTGAGGCAGCACCCGAGGCGGTTGCAGCGCCTGTGGCACCGCCCACCCCGGCCGTGGCCGTGCCGCCCGCTGTCGTGCCCCCTCCGGCCGCCGCCGTGGTCGCACCCGTAGCTGCACCGGTGCAGGCCGCCCCGGAGATGGCACCGGCAGCGCCGGACGATCTGCCGGCCGTGTCCACCGGCGCCGCGCCGGCGGCCGCCGCGGGCAAGCCCGGCTGGCGCGAGCGCCTGCGCAACAGCACGTTCGCGCGCAGCTTCGGCGGCCTGTTCTCGCGCAACCCCAAGCTCGACGACGACCTGCTGGATGAGATCGAGACCGCGCTGATCACTGCCGACGTCGGCGTCGGCGCCACCACGGATCTGGTGCAGAGCCTGCGCAAGCGCATGAAGGCCCGCCAGTTCGCCGATGCCAATGCGCTGCTGGCCGCGCTGCGCGCCGATCTCATCGCCATCCTGCAGCCGGTCGCGCAGCCGCTGATGATCGACCGTGCAGCCAAACCGTTCGTGGTGCTGACCGTGGGCGTCAACGGCGTCGGCAAGACCACCACCATCGGCAAGCTGGCCAAGCGCTTCAAGGATGAGGGCCACAGCCTGATGCTGGCCGCCGGCGATACGTTCCGGGCGGCCGCGGTGGCACAGCTGCAGGCCTGGGGCGAACGCAATGGCGTGGCCGTGGTGGCGCAGGGGCAGAATGCCGATGCCGCCTCGGTGGCATTCGATGCACTGCAGGCCGGCAAGGCGCGTGGCACCTCGGTGCTGATCGCCGACACCGCCGGCCGCCTGCACACCCAGACCGGGCTGATGAACGAACTGGGCAAGATCGGCCGCGTGCTCGGCAAGATCGACCCGGCCGCCCCGCATGAGGTGCTGATGGTGATCGATGGCACCACCGGCCAGAACGCGCTGTCGCAGCTGCGCCAGTTCAACGCGGCGATGAAGGTGACCGGCCTGGTGGTGACCAAGCTGGACGGCACCGCCAAGGGCGGCGTGGTCTTCGCGCTGGCCCGCGAGTTCGGCATTCCGATCCGCTTCGCTGGTATCGGCGAGCGCCCGGAAGACCTGCGTGTGTTCGATCCGGAGGCGTTCGTGGACGCCCTGCTGCCCGAAGCGCTCGGCAGTGCCTGAGGCCAACCCTGCACCGGCGGGTGATGATTTCACCACCCGCCTGCTGGCCTGGTTCGACCAGCACGGCCGGCATGACCTGCCCTGGCAGCACCCGCGCAGCCCCTACCGCGTATGGCTGTCGGAGATCATGCTGCAGCAGACCCAGGTGGCCACGGTCATTCCGTACTTCCAGCGGTTCCTGCAGCACTTTCCCACCCTGCCCGCGCTGGCCGCCGCCAGCAATGACGCGGTCATGGCGCAGTGGGCCGGGCTGGGCTACTACGCCCGCGCGCGCAACCTGCATGCAGCCGCCCAGCAGACCGTGCAGCGGCATGGCGGCGAGCTGCCGCAGGACTTCGATGCGCTGCACGCGCTGCCGGGCATCGGCCGCAGCACCGCCGGCGCCATCCTGAGCCAGGCCTGGAATGCCCCGTTCGCCATTCTCGATGGCAACGTGAAACGCGTGCTCAGCCGTTACCACGGCGTCGAGGGCTTCCCCGGCCTGCCGGCGGTCGAACGCCGGTTGTGGGCGATCGCGGAGGCGCATGTGGCGCAGGTTCCGGCCGGCCGCATGGCCGACTACACGCAGGCGCAGATGGACCTGGGTGCCACGGTGTGCAGCCGAGCGCGCCCGGCCTGTGTGATCTGCCCGCTGCAGCAGGACTGCGTGGCCCGCCGCGAAGGACGCACCGCCGAGCTGCCCACCGCCAAGCCCGGCAAGACCCTGCCCGAGCGCGACGCGGTGGCCTTGCTGCTGCGCGACCCCCAGCACCGCGTGCTGCTGCAGAAGCGTCCGGACACCGGCATCTGGGCCCAGCTGTGGACCTTGCCGCAGGCCGAGACAGGCAGCACGCTGCAGGACTGGTTCGATGCGCACGTGGACGGTTCGCTGGATGACGCCGACGAGCTGCCGGTACTGCAGCACACCTTCAGCCATTACCGGCTGCACCTGCAGATCCTGGCGCGCCAGGTGCAGGGGCTGCGGGTACAGGATCCCACGCTGCGTTTCGTCGCGGCGGCCGAGCTGCCCGCGTTGGGCCTGCCGGCGCCCATCCGCAAGCTGCTCGAAGGTGGGTCGGACCGGCCCGCCAAGGCGGCCCGCGGCGCCCGTTCTTCCTCCCGCAACCACGAGTGATCCCATGTCACGCACCGTTTTCTGCCAGTACCAGCAACGTGATGCCGAGGGGCTGGATTTCGTTCCGTATCCCGGCGAGCTGGGCCAGCGCATTTTTTCCAGCATCGGCAAGGCCGGCTGGGCTGCCTGGCTGGCCCATCAGACCATGCTGATCAACGAGAACCGCCTGTCGCCGCGCAACCCGGAACATCGGGCGATGCTGGAGAAGGAGCTGGTGAAGTTCCTGTTCGAGAAGGACGCCCAGGCACCGGCCGGTTACGTGCCGGAAGCCTGATCCAGCGCCGCGCACACCGGCGCTGCCGACAACCACAGACAACAGCGTAGAGCCGAGCCATGCTCGGCTCCGGGCATTCCCGGCATCCCAGGCACCCCCTGCAAACCCGCCGCGCGCGGCGCGCACGCCGAGCATGGCTCGGCGCTACCTTGGGCTACAACGCCGAGTATGGCTCGGCGCTACCTTGGGCTTCAACGGCGAGCATGGCTTGGCGCTACGTGGCACCCTGGCGGTCTGCAGCGTTCCGCACGCCGGGCGCGCCCCGGTTGCGGGAAACCACGGGGGTAGAGCCGAGCCATGCTCGGCTCCGGCAAACCCTCCGCGCGCGGCGCGCACGCCGAGCATGGCTCGGCGCTACCTGGGGCCTCAACGCCGAGGGGGGCTCGGCGCTACTGCGGCGGGGTGCCTGCTTCGCGCTCCTCGATCTGCGCCTGGCGCAGCTCCTGCTCCGAGGCGCGTACGGCTTTCACGTCCAGCGGGCGGATGGTGCTGATGAAGCAGGGCAGTCGGGGTCCGCCGGTGGGGTCACGCACCAGCACCTTGTCGAACCGCGCCGAGACCCGGTTCATACGGCTGGTCAAACCGATGGCCACCGCATAATCCAGATCCTGGCACGGCCCGGACAGCTCCAGCAGATAGGCCTGGCTCGGCCGCGTCCACACCGCCAGCGCGGTGTCACCCAGCGCGGTCCAGCCGTTCAGGCTGCCGAAGAACTGCATGTCGTTCTGCGGTGCACCGGCATGGGCACGGTACAACGCCAGCTTCTGCTCGCTGCTCAGGCGCCCGGTACTGGCACAGGCGACCAGGCTCACCCCCAGCACGATCGTGGCGATCAATCGCTTCATACACCCTCCGGCTCCAGGACAGGCTGCGATGATGCGCCTGTCCGTGCGATGCCGGCGTGGCCGCCGCTGCTGCCGTTCAACCCGCGCACAGACACGCCGCCTACCCCGGCATACCTCAGGCCGGCAGTGCGTCCACCGCCGCGGCGCCCTTGACCTCGTGCAGGCGCCCTTCGCGCAGCTCCAGCACGCGGTCCAGTTTCCAGGCCAGGCTGCGGTCGTGGGTGACCAGTACCAAGCTGGTATGCCGGGCACGGTTGAGCTGCAGCATCAGCTCGAACACGTCCGCTGCGGTGCGGTCATCCAGGTTGCCGGTGGGCTCGTCCCCCAGCACGCAGGCGGGCTGGTTCACCAGTGCACGGGCGACCGCCGCACGCTGCCGCTCCCCGCCGGACAGCTCGCCGGGCTTGTGCTGGAGCCGGTGCCCAAGATGGACCGCCTCCAGCAGCTGGGTCGCCTTCTGCCGTGCCGCGGCCACATCGCCGCCGCCGAGCAGCACCGGCATCATCACGTTTTCCAGCGCGGTGAACTCCGGCAACAGGTGATGGAACTGGTAGATGAAGCCCAGCGCCTGGTTGCGCAACAGCCCGCGTGCCTTGTCCGACATCGACGACATCGGCTTGCCAGCCACGTACACCTCGCCGGCGCTGGGCACATCCAGCCCGCCCAGCAGGTGCAGCAGCGTGCTCTTGCCGGCGCCGGAGGCACCGATGATCGCCACGGTCTCGCCCGCGGTCACCCGCAGGTCCAGGCCATCGAATACCGGCGTACGCATGCGGCCTTCGGCGTAGGTCTTGCCCAGCGCCTCGGCGCGGATCACTTCCTGCCCGGGGGAGAGGATCTCATTCATAACGCAGTGCCTCCGCCGGCTGGGTACGCGCGGCGCGCCAGGCGGGGTAAAGGGTGGCCAGGAAACTCATCAGCAGCGCGACAAGGGTGATCACCACGATGTCGCCAGCCTGCATGTCGGTCGGCAGGCCGGTGATGTAGTAGACATCCTCCGGCAGCAGCTTGACGTTGAATACCGATTCGATGGCACCGAGGATGCGCTCCAGGTTCAGCGTCAGCGTAATGCCACCGATCACCCCGGCCAGCGTACCCATCACGCCGATCAGCGAGCCCTGCACCATGAACACCCCCATCACCCCGCGCGGGGTCAGGCCCAGCGTGCGCAGGATGGCGATGTCGGCCTGCTTGTCGGTCACCAGCATCACCTGCGAGGAAACCAGATTGAACGCTCCCATCGCGATGATCAGCGACAGCAGGATGCCCATCACGGTCTTTTCCATACGCAGCGAGTGATACAGGTTGGCGTTCTGCTGGGTCCAGTCGCTGACCCGGTACGCGCCGCCCAGGCGCTGCGCCAGGCCCACGCCCACATCCAGCGCCTTGTCCATGTCATGCAGCTTCAGCCGCACCCCGGTCACCCCGTCGATGCGCAGCACCCGCTCCAGGTCGGCCATGTTGGCGAAGGCCACGCCGCGGTCGATCTCGTTGTAGCCGGCCTCGAAGATGCCGCTGACGGTGAAGCGTTTCATGCGCGGCACCGCGCCCATCGGCGTGCCCTGCACTTCGGCCAGCGTGACCACCACCTGGTCGCCCACGTCCACGCCCAGCCACAGGGCCAGCTCCTGCCCCAGCAGCACGTTGTAGCTGCCCGGCTTCAGGCTGTCGAAGCGGCCCTTCTTCATTTTCTCGGCGATCACCGAGACCTTCGGCTCCAGTGCAGGATCCACGCCCTGCACCAGCGCGCCCTGCACCCGCGAGCCACTGATCATGGCCTGGATTTCGATGTATGGGGCGGCACCGGCCACGCGTGCGTCCTGGTAGGCCGCATCCACCGCACGCTGCCAATCGGGCATCGGCTCGCCGTCGCGGCTGATGGTGGTGTGCGCGGACATCTGCAGCAGGCGGTCACGGATTTCCTTCTGGAAACCGCTCATCACCGACAGCGTCGTGATCAGCACGGTGACGCCCAGCGCGATGCCGAGGATCGAGGCCATCGAAATGAAGGAGATGAAACCGTTGCGCCGCTTGGCACGCAGGTACCGCAGGCCGATGGCAACAGGAATGGGCTTGAACATGCAGGTTCGCCGATGAATTCAGGTTATGGTGCCACCGACCGCGCCGGTTGGGTAACTGCACGTGCGGCCACGGCCAGTCGCAGTTCACGTCGCTGGGCGCGCGACAGGGTATCGGGCCAGAACAGCAGGCGGCCACCGCCCTGCCATCTCAACTGCAGCCACGGGCCGTGCGCGCGCAGCCTGACCTGCTGCAGCGCCTGCCCGTCCAGCAGCAGCGGCTGCCCGGGCGCGGTCAGCCACAGCACCCGGTGCGCACGGCGCTGCCCCCGCCAGCACTGTACCCCCGCCGCGGTCGCGTACAGCAGCAGGACCGGCCCGTACAGGCGGTCCGGAAGCGCGCTGGCGGCGAGCAGCCACGGCGCCGCGGCCAGCACCAGCACCTGGGCCAACGCCTGCAGCCGCGAGGGTCGGGCGTCAATTCTTGAGGGCGCGGATCCGGTCGAGCAGCGGAATGGCGTGTTCATGCGGGCAGGCCTCGTAACCCATCAGCCAACGCCACAACTTATCGTCCTCGCAATCGAGCAGGAACAGGAAAACCTCGCGTTCCTCCGCCGGGGCACTGCCCCACTCGCGCTCCAGATAGGCCTCGAAGAGCTGGTCCAGTTCACGCATGCCGCGGCGGCAGCGCCAGCGCAGCTTCTTCAGCAGGGTCTGTTCGTCCATCGTGCTCACATGCGGAAAAAGCAACGCCGAGCGGTGCTCGGCGTTGCGGGTTGCCAAGGGCTGCGGCCGGTCAGGCGCGGCGCGCCATCATCAGCTTCTTGATCTCGGCGATCGCCAGCGCCGGGTTCAGCCCCTTCGGGCAGGTCCGGGCGCAGTTCATGATGGTGTGGCAGCGGTACAGCTTGAACGGATCTTCCAGATCGTCCAGGCGGCCGCCGGTGTCCTCATCACGCGAGTCGATGATCCAGCGGTAGGCCTGCAGCAGGATCGCCGGGCCCAGGTAACGCTCGCCGTTCCACCAGTAGCTCGGGCAG
>Ga0207790_1000103_pt1 | contig 33000 bp, 24 predicted proteins | sample HigsolmetaGSP14D_FD_184842 | JGI IMG/M metagenome (GOLD analysis project Ga0207790, IMG submission 184842) | High solid enriched microbial communities from the Joint BioEnergy Institute, USA - SP1-4-D (SPAdes) | ecosystem: Engineered > Bioreactor > SSF (Solid state fermentation) > Aerobic >...
AAAGGCGAACGGCGAACGGCGAAAGGCGAAAGGCGAACGTCGAACGGCGAAAGGGCAACCGCGAAGAGCCAGCCGAGCATGGCTCGGCTCTACCCCATGCACCGCGCGAACCGCCTCCGTAGCGCCGAGCCATGCTCGGCGTGTGCGCATCGCGCGCGACGAAAGGCGAACGGCGAACGACGAAGGGCGAAGGGCGAGCCGAGCACTGCTCGGCTCTACCCCAGGTGCCGCGCGGGATCAGAAACGCAGGTCGGCGCGCACGTACCAGTAACGCCCACGCGGAATGTCATACGTGGACGCGTCGTAGCCGTTCAACGAGCACGACAGGCAGATCGGCGGATCCTTGTCGAACACGTTGTTCAAGCCGGCACTGAGCTGCAGGCCCTTCATCCAGTCCACCTTGTAGCCCACCTGCAGGTCATGGAACGTGGTCGCCGAAAGCGTATTGGTCCCCTCGGTCGGGTTGGAGCACACCGGGAACGCCACCGCGTCACCGCAGTCCTCGGTCAGCTCGGAGATGTGCCGTACCGTCCACGACGCGTTCCAGTTGGCCAGCGACCAGGACAACGTCGCGTTGCTGGTCCATTCCGGAATGGCACTGTCGGCCACCTCCACGCCGGGCTCCTGCGGCTGCCGCTGTCCGGCCGCACCCAGCGCCTCATAGCGGCCCACGAAGGTGTTCTGCCAGCCCAGCTTGAACTGGCCCAGCTCGCCGGCCGGCAGCGTCCAGAACAGATCCACATCCCAGCCGTCGGTCTTGATCGAGCCCAGGTTGGTCAGCCGGTTGTTGAAGCTGCTCACCGCGCCGGTGCTGGCGCGGGTGATGCCGCCGCAGTAGAGCGGATCGAGCGTATCCACGCACAGGTCGAGCTGGGTCTGCGCATTGATCGCCTGGATGGCGCCGTCGATATGGTGCCGGTAGAAGGTCACTTCCACGTCGAAGCGTTCCGACCACGACGCGTTGTTGCCGAACCACGGGCTCCACACGAAGCCCGCGCTGAAGCTGCGGGAGGTCTCCGGCTCCAGGTCGCGGTTGCCGCCGGTGGTCACCGAAATCTGCGAATTGGCCTGCTGGAAACCGCTGGGTACGCCCAGCGCGGCACAGTTGGCCGCACTGCCACGCGGCGGGGTGCCGCCCAGGCCGACGGAGCAGGGATCGAACAGCTGCAGGTCGGCACGCGCCGCCGAGCCGTACAGTTCACCGATCGACGGTGCACGGAAGCCCTCGGCGTAGGTGGTGCGCAGGACGAAATCATTGCTCACCTGCCAGCGCAGGCCGTACTTGGGGGTGAACTCGCCACCGAAGGTCGAATAGTCCGAGTACCGGCCGGCCACGTTCAAGTCGAGCTTCTCGCCCAGCGCGGATTTGCCGAACAGCGGAATGGCCAGCTCCAGGTAGGCTTCATTGACATCGTACGAGCCGGACGTCGGCTGCGAAGGCACGCCGTTGTAATGGCCGATGACGGTGAGCGGATCCGGCTGGTAGGAGCCTTCGTACTTGCGGTATTCAACGCCCGTGGCGAAGGACACCGGTCCCGCCGGCAGGGTGAACAGTTCGCTGGACAGATTCGCGGTGAACAGGCTCAGCTCGTTCTGGCTGCGGTCGCGGACCACCGGCTGGATCCACTGCAGCATGGCCGGGGTGATGCTGCCGGCACCGCTGAAGATGTCCAGCGGTACGCAGCCGGCTACCGCCGCACATGCGGCCGGATCGCCCAGGGCCAGGTTGATGTTGAAGATGTTGTAGCTGCCGTAGTTGGTCTGTTCGGCCTTGTTCTTGCTGTACATGCCGTTGACGTCCCAGTACCAGCTGCGGTCGGCGGCCTGGAAGCTGCCCTCCAGCCCGGTGGCGACGTAGGTCGTATCGACCTGCTGCTCGAATACGCGTGCGCCGCCCTCTACCGGACGCCGGCCGATCATGATCAGGTTGTCGGAGGCATCCAGATCGAAGCCGAACGGGTTGTACGGGTTCAGCGCCGAAATGAAGATGTTGTCGGCCAGCGGGTTGCCGGTCGCTCCGTCAGGACCGAAGAACAACGGCTCCGGTGCGGCCTGGTTGGTGGATTCGCGGCGGTTGCCCAGTGCCTTCACGTACCACTGCACCGAATCGCTGATATCGAAGCGGAACTGGCCGAACACGCCCTTGCGCTCGCTCGGCGTCATCAACAGGTTGTATTCGGCGAAATTGAAGCGGTCCGCGGTGCCGAAGCAGTGGTAGCTGTCGGTGCGCGCGCAGTCCTGCCCGGGGGTGTAGGCCGGCGTGCCCACGCCGGCGTTGGGCGTGATGTCGTGGGTCAGCCCGGTGTTGGGGTCCACGAAGATGAAGCGGCCATCCGGGGTGGCCGAACTGCCGAAGGACAGGCCGGTGCCGGGTACCGGGAAGCGCGACTGTTCGCGGTCACGCGCGAACACGGGATCCTGCCTGGTCCAGCTGGCACCCAGGAACAGGCTGAAGCGGTCCCCCTGGGTACCCCAGGCCAGATCCACGCCCTTCTGCGTGCCATCGCCTTTGCTGAACTCGCCGTAGTTCACCGTCACCTGCCCACCATCGAAATCACGGCGGGTGATGATGTTCACCACGCCGGCGATCGCATCGGAGCCATAGAGCGAAGAAGCGCCGTCTTCCAGCACCTCGATGCGCTCGACGATGGCCAGCGGGATGGTGTTGAGATCGGTTGCCGAGCCCACGCCGGAGGCGGACGACTCGTTGACCCAGCGGATGCCATCGACCAGGACCAGCACGCGCTTGGCGCCCAGATGACGCAGATCCACCTGCGCCGAGCCGGCGCCCACGCCGCTGCCATCCGGCGGGAAGCCGAAGTTGCCGGAGGAATTGAATTTGGCATTCAGCGCCGAGCCCGAGCCGGTGAGCTGCTGCAGCACATCGCCGATGGAGGTCAGGCCGGTGCGCTCGATCTCGGTGCGGCTGAGCACCTGCACCGGCACCTGCCCTTCCACCTCGGCACGCTTGATGCGCGTACCGGTCACGTCCACCCGGTCCAGCTCGGTCGGTGCGGGTGCGGCCTGCTGCGCACTGCTGGCGGCCGAGGCGGCCAGTCCCAGGCACAGGGTCACAGCGATCGCCAGGGGGCGATGCGTAGGATGCTTCATTCGCTCTCTCTCCAAAGGAATGTAGTGTTTGGCCGGCACGGCACTGCCGCCGACGTCTCCTTTGTAAGCAGAATGTAAAAACCATGGCGTGACGTGCAGCACTTTTTCACGCGGAATTGACGAAGTAGCCGGCGGTTGACGGCAGGTTCCCGCCGTTTTCGTCCTGCCGCTGCCGCACGCGGCCGGTCGGTGCGGGCCAAACACGGCGTGCAGGCCGCGCGAACCTCAATTCAGCCATCGGCCGCTATGCTCGGGTCATGACCCGACACCTCGCCCCTACCGTGCCGCTCTCTCCTTTCCGCCGCCGTCCGCTGCTGCTGCTTGCCACGGCCCTGCTGTGCACCACCAGCTGCGCGATGGCGCAGTCCAGCGATGCCCAGCGCGCGCAGCTCAAGGCGGCCATCGCCGATGCCGAACGCGGCCAGCTCTCCCCCGCCGCGTCGGCCAGCCTGCGCGACAACCCCGCTTACGGCTGGCTGGAATACGCGGCGCTTCGCCGCAGCATCGACACCGTCACCCCGGCGCAGGCCCAGGATTTCCTCAAGCGCTATGACGGCCAGGCGGTCGCGGCCACCTTCCGCAGCGCGTGGTTGCCCGCCGTGGCGCGTCGCCAGGACTGGCCCACCCTGCTCGCCAACTGGGTGCCCACCGACAACGTCGGCCTGCGCTGCGCCCAGCTCACCGCCCGCCAGGCCACCGGCAAGGCTGATGCGCAGTGGGTCAGCGAAGCACAGCAGCTGTGGCGCAGCAGCGGCAAATCCCTGCCCGATGGCTGCGATGCCGTGTTCACCGCGCTGCAGGCACAGGGCGGGCTGAGCAATGCGCTGCGGTGGGAGCGCATCGACGCCGCCGCCGATGCCCAGCAGCCGGCAGTGATGCGCACCGCCGCACGCGGCCTGCCGGCGGCCGAGCTGGCCCTGGCCAACGAGTACGCCGCGTTTGTGGATGCCCCCAGCGCCAAGGCGTTGAACTGGCCGCGCAACGAACGCAGCCGGCGCATCGCCACCGATGGCCTGGAGAAGCTGGCCAAGGACAATCCGGACGCTACCGAACAGCAGCTGCCGCAGTATGCGCAGGCCCTCGGACTGAGCGCGGCGCAGCAGGCGCAGGTGCGCTACCAGATCGCGCTGTGGACAGTGGCCTCCTACCTGCCCGACTCGGCCCGCCGTCTCGATGCGGTGCCCGACTCCGCCTACGACGAGCGGCTGCACGAATGGCGCGTGCGCGAGGCGATGTCCCGCGGCGACTGGCCGGCCACCCTGGCCGCGCTGCGCCGGATGGGGCCGAAGCAGCGCAGCGATTCGCGCTGGCGCTATTTCGAAGCGCGCATGCTGGAAAAAACCGGCCAGGCCGAGCAGGCCAGGGCGGCGTTTGCCGACGCCGCGCGCGCGCCCACCTTCCATGGCTTCCTGGCCGCCGACAAGCTCAAGCAGCCCTATGCGCTGTGCCCATGGAAGCCCGCCGACAGCGCCCCGGCGCGGACCGCCGTGGCCCGCAACCCGGCGCTGGTGCGCGCCATGGAGCTGTACCGGATCGACCGCGCCGGCTGGGCGGTGGCCGAATGGAACAGTGCGCTGGCCGGCTTCGATGACACCCAGCGACGCATCGCCGTCGAGCTGGCCCAGCAGAATGGCTGGTTCGACCGCGCCGTGTTCTCTCTGGGCAAGGATCCGCGCGAACAGCGCCTGTACCACCTGCGCTTCCCGCTGCATCACGACGCCGGCATCCGCCGGGAAGCGGCCCGCAATGCGCTGGACCCGGCCTGGGTGGCCGCGGAGATCCGCGCGGAAAGCATCTTCAACCCCACCGCGCGCTCACCGGCCAATGCCATGGGCCTGATGCAGGTGCTGCCGGCCACCGGCGCCGCAGTGGCCCGTGCCACCGGCATGACCCAGTACACCGGTGCGGCCAGCCTGTACGATCCGGACACCAACATCGCCATCGGCACCGCGTACCTGCGCCAGTTGATGGACAAGTACGGCGGCCTGCCCTACGTGACCATCGCCGCCTACAACGCCGGGCCGACACCGACCGCACGCTGGCAGAGCCAGCGCCCGGGCTTTGATCCGGACCTGTGGATCGAGACCATCAGCTACAAGGAAACGCGCGAATACGTTGCCCGCGTGCTGGCCTTCAGCGTGATCTACGACTGGCGCCTCAATGGCAACGCGCTGCCGCTCAGCGACCGCCTGATGGGCCGGCTGGTGGAAACCCGCAAGGGCTTCACCTGCCCGGCCGACGCAGCGCAGGGCGGAGACTGAGCGCGCCGCCGCGCAGGCCCGTGCGATCATCCCCGCCATGAAGATCTATCTTGTCGGCGGCGCCGTACGCGACCGCCTGCTGCAGCGCCCGGCCGGCGACCGTGACTGGGTGGTGGTCGGCGCCACGCCGGAGCAGATGCTCGCACAGGGCTACACGGCGGTGGGCCGCGATTTCCCGGTGTTCCTGCACCCGCAGACGGGCGAGGAATACGCGCTGGCGCGCACGGAACGCAAAAGTGGCCGCGGCTACCGCGGCTTCGTGGTGGACGCGGACCCCTCGGTCACGCTGGAAGAGGACCTGCTGCGGCGCGATTTCACCATCAACGCGATCGCCTGCGATGAACGCACCGGCACGCTGGTCGACCCCCATGGCGGGCTGCGTGACCTCAATGCACGCGTGCTGCGGCATGTGGGCCCGGCGTTCGTGGAAGACCCGCTACGGGTGCTGCGTGCGGCCCGTTTCATGGCCCGTTTCGCCGCACAGGGCTTCACCGTGGCCGCGGACACCCTGGACCTGATGCGGCAGATCGCCGCCAGCGGCGAGCTCGACACGCTGGTGCCGGAGCGGGTCTGGCAGGAGCTGCGCAAGGCCCTGCAATACGAACGTCCCTCGGCGTTCCTGCGGACCCTGCACGACGCCGATGCGCTGGCCGCGGTGCTGCCGGAACTGCACGCCCTGTACGGGGTACCGCAGCGCGCGCAGTACCACCCGGAAGTGGATACCGGCGTGCACCAGGAGCTGGTCAGCGACATGGCCGCGCGGCTGGCACCGGGCGATGATCGGGTCGGCTTCGCCGCGCTCACCCACGACCTCGGCAAGGCACTCACACCGCCCGCGGAGTGGCCGCGCCACATCATGCACGAGCAGCGCGGCCTGGCCCCACTGCGGGCCCTGTGCACGCGGCTGAAGGTTCCCGCCGAACACCAGCAGCTGGCCGAAGCGGTCTGCCGTGAGCATCTCAACGTGCACCGCATCGACGAACTGCGCGACGCCACGGTGCTGGAGCTGCTGGGCCGCTGCGATGCGCTGCGGCGGCCCGAGCGCGTGGCGCGCATCGCGCTGTGCTGCGAAGCGGATGCGCGCGGCCGCGCAGGGTTCGAGGACACCGCCTACCCGCAGGGCCAGACCCTGCAGCGGCTGCACCAGGCCGCGCTGGCGGTGCAGGCGCGTGATCTGGACACCGCCGGCCTGCAGGGGCCGGCCATCGGCCAGGCCCTGCACAAGGCGCGCATCGCGGCCATCGCCGCCGCGCGCTGAGAAACGTCAGTGCTGGGCCGATGCCGCGCGAGTGATCGCGGCGGCGCGTTCCTTCAGCTGGCTTACCGCATCCGGTGACATCTCCATGCCGATGTCGAAGCCCGGGTTGAGCACGATACCGACCTGGGCCGGAATGCCGCCCAGCAGCCAGGCGAAATCGACCTGCAGCGCATGCTCGAAACCGGCCACCTGGTCGGCCCACGGGGTGGCGTGCTCCGGCGCGGAAAACACCGCGAACATCGGCTCGCCGCTTTCACTGGTCAGTACCAGCGGGGTGGTCTGCTCGTCCCATTGACCGCCTTCACCCAGCGGCCGGTCGATCAGCACGAACACCTGCTCGTCCAGCAGGCTGTCCAGGAACGCCGGCACCTCCAGTTCTCCCTGCTGGGCCTGTACCAGGCGCAGCTCAAGGGCGTTCAGGGCGTCAAACGTCGGGTCCAGTTCCACGATCACTCCTGGCGGCAGCCGCGCTGCCTGGTTGCGGTGCCCTGCATTCTACAGGGGCCCCGTGGAGGCGGCGTGCCACACCCACGCGGCCTCCGCGCGGCTACCAGTCCAGGCGCAGTCCCACCGTGCCCTGCACGCTGCGCCGCGCGCGGTCGCGGCCTTCCAGGTCGCGCGTATAGTCGGCCACCGCATACGCGCTCACGGTGCGGTTGAAGCGACCGACCACACCGGCACCGATCTCCCACGCGCGCGCCTGCTGCGCGGCGGTGATGCGGTTGTCGCCGAAATCCGTCCGGTCGGCCCCGTCCAGCGTCTGCAGGTAGTTGAGTTTCAGGTACGGCTGCCAACCGTTGTCGGCCAGTCCGTAATCGGCGGCCAGGCGCAGACCCACGCGGCCGGTCCAGGCGGTGTCGGCGCCGAAACGGATGGCCGCCACGGCATCGGCGGCGTCATCCAGTGCCTGGCGCTGCCAGATCACCTGCACCTGTGGCTCCAGCCACCAGGCCGACCGGCCCAGGCGCAGCAGCGGTCGCCCGGCCTCCAGCGATGCACTGGTGCCGTCACCGCGCACCGGGATGCCCAGCCCGCGCGTGGACCACGCACGGCCGCGGTAACGGCTCTGCAGCACCACCACGTCCACGTAGCCGCCGGCATCCCCCGTGCCGGTCCAGCTCAGCCCCACGTGCTGGTCATCCAGGCGCAGCTGGCCCACATGGACGTTTTCCCAGCCCAGCGCCAGCCCGGTGATGCGCCCGCTGGCGCGGGTGCGGCCGACGAACAGACCCCACTGGCTACGCGCCGCCTCACCCACGTCATGCCGCACCTCCACGCCGGCCTGCAGCCCCTGCAGATCGCCGTCGAATCCGGTCAGCGCATCGCCCTGCCAGTGCTGCTGTTCACTGCTGCCGATCAGCCGGCCCCAGGCCGTACGTGCCACCTCCGCACCCGCCTGCAGGCGCTGCTCGCCCTGGCGCGCGTGGAAACTGCCCAGGCTGGCCTGGGAGACCGTGCGCAGCAGCGAGGGCACCACGGCATAGGCCGGCGTTTCCAGCCGGTAGATCGGCACCACCTCGGCGCGCGGGGGCCGCGCCTGCGGCGTGGGCGGGGCGGCCAGCCCGGGCGCGGTGGGCAGCGGGGCCGGCGTGGCCGGTACCGCCGGGGGCGCGGTGATCACCGGGGGCGGCACCGGGTCCGGCTCTTCCGGCGGCGGCGGCGGCGGTGTTTCCGGTGCCAACGGGTCGGGATCGGGCGCTGCGGGATCAGGCGGGATATCCGGCGGCGGTGGGGGAGCCGGTGGCAACGGCGGCGGGACCGGCCCGGCCGGCTCCGGCGGCGGCGGCGGCGGTGCGGGCACGGGAGGCGTGGTGGCCGGCGGCGGTGCAGGCGCCGGCACGGGCGCTACCGGCGGCACGCCCGGCGCAGGTGGCGGCGCCACGGTGACCAGGCTGGAGCGCAGATACCAGTTCTCGCTGCTGCCTGCGCTCAGCCCGCCCTTGAACAGGTAGTACTCGTAGGCACCCGCTGACAGGGAATCGAGCATGGCGAACGCATCGGCACTGCTGCTGGCACCGTTCAGTGCCTGCACCACCAGGATGCCATCCCCCCCGGTCAGCGCGCCGCTGCCACCGGCATTGAGGATTCCCAGCCCGGTGGTGCCACTGATCCGCCCACCGGACACCACCAGGCGGTCACTGGCGGCGTCGTCGCCGCCCAGCACGGTATCCAGATAGACCGCGCCGCCGCGGCCGGTGTAGTTGCCGGCGATGGTGAACCGGTCGCCGGTGCGTGCATCGCTGGACAGGTCGATGCGCCCGGCATTGAACACATCCACCCACGCACCGGGAGCGAACGCGGCGATGCCGCCGGCCGTGCCTGTGGCGAACAGCGCGCTGCTGGCATCCACGGTGAGGGTGCCGCGACCGCTCTGCGCGTCCCCCAGCAGCAGCACGCCATCCATCTGCAGCTGCGAATCACGGGCCAGCGCCACCTGCTCCCAGCCGGTGAAGCGCGCCACCCCGCTGGTGATCACGTGCTCCAGCTGCAGGCTGTCGTTGCCCAGGCCGCCGTCGAGCTGCGGCAGCGCCCCCAGATGGGATTGGTTGAGATCGGCCAGCCGCGCGCTGTCGTCGCCCTCGCCCAGCTCGACCAGGCCGTACACCACGCCGCCCCCGTCCCAGCTGAAGCGGTCGTTGCCCACGCTCATGCGGACCTCTCCACGCACCGTGCCGCCGCGGATGTCCACGCTGTCGTCGCCACCACTGACACTGATGTTGCCGCCGATGTAGCCGTCGGTCAGCACGATGCGGTCATTGCCGAAGCCGGCCACCAGGTTGCCATCGATGGTGCCGCCGGACATGTCGAACACGTTGTTGTCCAGCTTCATATTGACCCGGCCGATGCGGCCGCCGGTCATCTCCGCGTAATCGCCATCCTCGAAGGCGCCGATGATGCGCCCGCCGGTCATGCGGAAGTAGTCGTAGTTGTCGCCCTGCAGCAGGGCCCCCACGCTGCCGCCGCTCATCTCGAACGTATCGGTGCCGGCGCCCTGCTGGACCGTGCCGGTGACGCTGCCGCCGCTGAGGGTGAAGCGGTCGGCGTCCTCCCCCTGGTCGACGCTGGCGATGCTGCCTGCCACCAGCTCCACGCTGTCCTCGCCCGCCCCCTGCAGGACCGCACCGGACAGCACCCCACCGCGCATCTGCAGGCGGTCATTGCCACTACCGAACTGCACGCTGGTGCGGCCCTCGAGGGTGCCGGTATTCACCAGCAGGCTGTCGCCGGCACCGAGGAACTGCAGCGCGGTGGTGTTGCCGGCACGTATCACGCCGCTGTTGTAGACCGCGCTGCCCGCGCCCAGCTGCACGGTGATGCCCCCCACCGAGGCGATGCTGCCGAGGTTGTCCAGCCGGTGCCCGCCGGCGCCGAGCAGCCCGATCGCCGACGCGCCGCCGCTCTGCTGCAGCTGTGCGCCGGCCTCCACGCGCACGCGGATGTCCGCTGCGCCGCTGGCACTGACCGGTGCGGTTTCGGGATTCGGTGCCGCGCTGCTGCAGGTCACCGCCTGCCCCGCACCCGGAGCCGTGGTGTCACAGCCGGCCTGCGCCACCAGCGGGGCGGTGGCGGTCACCAGGCCCAGCAGCGGCGCCGGCAAGGCACAGCACAGGGCGTTCCACAGGCGTGCGCGCGGCGCACGGATCACGGCATGGGGCATGCGGAGCTCCTGATGGGACAGGTACTACGGCGATGTCACAGGGGTGGTCCGACTGCTGCGGGACACGATGCAGCGCAGGCAGTGCCCACCGATCGTCCCGCCGAAGACGTGAAGCGCGCGCGAGCAGCGTGCTCCCGCCGGCACACAGTGCCGCGCGGCGCACGCCGGATGCGGAGCACGCTAGATCGTCAGATAGAGGCGCCGCCGATCCAGCCAGACCGCCACACCCCACCACAGCACGACGAACAGCAGCGCCTGCAGCAGCGAGGCCAGGGCGAGGTGGCCAGGCAACCGGGCGGCCAGCAGCGTCCACACCGCCGCCCACGCGCCGCTGGCCTGCAGCAACACCGACAGGACCGCTGCCCCCAGATAGACGGCAATGGCGTTCACGCCGAAGCGCCGGCCCAGTGCCGGCCAGCCGCGCCGGTCCACCAGCACATGGCTGCCCCAGAGCAGCAGCGCGGCCAGTCCGGCGCTCCACAGCGCGTACGTGGGCGTCCACAGGGACTTGTTCCAGGGCAGCCACAGGGTGCCGCCCCAGCCGACCAGCACGCAGGCACCCCCCAGCAGCAGCAGGCGCCCGCTGTGGCCGTCGCGCAGCAGGCGTCCGGCGGTCAGCCCCAGCAGCGTGGTGGCCAGCGCGCCGAGGCTGCTGAGCAGGCCTTCCGGATCGTGGCCCAGCCCGGTGGCCGGCTGCCATTGGTAAAGCCACGGGGCGAACAGGCGGGTATCCAGGCGGCTGGCCGGGTTGACCCACGGCGCCAGCGACGACGCCTGCAGCAGGATCGCGCTGTAGGCGGCCAACAGCATCAACGCAGCCGCGCCGTGCAGCCGCCGTGGCAGATACACCGCCAGCAGTCCCGCCACCGCCACGCACAGCGCAATCCGCTGCAGCACGCCCCACAGGCGGAAGTGCCCCTCCAGCAGCAGCCAGCCCACCAGCAGGTGCAGCAGCACGCCCGCCAGTGCGATCCGCAGCGCACGCACCAGCAGCGCGCGTGCCAGCGCGGGTCGTGCAGCCGGTGCATCGGCACGCGGGCCAATGCTGAAGGCCATCGACACGCCCACCAGGAACAGGAAGAACGGGAAGATCAGGTCGGTCGGCGTGGCGCCGTGCCAGGCGGCATGGCGCAGCGGCGCGTAGACGTGGGCCCAGTCCCCGGGCGTGTTCACCAGCAGCATCGCCGCCACGGTGAGACCGCGCAGTGCATCGATGGAGCCCAGGCGAGCCGGGCGGACCGGCATGGCCGCCACCTCAGACCGCCTCGAACTGGCCGGCGATCCAGGTACCGCGTACCTGCAGCGCATCATCCAGCCAGACCATGTCGGCCTGGAAGCCTTCGGCCAGATGACCCAGGCGATCGTCCACATTGAGGAACCGGGCCGGATAGGTCGACGCCATGCGCGCCGCTTCGGCCAGCGGCACGTGCAGCTGCCGCACCGTATTGCGCACCGCCGTGGCCATGTCCAGCGCCGAGCCGGCCAACGCACCGGCGGCATTGCGTACCACCCCGTCGATGGCGGTGATGGTCTCTCCATACAGTTCGTAGCTGGGATCGTCCGCGCCCACCGGCGGCATGGCGTCGGTGACCAGCAGCATCCGCCCGCGCGGTTTGGCCGCCAGCGCCACGCGCAGGCTGGCCGGATGCACGTGCACGCCATCGACGATGATGCCGATCCAGCTGTCGCGGTCTTCCAGCGCCGCGCCCACCGCGCCGGGCTCACGCCCCTGCAGCGGCGACATCGCGTTGTACAGGTGGGTGAACCCGCGGATGCCGGCGTCCAGCCCGGCGCGGATCTCCTCGTAGGTGCCGGCCGTGTGCCCGGCGGCCACCACCACGCCGCGCTCGACCAGCGCGCGGATGGTCTCCAGCGGCACCCGCTCCGGGGCCAGGGTCAGCAGGGTCACTCCGTTGTGCAGCGAGGCCACCAGCGCGATCTCGTCGGCGTCCGGCACGCGGAACTTGCTGGCATCGTGGGTGCCCTTGCGCGCCGGGGCGATATACGGCCCTTCCAGGTGGATGCCAAGCACACCGGGCACGCCCTGCTCGATCGCCTGCGCGGTGGCAGCGATCGCACGCGCCATCACCGCGGCGTCGTCACTGATCAGCGTGGGCAGCAGCGCGGTGGTGCCGAAACGCCGGTGCGCGCGCGCGATGGTGCGCAGCGTCTGCACGTCCGGGGTGTTGTTGAACAGCGCTCCCCCACCGCCGTTCACCTGCACGTCGATGAAGCCCGGCAGCAGCCAGCCGCCGTGCAGATCCACCGTGTCCGCCCCAGCCGCCAACGACGGGGCGGCCTCCGGCAGCAGTGCGGCGATGCGACCGTGTTCGATCACCAGCGCCAGGTCGTCGCGGAAGGTGTCATCCACCAGCACACGGGCGTTGCGGATCACCTGCGTCTGCGCGGCGGTGCCCATCACACGGTCTCCGTCACTTTGTTGAGGTGCGGCGGCACATCCGGATTATGGCCGCGGCGCAGCGCCAGCGCATTGATCGCCTTGTAGAAGCTCTGCACGGCCAGCAACGGCGCGCACAGCGGATGCGGTGCATGCGGCAGCGGCAGTTGCCCGTCCGCGCCGGCCAGCCAGACCTGCGCGCCGCGGGCGGAAAACTCGGCCACCACGGCCGCCGTGCCCGGGCCGGTGTCGTCGGGCTGGGCGAAGGCCAGCACGGGAAACCCCGGCCCCACCAGCGCCATCGGACCGTGCCTGACCTCGGCCGAGCTGTAGGCCTCGGCATGCAGGCCGCAGGTTTCCTTGAACTTCAGGGCGGCTTCCTGCGCCGCGCCCAGGCCGACGCCGCGGCCAAGCACGAACAGGTTGTGCGCGTCCTGCAGGCCCTCGGTGAGCGCGCTCCAGTCGCTGTTCCAGGCCTCCCGCAGGGCGTCAGGCAGCGCGTCCAGCGCTGCCTGCAGCGTGGCATCGTCGCGCCAGCACGCCGCCAGCTGCAGCACCGCCGCCAGCGAGGCCAGGTAGCTTTTGGTCGCCGCCACGCTCAGCTCCGGACCGGCGTGCAGGGCGATGACCGTGTCGGCCAGCTGCGCCAGCGGCGAATCCTCCGCGTTCACCAGCGCCACCACGCGCGCGCCGGCCGCCTTGGCCGCTTCCGCGTTGCGCAGCAGGTCCGGGCTCTTGCCGGACTGCGAAATGACCAGGAACAACGCGCCGCGCAGTTGCAGCGGCGCGGCATACACCGAGCCCACCGACGGCGATGCCGAGGCCACCACCACCCCGAGCTGGGTTTCCAGCACGTATTTGGCGAACGTGGCTGCGTGGTCGGAGCTGCCGCGCGCGCAGGTCACCACGAACGGCGGCGGGTTGGCGCGCAGGTCAGCGGCCAGTGCGTCCATCGTGCTGCGGTTGGCAGCGAACTGGTGGGCCACCACATCGGCGGCAGTAGCGGCTTCGCGGTACATCAACGTGGCGGACGGCTCGGGCAACGGCATGGGCGCAGGCTCAGTGGGAATCGGAGGGAGCCGCATCGGCGGCAGGCACGCGCGGCGCGGCCGGGCGCATCGGCGCGGTGGAACCGCGCACCACCAGCTGCGGCACGAAGCCCTGGTTGTGCAGCGGTGCGGGGGCTTCGTCGTAGGCATCGCTGCGCAATTGCGCGATCAGCAGACGCGCGGCATGGCGGGCGATGTCTTCGGTGGCCTGCTTGGCCGTGGTCAGCGGCGGCCACGACTGGCGCGAGAACGGGCTGTCCTCGAAACCGGCAATGGACAGGTCGTACGGCACGCTCATGCCGGCCGACTTGGCCGCCGCCAGCACGCCGGCGGCGATCTCATCGTTGGAACCGAAGATCGCCGTGGGCGGTTCGCGCAATGCCAGCAGGCGGCGCGCGCCCCGGAAGCCGTCATCGAAGGTGTAGTCGCCCTGCACCACCAGGTGCCTGTCGGCGCTGATACCGTAATCCTTCAGCGCCGCCTCGTAGCCGGCATGCCGTTCGGTGGAGGAGCGGTGCGAGCTGCCCCCCCACAGGAACCCGATGCGCTGGTGGCCCAGCTGGATCAGATGCTCGGTGATCTCGTAGGCGGCCTCGCGGTCATCCACGAACACGCACGGGCCATCGTCCGGATCGGCGGTGGCGGCGATGATCCGCACCAGCTTGATGCCGCGCGCGCGCAGGGTCTGCACCAGATCCTGCCGCTCGGACATCGGCGCGGTCAGCACCAGCCCGGCCAGGCGCGAGCGCTGCACCCAGTCGGCCAGTTCGTCGGCCAGCAGCGGCGAGCTGGAATCACAGGGGTGGATCTGCAGGCCGAAACCGGTTTCCCGGCAGGCGGCCAGCACCCCGTTCTGCACACCGATGATGTGGTACGGGTTGGGGTTGTCATAGACCAGCCCGACCACGAAGGTGGTGCCGCTGCGCAGGTTGCGCGCGGACGGATCGGGCTCGTAATCCAGCTCGGCGATGGCGCGCAGCACACGTGCACGGGTGGCCTGCATCACCGACGGCTCGTTGTTGATGACCCGCGACACGGTCTTCAGCGAGACCTTGGCCTTCTCAGCGACATCCTTGATGGTCGCTCTGCGCATCGGTTTTTCCTGGGTGGGACGATCGCTCATCATCGCCGATCAGCCCGGGTCCTGCGGCAGCCCCACGCGGTGGCCGCGCCAGGAGTAGAACAGGATGTACAGGTAGCAGGGCACCATCAGCAGCAGGAACACCAGCTGGAAGTCCAGATGCTGCTTGAGCACGGCGAACAGCTGCGGAATGATCGCGCCGCCGGCGATGCCCATCACCAGCAGTGCCGAACCGGTTTCGGTGAAGCGGCCCAGGCCGCGGATGGCCAGCGGGAAGATCGCCGGCCACATCATGGCGTTGGCGAAGCCGAGCAGGGCCACGAAGGCGACCGACACGTAGCCACGGGTCAGGAACGCGCCGAGGCAGAACAGCACGCCCAGCACCGCGGAAATACTCAGGTAGCGCGACTGCGAGACCACCCTGGGGATCAGCAGCAGGCCCACCACATAGCCCACCAGCATGGCCCCCAGGGTCAGCGAGGTGAACATCTTGGTCTGGTCCAGCGGCAGGTCGAAACCGTGGCCATAGGTGCCGATCGCATCGCCGGCCATCACCTCCACGCCGACATAGACAAACAGGCACAGCACGCCCAGCCACAGGTGCGGGAACTGGAAGATGCTGCGCCGCTGCACCGCACCGGCCGCCCGCGGCGTGGCGTTGGCTTCGGCGCTTTTCAGTTCCGGCAGCGGGGAGAACAGCACCGCCACCGCCAGCACCACCAGCAGCCCGGCCATGGCCAGGTAGGGCGCGTGGATCTTGGCGGCGAACGCGTTGAGCAGCTCGGCGCGGGTGACCGCATCGGCCGCCTTGACCTGCGCGTCCAGGTCACCGATGCCGTGCAGCACCAGCGTGCCGATCAGCACCGGAGCGAGCATGCCGGCGATCTTGTTGCAGATGCCCATGATGGCGATGCGGCGGGCCGCGGTCTCGATCGGCCCCAGAATGCTGATGTACGGATTGATCGCGGTCTGCAGCAGGGCCAGGCCGGAGCCGATCACGAACAGCCCGGACAAGGCCCCGGCATACCAGCGCTGGGTGGCGAACTCACCGAACAGGGCCGCGCCTGCGGCCATCACCAGCAGGCTCAGGCTCAGCCCCTTTTTCATGCCGGTCAGCCGCAGGATCCACGAGGCCGGCAGGGCCAGGAAGAAGTAGGAGAGGTAGAACACCATCAGCACCAGGAAGGCGCCCACTTCGTCCAGTTCGAAGGCCAGCTTGACGAAGGTGATCAGCGGGCCGTTGAGCCAGGTGAGAAAACCGATCAGGAAGAACAGCACGCCGATGATGGCGATGGACGTGGCCACGTTCGGGCGCGCGTTGGCAGCGGAGACAGCGGACATCGGAGAAGACTCCTGCGGCGACGTCGGCCAGGCAGTGACGTCGAGGATGACTGGGAACAACGTTGTCACATTTATTCGATGGCCGGCGCGCCTTGTCAACAACGAAGACGGGCGCGTGCCGCGGGTGCTGCGCCGCGGCAGATTTTTCCCTCACCGCGGGCTGAAAGCCCCAACCCATAAGCAGCAACGGTTCAACTGCCATCAGGCAACCGATCGGGCGGCAGATGGAAACGTTTTCCAGTGCCGCGCGCCGTTGCAGCGCAGCAACGAAACTTTCACGAACTCGTTGACATCGTTGTCAACGCGGTTACAGACTCCGCTCAACCGCCGGCCCCGCCACGCCGGATGCAGGAGCCCGCGTGACCGCAGCCAGCCAGCCCGCACCCGCCCCGATGTTGTCCACGGCCGCGCAGGAGTTCCTCGCCGCCGATGTGGGCGGTACCCACGTGCGGGTGGCCCGCGTGCAGGCCAGTGGCGACACGCTTCATCCGGTGCAGCTGCTGGAGTACCGCAAATACCGCAATGCCGATCATGCCGGCCTGTCGGCGATCCTGGCCGACTTCATCGGCCACGGCCCGCGCCCGGCGCACTGCGTGGTGGCCACCGCCGGCCACGCCCGCGACGACGGCACCGTGATCACCGCCAATGTGCCGTGGCCGCTGTCGGCGCGGCAGATCGAAGCGGATCTGGGCCTGCAGCAGGTGTACCTGGTCAACGATTTCGAAGCCGTGGCGTATGCGGCCGCGCAGATGGATGCCAGCGGCGTGCTGCAGCTGTGCGGACCGGCGCAGGCGCCGCGCGCGCCGGTGCTGGTGGTGGGTCCGGGCACCGGGCTGGGGGCGGCGGTATGGATTCCCACGCGGCAGGGCGCGGTGGTGCTGGCGACCGAAGGCGGCCAGCCCACGCTGGCGGCCAGCACCGAACTGGAAATGGCCATCGTGCGTTACATGCAGCGCGAGCGCTCGCATGTGTCCATCGAGCACGCGCTGTCCGGCCCGGGGCTGATCAACCTGTACACCGCCCTGTGCGCATTGAGTGACCAGCGCCCCCAGCTGCACACCCCCGATGCCGTCACCGCCGCCGCGCTGCAGCACCACGACGCCACCGCGCGCCAGGCGCTGGACGTGTTCTGCGGGCTGCTCGGCAGCACCATCGGTGACATGGCGCTGCTGTACGGCGCCCACGGCGGCGTGTACCTGGCCGGCGGCATCCTGCCGCAGATCCGTGACGTCCTGCGCCAGAGCACGTTTGTCGCGCGTTACCTCAACAAAGGGCCCATGTCCGAGGCGTTGGCCCGCATCCCCGTGAAGGTGGTCGAACACGGCCAGCTCGGCGTCATCGGCGCCGCCAGCTGGTATCTGGGCCGTGACGCCCGCTGAGCCCCGCAACCGAACACGCAGTACGCAGCAACCGCACGCCGACCCGGCGAACATCGAGTGATGAGGAGAGACATCATGAATACCCGCACGTCCCTGCTGTCGGCAGCGATCGTCAGCTGCCTTGCCTTCCACGCACACGCACAGGATGCCACCGGCACCGCCCAGGACCTGGACACCGTGCAGGTGGTTGGCATCCGCGCCAGCCTGGAAAAATCGCTGGATACCAAGCGCAACAACGTGACGGTGTCCGAGGCGATCACCGCTGAAGATATCGGCAAGTTCCCCAGCACCAATGTCGCCGAGGCGTTCTCGCAGATTCCCGGCGTCACCCTGGACCGCCGCTTCGGCCAGGGCGAACGGGTCAGCATCGACGGCACCGACCCCAGCCTGAATCTCTCCTTCCTGGATGGCCACCCGGTGGCGCAGGCGATCTGGCTGTATGGCGAACAGCCCAACCGCGGCTTCGACTACACGCTGCTGTCGCCGCAGATCCTGGGCCGTGCCGAGATCATCAAGTCCTCCGAAGCGCGCCTGACCGAGGGCAGCCTGGGCGGCACCGTGCTGATGCACACGCGCCAGCCGCTGGACCTGAAGCAGCATGAAGTGGCGGCCTCGATCGGCTACAGCTACAGCCAGCAGGCCAGCGAGGGCAAGCCGAACGCAGCGGCCCTGTACAGCTGGAAGAACGATGCGGAAACCTTCGGCATCGCCGTGTCTGCCCAGCACTACGAAGAAGCCGTGGACCGCCAGGGCAAGGAAGTGTTCGGCTATGTGGACGCGAGCACCTTCGGCAATGCCACCGGTGACGGTGCCGTGGCCGGGCTCGATGTGCCGAATTCGTTCAACGCCGCCTGGTTCCAGCAGCAGCGCGAGCGCGACAGCGCGGTGGTGAACGTGCAGTTCAAGCCCAGCGAAGCGCTGGAGTTCAACCTGAGCGGCCTGTACATCAAGGAGAACTTCGACAACTACAACCAGTCGATGTACTCCTTCCTGACCTGGAACCCGGGCACCGTGGGTGCGGTGGACCAGCTGGGCGGCGTGCGCAACGGCGTTGTCACCAGCGGCCACTCCAACGCCAGCAGCAGCGCCGACAGCGGCACTGTCATCTATGACAACAATGTGCGCCTGTCCGAAGTCACCACCAAGGGCCTGGACCTGCGCGGCGCCTTCCGCGGTGACGGCTGGGGCGTGAGCGGCCAGGCCGGCCAGAGCCGGTCGGAGAACAAGGACCTGTCGCAGTACTTCATCGAGCCGTTCTACAACGGCGGCTTCAGCTGGGACATGGACAAGGGCATCACCTTCGATGACCCGGCCGGCGCGCGCGATCCGCAGAACTGGGGCTCGGCCGGCGGCTGGTTCGGCAACAACGGCGTGTTCTCCACGGAAAGCAAGGACACCTACGCGCAGCTGGATTTCAATGTCCAGTTCGACAGCATCTTCAACCAGCTGCAGTTCGGCGTACGCCATGGCAAGCACGAAGAAGCCTTCACATTGAATGTGTACGGCGGGGTCACTCCGGGCACGCTGGCCGACGTGGGCACCATCGGCCTGACCGACATCCAGGGCTTCTCCCCGGACCATGGCCGCCATGTGCAGGCCGGGCGCAACAACGTGCTGAACTGGGTGCGCAACAGCCCGATCGACTATGCCAACCCGGATCCGGCCAGCTTCCTCAACAACAGCTGGGCGCTCACGCAGACCAACAACGCCGCCTACGCGCAGCTGAACTTCTCCGAAGGCGCGCTGCGCGGCAACCTGGGCGTGCGCTACGTGGATTCGAAGACCGAAGGCAGCGGCTTCGTCTACGGTGGCACGCCGACCCTGACCGACCTGGACAGCAAGTGGCAGACCCGCACGAAGAGCGAGGATTTCGTGCTGCCCTCGCTCAATCTGGCCTGGGAAACCGGCAGCGACTGGGTGTTCCGCTTCGCCGCGGCGAAGGTGATCGCCTGGGCGCCGTACAACCAGATGGTCAACAACACCTTCCTCAATGACACCACCCTGACCGGCTCGGGTGGCAACGCCGAACTCTCGCCGTACGAGTCCTGGAACTTCAACGCCTCGGCCGAGTACTACTACGCGCCGCAGGCCGTGGTGGCCTGGTCGGTGTTCTACAAGAAGATCGACAACTACATCGACACCTCGGCAACCACCGAGCGCCAGTACAACTCCATCCGCGACACGTCCCCGGCCGCCTGGGCCAACCTGGTCGGCAGCAACGGCTGCACCGCCGATGGCTACTGCGACTACAGCATCCAGCGCCCGCGCAATGCCGGCAGCGGCCACGTGAAGGGTTTCAACATCAGCTTCCAGCAGCCCTTCGGTGACAGCGGCTTCGGCCTGACCGCCAACTACACCTATGCCAACGGCGAGAACAACAGCGGCGATCCGCTGCCGTACCAGTCGCGCAATGCGGTGGCGTTCAGCCCGTACTACGAGAAGGGCCCGCTGAATGCACGGCTGACCTACAACTGGCGCGACAGCTATCTGGCCGGTGGCTACGTGGCCGGTGCCGCACCGGCCAGCGTGGATGACTACGCCGAGCTGGGCGCCAGCGTGGGCTACACCTTCAACGCGCATTGGTCGCTCAACATCGATGCGCAGAACCTGCTGGATGAAACCTACTTCCAGTACCTGGGCGACAAGGATCATCTGGCCGGCAAGTACAAGAGCGGCCGCCGTTACATGGCCACCCTGCACTTCAAGTTCTGACCGCCTCGCCTGAGCGTTGTCCACGGGCCCGGATGTCCGGGCCCGTGGCAAGATTACGCCCGGCAACGGCCGTGGCCAGACGGGTTATTGCGACGGGCGACCGTCGCCTGTGCTGAAGGAGTGTGCGATGCGTTTCTGCTTCCCTCTTGCGTTGTCCTTGCTGGTGGCAGCACTTGCCACAGTGCCGGCACGGGCCGCGCAGCCCGCCCCGACTGCGCCCGGCCCCGGCCCGGCACTGCGCCCGGGCAGCCTGATGGTCATTCCGGCCCCGGCGAGCGTGCACCCCCTCACCGGCACCGGGTACCGCGTGTCGGCCAGCACGCCGCTGCGCGCCGAGGGGGAGGCCGCACGCCGCGTGGCCGGACAGTTCGCCGCCCTGCTGGCACGCAGTGGCGGGCCGCAGCTGTCGGTGAGCGGTGGCAGCGGTCGCGACGGCATCCGCTTCGAGCTCTCGCCGAAGCCGGCGATGGGCCCGGAGAGCTACACCCTGCACAGCGATGGCACCGGCGTGGTGGTCCGCGCGGTCGGCGAAGCCGGCCTGTACTACGGGGCCACCACCCTGGCCCAGCTGGCAACCGGTGGCAGCGACGGCCAGGTGCCGGCACTGCAGATCGAAGATGGCCCGCGCTTCCCGTGGCGCGGACTGATGCTGGACTCGGCACGGCATTTCCAGAGCCTGGATGAGATCAAGCGGGTGCTCGATGCCATGGCCGCGCACAAGCTCAATACCTTCCATTGGCACCTGACCGATGACCAGGGCTGGCGCATGGAGATCAAGCGCTACCCGAAGCTGACCGCGACAGGCAGCTGCCGCCTGCCGGCCGGCGAGGCCGGCATCGATCCGGACAGCGGCACGCCGGCGCCCTATTGCGGCTACTACACCCAGGACCAGATCCGCGAGGTGATCGCCTACGCCGCCGCGCTGCATATCCAGGTCATTCCGGAAATCGATGTCCCCGGCCACGCCACCGCGGCCATCGCCGCGTACCCGGAGCTGGGCGTGCTGGATACGCCGCTCCAGCCGTTGAGCGAGTGGGGCGTGTTCCCCAACCTGTTCAACGTGGAGGAAAGCACCTTCGTATTCCTGGAGAACGTGCTGGAGGAGGTCATCGCACTGTTCCCCGCGCGCTACGTGCACGTAGGGGGCGACGAGGCGGTGAAAGACCAGTGGATCGCCTCGCCGCGTGTGCAACAGCGCATGCGCGAGCTGGGCGCGAAGGATGAGATGGCGCTGCAGAGCCATGTGATCAAGCGCCTGGAAACCTTCCTGGAAGCGCACGACCGCCGGCTGATCGGCTGGGATGAGATTCTCGAAGGCGGGCTGCCGCCGCAGGCCACGGTGATGTCCTGGCGCGGCACCGACGGCGGCCTCGCCGCAGCCAGCGCGGGCCACGACGTCATCATGTCGCCCGTGACCAACCTGTACCTGGATTACCTTCAGACCGATTCCCCCAATGAGCCGCCGGGTCGCCCGCTGCAGGTGAACCTGGCCACGGTGTACGGCTTCGAGCCGGTGCCTTCGGCATTGCCCGCGGACAAACGCCAGCACATCCTGGGTCTGCAGGCGAACATGTTCACCGAGCACACGCGCACCGACGCCCGTCTGGAGCACAACCTGTTCCCGCGCCTGGCCGCCGTGGCCGAGACCGGCTGGAGCCGTGTGGAACAGCGTGATTTCCGCGATTTCCTCGCGCGTCTGCCCGCGCAGCTGCAGCGCTACCGTGCCTGGGGCCTGCGCTACGCACAGACGCCGTTCGAGGTGGGCGTGCAGCTGGAGGACGCGCGCGCGGCGGGCCAGGTGCAGATAACGCTGGCCAATCCACTGGGCTACGACGTGCACTACAGCACCGACGGCACGGCAGTGACCGCGCGCTCGCCGCGGTACCTGCAACCGCTGCACGCCACGCTTCCCGTGCAGCTGCAGGCAGCGGCGTTCTACCAGGGTCAGCCGCTGGCCACGGCCGCCACCCCGGTACAGGTCACCGCGCAGTCACTGCTGCGCCGCAGCCACCAGCAGCTGCTGGCCTGCCCGGGTTCGGGCAAACTGATCCTGCGCCTGGAAGACGATGGCCCGGCGCGGGGGGAACGCGCGGTGTTCAACGTGGACATTTTCAATCCCTGCTGGCGCTGGCCGGACGCCGACCTGGACGGCATGGCCCGCGTGCAGGTCCGGGCCGGCACCATTCCGTACTACTTCCAGCTGGCCCACGATGAGCCGAACCGCACGTTCGAACCGGCCCGGCGCGCGCATGGCGAGATGAAGATCCGCCGGGGCGACTGCCGCGGCGAGCCGATCGCCGAGGTGGCCCTGCCGGCGCAGGCGGACGCCGATGGCTTCATCACCCTGGACGCCACCCTGCCCCGCGGCCTCACCGGCAGCAGCGATCTGTGCATCAACTTCACCGGCGATACCCGCCCCCGCATGTGGGTGCTGGACGAGGTCACCCTGCTGCCGCGCTGAGCGCTGCAGCGGCCTGCGGCACCCGGTGTGCAGGGTGCCGCAGGCAATGGATCAGGGAACGTCGCACTCCTGCTTGAACTGCAGGTACACGGTGCCGTTCTCGGTGATGAAGTTGAACGTGCGCTGGCCGGTCAGCATGCCGCCCAGCCCGCTGCAGGCAGCGGTCAGGTCGACCTCGGCCCGTGCCAGATAATCGCCCACCGAGCTGCCCTCGCCCGAGGCGTAGGTGGCGTAGACAGTCTGCGTTGCGGCCGAGGCGGTGCCGGCCGCCAGCAGGGTGGCCAGAAGGGTCAGGGAGGCCAGGGAAATGCGTTTCATCGTGCGGTTCTCCGGAAAGCGGCCCAGCGCCGCCGCCACCGACGCTACGCAGCCGCACACCGCCGGGGCATCAGGACACGCGGGGCCCCGCCGTAGGAGAAGCGAACGCCCGCGCGCGGCGCCCGCGTGGCGGGGCTGCCCATGCGCGGCCCGGCAGGGTATCCAAGGCCGTTACAGCCGCCAGCTCAGGTCACCCAGTTCGAAAGCCGGTTCGAAATCGACATCGCGCTGCAGCCCGAGGACCTGGAACCGCTCGCCCATGCCGCTGGGCAGGGTGAGCTTCTTCACCTGTTCGCGCAGCTGCACGCGGCCGACCTCGTCGGTGCGCTCATCGGCCAGTGTGAGCACCTGGTCCAGGCCGTTGCCAAGCAGGAAGCTGGCCTGGCTGCAGTAGCCGGACAGATCGAAGCCCGCGTGCAGCCCGGCTTCGGCCAGCGCGGTGAAATCCACCGATGCGGTGATGTCCTGCAGCCCCGGCCACAGATGCACATCGTTGTGGACATGGTGACGGTAGAACGCGCGCAGCGTGCCGTCGTCCCGGTCGTGCTGGTAATACTCGGCGCGGTTGTAGCCGTAGTCGACGAACAGCATCGCGCCCCGGGTGAGACCGCCGGCCACTGCCTGCAGCCAGTACGGCAGCTGCGGCAGCAGTTCAGACCGGTAGCCGTCGGCGAACGGCCGCTGCAGGTAGCGTTCCAGGTGACGCACCGCGCCGTTGAGCAGCAGGTCGCCAGGCTGGGTGCCGCGCACGAACGCACCGGCGGCGTCCAGCTCCACGGTTTCTTCGTACACCTCGCCGTCCTGGATCAGGAAGCGTGGCGTCGGCAGGGCATCGATCACTTCGTTGGCGAACACCACGCCCTCCCAGTCGTCCTCGAACGGCCGGTCCAGCCATTCCACGCGGCTGCACAGCTCGGGCGGCAGGGCCTGCTGCAGCCGTTCGCGCTGCCGCTGGCGCAGGTCGGCGCTGGGTTCCAGGATGGCGTAGCGGGCCGGCAGCGCCTGCAGTTCGGCCAGGCGCAGCAGCACCGCCTCGGCGAACGCGCCGCTGCCGCCGCCCAGTTCCAGCAGCCGCGCCTGGGGCGACAGCTGCGCGAAAACCGGCGCAAGCGCATTGGCCACGGTGGCCGCGAACAGCCCGCCCAGTTCCGGTGCGGTGGTGAAATCGCCGCTGGCGCCGAACTTGCTGGCGCCGGCGCTGTAGTAGCCCCAACCCGGGGTGTACAGGCACAGCTCCATGAAGCGCGAGAAGGGAATCGCGCCGCCGTTGCCGGCGATCTCCTCGCGCAGTCCAGCGGCCAGCTGGGCGCTGTGGTCCAGCGCGTCGGCGTCAGGCAGGGGGAAGGTGTGCTTCATGGCGGCTTCGAATACGGTGACAATGGGTACAGGATAGCCGAGCCTTGGAGGCCCCATGATCGAGAATGCCCCCGTTGCCCTGATCACCGGCAGTGCCCGCCGGATCGGCGCCGCCATTGCCGGACGCCTGCACCTGGCCGGTTACCGGATCGTGCTGCATGCCCACCAGTCCAGCGAGGACCTGCAGGCACTGGCGTTCCGTTTTGAAAGCGCGGTGCCGGGCAGCGTGCTGGCGCTGCAGGCGGACCTGCGCGACGCACAGGCCCTGCCCGACCTGGTCGAGCAGGCCGTGGCCCAGTTCGGCCGGCTCGACGCGCTGGTGAACAACGCCTCCAACTTCTTCCCCACCCCACTGGGCCAGATCAGCGCCGAGCAGATCGATGACCTGTACGCGGTGAACGCACGGGCGCCCCTGCTGCTGGCACAGGCCGCCGCCCCGCATCTGCGGCGGGCCCAGGGCAGCATCGTCAACCTGACCGACCTGCATGGCACCGACCCCATGCGCGACCACCCCGCCTACTGCATGGCCAAGGCCGCGCTGGAAATGGCCACCCGCTCGCTGGCCCTGGAGCTGGCGCCCAAGGTGCGGGTGAATGCCGTGGCGCCCGGGGCGATCCTGTGGCCGGAACAGGGCAAGGACGATTTCGCCCGCCAGGCCCTGCTGGCGCGCACGCCGCTGGGCCGCATCGGCACCGTGGAGGAGATCGCCGAGGCCGTGCACTGGCTGCTGGCCGATGCCCGTTTCGTCACCGGCCACACGCTGCGCGTGGATGGCGGGCGCACGCTGAGCTGAGCCGGCCCGCCGGCTCAGTCGGTCGCGTCGGCGTCCAGCGGCACGGTTTCAAATACCTGCCCGTGCTGGGGATGGGCGCGCCACAGGGTAACCAGGTCCTGCCCGCTGACCGGGTCGATGAAGCCGGGCGCGATATCGGCCAGCGGCTTGAGCACGAAGGCGTGCTTGAGCTCCGGGCGCGGGATGCGCAGGTGGCCGGGGCCTTCCACGACCAGATCGCCGTAGAACACCACGTCCACGTCCAGCGTGCGGTCGGAAAAGCGCGGCCCGCTGCGGTCGCGGCCATGCGCGTCCTCCAGCGCATGCAGCCAGTCATCGAGCGCCTGCAGCGGCATGTCGGTCTGCAGCGCCACGGCGTTGTTGACGAATGCGGGGCCCTCGAACCCCACCGCCGCGGTGCGGTAGGCCGGAGAGATGGTGAGGGCGCCGAAGCGCTCGGCCAGGGCGGCCACGGCAGCATGGAGATGGCGGCGGGGCTGGATGTTGCTGCCCAGGCTCAGAAGCACGGTGGTCATGCGATCAGGTTCGGTGGGGAAGAAGGGAGTGGCGATGCCGTGTTCACGGCGGCATTCCTACACTGGCAGCGCACATGATAGGGCACAGCCAATGACCTACTGCGTGGGAATCGAGGTCGACGAGGGCCTGGTGTTCGCCGCCGACACGCGGACCAATGCCGCGCTGGACGACGTGCGCGTGCATCGCAAGCTGCACGTGTTCGAATTTCCCGGCCAGGCGGTGTTCGTCCTGATGGCCGCCGGCAACCTGGCCACCACCCAGCTGCTGGTCTCGCGGCTGCGCCGCGATGCGGCCGAGCAGCGCGAAGCGAGCCTGCCGCGCATGCGCCACCTGTTCGAGGCGGCCGAGTACGTCGGCCGCCAGCTGGTGGACAGCCAGGTGGTCACCGCTGCGCCCGAGCACGGCCACGATGGTGTCAACACCCAGGCCACACTGATCCTGGGCGGGCAGATCGCCGGTGAGCCGCCAGGGCTGTACATGATCTACCCGCTGGGCAACGCCATCTCGGCATCGCCGGAGACGCCCTACCTGCAGATCGGCGAATCCAAGTACGGCAAGCCGATCCTGGACCGCATCATCCGCCCGCAGACCGCCCTGGACGATGCTGCCCGCACGGCGATCGTCTCGCTCGATTCCACCCTGCGTTCCAACCTGTCGGTGGGCCTGCCGATCGATCTGGTCCTGGTGCGCGATGGCGCCCTGGCGGTCAGTGGCCAGCTGCGCCTGCACGCGGACTCACCGCTGTACGCGGAGATCCATACCAACTGGGCGCGCCGGCTGGAACAGGCGGTGGCCAGTCTGCCGCGCTTTCCCTGGGAACAGGCCTGATCCAGGCCTGCGGCAGCTCCGCGCAACCGCGCAAAGTGCTCACCCCAACACGTCGGCCACGGCGTGGAACACCTGCTGCATTTCCAGCGGTTTGGGCAGCAGCCGTACGCGGATGCCCGGTGGCGCCAGTTCCCGGGGCAGCGGCAGGGTCTCATCGCCGAGCACCAGCGCCGGTCCCTGGAAGCCCAGCGCCGCCAGCTCGCCCAGCAGCTGGCCGGCCGGCAGCAGCCGCGAGCCGCCATCAGCGATCACCAGCGCGGGCGGCCCGTCCTGCTGCATCCAGCGCAGCGCCGCAGCGCCATCGGAGGCCAGCTGCAGCTGGTAACCCTGGCTGGACAGCGCATTGCCCAGCAGCGACAGCCGGGTGGCCTCGCCGTCCACCACCAGGATCACCTGCCCTGCCCCCAGCGCCAGCGGACGTGGGGGTGCCTCCACCGCCGGTACGGCGGCACCGGTGGCCGGCAGGTGCAGCGCGAACCGCGTGCCCTTCCCGGGTGCACTGTCCACGCTGATGGTGCCACCGCAGGCCTCGACGATGCGCTTGCAGGACACCAGGCCCAGGCCGGTACCGTCGGCCTTGGTGGTGAAGAACGGGTTGAACAGGCGGCGCAGGGTCGGATCGTCCATGCCGATGCCCTCATCCTCCACCCGGATGCATACGCCCTGCCGCTCCGCTGCGGCAGACAGGTACAGGGTGCCGCCGTCGGGCATGGCCTGGATCGCGTTCAGCGCCAGATTCAGCAGCACCTGCTGCAGTTCGGTGAAATTGGCATCCACGGCCAGACCGGGATCTTCCACCCGTGCCTGCAGCGTGATCGAGGCCGGCAGTGAGCTGCGCAGCAGCAGTTCCACCGCATCGAACAGATGGGCCATGCAGATGTGCTCGCTGGCATTGCGCGAGCCCCGCACGAACGACAGCATCGATTCGGCCATCTCGTGCCCGCGCCGGCCGCATTCGGCGATCACATCGGCCAGGCGCCACAGCTGCGGATCATCGGTACGCGCCTTCAGCAGGTCCGGCATGATCAGCAGCGGCTGCAGGATGTTGCGCAGGTCATGGCTCAATCCGGCCGCAAGCAGCGACAGGCTTTCCAGCCGCTGCGCGCGCATCAGCTCGCTCTCCACGCGGCGGCGCTCGCGGGCGGTGCGTGCATCGCCCACCGCACGGGCCACCGCCGAGGGCAGCCGCGCCGGCTGGTGCTTGATGATGTAATCGTTGGCTCCCAGCCGCAGCGCCGCCACCGCCGAGGCCTCCTCCATGGTGCCGGAGACGTAGATGAAGGGCAGTTCGGGCTCGCTCTGCCGGACCACGCGCAGCGCATCGAGTCCACTGAAGGCGGACAGGGTGAGGTCGGACAGCACGATGTCCGGCGCGAACACGCGCAGCGCCTCACGCAGGCCCTCCTCGCTGTCCACGCGCTGGAATGAAGCTTCCAGCCCCGCGTCGAGCATCTGCCCACTCATCAGCGCGGCATCCTCGGGGGACTCCTCCACCAGCAGGACACGCAGCGGACCCATCTCGGCCAGGGTGAACGTCATGGCTGCTCCCCGCGCCGGCGCGGGGCCGGCCACAGCATCCCGACGATGGCCAGGGCCGCCAACGCCAGCACCGGCCAGCGCCGGCACTCACGCAGGTCATCGCTCAATGCCAGTGCCATAGTCCCTCGTCAGCCAGACCGGTCCTGCCCGCCGCCGCGCCGATGGCCGCGACGGTGTCGAAGTTCCGACAATATAGCGCAGGAATCCCCTCTGACTTCAAGACATGCCAACGGCCCAGGGGCTCTCGCCCCCGGGCTGTTGGTTACCGGATCACACGCTGTCCGCCTGGCGGCGGCTCAGCGGGGAGCGGGGTTCAGCGGGTGGCGGCCGCGCCGACCTTCAGCTGCGACGAATCCACGCGCTGCACGCCCTTGATGCCACGTGCCACGGCGATCGCGCGGTCGTGTTCGGCCTTGGTTGCGACGTTGCCGCTGAGGCTGACGACGCCGTTGACGGTTTCCACCTTGACCTCGGTGCCCGGTACGTTTTCGCTGGTCAGCAGATCCGCCTTCACCTTGGTGGTGATCCAGGTGTCGGTCACCGGCTCTTCCGACTCATGGCGGTCGGCGTGGTTGGTGGCGTGTCCGGCATGGCCGTCCTTCACCGGGTCGGCGGCCAGCGCCATCGGGGCGGCCATCAGCATGCCCAGGCCCAGTGCAAGGCCGCTCATCATCGGCAGGTGGGAAGCGTGACGTTTCATGGTGGTGGTCCTCCTCGGTAAGTGGGCCCAGTGTCCCCGACCGGGCGTCCAGCCCGCGTGCGCCCGCCGTCACGCCGGGGTGAACGCGTGCGCGGACGCCGTGCCGCGTTCAGCACGCGGCCTCCCACGCAGGGTACGCTGCGTGCTTTGCAGCGAAGGAGCCACGCCATGCCGGCCGATCTGCAGATGGCCCTGGTCGGGTACGGAATGGCCGGGCGCGTGTTCCATGCACCGCTGATCCAGCACACGCCCGGTGTCGCCCTGCACAGTGTGGTGAGCTCGCGCCGCGACGCGCTGCGGCGGCAGTTCACCGACGTGCGCGTGTGCGCCGACGTGCAGCAGGTGCTGGATGATCCCTGCATCGACGGGGTGGTACTGGCAACGCCCAATGCGCTGCATGCACCGCTGGCCCTGCGTGCGCTGGCGGCCGGCAAGCATGTGCTGGTGGACAAACCGTTCGCCTTGAACGCGGTGCAGGCCCGGCAGGTGCTGGACGCCGCGGACACGCACCAGCGGGTTGCCACCGCCTTCCAGAACCGGCGCTACGATGCCGATTTTCTTACCCTGCGCCAGTTGCTCGCGCAGGGGACGCTCGGGGAGATCGCCGAATGCCACGTGCATTTCGATCGCTTCCGCCCGCAGGTACGCGACCGCTGGCGTGAGCACGATGCGCCCGGCGGCGGCCTGTGGCTGGATCTCGGCCCGCACCTGCTGGACCAGATGCTGCAGTTGTTCGGCTGGCCCGACGCGATCACCGCCGACCTGGACTGCCAGCGCGGCAGCGGCGGCGTGGATTACTTCCACGCGGTACTGCACTACCCGCGCATGCGCGCGGTGCTGCATGCCGGTTCACTGGTGACCGCCCCCACCCCGCGCTACCGCGTCCACGGGCATGGCGGCAGCTGGATCAAGCACGGCCAGGACGTGCAGGAATCCCAGCTGGCCGCCGGCATCGCCCCGGGCGCGCCCGGCTGGGGGCTGGACCCGCGCCATGGCGAACTGTGCTGGCACGATGCGCACGGCCAACTGCAGCAGCGCCGTACCGACACCCTGCACGGCGATTACCGCGCGGTCTACGCGCGCCTGGCCGAGGCCATGCACGGCGTCGGCCCGCCGGAGGTCACCGCCCCGCAGATCCTGCAGCTGGCCGGGCTGCTGGACGCCGGCCAGTGCAGTGCGCGCGAGGGTCGGCGGATTGACCTGCCGGCGGCTCCGGGCTGAGGCGGTTGCGGCGTCCGGATGCGGCCGCCGCCAGCGCGACTCAGATCGTCTTGATCGGGTGCCCGCCAAACTCGTTGCGCATGGCCGACAGCAGCCGGTCGCTGAACGAGTTCTCCTGCCGCGAGCGCAGACGCTCCAGCAGCGACAGGGTGATCACCGGCGCCGGCACATCCAGCGCGATCGCTTCGGCCACCGTCCAGCGGCCCTCGCCGGAATCGGCCACGTAGGGCGCGATACCCTCCAGCGACGGGTTGCGCTGCAGGGCCTGGGCGGACAGATCCAGCAGCCAGGAGCGGACCACGCTGCCGTGCCGCCACACTTCGGCCACCGCGCCCAGGTCCAGCGCCAGCTCCTGTTTCTTCTCCATCAACGCGAAGCCTTCAGCGTAGGCCTGCATCATTCCGTACTCGATGCCGTTGTGGACCATCTTGGTGAAATGCCCCGCACCGGCCGGCCCGACATGCGCCCAGCCCCGATCGGCCGCCGGTGCCAACGACTGCAGCAGCGGGGTGACGCGGGTGACCGCCGGCGCAGGCCCACCGACCATCAGGCAGTACCCTTCCTGCAGTCCCCACACCCCGCCGCTGGTACCGCAGTCCAGCAGAGTGATGCCGTGGTCGGCCAGTGCCGTGGCCCGGCGCATGGAGTCCTGGTAATTGGAGTTGCCGCCATCCACGACGATGTCGCCCGCCTGCAACAGCGGCTGCAGCTGGGCCAGGGTGGCATCCACCACCTCGCCGGCCGGCACCATCAGCCAAACCACACGCGGCGCCGGCAGCGCGGCCACAGCGGCCTCGAGCGTCGTCTCGCTGTGCAGGCCCGCCTCGGCCGCACGCGCGCGGGCCGCCTCACCCGGGTCGTAGCCGACCACGCGGTGGCCGCCCTGCTGCAGGCGCTGGGCCATGTTGGCGCCCATGCGCCCCAGGCCGATCATTGCAATGTCCATGGTGGATCCTCTTGGGTAGTGACCCGGGCCTGCGCACGGGGCGCGGGGCGGGCGGTAACGGAGACGGGCCGGCGCGCGCCCTGTGCGGCCTGGCATTGCTGCAGCCGGGACTGCAGCCAGCGCTGGTAGAGCGTGGTGTGCAGGTTGTGCCGGGTCAGTTCGATCTCGTACGGCGTGCGGGGATTGCGATCCAGCAGCCGGGCGACATGCGCGCCGATGGGTTTGATCCCGCGCGGGTGGGAATAGATCAGGAACTGCTGGTAGAACGGATCGGCCAGCAGCGCGTCCATGCGGGCCACCACATCGGCCTGTTCCGGCTGCAGCGCCGCGCGCAGGCGCGGATCGTGGGCGACCAGCAATCGCTCGAAGAACGCCACGCCGCGCCGCGGCACCTGCCGCGACAGCGCCCACAGCTCGCGGTTGCGCGCATCGTAGTAGGCAAAACCGCCGTGGCTGCGCAGCTGCTGCGCGGCCTGTGGGCCGACATCGACCACGATGAAGTTTTCCGCCTGGTTGTTCAGATCATCCAGCGTCTGCGCGTCGAAGGCGTGCACGAGATAGCCCGGCACGCCCATGAACGCCTGCCGGCCCATCGCCGCGGTGCGCACGGCCTTGCCATCACCGAACATCGTGCCGGCGTGGTGACCGAGCAGGATGCTGTCGGTGTCGTGCAGGCCGATGAACGTGCCGATGGACAGCTCCTGCGCAGTGAACGCTTGATCGAATGCGGCATCGCCATACAGTTCGCGCTGGGTCGCCAGCTGCGCCACCTGCCGGCCCACACCGCACTCGCTGCGCACCGTGCCCGCGTAGAAGGCGTCCACTGCACGGCTGTTGGAACCCGCCGGCTGATAGCCCCGGCCGAAGCTGCGCGTCCGCTGCCAGCCCTGCGCGCGACTACCGCGCAGGCCGAAGCCGATCCAGCCCATCTGCAGGCCGGAGAAGCGGTAGCCGGGGTTGTCCTGCAGCGCCTGCGCCGCGCGTCGTGCCGCGGCACCCAGCTGGAAACCATAGGCACACACCGTGGCCGGATGCTGCAGCAGTTGCTGCATCAATGCGTCATGGCGCGCGGGTGACAGCGTGGCCGGTATCTGCACGCGCAGATCGCCGCCGGCCTGCGCCTGGGCCAGGTCGGCACGGTCGCACACCGGTCCGCCATGTACGTGGACCTCGGCACGGGCGGGCACACGCTCGAACTGCCATCCCAGCTGTTCCAGCACCGCCTGCCGGCAATCGGCCGCGCTTGCCAGCGCAGGCCAGGCCAGGCAGGCCGCCAGCAGGACACTGCGGTAGCGCATGCCTACCCCGCGTCCTTCACCGGCTCCAGGTCATCGGCAGGCGGCGGTGCTTCCGCAGCCGGCGGCGGTGCGGCCGCAGGCAGGTACTGCTGCAGGCGCTGGAAGAAGCGGCTGTAGAACTGGCCGTCCTGCACGGTGCTGCTGGCCACCTTCACCAGCGAATCATCGTTGCTGCCGAACGGCAGCGACACCGACCCCAGCGCGCCCACACCGACACTGGCCGAGGTGGGACTTTTCTTCAATGCATAGCGGTCCTGCACGGCGCTGACGAACACCAGCGCCTGCGGCCCACGCGGCGCGCACGCCACGCGCAGCACGAGCTGTTCGTGCACCTCGTCGCTGGGCTGGAAATTCTTGTTGGCTTCCACCAGTTCATCGCCCTGCCGGGCAATGGCATACCCCTGGCTCAGCAGGGTTCGCCGTGCCGCCTCGCAGGCCTGCTGCGGGGTGCCGTCCACGGTGCGGGAAAACATGTCGCCTGAATCGAAGGATTCGCGCAGCAGGGTGCTGTCGGCGGCACGCCCGCCGCAGCCGGCGAGCAGCAGCGCGCTGGTGGCAGCGAGCAGGGTCACGGGTAAGGCAGGCACACGCATGGCAGCTCCAGCCGGAAGGGCAGCGGCGAGCATAGCGCTGCGGCCGTGTGTGCCGGGTTGAGATGCGCTGCGGGCGTTGCGGGCGGTTCATGGGCTGCGAACGGTGCAGCCCCTCGTGGCTGGCGGTTTGTAGAGCGTGTTCCTGTGGTTGGGCCGGATGGCAGGGCCATGCGGGGGACGGCA
>Ga0207790_1000111_pt1 | contig 32228 bp, 34 predicted proteins | sample HigsolmetaGSP14D_FD_184842 | JGI IMG/M metagenome (GOLD analysis project Ga0207790, IMG submission 184842) | High solid enriched microbial communities from the Joint BioEnergy Institute, USA - SP1-4-D (SPAdes) | ecosystem: Engineered > Bioreactor > SSF (Solid state fermentation) > Aerobic >...
CACAATCGTAACGTTCTTGGGCGTTTTAACACGCCACTAACGTACCTTGGAGAGATTGATGAACGTTCGTACTCCCGCAGTGCGGCTCGGCCTGCTGCCCGCCGGCATTGCGCTGGCGCTGGCGCCGACCTTTGCTTCCGCTCAGGAAGCAAAGGGCGCGACCGACCTGGACCGCATTGAAGTCACTGGCTCGCGCATCCGCGGCGCCAACATGGAGACGCAGCAGCCGATCCTGACGCTCAGCCGTGAGAACCTGGAAAAGCAGGGTTACACCTCGGTCGCAGACGTCCTGCAGAACCTGACCTCGGCCGGCTCCCCGGCCATTTCGCGTTCCGAAGCCCTGGCCTCGGGCGAAAACGTCGGCGGCTACTACGTCGATATCCGCAACCTGGGCGCCACCCGCACCCTGGTGCTGATGAACGGCAAGCGCCTGGGCGCCACCACCGCCGGCTACCAGGATCTGAGCCAGATCCCGATGTCCGCCGTGGAGCGCATCGAGATCCTGAAGGACGGCGCCTCGGCCATCTACGGTTCCGACGCCATCGCCGGTGTGGTCAACGTGATCACCCGCAAGCGCTTCGACGGCGCTGAAGCCTCGGTCTACGTCGGCCAGTACGGCGAAGGCGACGGCGACATCAACCAGTACTCCTTCACCCTGGGCTCGGAAGGCGAGCGCGGCGGTGTGACGATGTCGGCCGAGTACTACAAGGCCAAGCCGGTGTGGGCGCGCGACCGTTCGTTCAGCGCCAACGGCAACGCCGGCCCGAACTACCCGGGCTCGGGCAACAGCCCGATCAACGAGCGTGGCTCGCTGTGCGACCCGTGCAGCACCCCGAACCTGAGCGCCGGTGACCCGGGCTACGTGGCTCCGGGCGACGTGCGCTGGTACACCCTGAAGGACGGTGGTGATCCGACCAACCGTGCCGACTACCGCCTGCAGACCGCCGCCGATTCCGTCAATGCCAACGAGCAGATGATGGTCTCCACCGGCATCGAGCGTAAGTCGGTGTACGTCAATGGCAACTACGACTTCACCGATTCGATCACCTTCAACGCGGACGTGCTCTACAACGAGCGCACCACCGACCAGCAGATCGCCGGCTACCCGTACCAGGCCGCGTCGTTCGACACCCCGCTGTCCGGTGCCAGCGCGTTCAACCCGACCCCGGGCCAGGACGTCACCTTCCGTCGTCGTCTGTGGGAAGTGCCGCGTACCACCGAAAGCAAGCTGAAGACCCTGCGCTTCGCGCCGACCGTCAGCGGCTACTTCGACTTCGCCGGCAAGACCTGGGACTGGGACGTCGGCGCGCTGTGGAACCGCAACGAAACCACCAAGACCGCGCACGGCGACATGAGCCTGATCGCTGCACGCCAGGCCCTGGGTGCCTCGTTCATCGATGCCAACGGCGTGGCCCGTTGCGGTACCGGCCCGAGCGATCCGCTGGCCACCAGCAACTGCCGTCCGTGGAACCCGCTGCTGCCGTACGGCGTGGCTGGCGCCGGCTCGCTGGCTGACCCGGACACGCAGGCCTTCCTGTTCCCGTACTTCACCGATACCGGTACCACCAAGACCACCAGCTTCAGCGCGAACCTGTCCGGTTCGATCCTGACGCTGCCGGCCGGTGACCTGGGCATCGCCATGGGCGTGGAGCACCGCAAGGAAGAAGGCCGCTTCTCGCCGGACGCGTTCGCGCAGTCGGGTGAATCGACCGGCCTGGGCGCACAGACCACCTCCGGTGAGTACGACCTGGACGAGGTCTACCTGGAACTGAATGTGCCGATCCTGTCGGACATGCCGTTCGCCAAGGAACTGACCTTCAACGCGGCCAGCCGTTACTCGGACTACAGCAACTTCGGCGACACCATCAACTCGAAGTTCGGCTTCACCTGGCGTCCGATGGACGAGCTGCTGGTCCGTGGTACCTGGGCTGAAGGCTTCCGCGCGCCGTCGATCGACAACCTGTACGGCGGCCTGAACAGCAGCTTCGAGTCGTACACCGATCCGTGCGGCGTGACCGCTCCGGGTTCGGTGAACGGCAACGGTGCCTGCTCGGCAGCCGGCGTGCCGGTGGGTTACACGCAGCTGGGCCAGGGTCTGATTCCCTGCACCTCGACCCCGTGCGCCACCCCGGACCAGTTCATCTCCGGCTCCAACAGCGCGCTGCTGCCGGAAACCTCCAAGAGCACCACGGTGGGTCTGGTCTGGAGCCCGCGTTGGGTGCAGGGCCTGGACATCTCGCTGGATTGGTACAAGTACGAAATCAGCGACATGATCATCGCTGACAGCGTCGACCGCATCCTGCGTGACTGCTACGTGCTGGGCAACGCCGGTCGTTGCGCGGGCATCACCCGTGCCTCCGATGGCCACATCAGCGCGATGAGCTACGGCCTGGCCAACCTCGGCCAGATGGAAACCCAGGGCTACGATCTGGGCGTGAAGTACCGTCTGCCGGAACTGGCGATCGGTCAGTTCAACATCGACTGGCAGACCAGCTACCTGGCCAAGTACGACGAGCAGGGCCAGAACGCTGACGGTGACAACATCACCATCGGCCGCGTCGGCGAAGCCGGCCTGTTCCGCGTGCGTTCGAACATGGGCATCACCTGGAGCAAGGGTGACTTCGGTGTCTCGTACATGGCGCGTTACTACTCGGGCATGAACGAAGCCTGCGTGGCCAACCGTCCGTGCGATCTGCCGAACCGCTACCAGAACGGTGAGAAGTCGCCGCTGCGCAAGACCGGTTCGAACACGTTCCACGACCTGCAGGTCAGCTACAACGCGCCGTGGGATGCCACGATCGCGCTGGGCGCGAACAACGTGTTCAACAAGCAGGGCCCGATCATGTTCACGCAGCCGAACTCGAACTTCCCGTACTACGGTGGTTTCGACATCGGTCGCTTCCTGTACATGAAGTACACCCAGCGCTTCTGATCCATCCAGACGCTGTAGCACGACACGGAGGGCGGCCCGCAGGGGCCGCCCTCTTTCGTTTGCGGCAGCGCGCGGTGCGCAGTGCGCAGGCGTCCGGGCCGGCGGCGGCAGGCAACAAACAGGCAACAAAAAAGCGCGCCGGCGGGCGCGCTTCGTCGCAACGGGCGGTGGCCGCTGCCGCCGCTCAGCTGTCGGCGGTGGTCAGGCCCATCAGGTCATTGGCGTACTCGCGCCACTGCGGCAGCTTGCCCAGCACTCCGGCGCGCTGCAGGTACGCCTCATCCACCGGATCGCCATTGACCAGCGCCAGGGCCACATGCACCGCGCCGGTCACCCAGAAGCTGCGGGTTGTGGAGCGTTGCGGCTGCAGATGGAAGGCCACCGCTTCGATGATCGGCATCGGCAGGCCCCACAGGCCCAGCAGCCAGGCGCCGGCCGCGGTATGCCCCGGGCGTGCGTCCTGCTCCGCGTCGCCGGCCAGCGCCGCGCGCTCGTTGCGCACGCCGGGCAGCAGCAGGCCGATATCGGCCAGCAGCGCGGCAGTGGAGCCCAGCTCGGCACTGCTGGCCGGCAGCAGGCGCGAGGCCAGCCGCGAGGCCATCAGCGCACGCTGCTGCAACGCATTGCGTTCGGCCCCGGACAGCACCGGCGCGGAGAACACCTCGCTGGCCAGGACCAGGTCGCGCAGCGTGGACAGGCCCAGCCGGGTCACTGCGGTGCGCAGGTCGGAAATGGTCCGCCCGCTGCTGTAGAACGCCGAGTTGGACAGCTGCAGCACCTTGGCGGCGATGGCCGGATCGGCAGCCACCAGGCGCACCACGTCGGCGCTGTCGGTGTCATCGTCGTGTTCCAGCGCCTGGGTCAGGCTCAGGTACAGGTGCGGCGGCGAAGGCAGTTTCTCGATGCGGCCGATGGAATCGCGCAGTACCGGGCTGTCCAGCAGGTCACGCAGTTCTTCCAGGCTGGTCAGCGCTTCCAGCAGCACTTCCGGTGCCAGCGGCAGCGGCAGGAAGCGGTGGGCCACGCCGATCAGGCGCGCCGGCGGCGGGCGGTTGCCCTGCTGCGCTTCGATCAGGGCGATGCGGATGGTTTCCGGGCGCAGGGTACGCACCTGGCCGAGCAGGGTGGTGGCATCCAGGTCGGGCAGCCCGGGGCTGACAATGACCGCATCGATCGGACCGGCGGCAATGGTGGACATCGCCGTATGGCCATCGTGGGCAACCAGCGTCTGCCAGTCCTCCCCCAGATCGGCAATGAACTCCCCAAGCTCAGCCGGCAGGCTGGCTTCATCCCCAACAAGCAGAATCCGCACGACACGTTCCCCTGGCGGACCGCGGCAGACGTCGCGGTCGATATGAAGGACGCAATTTACCCAATTTGGCGCGAAGAGTGATGAACCGCAGTCCAGAAACGTGAACTGCATCGCTCTGGCGGCGGTCCGCCAGAGCGATGGGACCGGCCTGGCGCGGGGCTCAGGCCTTGCTGTCGAGGTGGCGCTGGTGCGCCTCGATCAGGATCTGCTTGGCTTCGGCGGCGCCGCCCCAGCCATCCAGCTTGACCCACTTGCCCTTTTCCAGGTCCTTGTAATGCTCGAAGAAGTGGCCGATGCGCTCCAGCCAGTGGCTGGACACCTGCTCGATGTCTTCCACGTGCGCGTAGCCGCTGAAGATCTTGGCCACCGGCACGGCCAGGATCTTCTCGTCGCTGCCGGCTTCATCGCTCATCTTCAGCACGCCCACCGGACGGCAGCGCACCACCGAACCGGGCACCAGCGGCAGCGGCAGCACCACCAGCACGTCGGCCGGATCGCCGTCGCCGCACAGCGTGCTCGGCACATAGCCGTAGTTGCACGGATAGCGCATCGGGGTGGAGAGGATGCGGTCGACGAAGATCGCGCCGGTGTCCTTGTCCACTTCGTACTTCACCGGCTCGGAATCCTTCGGGATCTCGATGATGACGTTGATTTCGTCCGGCGGGTTCTTGCCGGGGGAGACGAGTTCCAGACCCATTGATGTGCTCCGACTGAGGGGGGCGAAAGAACGCCATTTTATGCCTTTGCCGGTCTGCGTGCAGCGGGCATGCGCAATGGCCTGGGACAAGCCCGGACAGATGCGTGCGGGCGTTCCCGATGGTTGCCGCACCGGCACGCGCGCACGCTGGGGGCGACCTTGTTGCGGAGCATCGACCATGTCAGACCCCGTTTCCTTCCCGCGCCCGCGGCGGCGCGCTGGCCCTCGCGCCCGGGTGGCCGTGTGTGCCGTGCTGTGCCTGGTGTCATCCGGCCCGCTCGCCGCCGCCGGGCCGGCGCCGACCTATGTGGATCTGGTGAACGTTCCGCACCAGGAGGCCAACTGGGACCGCTTCTACGGGCTGCAGGACCACCTGGCGGCGGATTTCCACGCCACGTGCGCCGGGCAGGCCTGCGACCCGCTGCGCAGGCTGTGGCCATTGCAGCTGCGCTGCTCGGTGCGCGCCGCCAGCGCCGAGGTGGCGGCCTGCCGCTGGGTGATCGCCGGCAGCGGCCTGCGGGTGCTGGGCAGCGGTGTGATCGAGGACGATGGCCGGGTGTGGCAGTGCGCGCTGCCGCTGGGCCGCGGGCTGGCGGTGGATCACTTCCATGCTGCCCTGCAGGTGCAGCAGCCGCTGCAGGTACGTCTGCCGGGGGCGGACCGCACCCTGTTGCAGGGGCTGCACGACTGCCTGGCTGGGCCGGGAGACATCCCATGATCCGGCCTTGCGGTGTGCTGCTGGCGCTCTTGCTGCTGCCGGCTGTGGCGGCGGCCGAGCATGTCGACGCACGTGACTACCCGGCGCCCGGCGCCGGCGGTGAGGCGTTCGCGCGCATGGAGCGCGCGCTGGAGCGCGGATTCGACTACATCTGCGGGGACACCTTCTGCGAAGGCGACTACGGCAACCTGCGTGCCCTGCAGCTGCGCTGTGCGGTCCGCCGCCGCGACGCCACCGTAAGCGGCTGCACGTGGAGCTTCGCTGGCAGCTACGCGTACGTGGACGGTGACACCGCCGTGCCCCAGGTGGATGCGCGGCGGTGGGCGTGCGCACTGCCGGTGCCGGCCGGCACGCCGTTGAAGACGCTGCTGGCCAGGCTGTCAGCGCCAGAGGGCTTTGAAACCCCGCTGCCGGGCAGCGAGCTCAGTACCTACGATGCGCTGACCCAGTGCCTGTGACCTGCGCGCGGTGACACATCACCGCGCGTGTTCGTTGGCATCCGCCACGGCCACTTCGTGCAGGGCCTGGTTGAGCTGGTCCACGATGAGTGCGAACGGGGCGTCGTCCGCCAGCGCTTCGGCGATGAACTGCCGCTGTGCGTCGTTCCAGTACGGCGCCTTGGCCACGTGCACGTCCGTGTCCAGCTGATGCTGGCGCACGAACGCGGCGATGGCCTCCGGCTCGGCGTCCAGGCCCAGCTGCAGGAACAGGTTGGTCATGCTCGGTTCGGTGGTGATCATGCGGGGCTCCCGACGACAAGAAAGCCGCATGATGCCCCGCCATGCGCTGCACGGAATGTGAGGGCCGGGGGAGGCCACCGTGCGTCCGCGCCGTACCGGCGCGGGCGCACGGGGTGGCGCGTGCTCAGAGCAGCGGCACCAGCAGCAGGGCCACGATGTTGATGATCTTGATCAACGGGTTGATGGCCGGACCGGCGGTGTCCTTGTACGGGTCGCCCACGGTATCGCCGGTGACCGCGGCCTTGTGGGCCTCGCTGCCCTTGCCACCGAAATGGCCATCTTCGATGTACTTCTTGGCGTTGTCCCAGGCACCGCCACCGGTGGTCATGGAGATCGCCACGAACAGTCCGGTGACGATGGTGCCGATCAGCAGGCCGCCCAGCGCGCGCGGCCCCAGCAGCAGCCCCACCACCACCGGCACCGCCACCGGCAGCAGCGAGGGCACGATCATCTCGCGGATGGCCGAGCGGGTCAGCATGTCCACCGCGCGGTCGTACTGCGGCTTCCCGGTGCCCTGCATGATGCCCGGAATCTCGCGGAACTGCCGTCGCACCTCTTCCACCACCGCACCGGCGGCGCGCCCCACCGCTTCCATGGCCATCGCGCCGAACAGATACGGGATCAGTCCGCCGATCAGCAGGCCGATGATCACGGTGTGGTCGCTCAGGTCGAAGCGGAACTCCATGCCGGGGTTGGCGGCCTGCAGGTTGTGGGTGTAGTCGGCGAACAGCACCAGCGCGGCCAGCGCCGCCGAGCCGATCGCGTAGCCCTTAGTCACCGCCTTGGTGGTATTGCCCACCGCATCGAGCGGGTCGGTGATGTCGCGGATGTCCGAGGGCAGCTCGGCCATCTCGGCAATGCCGCCGGCGTTGTCGGTGATCGGCCCGTAGGCATCCAGCGCCACGATCATGCCGGCCATCGACAGCATGGCCGTGGCCGCCACGGCGATGCCGTACAGCCCGGCCAGTGCATAGGCGCCCCAGATCGCCGCGCATACCGCCACCACCGGCAGCGCGGTGGATTTCATCGACACGCCCAGCCCGGCGATGATGTTGGTGCCATGCCCGGTGGTGGACGCCTGCGCCACGTGCTGCACCGGGGCGTACTGCGTGCCGGTGTAGTACTCGGTGATCCACACGATCAGCCCGGTCAGCAGCAGCCCGATCAGCGCGCAGCCGTACAGCGCGTAGGGTCCGTGGACGTTGTCGTCCATCAGCGCGGTGGTGATGGGGAAGAACGCGATCGCCGCCAGCACGCCGGAAATGATCACCCCCTTGTACAACGCGCCCATGATCGACCCGCCTCCACGCGTGCCGGGCCGGCCCACCTTGACGAACATCGCGCCGATGATCGAGGCGATGATCGAGGCGCCGCCCAGCACCAGCGGATACAGCACCGCATTGGCGCCGGCCTCGGCCAGCATCAGGCTGCCCAGCAGCATCGTGGCGATCACCGTCACCGCGTAGGTCTCGAACAGATCGGCGGCCATGCCGGCGCAGTCGCCGACATTGTCACCGACGTTGTCGGCGATCACCGCTGGATTGCGCGGGTCGTCCTCGGGAATGCCGGCCTCCACCTTGCCCACCAGATCCGCACCGACGTCGGCGCCCTTGGTGAAGATGCCGCCGCCCAGCCGCGCGAAGATCGAGATCAACGAAGAACCGAAGGCCAGCCCCACCAGCGCATGCAGCGCCTGCTCCATCGGCAGGCCCAGCCGCAGCAGCACGGCGTAGTAACCGGCCACGCCGAGCAGGCCCAGGCCCACCACCAGCATGCCGGTGATCGCACCGCCGCGGAATGCCACGTCCATGGCCGGACCGATCCCGTGCCGCGCCGCCTCGGCCGTGCGCACGTTGGCCCGCACCGACACGTTCATGCCGATGTAGCCGGCCGCCCCGGACAGCACCGCACCCAGGGCGAAGCCGATGGCGGTGTAGACGTTCAGGAACACGCCGACCAGGATGAACAGCACCGCGCCGGCGATGCCGATGGTCAGGTACTGGCGGTTGAGGTACGCGCGGGCCCCTTCCTGGATCGCCGTGGCGATCTCGACCATGCGCGCGTTGCCGGTGGGTTGGCGCAGGATCCAGCGCGCCGAGACGATCCCGAACAGGATCGCGAGAATGGCGCAGCCCAGCGCCAGTGACAGCCCGTGACGTTCCAGCATTGAACCCCTCCCGGAGTGGATGGTTGGCATCCAGTGGCGGTGAACCGCACCACGAGGGGGACAACGGGCTGCAGCCTGGAACCAACCCGTACCGACCGTGATGGTCGTCCGACGTATGGCGGTGTTCAGCATTCCCTGGTGCCCGCAGTATGCGTGTGGCCAGCGGTGGAGTCGAGCCGGGCAGGGTGGGCTCGGGCGGGCCGGAGGGCAGCGCCTCTTTGCGCGGTGTTAAGCCACGCTCTGCAAGGCTGCGGCCCATTCCGTAGGAGATCTGCCATGCACCGTTGCCTGCTGCTTGCCGCCCTGATGACCAGTCTGCCCGCGCTCGCCGCGGAAACCCCCGAGCGCCAGCGTGGCATCGGCGCGGCGCAGCCGGTCGGTACGGTCCATACCGTGCGGCAGATTCCCGAAGCGTGCGCGCGCCTGGAAGGTGCCTTCACCGGCGAGGCGGCCGCGCCGTACCGCTTCTCGGCCGTGCGCACCAGCGAACAGTGCCAGCCGCGCGCGCGCTTCGTTGATTACGCCAAGGTGCAGCCCAGTGCGGAGAAGGGCTGGAAGCTCAACGACGTGATCCGCATCCCCAGCGCGGCCTGCCCGGCCCAGCAGGCGGTGGTGCGGGTGTGGCGCCTGCCGGCCACGACCACCCAGCCGCTGGATGGCCAGGGCCAGTCGCGCATCTATCTGGAAGAGGCGAAAAAGCAGGCCGCCGCGGGCCAGATCGCGCCGGTGCCGCAGTTCGCCGCGCAGCTGCAGATGGAAGGCACTGCCTGCCGCTGATGCACGTGCGCTGACCATGGCCAGCGCCGCGTAATCGGCGGCGACTGGCCGTTGCCCACGTCACGGGGTGAAGGCGGGCAGTTTCTTCTTCACCGGTACGTTCTTCAGGGTGACGTACTTCGGCAGGCCATCGGCGCCATACGGCAGCGGCGCCTCGCCCTTGATCAGCGGCTGCAGGTAGGCGCGCGCCTTGGCGGTGATGCCGAAGCCATCCTTGCGGATGAAGCCGGCGGGCATTTTCTTCTCGTGGTTGGCGATCTTCTGCAGTGGCGCCGCCTCGATCTTCCAGCGGTAGGGCGCATCGCTGCTGCGCACGATCACCGGCATCACCCCGTTCTCTCCGGCCAGTGCCAACCGCACGGCGGCCTTGCCGACCGCCTGGGCCTGTTCCCAATCGGTGCGGCTGGCCAGGTGGCGGGCAGACCGCTGCAGGTAGTCGGGCAGGGCCCAGTGCACTTTCAGCCCCAACTGGTCTTTCACCCGTGCGGCCAGGTGCGCGGCCACCCCGCCCAGCTGCGCGTGGCCGAACGCATCGGTGCCGCCGCCGGCATCGGCCACGAACCGGCCGTCGGCGCTGGCGATGCCTTCGGAGGCCACCACCACGCAGTAGCCCACGCGCTGCACCACGGCCTGCACCTTGGCCAGGAACGTGGCCTCGTCGTACGCCCGCTCCGGCAGCAGGATGATGTGCGGTGCCTCGTCCGGGCCGGTGCCGGCCAGGCCGCTGGCCGCCGCCAGCCAGCCGGCATGGCGGCCCATCGCCTCGTAGATGAACACCCGCGTGGAGGTCTCGGCCATGGCGGCCACGTCCAGCGCCGCTTCGCGCACGGCCACTGCGGTGTATTTGGCGGCCGAACCGAAGCCGGGGCAGGTGTCGGTCACGGCCAGGTCGTTGTCGATGGTCTTCGGAACGCCCACGCAGGTCAGGTCGTAACCGGAGCGGCGCGCCAGCTGGGACACCTTCAGCGCCGTATCCGCCGAATCGTTGCCGCCGTTGTACAGGAACCAGCGCACGTCGTGCGCCTGCAGCACCTGCAGCAGGCGCGCGTAGCGCGGCGCGTCGGCGTCGAGCGACCCCAGCTTGAACCGGCAGGAGCCAAACGCACCGCCGGGGGTATGCGCCAGCGCCCGGATGCTGGCGATGGACTCGCGGCGGGTATCCACCAGCTCTTCGCGCAGCGCGCCCAGGATGCCGTTGCGCGCGGCCAGCACGGTGACCCCCCGCTGGCGGGCTTCCTGGATCACCGCCGAAGCGGTCGCGTTGATGACGGCGGTGACACCACCGGACTGGGCATACAGCAGGGTGCCTTGGCGCATGGAGACTCCTCGGGGGGACAGGGACATTGCAGGGACATTACCCGGATGCGGTAAAGTGGGGGTATTGCGGTGCAGCGATACCGGTCCGTCCGGTCGCCGCATCTTTTGAATTTTCAACACGTTGGAGTCACGTCGATGCGATTGGTTCTGTTGGGGCCGCCCGGTTCGGGCAAGGGGACCCAGGCGGTCCGCCTGAAGGAAAAGCTCGGTATCGCCCACATTTCCACCGGTGACCTGCTGCGTGCGGAAGTGGCCGCCGGCACCGAGCTGGGCAAGCAGGCCAAGGCAGTGATGGACGCCGGCAACCTGGTGTCCGACGACATCCTGCTCGGCATGCTGGAGTCGCGCCTGGCCCAGGCCGACGTGGCCCAGGGCTTCATCCTGGATGGCTACCCGCGCAATGTCGCCCAGGCCAATGCCCTGGATGGCCTGCTGGCGCGGATCGGCCAGCCGCTGGATGCGGTGGTGCAGCTGGACGTGGCGACCGAACTGCTGGTCGAACGCATCGCCGGCCGCGCGCAGGAACAGGGTCGCGCCGACGACAATCCCGAATCGGTGCGCCAGCGCCTGCAGGTCTACACCGAGCAGACCGCTCCGGTGGTGGATTTCTACGCCGGCCGCGGCACGCTGGAGCGTGTCGACGGCGTGGGTGGCCTGGACGAGGTGGAAGCGCGCATCCGCGCCGCCCTGAAGGCCTGAGTCTGCGGCGGCCGGCCGGGACATCCGGCCCCCCGCGGTCCACAACGAAACAGGCCTGATCCTTGCGGACCAGGCCTGTTTCGTTTGTAGGCGCCAGCGGTGGGCTTGCTCAGGGCCCCGCAGCATGAGCTCCCATGGGGATGGCCTCTTGGGGAGTAGGACCGGTTGGGGGCTGCGGCTGGCAACATGAATTGTGTCCGCGATCATAATTTGACGCTATCGGGATATCCCCGACAGGTGATTGGTCTTTTCTCACAGAGCACTTAGGAGTTGTCTGACGCTGACCGCTGCGGTGTCCCGGATACCGTTCTGATCGGTGACAATCTAGCCATGAGCAACGTACACATTCTTGGAATTGCCGGTACCTTCATGGGCGGCGTCGCCGCGCTGGCGCGCGAACTGGGGCACACGGTCAGTGGCAGCGACCAGGCGATCTATCCGCCCATGTCCACCCAGCTGGAACAGCTGGGCATCCAGCTGGACCAGGGCTACCGCGCCGACAGTGTGCCGGCCCGGGCCGATGCGGTGGTGATCGGCAATGCGCTCTCGCGCGGCAACCCGGCCGTGGAAGCGGTGCTCGATGCCGGCAGGCGCTACGTGTCCGGCGCGCAATGGCTGGCCGAGCACGTGCTGCCGGGCCGTGACACGCTGGCGGTGGCCGGCACGCATGGCAAGACCACCACCACCACGCTGCTGGCCTGGCTGCTGGAGAGCGCCGGCCTTTCACCGGGGTTCCTGATCGGCGGAGTGGCCGAGGATTTCGGCGTGTCCGCACGGCTGGGGCAAGGCCGGGCGTTCGTGGTGGAAGCCGATGAGTACGACACCGCGTTCTTCGACAAGCGCAGCAAGTTCGTGCACTACCGCCCGCTGGTGGCCATCCTCAACAACCTGGAATACGACCACGCCGACATCTTCCCCGACGTGGCGGCCATCCAGCGCCAGTTCCACCATCTGGTGCGCACGGTGCCGGCGCGGGGGCGGCTGATCGTCAACGGCGAGGATGCCTACCTGGCCGAGGTGCTGGCGATGGGCTGCTGGACGCCGGTGGAGCGCTTCGGTTTCGATCCGGCGCTGGAATGGCATGCCGAACTGCTCGCCGACGATGGCAGTGCCTTCCGCGTGCACCACCGTGGCCACGCGGTGGGCGAGGTGCACTGGTCGCTGCTGGGGCGGCACAACGTGCTCAATGGCCTGGCTGCGCTGGCCGCGGCCCACGCCGTGGGGGTGGAGCTGGCGCAGGTGCTCCCGGCGCTGGCGCGCTTCCGCAGCGTGAAGCGGCGCATGGAGGTCGTAGGCAGCGCGGGCGGGACCACCGTCTACGATGACTTCGCCCATCATCCCACCGCCATTGCGACCACGTTGCAGGGGCTGCGGGCGAAGGTCGGCGCGGCGCGGATCGTGGTGGCGCTGGAACCGCGCAGCAACTCCATGCGGCTGGGGGCCCATGCGCAGGCGCTGGCGCCGTCGCTGGCGCTGGCCGACGAGGTGGTGTTCCTGCACCGCCCGGAGCTGGCCTGGGACGCTGCGGCGGTGGTTGCGCAGGTGCGCGGCCACGCGCAGACCGCGGCCGACACGGATGCGCTGCTGGCGCAGCTGCAGGACCGCGTGCAGCCCGGCGACCACGTGGTGTTCATGTCCAACGGCGGCTTCGACGGCGCTCCGCGGCGCTTCGTGGGCCTGCTGCAGGGCGCATGAGCACGCCGCCGATGACCGCCGCCACGGCACTGCCGCTGTTTCCGCTGCACACCGTGCTGCTGCCGGGCGCGGTGCTGGGGCTGCGGGTGTTCGAACGGCGTTACCTGGACCTGCTGCGCGAATGCGGGCGCACCGGCGGCACCTTCGGCTGCTGCCTGATCCTGCAGGGCAGCGAGACCGGTCAGCCGGCGGTGCCTGCGGCGCAGGGCGTGGAGGCCCGGGTGGAGGATTTCGACATGGGCGCCGACGGCGTGCTGCAGCTGCGGCTGCGCGGCGCCCGCCGCTTCCACGTGGAGCAGGTCCGCGTACGCGACAACGGCCTGGTGGTCGGCCAGGTGCAGTGGTGCGCGCCCGACCCGGATGACGAGCTGCGGCCCGAGCACGCGCTGCTGGGCACGCTGTTGTCACACATCATCGAACAGGCCGGGCCCACCTATGAACCGGCCCAGCCGGCGCTGCTGGACCAGGCCGCGTGGGTCGGCTGGCAGCTGGCACAGCTGCTGCCGCTGCAGGACGCACAGCGCCTGCAGCTGCTGCAGCTGGACGACCCGCACCAGCGCCTGCAGCACCTGCTTGGCTGGATGCCGTGAGCGCGCGCTGAGCGCGCTCAGTCCGCCTGCGTCCTGATCCGCAGCAGCGGCAGCCCGGTGTCCGGATGCGGCTGCTGCGCCGACGGCAGATCATCGAGCGACTGCCGCACCGCGGTCAGTGCCGGATCCACGCCCCGCAGCGGGTGCCACATGCCGATCCACTGGAAGTGGCGCTGGAAGCGCAGCGTCTGCGCGCTGCCCAGCCACAGCGGCTGCCCGCCCGGCTGCAGCACCACGCCGGCCGGCCACAGGCGCAGCACGAACAGCTCGTCGTCGCGCTCGCCATCGCGCACCATCAGCAGCGCTTCCACCTGCGTATCCAGCGTGGCCGGCAGCACCGGCAGGTCACGCGGGCCGCGTGCCTGGTCGAGCATCAGCAGCGCCTCCTCCCAGCCGGCCTGTGGCTGCACGCGCCAGCCCTGGGCTTCCAGCTTGCGCTGCAGCGGCGCCAGCGGCCCGGCCACCTGCACATCCAGCGGCCAGCGCTGGTCATCATCCAGTTCATTGCGGCGTGCCGGCTGCTGCTGCCACGCCTGTTGCCACCAGGCCTGGGCCTGCAGCGTGCGTGGCGCCGGCTGCGCCGGCTCGAAGCGGTCCAGCTTCACTGGGATGTTGCGCGGCGCGTACCACATCGCGGCCACCGCGAAGGTGCCATAGAACAGCCACGCGACCGGCTTGACCCAGAACGAGCGGTTGAACCGGCGACGGTAGGCGATGCCGAGCACCAGCAGCCAGAAGGTACCGAACAGCATGCCGCCGATGACATCGCTCAGCCAGTGCGCGCCCAGGTAGATGCGGGCAAAGCCGATCATGCTCACCACGATGCCGCTCACCAGGTAGGGCCACACGCGCGTGCGGCCTGGCAGTTCGCGGGCGATCAGCACGGCGAAGAAACCGAAGGTGATGGTGGCCATGGTCACCGACACCGACGGAAAGCCGAAGCCGCTGCTGGCATGCGGCGGACGCACCACGTCCACGGTGGCGCCGAGCAGCTTGGTCAGCGCCAGCCCGAACGCCAGCGCGGCCAGCCAGTGCGCGGCGGCCATCCAGCGGCGGCGCCAGATCAGATAGGCCATGCCGGCCGCGGTGGCCGGTGCAAGCACCTGCCAGGCGCCCAGCGAGGCCAGCGCGGCCATCGGGTGGTCGGCCAGCGGATTGCGCAGCGCCAGCATGGTCTGGTGCACCAGCAGATCCACGCTGAGCGGTTCACCGTGGCCCACCACCACCATCAGCAGCACGAACCAGCCCCAGCCGAGCAGCAGCAGCATCAGCGCCAGCATCGCCAACGGCACCGATTCGCGCCGCTGCGGGTCGAACACCGACACCGAGTAACGCCCCAGCGTGGGGTGGCGCTGTGACCAGTCCAGCAGCCGCGACAACCAGCTGTCCATGCGCGCGGCCGACCAGCGGTAGCCGTACAGCACGATGGCCCAGACCAGGCCCAGGATCACGCCGAGCAGGCCCACCACCACCACCAGCCGGCCGGCCACGGCAGCCACTGCATCGTAGGCTTCGCCCAGCACCCAGCCCGGCAGCAGGAACAGTACCGCCCAGGACAGGCAGGCGATGCCGCTGGCCTTCATGTAGCGGCTGAGCGGCATGTCCAGCATGCCGGCGATGGCCGGCACGAACGGGCGGATGGCACCGACATAGCGGGCTATCAGGATGCTCTTGAACGCGTTGCGGCGGAACAGCAGTTCGCCGCGGTCGAGCAGTTGTGGGTAACGGCTGAAGGGCCACACGCCGCGCAGGCGGTCGCCCCAGCGCCGGCCGATCCAGTAGCTGATGCCATCGCCGGCGAAGGCACCCAGTGCCGCACACGCCACCGCGTAGGGACCGGAAATCTGCCCCAGGCCGATGAACACGCCGACCGCGAACAATAGCGGCAGCGCCGGCACGATGGCGCCCAGCACGATGACGGCATCGCAGAACGCGATGAGGAAGATGACCACACCCGCCAACACGGGATGAGCTGCAATCCACGCGAGGGTGGCGTCGATCCATGAAGAGTCCATGGCCCGATTATAGGGCCGTGGTCGTGACTGGACGCCCGCTGTCACCGACCGTGGTGGATCCGTGGCACGCGCGGGGATGGCCTAGAATGCAGCATGGCCGCTCCTCTTCCCCCGGCGCAGACCGCGCTCAAGTCAGACAGTTTCGGACGCATTCTGCGGGTGCAGGGTGCGCAGGGTCCGTTCGTGCGCCGCGATCTGGGGGCAACGCCGTGGTGGTTGCGCGGGCCGGCGTGGTGGCTGGCGCGGCGCGAGGCGCGCGCGCTGCGCCACCTGCACGGCATGGCCGACGTGCCGCAGCTGCTGGGCTGGAACGGACGCTGGCTGGACCGCAGCTACATGGCCGGCGATGCGATGTACCAGCGCCCGCCGCACGGCCAGGTCGCCTGGTTCCACGCCGCCCGGCGCCTGCTGCAGCAGCTGCACCGGCGTGGCGTGGCGCACAACGACCTGGCCAAGGAAGCGAACTGGCTGGTGACCGAGGATGGGCGCCCGGCGCTGATCGATTTCCAGCTGGCGGTGATCGGCCACCCGCGTTCGCGCTGGATGCGCCTGCTGGCGCGCGAAGATCTGCGCCATCTGCTCAAGCACAAGCGCATGTACTGCCGCGCCGCGCTCACGCCGGTGGAAAAGCGCCTGCTCAAGCGGACCTCGTGGGTGCGCGAGGTCTGGTTCGCGACCGGCAAGCCGGTGTACCGCTTCATCACCCGGCGCCTGCTGAAGTGGGAAGACAACGAAGGGCAGGGGCCCAAGCCCTGAGCGCGCGCCGCCGGCCCGGTCACGCGGGCGCATGATGGCGGCACGTGCGCACACATACGGATCGAGGAGTAACGGTGATGGCAAGCCTGCGTGGAAAAACCCTGTTCATCACCGGTGCCTCGCGTGGCATCGGCCTGGCCATCGCGCTGCGTGCCGCGCGTGATGGCGCCAACGTGGCGATCGCGGCCAAGTCGTCGGTGCCCAACCCGCGCCTGCCGGGCACCATCCACACGGCGGCCGACGCCGTCCGCCAGGCCGGTGGCCAGGCGCTGGCGCTGAAGTGCGACATCCGCGAGGAAGCGCAGGTGCAGGCGGCCGTTGCCGCGACCGTGGACACCTTCGGCGGCATCGACATCCTCGTCAACAACGCCAGCGCCATCTGGCTGCGCGGCACGCTCGACACGCCGATGAAGCGTTTCGACCTGATGCAGCAGGTGAACAGCCGTGGCACGTTCCTGTGCGCGCAGGCCTGCCTGCCGCACCTGCTGGCGGCCGCCAATCCGCACATCCTGACCCTGGCGCCGCCGCCGACGCTGGCGCCGCAGTGGTGGGGCCCGCATACCGGCTACACGCTGGCGAAAATGGGCATGAGCCTGGTCACCCTCGGGCTGGCAGCCGAGTTCGGTGCGCGCGGCGTGGCCATCAATGCGCTGTGGCCGCGCACGGTGATCGCCACCGATGCGATCAACATGATTCCCGGTGTGGAGATCGCAGCGTGCCGCACGCCGCAGATCATGGCCGACGCCGCCCATGCGGTGCTGGTGCGGCCGGCGCAGGGCTTCCATGGCCAGTTCCTGATCGATGACGAGGTGCTCGCGCAGGCCGGTGTGCACGATCTGTCCGGCTACGCGGTGGATCCATCGCAGGCCCTGCTGCCGGATCTTTTCCTGGACTGAGCTGCACACTGCACCGCCGGCCGCGCGGGCGGTTGTGCACGCCGCGTTGCACCGGCGCTGCTACCCTGCCCGGCTCTTTTTTCCGCACGGAGTGCAGGATGCAGCATCGCGCACGTTTCATTCCCCTGGCTACCCTGACGCTGGCCCTGCTGGCCGCCTGCCAGGGACAGGGACCCGCCGCCGCACTGGCGCAGTCGCAGCAGACCGCCAAGATCAATGCCTATGTCGACTGCTACAACGGCGTGGGCCAGCCGGTGCAGGAAAGCATGGAGGAGTACGCCAGCTGGATCGCCGACCTGGATGCCGGCCCCACGGGCAAGGAACGCCAGATGCGCGGGCCGCGTACCGTGCTGTCGCATCGCGTGGCGGCCTGTGGCGAACCGATGACCGCCGCCCTGCAGCAGCAGCCGGCCGACCCCGTGCTTGATCCGGCCGCACGCCAGTTCCAGCAGGCGTTCCAGGCGGTCAACGAGAAGATCGAGGAGGCCAGCCGCTACTACGCCCGCGAGGATTACAAACGCGACGGCGGTGCCGGCATGAAGCGCCTGCACGGACCGCTGATGGCGGCCTTCAGCACGTTCCATACCGCCAGCGCGGCGCTGTCCGAGGCGCTGGATGTGAAGGAAGACGAGCGCCGCCAGCAGCAGCTCGCGCAGGTGGAGAAGGATGAAGGCCGCAGCATCACCTACTACCAGCTGCGCGTGCTGGGGGAAGGCAAGCAGCTGGTGCAGGTTCTCGGCGCCGAGCCGGCCGACCCGGCCGCCGCGCAGGCGCAGATGCAGGTTTTCCAGCAGGTGCTGGAACAGGCCGAGCGCGAGAAGATCGGCAAGGACGACCCGATGTGGGGCCACGTGCAGCGCTCTGCCGATGCGCTGCTGCGGCAGGCGGGGCGGCGCATGGAGCGGCTGACCCAGGATGAGCAGGCCAGCCGCAGCGAGGAACTGCTGAAGGCACGCGGCATCGAGCCGCAGGGCAGCCAGGCGGCCGTGCTGGATGCCTACAACGACCTGGTGGAGATGAGCAACCGCCGCTCACGCTGAGCGGCGCTGCCGGGCCCTGCTCAGGTATCGAACGCCTCGGGCAGGGCGTGGCCGCAGTGGCGGCAATGGTGCGCGTCGGGCTGGTGGCCTTCCAGCCCGCACTGCGGGCATCCGCGCGCATCATGGCGCAGCAGGTGGTCGGCCTCGCGCATGCTGTTGGCCAGCTCCGCGGTGTAGATGCCGGTCGGCACGGCGATGATGCTGTAGCCGATCAGGATCAGCACCGAGGTGAGGAAGCGGCCCAGCGTGGTCTGCGGCACGATGTCGCCGAAGCCGACCGTGGCCATCGTCACCACCGCCCAGTACATGCTGCTGGGAATGCTGGTGAAGCCGTGGTGCGGCCCTTCCACCAGATACATCAGCGCGCCGGCGATGATGGTGATGGTGATCACCGTGAACAGGAACACCAGGACCTTGCGCCGGCTGCGCCACAGCGCCTGCATCAGCACGCCGCTCTCTTCGATGTAGCGGGTCAGCTTGAGGATGCGGAACACCCGCAGGATGCGCAGCGCACGCACCACCAGCAGGCTCTGCGCGCCCGGCACCAGCAACGACAGATAGGTGGGCAGGATCGACAGCAGATCGATGATGCCCCAGATGCTCACCGCGTAGCGCAGCGGTCGCTTCACCACCGCCAGGCGCAGCACGTATTCCAGCGTGAACAGCACCGTGAACACCCATTCCAGCGTGTACAACACGCGCGACCAGCGCAGGTGCAGGTGCTGCACGCTGTCGACCATGACCACCAGCACGCTGGCGATGATCGCCACCACCAGCAGCAGATCGAAATTGCGCGAGGGCCGGGTGTCGTGCCGGTAAATGGTGTCGAACCAGTAGCGGCGCCAGCCGGTGGCTGCCGCGGGGTTCAGCTGGGGGGAGGAGAACGGACGCATGCCGCATTGTGCCCCAGCGGTGACGGGGCGAGAATGGGCCTTTCCTCTGCCGCCCACCGCCATGACCGCCGCCACCGATCCCCTCATCTCCCTTTCCCATTACTACCTGCCTGTGTACAAACCGCGGCAGCTGGTGCTGGAACGCGGCCAGGGCGCACGCGTGTGGGACAGCCAGGGCCGCGAGTTCATCGACCTGGCCGCCGGCATCGCGGTGTGCGGGCTGGGGCATAACGACCCGGACCTGGTGGCTGCGCTGGTCGAACAGGCCGGCAAGCTGTGGCACACCAGCAACGTCTTCTACAGCGCACCGCCGCTGCACCTGGCCGAAGAGCTGGTCACCTCCAGCCGCTTCGCCGAGCGCGTGTTCCTGTGCAATTCCGGCGCCGAGGCCAACGAGGTGGCGATCAAGCTGGTGCGCAAGTGGGCCTCCAGCCAGGGCCGTCCGGCCGACCGCCGGGTCATCGTCACTTTCCGCGGCAGCTTCCACGGCCGCACGCTGGCGGCGGTGACCGCCACCGCGCAGCCGAAGTACCAGGAAGGCTACGAGCCGCTGCCGCAGGGTTTCCGCTATGTGGACTTCAACGATGAGGTGCAGCTGGAAACGGCGATGGCCGCCGGCGACGTGGCGGCGGTGATGCTCGAGCCGGTGCAGGGCGAGGGTGGGGTGATGCCCGCCCGTGCGGGCTTCCTGCGGCGCATCCGTGAACTGTGCGACCAGCACGATGCGCTGATGGTGCTCGATGAGATCCAGGCGGGCATGGGCCGCACCGGCACGCTGTTCGCGCACTGGCAGGACGACGTGGTGCCGGACATCGTCACGCTGGCCAAGGCGCTGGGCGGAGGCTTCCCGATCGGTGCGATGCTGGCCGGGCCGAAGGTGGCCCAGGTGATGCAGTTCGGTGCACACGGCACCACCTTCGGCGGCAACCCGCTGGCGGCGGCGGTGGCGCGGGTGGCCCTGCGCAAGCTGGCATCCGAGGAGATCGCCCGCAACGTCAGCCGGCAGTCGCATGCGCTGCGCACCGGCCTGGAAGCGATCGGCGAGGAGTTCGGCGTGTTTTCCGGCGTGCGTGGCCGCGGCCTGATGCTGGGCGCGGTGCTGTCGGCGGCGCATGCCGGGCAGGCGGGCATCATGCTCGACCATGCCGCCGAGCACGGCCTGCTGACCCTGCAGGCCGGTCCGGACGTGCTGCGCTTCGTGCCGGCGCTGAACATCACCGATGAAGAGGTGGCCGAAGGCCTGCTGCGGTTGCGTGCGGCCATCGTGGCGTACCTCGCCGCCCGCTGACGCCACCCCGACCAGGTAGCGCTGGGCCATGCCCGGCGTGCGCGGATGGCGGATCGGACCAGGTAGCGCCGAGCCATGCTCAGCGTGCGCGCGCAGCGCGGGTGTTCCTGCACGCATAGCGCGGTGTTCCGCCAACGGCCAGCCGGGCAGGGGCGGGTGCATCGCGTACGGCCAGCCGAGCATGGCTCGGCTCTACAGAGGCGCGAGCGGGGGTGGATCGGGTCAGGTAGCGCCGGGCCGGGCGCGGCACGTGCGTGTGGCAGATTGGTTCAGGTAGCGCCGAGCCATGCCCGGCGTGCGCGCGCAGCGCGGGTGTGCGCAGGCAGCCGACCAAGGGCCGGTCAGCGCAGGCCGTAGCGCCTGAGCGCCTTGCCCAGGCTGCGGCCGTCGCGCACGGTCTCCGCGTGCAGGCCCGCGGTGCGCGCGCCGCGCACGTTGCCGAACAGGTCGTCCACGAACAGGGTGTGCTGCGGCGGGACCTGCAGCACCTGCAGGGCCTGCAGGAACACCGCCGGATCCGGCTTGCGCCCGCCCAGCATGCCGCTGCACAACACCCGATCGCCAAGCCGGTCCCGCAGAGGCGCCAGCAGCCGTTGCACCACCTCGGCCATCAGCGCGCCGTTGTTGGTCAGCACCGCCAGCGGCAGGTCCGGCGGCAGCGCCAGCAGCCGCTGCACCACGCTCTCCTGCACCTGGCAGGCCGCCAGGCGTGCCTCCACCCAGAGCGATGCGGTCAGCGTGCACTGCAGCGCATCGCCTACACGCCGCAGGTACTCACTCGTCTGCAGCGCACCGCGATCGTAGGCCGCCTCCGCGCCACTGCCGAACAGCGCCTGCTGCACCTGTTCCGGGCTGCGCCGCAGCGCCTGTGCCAGCCACAGCACCCGGCGCGCGCGCTGGTAGTGCAGCAGCACGCCGTCCACATCCAGCAACAGCAACGCGATATGCGGTGTCATCGGCACCGCCTCCCACCGGTGGCGGCCGGGGTGCGACAGCCGGTCGCAGCCGCCGCCGGGTACGGTTTCCTACAATGCCTGCTGGACAGGAGCAGGCGGAGTACATCCAGGTGAACGGCAAGGTGTGGGCAGCGGGACTGGTGGCGATGGTGCTTTCGCCGGCGGCCATGGCGCGGGTGTGTGCGGTGAGCATCGACAGCACCGACCAGATGACCTTCAACCGCAGCGAGATCGCCGTGGCCGCCGACTGCACCGAGGTCGCCCTGACCCTGCACCACCGCGGCCGGCTGACCGCCACGGCGATGGGGCACAACTGGGTACTCACCCGCACCGCCGACTACCACCCCGTAGCGATGGCGGGCATGCGTGGAACCCTGGCCGACAGCTACCTGCCGCGCCATGATCCGCGCGTGCTCGCCCATACCGGCGTGATCGGTGGCGGCCAGAGCGCCACCGTGCGCTTTTCCACCCGTGCCTTGAAGCCGGGTGGCGATTACACCTACTTCTGCTCGTTCCCGGGCCACTTCGCGATGATGAAGGGTCGCTTCCGCTTCGGGTGAGCCGGCCGGCTCAGCCGCGCGCGGCGATGAACGCCACACGGGCCGCGGCCAGGGTGGCGTCGATCACCGCATCGTCGTGCGCGCTGGACAGGAAGCCGGCCTCGTAGGCCGACGGCGCCAGGAACACGCCCTGTTCCAGCATCGCGTGGAAGAAGCGGTTGAACGCCGGAATGTCGCAGGCGGTGGCCTGGGCATAGGTTTCCACCTTCTGGTCGGTGAAGAACAGGCCGAACATGGCGCCCACCTGGGTGGTGGTGACGGCCACGCCCGCCTCGGCGGCCGCCGCTTCCAGGCCGGCGCACAGGCGCGCGGCACGTGCGTCCAGCGCGGCGTGGAAGCCGGGCTCGGACACCAGCTCCAGCATCGCCAGGCCGGCCGCCATCGCCACCGGGTTGCCGCTGAGCGTGCCGGCCTGGTAGATCGGGCCGGCCGGCGAGATCTGCTGCATCAGGTCGCGGCGACCACCATAGGCGCCCACCGGCATGCCGCCGCCGATGATCTTGCCGAAGGTGGTCAGGTCCGGGGTAACCCCGTAGTGTGCCTGGGCGCCGCCCAGCGCCACGCGGAAGCCGGTCATCACTTCATCGAAGATCAGCAGCGCGCCATGCTGCGTGCACAGCGCACGCAGGTGCTGCAGGTAGCCCTCGCGCGGTGCGATGCAGTTCGCGTTGCCGACTACCGGCTCGATGATCAGCCCGGCGATCTCGTGCCCCTGCTCGGCGAACAGCGCCGTGGCGGCCTCGAAATCGTTGTACGGCAGGGTCAGCGTGAGCTCGCTCAGGCCGGCCGGAACGCCCGGCGAGGTCGGTACGCCCAGGGTGAGCATGCCGCTGCCGGCCTTGACCAGGAACGAGTCGCCATGGCCGTGGTAGCACCCTTCGAATTTGACGATGCGGTTGCGGCCGGTGGCGCCGCGGGCGAGCCGGATCGCCGACAGCGTGGCCTCGGTGCCGGAGTTCACCATGCGCACCATCTCGCACGAGGGCACCAGGCGGGTGAGGGTCTCGGCCATGGTGACCTCGGCCGCGCATGGCGCACCGAAGGACAGCCCGTTTTCGATGGCGGTGGCCACGGCCTGGCGGACCGCCGGATGGTTGTGCCCGACGATCATCGGGCCCCACGAGCCGACGTAGTCGATGTAGCGGTTGCCATCGACATCGTAGAGGTAGGCACCGTCGGCGCGCTCGACGAAGAACGGCTCGCCCCCCACCGATCGGAACGCGCGCACCGGCGAATTGACACCGCCCGGCAGCAGCGCCTGGGCACGGGTGAACAGGGCGTGGGAGTGGTCGTGGTTCATGCGGTGGCATCCTGGAAGCAAGCAAGGTAGGCGCGCAGCTCGGCCACCGGGTCGGCGGCGGCGAACACGCTGCTGATCACCGCGACCAGGTCGGCACCGGCGGCGATGATGGGCCGTACATTGTCCGGGGTCAGCCCGCCGATCGCCACCCGCGGCAGGCCCAGTGCGGCACTCTGCCGCAGCAGGTCCACGTGGGCGCGGCTGCGGGTGATCTTGGTCGTGGTGGGGAAGAACGCGCCGAAGGCCACGTAGCTCGCACCGGCCGCCTTGGCGCGCTCGGCATTGGCCAGCGCGTCGTAGCACGAGGCGCCGATGATCGCCTGCGTGCCCAGCAGCGCGCGTGCGGCGGCGATATCGCCATCGGTGCCGCCCAGGTGCACGCCCTGCGCGCCGATGGCATGGGCCAGTGCGGCGTCATCGTTGATGATCAGCGGGATGCGGTGGCGCTGGCACAGCGCCAGCAGCGCACGCGCCTGGGCGCTGCGCAGCGCCGGGTCGGCCTGCTTGTTGCGGTACTGCAGCCAGACCGGCCGTTCGGCCAGCAACGGTTCGACCTGGGCCAGCAGGCGCGCGGTATCGGCCTGGTCCGGGGTGATCAGGTACACGCCGCGGGGCGGGGGGGATGTGGGGGTCATCGATGGCTACCGGTTGGAGCGGCCACAGTGTGACAATGGCCGGCAGATGCATTCCCTGTGATTATCCAATGAGCGATACCCCCGCTACTACTTTCCGCACCTGGATGTGCGTCGTCTGCGGTTTCATCTACCACGAGGCCGAGGGGCTGCCGGAAGAAGGCATTGCCGCCGGTACGCGCTGGGAGGATGTGCCGGACACCTGGACCTGCCCCGATTGCGGGGTGACCAAGGACGACTTCGAGATGATCGAGCTGGAGTAAGGGCCCCGGCGTGCCCCGCGCGCGGCGGGTCAATGCAGGCGCAGCCGCGGGCCACCCAGTTCCACCAGCAGTTCGCGCAGCGGCTGCGCATCGTCGGCGCCGGGGTTGCGCGCCAGGTAGCGGCCCAGGTCACGCCGTGCGCCGGCCAGGTAATCCAGCTTCAGGTACGCCAGGCCGCGGTCACGCAGCGCATCGTCCTGTTCCGGCGCCAGTTTCAGCACGCGGTCGGCGCTGCGTGCGGCACGGTCCCACTGGCCGGCTTCGGCGTAGACACCCTGCAGGTTGCGCAGCATGCGCATCAGGATGGCGCGGCTGGGCGCGGGGTCGAGTATCTGCGCCAGCACCTGGTCGTCCGGTGCCTGCCCGCCCAGATGTGAGCTGGCCCGTTCACGCAGTTCATCCACCCCCAACGGCCGGCCGCCGTTGAACGGGTCCATCACCAGCACGCCATCGTCCATCGGCAGGCGGACCAGGAAGTGGCCGGGGAAGGAGACGCCGTCCAGCGCGATGCCCAGCCGCCGGGCGACTTCCATCTGCACCAGCGCCAGCGAGATGGGGTTGCCCCGCCGCCGCTCGAACACCTGGTTGAGGTAGCTGTTGCGGGGGTCGTAATACTCGTCGTGGTCGCCGCTGTAGCCCAGTTCGTCGAACAGGTGGCGGTTCACCGCGGCCATCTTCAGTGCCGGCGAGGGCAGGGTGTCCACCTCGGCGCGCAGATGCTCCACGTGCGTCTGCACGGTGGCGTCGTAATGGTGCGGATCCAGCGCGGGGTATTCATCGCGCGCGATCAGCAGCGCGGTCGGCAGCAAGGGCAGCGCCTCGTCATCGAGGTCGGCCAGCGTGTCCCACTCGGGCAATGTGATCGGGTCCTGCATGACCACAGACTGGCGGCAACGGCGGCGGCTTTCAAGCTGCGCGGCGTGAAAGACGCCGCGCAGCCGTTGCCTTACTCGGTGGGGATGCCCGGGCCGAACGTCAGCTCGGTACCGTCCTTCAGCCCCAGCTTCTCGGCCTGTCCGGCGTTGAGCTCCAGCACGTAGCGCGCCGGGCCGCTGCTGGGGTAGGGCGGGCACCGGTCGCCGCCGGAGCACGGCGGTACGTCGCGCTGCTGGCTGACCAGCCGGCGGTTGTCGTCGAAGTACAGGATGTCCAGGCCCAGGCGGGTGTTCTTCATCCAGTACGCCAGCATCTCCTGGCGGTCGTGGATGAACAGCATGCCGTGGTCGGCGGGCATGCTGTCGCGGAACATCAATCCGCGCGCGCGGGTGGCATCGTCCTGGGCCAGTTCGACGGTGTAACGCGTGCCGTCCAGTTCCACCCAGTGGCGGGCGGCGCCGGTGGCACAACCGGCCAGCGCAAGCAGCGGCAGCAGGATCAGGGTACGCAGCAATCGGGTGTGCAGCATGGGGATTCCTCGGGCAGAACGCCGGCAGGCCGGCGCGGGGGTCACAGGACGACCGGCGGCTCGCTGCCGACAATCACGACATCGGCGCGGCGGCGGGCGAACAGGCCCACGCAGACCACGCCGGGCAACTGGTTGAGGTCGCGTTCGAGTTTTTCCGGATCGGTGATCTGCAGGTGATGGATGTCCAGGATCTGGTTGCCGTTGTCGGTCACCACCCCTTCGCGCCACACCGGCTGGCCACCGGTCATGTCGCGGATCTGCCGCGCCACCAGGCTGCGTGCCATCGGGATCACTTCCACCGGCAGCGGGAAGCGGCCCAGCACCGGCACCTGCTTGCTGGGATCGATGATGCAGACGAAGACCTTGCTGGCTTCGGCGATGATCTTCTCGCGGGTGAGCGCGGCGCCACCGCCCTTGATCAGGCACTTGCCACCGTCGCACTCGTCGGCACCATCCACGTACAGCGACAGCGTACCGGCATGGTTCAGCTCGATCACCTCGATGCCGTGCTGCTTCAGGCGGGCGGTGCTCTGTTCGGAGCTGGAGACCGCCCCTTTGATGCGGTGCTGGATGCGGGCCAGCGCGTCGATGAAATAGGCCACGGTGGAACCGGTGCCGACGCCGACGATCATGCCGTCTTCGACGTACTCGATGGCTTTTTCGGCGGCCAGGCGCTTGGCTTCGGACATGGGAACACTCTCGGACAGGGAATCAGGATTTGTTCTTTTCCAGCGACAGCAGCAGTTTCCACTGCGCGGCGGTCACCGGAAACACCGACAGCCGGTTGCCCTTGGCCACCAGCGGGAAGCCCTCCCCCAGCGCGTCGGCATGCTGCTTGATCTCGTCCAGCGCGATCACGTGGGCCAGCGTGCGCTCGTAGGCCACGTCCACCAGCATCCAGCGCGGATTCTCGCGCGTGCTTTTCGGGTCGTGGTAGTCCGAGGCCGGATCGAACTGGGTTTCGTCCGGGTAGGCGCTGCTGGCCACGCGGGCCACGCCGACGATGCCGGGCACCTTGGTATTGGAGTGGTAGAACAGGATGCCGTCACCGATCTGCATGCCATCGCGCATGAAGTTGCGCGCCTGGTAGTTGCGTACGCCGTTCCAGGGTTCGGTGCCGACCTTGGCCAGGTCGTCGATGGAAAAGGCGTCCGGTTCGGACTTCATCAGCCAATAGCGCTTGCGGGCAGTCATGCGGTCACGGAAGAAGGGAGAATGGTGCTCGCATCCGTGCAGATCGCGTCGACCCGTACGTCCCAGCCGGCCAGCGGCAAGGCCTCGACCTGCTGCACGGCAAAGGCCGCGCCGACCAGCCACGGTGGCGCAGGGCGGTCGTGGCGGAATGCGAAGCTGCGATCATACCAGCCGCCCCCCATGCCCAGGCGTCCGCCGTGGGCGTCGAAGCCGACCAGCGGGGTCACCACCAGGGCCATCTGTTCCGGCAGCAGGGCGTCTTCGGCCTGCACGTCCGGCTCGGGAATACCGAAGCGGTTCTGCCGCAGCGGCTCGCCGGGGCGCCAGGGCGCGAACCGCAGTGCTTCGCCCGCCAGCACCGGCAGGCAGTAGCGCACGGTCGCCGGCAGCTGCAGCTGCCAGCGGTGCAACGCGATCTCGCCATCCATCGCCCAGTAGCCGGCCACGGCACCGTGCGCGGGTGCGAAGGGCAGGGCCAGCAGCTGCGCGGCCAGCGCATCGGCGGCGGCAAGGCGCGCCGGGGCGGGGAGATCACGGCGGGTCTGCCGCAGCTGCATGCGCAGCGCCTGGCGCGGATCGCTCATCGGGGCTTCCTGTGGACCATCCGGCCATTGTGCCGTGCCGGCGTACAGAAAAGACAAAGGCGGCATCCGAAGACGCCGCCTTTGTGGAATATTGCATTCTCCGCAATGACGATGCATGCGAAACGACCTTGAACCCAGGGTTCAAGTGGGAACGCTGGGGGACCCTCGGGCTTCCCGCTGCAAGGCGGACATGCACTCCCGGTCCCGTCGAGCTCCCGGTGTCGTTCTTAAGGGACAAGGCGAATGTTTGCACATGCCGTCGTGCACCGCAGAGAACGCACCCTCATTATAGCGCCGCCGGCACGGGCTGCCAGTGCGCGCAGCGACCATTCGTCGGCAACAGTGGGTCCCAATTCAGACAACCCGTTGCCGCGCGCGGCTCAGTGCCCGTCGATCGCGCGGTCCAGCCGCAGGTTCAGCTCGGCCAGGGTCTGCTGCAGTGCGCTGGCATGGCGCGCCTGTTCATCGCGCAGCAGCTGCAGTTCGTGTGCCAGGTTCAGCGCGGCCAGCACGGCCACCCGGTCCACGGCGGCCATGCGGTTGCTGCCACGGATCTCGCGCATCTTCGCATCCAGCAGGCGCGAGGCCGCCATCAGGCTGTCGCGTTCTTCCGGCCCCACGCCCACGGTGTATTCGCGGTCGAGGATGCGCACGCTGACCGGTTCGGACTGGCTCATGTGTGCTGCTCCAGGGATTTGAGCCGGCTGATCATCGCTTCCACGCGCGAGCGCGCCTGTTCGTTCTTGGCCAGCAGCGTGGAGCGCTCGCCGATCAGCTGTTCCTGCTGGTGGCGCAGGCTGCGGTTCTCCTCGGCCAGGCGCTGGTTGCGGTCAAGCAGCGCCTCCACCCGGGCGGCAAAGGCCTGCAACTGGTCAAGGGGGCTGGCGGGTTCCATGGGCCAAGAGTGGCGCGGGCCGGGGTGCCGGTCAAGCGCCCGGGGGTGGGGCTGCCGCCGTCGCGGTGACCCCTTAAACTAGGCCGCTGGCGACGCAGGCCTGCGGGCACGCGTGGCTCCCTTTCCCGGACGAGTACGATGATGAGCGAACTTCCTTCCGCCGCTGCGGTGGCCCATGCCAGCCAGGCGCTGGGCCTGGGTGCCAGCCCGGCCGAGCTGCACGGCGCCCTGTGCGGCTGGCTGGCTGCCGGCGGTGCGCCCGGCAACGACTGGCCGGCACGGGTGCTGGCCGACGATGCGCTGCCGCCGCTGGCGCAGGACAGCGTGCTGGCCGAGCTGCTGCAGACCACCCTGAGCCAGCTGGAGGACCGCGATTTCGGCTTCGAACTGCTGCTGGCCGACGGCGATGGCGTGGCCGCACGGGCCGACGCGCTGTTCAACTGGGTGCGCGCGTTCCTCGGTGGCTTCGGCCTGGGCAGCGGCGGCCGCCGTCCCACGCTGTCCGAGGAAGGCGAGGAGGCGCTGAACGACCTGGCCCGGGTCGGTGCCGTGTCCAGCGAGGATTTCGACAGCGATGAGGACGAAGATGAGGATGCGCTGGCCGAAATCGAGGAATTCGTCCGGGTGGCCGTGCTGCTGCTGCACGGCGACTGCGTGATGGCCGCGCGCCATCGCCAGCGGCTGAACTGATGGCCGCCGCGCACCGCACCGGCATCGAGCCCGCCGAATACGCACAGCGGCGGCGCCAGCTGATGGAGATGGCCGGCGATGATGCGATCCTGGTCCTGCCGGCGGCCTCGGAAAAGGTGCGCAGCCTGGATACGCATTATCCGTACCGGCAGGATTCGGACTTCTGGTACCTGAGCGGGTTCGCCGAACCGGACGCCGTGCTGGTGCTCATTCCTGGGCGCCGCCACGGCGAGGCGATCCTGTTCTGCCGCGAGCGCGATGCCGAGCGGGAGGCCTGGGACGGCCCGCGTGCCGGGCAGGACGGCGCGGTACGCGACCACGGCATGGATGATGCCTACCCGATCGATGACCTGGACGACATCCTGCCGGGCCTGCTGGAAGGGCGCTCGAAGGTGTACTACCACTTCGGCCGCGATGCCGAGTTCGATCTGAAGCTGATCGGCTGGGTCAACCGGGTGCGCTCGCAGGTCCGCCATGGTGCGCAGCCGCCGCACGAGTTCCTGGAGCTGGGGCACCTGCTGCATGAGCAGCGCCTGTTCAAGTCGGCGGCGGAGATCGCCCTGATGGAGCGTGCCGCGGACATCAGCATGCAGGCGCACCGGGTGGCGATGCGCGCGGTGCGCGCCGGCATGCACGAATATGAGCTGCAGGCGGAACTGGAACGGGTATTCCGCGCCCACGATGGCTGTGCGGCGTATTCCAGCATTGTCGGTGCCGGCCGCAACGCCTGCATCCTGCATTACCGCGACAACAACGCGCCGGTGCACGCCGGTGAGCTGGTGCTGATCGATGCCGGTGCCGAGTACCGCGGCTACGCCAGCGATATCACCCGCACGTTCCCGGTGGACGGCCGCTTCAGCACGGAGCAGCGCGCGCTGCATGATCTGGTGGGAGCCGCGCAGGCGGCGGCGCTGGCACAGGCCCGGCCCGGCGTGGCCTACGAGGCCGGCCACCTGGCGGCGGTGCGTACGCTCACCGAGGGCCTGCTGCGGCTGGGCCTGCTCAGCGGCGAGCTGGAGGACAACGTGCGGCAGGGACATTACCAGCGCTTCTATCCGCACAAGACCGGCCACTGGATCGGCCTGGACGTGCACGATGTGGGCGACTACCGGCTGGCCGGCGAGTCACGGCTGCTGGAACCGGGCATGGTGTTCACGATCGAGCCGGGCCTGTACATCGGCGCGCAGGACACCACGGTGGAGGCGCGCTGGCGCGGTATCGGCATCCGCACGGAAGACGATGTACTGATCACCGCGCAGGGCCACCGGGTGCTGACCGCCGGCCTGGCGCGCAGCGCCGAGGAGATCGAAGCGGAGATGGCGCGCTAGCCGCCCGGCGCGGACCTGCCCGGCGCGCGGGCGCCGGGCGGTCAGGGTCACCGCGGGTGGCCTGCGGTCAGGCCGGCACCGCTGCCGCCTCGAAGGCCGGGCGGGTCAGGTTCACCGCCTCACCGTCGGTGCACAGCACCTCGTCCTCGATGCGGATGCCGCCGTAGGGACGGAAGAACGCGACCCGGTCCCAGTTCACCGATGCACCATGACCGGCCTGCTTCACCTGCTCCAGCAGCATGTCGATGAAGTACACGCCCGGTTCGATGGTGACCACCATGTCGCGCTCCAGCACGCGGGTCAGGCGCAGGTAGGGGTGGCCGTCCGGGCGTTCGATGCGCCCGCCGGCATCGCTGGCGGCGAAGCCGGCCACATCGTGCACCTGCAGGCCGATCGAATGACCGATGCCGTGCGGGAAGAACGCCGCGCTGACCCCGGTTTCCAGCGCGGTCTGCGGCGAAACGGTGATGACACCGAAGTCCTTCAGCACGCCCATCAGCGCCAGGTGGGCGTCGATGTGCAGCTGGCGGTAGTCGAAGCCGGCGCGGACCGCCGCGCACATGGTCTGCTGGGCCGCATCCACCGCCTGGATCATCGCGGCGAACTCGTCGTGGCCCTGCGCGGCATACGTGCGGGTGATGTCGCTGGCATAGCCATGCGCGCTGGCGCCGGCGTCGATCAGGAAGCTGCGCAGCGGCTGCGGTGCCGTGCGCCCCAGCTCGGTGTAATGCAGCACGGCTGCATGTTCGTTCAGCGCCACGATGTTGCCGTACGGCAGCTCGGTGGCATCCTGGCCGACCGCTGCGCAGTACGCCATGTGGATGGAAAACTCGTCGGCACCATTGCGGAACGCCGCCTCGGCGGCGCGGTGGCCGCGCACGCCCAGGGTCTGGGCCATGCGCATCAGCGCCACTTCGTACGGCGTCTTGTAGGCGCGGTGGTACTCCAGATAGGCCAGCACCGCCGGGTTGTTGTCCGGCACCCACTCACCCAGGGCGCTCTGCGCTTCGCCCAGCACCGCGCAGCGCGCGCGCTGCGCCGGCAGCAGCGGCAAGGCCTCTTCAGGCGTGCGGATGATGTGGATGTCGAAGTGCTCCACCCACCAGCCGCTGGGCGCATCGGGCACCACATGCCAGTAATCGAACGGCTGGTGGAATATCACCTGCGGGCGCTTGCCGGGGGTGAACACCAGCCAGCTGTTGGGCACGCGGGTCAGCGGCAGCCAGGCCTTGAACTGCGGGTTGACGGCGTACGGGTAATCGCGGTCGTCGAACAGGTGGTAATGCAGCGTGCCGCTGGGAATGACCAGGTGATCGCAGCCGCCGCGCGCGAGCGCCTGCTCGGCGCGCTGGCACAACACGGCCAGATGGGCGGGGTACAGGGGGGCAGGATCGTGCGGGTTCATCGGCGCGGCTCACAGGAAAACAGCCCCTGATTGTGCCGCAAGCGACGCACGCCTGCTGTGCCGGAACCGGCGCTCAGGCTGACGGGGTGTCCTGGGCGATCCAGTCGCGCAGCAGCTGCCGGTGCTCCCGGCTGAGGGTGAGGAAGCGGAAGCCACTCCATGCCTGGCCGGGCACATGGGCCGCGTCGCTCCACAGCAGATGGCTGCCCACATCGATCGGCCGGGCCCGGCCGTCGGCGCCGGGCAGCGGGAACTGCAGCTGGTACAGCGCGTCCTCGCGCAGCGGTACCGAGGCCAGCATCAGCATGCCGGTTTCCGAGACATTGCCCAGCCGGCCGATCACCTGGCCGCTGATCTGGTCGGTGACGGGAACCAGCTCGGCCACCTGGCGGCGTGGCGCGCGGCGGGTTTCCGGCGTGTCGGGCGTGGTCGTGTTCATGCGGCAGGGGTCCGGTGGTCATCGCCTGCCAGTGCCCGCAGCGTA
>Ga0207790_1000114_pt1 | contig 31950 bp, 35 predicted proteins | sample HigsolmetaGSP14D_FD_184842 | JGI IMG/M metagenome (GOLD analysis project Ga0207790, IMG submission 184842) | High solid enriched microbial communities from the Joint BioEnergy Institute, USA - SP1-4-D (SPAdes) | ecosystem: Engineered > Bioreactor > SSF (Solid state fermentation) > Aerobic >...
TCGAGCGGCGCTCGGCGCCCATCAGGATCTTGTCGCGGGCACGGTCGAAGTGGTCCATGCGGACTTCCTTCTCGTTGCCACGCGCAGCGAACAAGGCGGCCTCGTTGCAGAGGTTGGCCAGGTCGGCGCCGGAGAAGCCCGGGGTACCGCGCGCGATCACCATCGGCTCGACGTCGTCGGCCAGCGGCAGCTTGCGCATGTGCACCTTCAGGATGTGCTCGCGACCCTTCACGTCGGGCAGGCCCACCACCACCTGGCGGTCGAAACGACCCGGGCGCAGCAGCGCCGGGTCGAGCACGTCGGGACGGTTGGTGGCGGCGATCACGATCACCCCTTCACCGCCCTCGAAGCCATCCATTTCCACCAGCAGCTGGTTCAGGGTCTGCTCGCGCTCGTCATGACCGCCGCCCAGGCCGGCACCCCGGTGGCGACCGACCGCGTCGATCTCATCGATGAAGATGATGCACGGCGCATGTTTCTTGGCCTGCTCGAACATGTCGCGCACGCGGCTGGCACCGACGCCGACGAACATCTCGACGAAGTCCGAGCCGGAAATGGCGAAGAACGGCACCTTGGCCTCGCCGGCGATGGCCTTGGCCAGAAGCGTCTTGCCGGTACCCGGCGGGCCGACCATCAGCACGCCGCGCGGAATCTTGCCGCCCAGCTTGGTGAACTTGGACGGGTCGCGCAGGAAATCGACCAGTTCGCCGACTTCTTCCTTGGCCTCGTCACAGCCGGCCACGTCGGCGAAGGTGACCTTGATCTGGTCTTCGCCCTGCAGCTTGGCCCGCGACTTGCCGAAGGACATCGCGCCCTTGGCGCCGCCGCCGCCGCCCTGCATCTGCCGCATCATGAACAGCCAGAAGCCGATGATCAGGATGACCGGCAGGAAGTTCATCAGGATCGCGGCCAGCGAGATGCCGCTGGACGGCTCCTGCTGGACGATCTCCACGTTCTTGGTGCGCAGCACGTTGATCAGATCGCGATCGAACGGCGCGGGAATGGTGGCGCTCTGGCCGCCGCGGGTGGTGTAGGTCAGCTCGCTGGTGCCGCCGCGCGCCTCACCACTGAAGGTGACCTTCTGCACGTTGCCGCTGTCCACCTCGTCCAGGAACTGGGAGTACGAAGCCCCCTGCATCCCGGCGCCGCTGGTCTTGGGCGAGAAGCTCTGGAACACCACCATCAGCACCACGGCGACGACCACCCATAGCAGGAGGTTCTTGGTCAAGTCGTTCATCCTCATTGGCTCCGGTGTTCCTCTTGATGCGTGCGTGGTGCGTGGGTGTTCGGCCTTCCAGCCGACTTTACTTCATCTGGGCGCGTTTGCCCTGCCCCAAGGCGTAGACCTCGGGTGACCGCTTGCGCGAGGCTTCCGGCTTGCGGATGGTGACCTTCTCGTACCGACGGCGCATCTCGCGCACGTAGTCGTCGAAGCCTACGCCCTGGAAGAGCTTGATCAGGAACGCCCCACCGGTCTTGAGGTGGTTGTCGGCGAAATCCAGCGCCAGCTCGGCCAGGTGCATCATCCGCGGCTGGTCCACCGCGTCCATGCCACTCTTATTGGGGGCCATATCGGACAGCACAAGGTCCACCGGCACATCGCCGAGCATCGCCTCGAACTGTGATAGAACCGCCTCCTCCCTGAAGTCACCGTGAAGGAAGTCCACGCCGGCCAGCGGCGGCATCTCCAGGATGTCCAGGGCGAACACGCGACCGGTGTCGCCCATCTGCCGGCGTACCTGCTGCGACCACCCGCCCGGGGCGGCGCCCAGGTCCACCACCACCATGTGCGGTTTCAACAGCCGATCGCGCTGCAGCAGCTCTTCGAGCTTGTAGGCCGCCCGTGAACGCATGCCTTCGGCCTGCGCCTTCTTCACGAAGGGGTCGGAAAAGTGTTCTTTCAGCCAGCGCTGACTGCTTTTGCTGCGGGTAGCCATTGGAAATAGGGGCTGATGGGGTCACCATGATACCCTGATCGCCCCAAGTCACCGCGCTTTCCTGCATGTCCATCGCCCTCACCGCTTCCCAGACCCGTTTCCTGCGCGGCCAAGCCCACGACCTCAAGGCCCTGCTCCAGACCGGTGGCAAGGGCATCACCCCGGCCTTCATCGCCCAGCTGGAAGAAGTGCTGGAACTGCACGAACTGGTGAAAGTGAAGGTGGCCGCCGAAGACCGTGACGCCCGCGACGCGATGATCGCCGAGCTGGTGCAGGCCACCGGCTGCGCGCTCGTGCAGCGCATCGGCCATGTGGCCGTGCTGTACCGCCCGAGCCGCGAGCGCCGCCAGATCGTGCTGCCGCGCGGCTGATCCCGCAGGCCCGCCATGCAGCTCAATCACGAAACGCCTGATTTCCAGTACGCCCTGCGGGCCGCCAGCGGCCGCCGTGCACGGGTGAACGAGCGTGAGCTGAGCGCCAGCTTCATCGTCACGCCCGACACGCTGGTGGACACCTGGCCGGTCACCGCCGCGGCGGAGCTGACCGTGGCGCAGCTGCAGCCGGTGCTGGACCTGAATCCGGTCCTGATCGTGCTGGGTACAGGCGATACCCAGGTGTTCCCGCCGGCCCAGCTGATGGCCGCCTGCCTGGGCCGCGGCATCGGCCTGGAAGTGATGAACAATGCCGCTGCGGCGCGCACGTTCAACATCCTGGCCAGCGAAGGCCGCAAGGTCGCCGCCGCGTTCATCCTGAACGACTGAACGGCGCAGCCGCCAGGCTGCACCGGTGCGCCGCGGACGGGGCGCTGTCGCCCCGCCTTGCGCAGGGTGGCCGGCTCAGCGCGCCGGCAGGTACTGCTGCGGGTCGACCGGCTTGCCGTTGTAGCGGATCTCGAAGTGCAGCATGTCCCGGTTCGCGCCGGTACGGCCCATTTCCGCGATCTGCTGCCCCGCCTTCACGTTCTGGCCTTCATTCACCAGGCGCTTGCGGTTGTGCCCATAGGCGGACAACCACTGCTCGTTGTGCTTGATGATGATCAGCTCGCCGTAGCCGACCAGGCCGGCGCCGGAATACACCACCACGCCGTCGGCCGCGGCGTTCACCGCCTGGCCGCTGGTGCCGGCGATGTCCACGCCCTGCTTGGTCGTTTCCCCGGCCACGTAACGGCCGACGATGGCCCCGTCGGCGGGCCAGCGCCAGCTGATGTTGCTGCGTACCGGCACCGCCGCCGGTGCGGGAGTGGCCGCCGGGGTACGGGTACCTGCCGTGCTGCCGGCACGCGGCGCGGTGACCACCGTCGTCGGCGCACGGCCGGACGAGGCGCCCGGCGGATACAGGCGGATCACCTGGCCGGGATAGATGGTGGACGGGTTGCTCAGGCTGTTCCAGGCGATCAGGTCGGCCGGGGTGATGTTATGGATGCGCGCCAGCGCATAGATGGTGTCGCCCTTCTGCACACGGACGGCCTTGCCCGGTTGCGCCACGGAGCTCTTGGGCGTGGTCGAGACACCGCCGCTGCCCGCGGGGCGCACCACCGTGGCGGTGCCACAGGCGGCCAGTACCGACACCATCACCGCCCATGCGCCCAGGCGCATCCCCTTGCTCAGACCATCACTCATGCGAACTTCGACCTCCATACAAGCCAGGCAACCAGCACCACCACCAGCGCGGTGGCGATCCAGCCCAGCGGTTCAATCCAACGCCGCAATGCGGCCTCTGCACGCGGCCCGCCGAGGCGGATCACCGCCGCCAGCACGTACACGCGCTTGCCGCGACCGATGAGCATGCTCAGCAGGTACTGCGGCAGCGGGACCCCGACAATACCCGAAGCCCAGGTGAAGACTTTCATCGGAATGGGCATGAAGCCCCCGAGCACCAGGAAGGTGAACACCGCCCACGGCGATTCCGCCATTTTTTCCTGCACCAGCGCGATGCCGCTCTCGATGCCCGGCAGCATGCCCATCGCCGCCAGCAGCGGCTTGATCGCCTCGAAGGCGAAATGGCCCAGCGCGTAACCGACCAGCGCACCGACCATGGAGCCGGCCAGGCTCAGCGTGGCGAACCACCAGCCGCGCTTCGGCTGCGCCACGCACATCGGTGCCAGCATCACTTCGGGCATCACCGGGAAGATGATCGCTTCGATGAAACTCAGTACCGTCAGGTAGGTCGGCGCACGCTCATGCCCGGCCCACTTGAATGCCCGCTCGTACAGCGGCCCGAAAACCTTCATGGCAACCCTGCTCCTGTGATCAGTCCAGCATGCCAGACAGCAGCGGCACGAAGGTGACCGGCGCCAACACGCGTTGTTCGATGCTGCCGTCGTCGCGACGGTCCAGCTGCACCAGCGACTGCGCGCCGGGTCCACCCACCGGCGCCACCAGGCGCCCCCCTGCTGCCAGCTGGTCCACCAGCGCGTCCACCAGCGCCGGTGCGGCGGCGGTGACCACGATCGCCTGGTAGGGCCCATGTTCGGGCCAGCCGATGCGGCCGTCGTCGTGCTTGCTGCGCACGTTCATGCCCAGCGCGCGGAACCGCTTGCGCGCCTGCCGCAGCAGGTCGCCGATGCGCTCCACGGTGTGCACTTCCAACCCGATCGCCGCCAGCACCGCGGCCTGGTAGCCCGAGCCGGTGCCGACTTCCAGCACCCGGGTCGGCGCGACCTGCAGTACCGCCTCGGTCATCCGCGCCACCACCCAGGGCTGGGAAATCGTCTGCCCATGCCCGATCGGCAGCGCGGTGTCCTCATACGCGCGCGAGGCCAGCGCCTCATCAATGAACAGGTGGCGCGGCACCACCCGGATGGCGTTGAGCGTGGCTTCGTCGGCGATGCCGGCCTCGCGCAGGCGGTCGACCAGACGGTCGCGCACCCGCTGCGATGTCATGCCGATGCCGACTGCCTCGGGCTGCAGCCGCAGGCGCGGACTCATACCGGGCGGCCCAGGGACGCGGTCAGTCCGCCGACCCAGCTGGCCACTTTTTCCAGCGCCTGGTACCGGGTCAGGTCGACCTGGATCGGCGTGATCGAAATAAAGCCGGTGCGCACGGCATGGAAATCGGTGCCGGGGCCGGAATCCTGTTCCCGCCCGGCCGGACCGATCCAGTACACCTCGTTGCCGCGCGGATCCTTCTGCGCGATGCAGCCCTCGGCGCGGTGGCGGTTGCCCAGGCGGGTGACCTCGAACCCCTTCACCTCCTCCCACGGCAGATCCGGCACGTTGACGTTGAGGATGGTGTCTGCCGGCAGCGGGTCGGCCTTCAGGCGTGCCACGATCTCCACCGCCGCCCGTGCCGCGGTCTGGAAGTGCCGCGGCGAATGGTCGCGGCTGACCAGCGAGACGGCCACCGCGGGCAGGCCGAGGAAGCGGCCTTCCATTGCGGCGGACACGGTCCCCGAATAGATCACGTCATCGCCGAGATTGGCGACGTTGTTGATGCCTGACACGACGATGTCCGGCTCGAATTCCAGCAGACCGGTCAGCGCCAGGTGCACGCAGTCGGTCGGCGTACCCGCCACCGAGACGGTGTAATGATCGATGCGCTTGAGCCGGATCGGCAGGTCCAGCGTGAGCGAATTGCTGGCCCCGGAACGGTCGCGGTCCGGGGCCACCACGGTGACTTCATGCCCGGCCTGGCGCAGCACCTGGGCCAGCATGCCGATACCGGGCGCATCGACACCATCGTCATTGCTGACCAGGACCCGAATCTGCGTTTTAACCGCTTGATTGTTCAAGACTTCATATCCATCACTTGCCGTCGTGGGCGTGGTCGCGGCATTCCCCGGGTGGCGGCGACGACCACGCAAGTGCGTCCGGTATTGTGCCGCAACCCGGCCGCAGGGCCTACCCTGCCATGGGTCATTGCACCGTTTCATGGGCAGTATGCGCTGGGCGGTTTACTCTTTGCCGCATGTCACACCCTGAAGATGAAGACCCGGCCGCGCTGTTCCGCTCGGCAATCGGCCCGGTCACGCCCCTGCCCAAGGAGTACGTCGCCGCCCCGGCCGCGCCGAGGCCGAAGCCGCGTGCGCGCATGGCCGAGCTGGACGAGCAGCAGGCCGCGGGCGAGTTCGCCCGGCTGCTGCGCGAGGGCACGCCGCTGGCGGCTGGCGACACGGCCAGCTACCGCCGCGACACGCTGCCGCCGCGGATGTTCCAGCGGCTGAAGAAGGGCCAGTACTCGGTGCAGGACGAACTGGACCTGCACGGCGCCACCGCCGCCCAGGCCGAGCGCCTGCTGCGCCAGTTCCTGCTGGACGCCCACGCGCACGAGCACGGCTGCGTGCGCATCGTGCATGGCAAGGGGCTGCAGTCCGACGGCGGCGCGCCGGTCCTCAAGAACCTGGTGGACCGCATGCTGCGGCTGCGCAGCGACGTGCTCGCCTTCCACTCGGCCCCGGCCGGGCAAGGCGGCACGGGGGCGATCCTGGTGCTGCTGGCGCGCTGACCGCGTGCGGCCGGCACCGCGGGCATCGCAGGCGGATCAGCCGCTCGCCGCGGCCTCCTGCGACGCATCCACCACCGGCCCCAGCTCATGCAGCACCGCGGTGGCATAACATCCCGGCGGCAGCGCGAAGGTCAGCTCCAGCACACCGCTGTCCAGCCAGCGGTGCTGCAGCAGCGCCGGCCGCAGACGCAGCGCCCGCCGCTCCTGTTTCAGCCGGGCCGCTTCCAGGCCCGCGCGCAGCGCCAGCGACTGCTCATCCGCCAGTGCCTGCAGTTCCAGCGCCCGCGCCTCGTCGGTGCTGCGCAGCTCGCCTTCGCCCCACAGCGGTGCACTGGGGTGGATGTCGAAGCGCGCCAACCGCTCGGCCAGTTCATCGGTGAACGGCTCCGGCCCGAACACGCTGCGGCTTCCATCGAGCATCCACACCTCGCCCGGCAGCGGGCGGTCCCAGCGGTCCTGCGCCACGCGCTCGGCCAGCACCCGGTTGAACAGCGCCGAGCGCGCCGCCGACAGCAGCAGCGACTGCTGGTCCTTGCGCATGCGCCGGCCGCCGAACATGGCCAGCGCCGCCGGCACGTTGCCGCCGTCGCGGCCGAAACGCTGCTCGCCGAACCAGTTCGGCAGGCCACGCGTGGCCACCTGCTGCAGGCGCTCGCCGATGGCGGCCGCGTCCCCGCGCACCTCGCGCAGCACCAGCCGGAAGCGGTTGCCGGCCAGCGCACCGCGCTGCAGCTTGCGGTTGTGCCAGGTGGCGTCGAGCACCTCCAGTTCCTCACTGGCCAACGTCGCCGGATCCGGTGCCACGCGCTTGGGCAGATGCACGCTGAAGCGCTGCGTGGTCACCGCATGGCGGTCTTTCATGCCGGCGTAGCTGACTGCCATCTCGGGCAGGCCCGCCCAGCGGGCCAGCAGCTTGGCCACGTGCACGGTGTTGGCGCCGCGCTTGCGCACGTGCAGCAGCAGGTGCTCGCCTTCGCCGGTGGGCTCGAACGCCGGCAGTTCGTCCACCTGGAAATCCTCGGCGCTGCTGCGGATGCGCGCGCTTTCCCAGACCGGCGCACCGAACGCCATCGGCAGCGGAATCATGCCGCCACCAGCAGCACGACCGCCTGCGCGGCGATGCCTTCGCCGCGCCCGGTGAAGCCCAGGCGTTCGGAGGTGGTGGCCTTCACGCTGACCGCATCCAGCGGCAATTGCAGCAGCGCGGCGATGCGCTCGCGCATGGCCTGCGCATGCGGCCCCACCTTGGGGCGCTCACAGATCACGGTGATGTCGGTGTTGCCGACGCGCCAGCCACGCGTGCGCAGCAGTTCGTCGCAGTGGCGGACGAAATCGCTGCTGTCCGCGCCTTTCCAGCGGTCGTCGCTGGGCGGGAAATGCACGCCGATGTCGCCCAGCGCCAGCGCGCCCAGCATGGCGTCGCACAGTGCATGCAGGATCACGTCACCGTCGCTGTGGGCCAGCACGCCGGCACTGTGCGGCACGCGCACGCCGCCGAGCATGATGTGGTCGCCTTCGCCGAAGGCATGCACGTCGTAGCCCTGGCCGATACGGATGGGCGGAAAAACAGCGGTACTCATGGCAACAACCTGTGATGTGCCGCGCGGCTCAGCCGGCGCGGCGGGAAAGAACGAATTCGAAGCGGTCCAGGTCGGCGGGGGTGGTGACCTTGAAGTTGTCCTCACTGCCCTCCACCAGCAGCGGGCGCAGCCCCTGCAGCTCCATCGCCATCGCCTCATCGGTGACCGCCACCCCGCGCGCAGCGGCCTCGGCCAGCGCGCGCGTGAGCTGATGGCGCCGGAACAACTGCGGGGTGAGGGCGCGCCACAGCCGCTCGCGCGGCTCGGTCCCATCGATGCCGCCATCATCGCCCGCGCGCTTGAGCGTGTCGCGCACCGGTGCGGCCAGGATGGCCCCGACCGGATCGGCGCGGCCCACTTCCAGCAGCCGGCCCAGATCGGACAGGGCCAGATTGGGGCGCGCCGCGTCGTGCACCAGCACGTACTCGTCGGCGCGCACGCTCTCCGGCAGCGCCTGCAGGCCGGCCAGCACCGAGTCGGCACGGGTGCTTCCCCCCGTGCAGGTCAGCAGCGGCTTGCCCGCCACGGCGGTCCAGCCCGGCCAGTCGCCGTCGTCGGCGCCGATCACCACCATGGCGCCGGCCACCGCCGGATGCGCCAACAGCGCCTGCAGGGTATGCGCCAGCAGGATCTGTCCACCCGCCGGCAGGTACTGCTTGGGCAGTGGCGCGCCGAACCGCGTGCCGCGGCCCGCAGCCGGGACCACCGCCCACAGCCCGGTACTCATGGCACCTCCGCCGGCGGCTGCGCCCCGGCGGGCGCATCAGCGACCGGCCGCGGCGGCAGAACCGGGGCGTTTTCAACCACCCGGTAGAACTTCTCGCCCGGCTTGATCATGCCCAGTTCGCTGCGCGCACGCTCCTCGATGGCCGCCTGCCCTTCCTTGAGATCCTTGACCTCGGCGGCCAGCGCATCGTTGCGCTGCTGCAGCCCTTCGTTGTCATGCTTCTGGTGTTCGACCTGGGCTTCCAGCGTCAGCACCTCGCCGGAATTGCCCGGGCCGAACCAGAAGCGGTACTGCAGCCATGCCAGCAGCAGGGCCAGCACCAGCAGCAGCCAGCGCCAGTTGCGCATGGCGTCAGCGCTTCAGCGAAACGAAGGCGTCACGACCGGCATACCGCGCACCGCTGCCGAGGGCTTCCTCGATGCGCAGCAGCTGGTTGTACTTGGCCACACGGTCGCTGCGGCACAGCGAGCCGGTCTTGATCTGCGTCGCGGTGGTGGCCACGGCGATGTCGGCGATGGTGGTGTCTTCGGTTTCACCGGAACGGTGCGACACGATGGCCGCGTAGCCGGCGCGGTCGGCCATGGCGATCGCCTCGAGGGTTTCGCTCAGCGTGCCGATCTGGTTGACCTTGATCAGGATCGCATTGGCGGTGCCCGAATCGATGCCTTCCTTGAAGATGCGCGGGTTGGTCACGAACAGGTCATCGCCCACCAGCTGCACCTTCGTGCCGATGCGGTCGGTCAGCAGCTTCCAGCCGGCCCAGTCGTTCTCGGCCAGGCCGTCTTCGATGGTGACGATCGGGTACTGCGCGGCCCAGTCGGCGAGGAAATCGACGAACTGCTCGGAGGTCAGGCGCTTGTTCTCGCCGACCAGGTTGTACTTGCCGTTCTCGAAGAACTCGCTGGAGGCCACGTCCAGGCCCAGCAGCACGTCCTCACCGGCGGTGTAGCCGGCCTTGCCGATCGCTTCGAGGATGGTGTCCAGCGCTTCGACGTTGCTGCGGAAGTCCGGCGCGAAGCCACCTTCGTCACCGACAGCGGTGCTCAGGCCGTGGCCCTTCAGCACCGACTTGAGCGAATGGAAGATTTCCGTGCCCGCACGCAGGCTCTCGGAGAACGAGCTGAAGCCCACCGGCAGCACCATGAACTCCTGGAAGTCCACGTTGTTGTCCGCGTGTGCGCCGCCGTTGATGATGTTCATCATCGGCACCGGCAGCGACGGGGTGACCCCGGTCTTGCCCGCCAGGTACTGCCACAGCGGCTGGCGCGCGGAGGCGGCAGCGGCATGCGCGGCTGCCATGGAAACACCCAGCAGCGCATTGGCGCCCAGGCGGCCCTTGTTCTCGGTGCCGTCCAGATCGATCAGGCGGCGGTCCAGGGCGACCTGGTCGGTGGCATCCATCCCGGCCAGCGCGCCGGCGATGGCACCGTTGATGTTCTCCACGGCCTTGCGCACGCCCTTGCCGAGGTAGCGGGTCTTGTCGCCGTCACGCAGCTCCACCGCTTCCTTGGTGCCGGTCGAGGCGCCGGAGGGAACCGCGGCGCGACCGAACGCACCGTCCTCCAGGATCACGTCGGCTTCCAGCGTGGGGTTGCCACGGCTGTCGAGGATTTCACGGGCGTGGATGCTGCGGATCGTACTCATGGGCGGGCCGGTTACCTGTAAGGAGGGGAGCGACAGAACACTGCCGCGTGATTATCCCCGGCTATCCGCCTGTTGCCAAATGGCCTGATCGGCAGTCGCGAGCGCCGGCCCCCGGATCGACCCGGCAATGATCAGTACGAGACACAGCATCAGCACCAGCAGCAGGGCCGCAACGGCCGCACACCGGCGCCCGCGCCGGCGCCACCCGGCCAGCACGATCGCCACGGCACTGCCCCCGGCAGCGACCACCAGCACGGTCAACGCGGCCAGAATCCAACCCTGCATGGCCTGCATGCCCTGGTTGCCATCCCCGGGTGCACCGACGCTGGCAGCGAAGGCCAGCCCGGCGCCCAGCAGCGCAGCCCATGCCAGCAACGCAGCCAGCAGCGCCAACAGGCCCCAGGGCCAACCCCGCGCAGGGCGGAATGCATCGTTCACAGCAGGTCGTGCAGCAGCGTGCCGACCCACAGCGACAGCAGCACGATCGCCACCGCCGCCAGGCCCTTGCCGCGGTTGAAGCGCCAGGCAAGGATCGCCGCGATGACCCCCGCACTGATCGTGCCCAGCTCGGCCAGCGCCAGCACCAGCACGTAGGGCTTCAGGTTGATCCCCGCCCCATCACCCGGCGGCCGCATTGCCGCGCCCATCAGCATGAAGATGAAAAACACGCCGGACAGCGACAGCAGCGCCAGCCCCAGGGCAATCAGGCCCCACGGCCACTGCCGCCAGGCGCGGCGCTGGCGCCGCGCGTCCAGCGCCCGCCACGGGTCCTGACTCACGCGAAGCGCGAGAAGCCGTGCTTCTTGGTGACCGCGTCCAGTTCCATCAAGGTTTCCAGCAGCGCTTCCATCTGGTCCAGCGGCCATGCGTTGGGGCCGTCGGACAGCGCCTTGGACGGGTCCGGATGGGTTTCGGCGAACAGGCCGGAAATACCCACCGCCACCGCCGCCCGCGCCAGCACCGGCACGTGCTCGCGCTGGCCGCCGGAACTGGTGCCCTGCCCGCCCGGCAGCTGTACCGAATGGGTGGCGTCGAACACCACCGGGCAGCCGGTATCGCGCATCACCGCCAGCGAGCGCATGTCGCTGACCAGGTTGTTGTAGCCGAAGCTGGCACCGCGCTCGCAGACCATGATCTGCTCGTTGCCGGTCGAACGCGCCTTGTCCACCACCGGCTTCATGTCCCACGGCGCCAGGAACTGGCCCTTCTTGATGTTCACCGGCTTGCCGGCGGCGCACACCTTGCGGATGAAGTCGGTCTGCCGGACCAGGAAGGCCGGGGTCTGCAGCACGTCCACCACCGAGGCTACTTCGTCCATCGGGGTGTACTCGTGCACATCGGTCAGCACCGGCACGCCGATCTGCTTCTTCACTTCGGCCAGCACCTTCAGGCCTTCTTCCATGCCGGGGCCGCGGAAGGCGGTGCCGGAGGTCCGGTTGGCCTTGTCGAAGCTCGACTTGAAGATGAAGTTCACACCGAGGCGGTCGGTGATCTCCTTCAGTCTGCCGGCCGTGTCCAGCTGCAGCTGCATGGACTCGATCACGCAGGGGCCGGCGATCAGGAACAGGGGCTGGTCCAGCCCGACCTCGAATCCACACAGTTTCATGGCGTTTCCTTGTTGTCCGCAGTGCCGGCAAGGAAGCCGGCCTGCTGGGAATGATGGGTGCAGGATGGGGGCCGCAGGCCCCCTGCACAAGTCAGGTGCTGGGCTGGGCCGGCAGCGCGGCGCCGGCCTTGCGCTCACGCGCGGCGCGGATGAAGCCGATGAACAGCGGGTGGCCGTCACGCGGAGTGGACAGGAATTCCGGATGCGCCTGGCAGGCCAGGAACCACGGGTGCGCCGCGCGCGGCAGTTCCACCACTTCCACCAGGGTGTCATCCATGGACTTGCCGGAGATCACCAGGCCGGCATCTTCCAGCTGCGTGCGGTAGCGGTTGTTGAACTCGTAACGGTGGCGATGGCGCTCGGCCACCACGTCCTTGCCGTACAGCTCACGCGCCAGCGTGCCCGGCTTCAGGCGCTGCTCCTGCAGACCCAGGCGCATGGTGCCGCCCAGATCGCTCTTGTCGTCGCGCTTCTCCACTTCGCCGGTGGCGGTGCGCCACTCGGTGATCAGGCCGATCACCGGGTGCGGCGACTGGCGGTCGTTCTCGGTGCTGTTGGCGCCGTCCAGGCCCGCCACGTTGCGCGCATAGTCGACCACGGCGGCCTGCATGCCATAGCAGATGCCGAAATACGGCACGCCGTGCTCGCGGGCGTACTGCGAGCTGAGCACCTTGCCTTCGAAACCGCGGTCACCGAAGCCGCCAGGGACCAGGATGCCGTCCACGTCGGCCAGCGCCGCCATGTCGCTGCCTTCCAGGTCCTGCGCTTCCAGCCACTTCAGCCGCACCTTGGTGCGCTGGCGCAGACCGCCGTGCTTGAGCGCCTCACCCACCGACTTGTAGGCGTCCTGGTGATCCACATACTTGCCGACCACGGCGATGGTCACCTCGTCCACCGGGTGCAGCGTGGCATCCACGGCGTCTTCCCACTCGTGCATGTCCGCCGGGCCGACCTTGCCGGCCAGCTTGAGCTGGTCGATCACGATGTCATCCAGGCCCTGCGCGTGCAGGCCGAAGGGAATGCGGTACAGCACGTCCACGTCCGGCACGCTGATCACCGCCCGCTCGGAGACGTTGGTGAACTGGGCGATCTTGCGACGCTCCGAATCCGGCACCGGCTGTTCGGAACGGCACAGCAGCACGTCCGGCTGGATGCCGATGGACCGCAGTTCCTTGACCGAATGCTGGGTCGGCTTGGTCTTCAGCTCGCCGGCCGCGGCGATGTAGGGCACCAGGGTGAGGTGCATGAACAGCGCCTTCTCCGGGCCGCGCTCGGTACGCACCTGGCGGATGGCCTCCAGGAACGGCAGCGACTCGATGTCGCCCACGGTGCCGCCGATCTCCACCAGCGCCACGTCGAAACCGGCGGTGGCCTCGTCCATGCAGCGGCGGATCTCATCGGTGATGTGCGGAATGACCTGCACGGTGGCACCCAGGTAATCGCCACGGCGCTCCTTGCGGATCACTTCCTCGTAGATGCGCCCGGTGGTGACCGAGTTGCGACGGCTCAGGCGGGTGCGCACGAAGCGCTCGTAGTGGCCCAGGTCCAGATCGGTCTCGGCGCCGTCGTCGGTGACGTACACCTCGCCGTGCTGGAACGGGCTCATGGTGCCCGGGTCGACGTTGATGTACGGGTCGAGCTTCATCATCGTGACCTTCAGGCCGCGCGCCTCGAGAATGGCGGCCAGCGACGCGGCGGCAATACCTTTGCCGAGCGAGGACACCACGCCGCCGGTTACGAAAATCAAGGGAGTCATGGCTGCAAGCATCCTGTAGAGAGGAAAAACGACAGCGCCACGCCGGCGCGGACAGCGGGCGTGGAGCGTGAAAGGGGATTTCCGGAGCGCTGCGGCAGGGCGAGCGCGGTGCGCGGGGCGCCTTCAGGCGCCGCAGCGAGGCCATCGCGCGAGGTCGGGCGGGCCGTGCCGGTCATCGAAACCGTCACCTGCGCACTGCCCTGCTGGTGGCGACCGGAACCGGCCGGACCAGCGCGATCGCTGATGGTGGACACACACTGCTCCCGGAAAGCCGTAGTTTACAGACAGATGGCGGCCAGCCCAAGAGGCAGCCCGGTGTCCGGATACGCAGACGCCCCGGGTGACCGGGGCGTCTGCGGGTTGAAGGCGACACGCAATCAGCGGCGACGACGCGCCTCTTCCTCTTCTTCCTCGCGCTGCGGCGCCTGCTGACCCTTGGCCTTCATTTCCGCCGTGGCCTGGGCGCGGCGCTTGGCCTTGGCCTCCGCCTCGGCGTTCTGCGGGTCGGGCTGGCTGTTCTGGCCGGTCGGCTGCGGCGCCGGCGCGCCGGCGCTCTGCGCCAGCGCCAACGGCACGATGGCCACGGCGGCGGCGGCAAGGGCGATGGTCAGCAGCTTTTTCATGGAGTCCTCCTTACGGTATCGACTCGGGATGAGGGGGCACCGGATACGTCCCAGTGCGGCCATTTTACCCCCGCTACCGGTTGCGCGGCTGAAGGCGTGCAAAATCACCGCCCAGACCGCACACTTGCGCGTCGCTCCACGCTTTAGAAGACAGATGAACGCCCGCTATAACGCCGCCGATATTGAAGTCCTGTCCGGCCTGGATCCGGTCAAGCGCCGCCCCGGCATGTACACCGACACCGCGCGCCCGAACCACCTGGCGCAGGAAGTGATCGACAACTCGGTGGACGAGGCCCTGGCCGGTCACGCCCGCTCGATCGAGATCACGCTGTTCAAGGACGGCAGCGTGGAGGTCAGCGATGACGGCCGCGGCATGCCGGTGGACATCCACCCGGAGGAGAAGATTCCCGGCGTGGAGCTGATCCTGACCCGGCTGCATGCCGGCGGCAAGTTCAGCAACAACAACTACACCTTCTCCGGCGGCCTGCACGGCGTGGGCGTGAGCGTGGTCAACGCGCTGTCCACCCTGGTGGAGATCCACATCAAGCGCGAGGGCGCCGAGCACCGCATCACCTTCCGCAACGGCGACCGCGCTACCCCGCTGGAAGTGGTGGGCACCGTCGGCCGCAAGAACACCGGCACGCGGCTGCGGTTCTGGCCAGACCCGAAGTACTTCGATACACCCAAGTTCGCCGTGCGCGCACTCAAGCACCTGCTGCGCGCCAAGGCCGTGCTGTGCCCGGGCCTGACCGTCAAGCTCACCGATGAAGCCACCGGCGAGGTCGACACCTGGCATTACGAAGACGGGCTGCGCGACTACCTGAAGCTGGAACTGGGCGAGCGCGAGGTGCTGCCGGCCGAGCTGTTCGTGGGCCACCTGAAGAAGGAAACCGAGGTGGTGGACTGGGCCGTGGCCTGGCTGCCGGAAGGCGAACTGGTGCAGGAAAGCTACGTCAACCTGATTCCCACCGCCCAGCACGGCACCCACGTGAACGGGCTGCGCACCGGCCTGACCGAGGCGCTGCGCGAGTTCTGCGACTTCCGCAACCTGCTGCCGCGCGGCGTGAAACTGGCTCCGGAAGATGTGTGGGACCGGGTCTCGTTCGTGCTGTCGCTGAAGATGACCGACCCGCAGTTCAGCGGCCAGACCAAGGAACGCCTGTCGTCGCGGCAGGCCGCCGGCTTCGTCGAGGGCGCCGCCCACGATGCGTTCAGCCTGCTGCTCAACCAGAACGTGGAACTGGGCGAGAAGATCGCGCAGATCGCCATTGAACGGGCCAGCGCGCGGTTGAAGACCGAAAAACTGGTGGTGCGCAAGAAGGTCACCCAGGGCCCCGCCCTGCCCGGCAAGCTGGCCGACTGCATCAGCCAGGACCTGTCGCGCACCGAACTGTTCCTGGTGGAGGGTGATTCGGCCGGCGGCAGCGCCAAGCAGGCCCGCGACAAGGACTTCCAGGCGATCATGCCGCTGCGCGGCAAGATCCTCAACACCTGGGAAGTGTCCTCCAACAGCGTGCTGGCCTCGGAGGAAGTGCACAACCTGGCCATCGCGATCGGCTGCGACCCCGGCAAGGAGGACATCAGCGGCCTGCGCTACGGCAAGGTGGTGATCCTGGCCGACGCGGACTCCGATGGCCTGCATATCGCCACCCTGCTCACCGCGCTGTTCCTGAAGCATTTCCCGGCCCTGGTCGATGCCGGCCACGTGTTCGTGGCGATGCCGCCGCTGTTCCGCGTGGACGTGGGCAAGCAGGTGTTCTATGCGCTGGACGAAGAGGAAAAGCGCACCACGCTGGACAAGATCGAGCGCGAGAAGATCAAGGGAGCCGTCACGGTCACCCGCTTCAAGGGCCTGGGCGAAATGAATCCGTCGCAGCTGCGCGAATCCACCATTCACCCGGACACCCGCCGCCTGGTGCAGTTGACCATCGATGATGGCGAACAGACCCGCTCGCTGATGGACATGCTGCTGGCCAAGAAGCGCGCCAGCGACCGCAAGGGCTGGCTGGAAGCCAAGGGCGACCTGGCCTCGCTGGAGGTCTGACCGGCCTGGCCGCCGGATGAGAAAACGCCGCGGTTCCCTGGGGAACCGCGGCGTTTTTCATTCCCGCGCAGGCAGCGGCAGCGCCCGCCTCACGCCCAGCCGATCATCTCGAACAGCTTCAGGATCAGGTAGGCGCAGCCGCCGGCTGCCGGAATGGTCAGGATCCAGGCCCAGATGATCCGCTCGATCACGCCGAACTTCAGCGAGCGCGGATTCTTCGCAAAGCCCACGCCCATGATGGCGGTGGAAATGCTGTGGGTGGTGGACACCGGCATGCCGAAGTGCGCCGCCACGGTCAGCACGGTGGCCGAGCTGGTCTCGGCGGCGAAGCCGTGGATCGGGTGCAGCTTGACCATCTTGTGGCCCAGCGTCTTGATGATCTTCCAGCCGCCCGAGGCGGTACCGGCGGCCATCACCACCGCGCAGGTCAGCACGATCCACATCGCGATGCCGTCACCGGCATGCGCATCCGGGTGCAGGAAGCCCAGCCAGCCCGGCAGGTCGTTGAGCGCACCGGCCGCCTCGGCGCCGATCAGCGTCATGGCGATGATGCCCATGGTCTTCTGCGCGTCGTTGTGGCCGTGGGCGAAGCCCATGTAGGCGGCCGACACGATCTGTGCCTTGCCGAAGAACGCGTTGACCCAGCGCGGGCGCGCCAGGCGGCCGAGCAGCCCGCCCACCTTGGCCATGCCGGCGATCAGCGCCCACAGCAGCACCATGACGATGATGCCCAGGATGAAACCGGCCAGCGGCGAGGTGATCATCGGCACGAACACCTTCCACAGCAGGCCCTTGTTCTGCGCCCAGGTGCCGAGCCGCTCCGACCAGATCAGCGCGTCCCAGTTGTTGTTGGCAGCGGCCAGGCCGGCGCCGCACAGGCCACCGATCAGCGCGTGGGAGGACGAGGACGGCAGGCCCTTCCACCAGGTGATCAGGTTCCAGATGATGCCGCCGAGCAGCGCACAGAGGATGACCTGCGGGGTGACATCGATCACGTTGGTGTTGAGCAGGCCCGACGCGATGGTGAGGGCCACGGCGGTGCCGGTCAGGGCGCCGATGAGGTTCATGAAGGCCGCCAGCATCACCGCCGCGCCCGGGCTGAGCACCTTGGTGGCCACAACTGTGGCGATGGAGTTGGCGGTGTCGTGGAAACCGTTGATGAACTCGAACACGAGCGCAGTCAGGATCACCACCAGTACAAGGGTGAGCATCGGTGGCGGCCCGTCAGCTGTTCTTCAGGACGATCTGGTACGCCACCACGCCGGCCTCGCGGCAGCGGTCGATGGCTTTTTCCAGGATCTCGAAGAATTCCTTCAGCAGGAACATCTGCAGGCTGTCCAGGCGGCCGGAATAGATGTCGCGGTACAGCTCCAGCATCAGGCGGTCGGCCTCGTTCTCCAGCGAACGCAGCTTTTCATTCAGCGCGGTCATCCGGTCCAGGTTCATGTGGCGCAGGTCGGCGACCATTTCCACCACCACCGCCGAGGCCTGCTCGAGCATCGCCGCGCGCGGCGCGAAGTCGATGTGCTCCAGGTGCTGGGTGGCCAGCGAGTAGCGGTCGGCGAACTTCTCGATCTGCTTGGGAATCTTGTACAGGGCCGAACCCAGCGCTTCGATGTCCTCGCGCTCGATCGGGGTCATGAAGCTGTCCACCAGCGCCTGGCTGATCTTGTCCGAGGCCGCGCGCTCGCGCAGGCGGGCCAGCTTGAAGGCGTCCAGCGCCGGCTGGCGGTCGGCGTCACGCAGCATCGCGTGCAGTGCCTTGGCGGCATCGGAGGCGGCCACGGCAGCCTCATCAAGCAGGGTGTAGAACTGTTTGCCGGAACCGAAAATGGTCTGCAGAGAGAACATGAGAAACCTGTTCGCCGTCGCGGGGAGGACGGCACCAATGGGAATTATGACGGTTAGATGACCCTTGCGGGTACTCCCCACGCCCCCGGACCCCGTTTCCGGGCAACCTGAACAGGCAGTTGCAGTCGCCTGCCCCACCTTTGCTAAGATGCAGCCGCGCCCTTGTGGCGCACCCTATGGACGACGACCCTACCCCCCCGCCGCCGCGCCGGAACCCGTTTTCCCGCGCCTGCCGCCCATGCAAGCACCCGCCCTCCCTGCCACTGACCGGGGAAGACGCCCGTGTTTGAAATGCTCCTGATTGTTTTCGCGCTGGTTCTGTTGAACGGCTTCTTCGCCATGTCCGAGATGTCGGTCATGACGTCCCGCAAGAGCCGCCTGAAGCAGATGGCCGGCACCTCCAAGCGCGCCGCCAAGGCGCTGGAGCTGTCCGAGAAGCCGGAAAGCTTCCTGTCCACCGTGCAGATCGGCATCACCGTGATCGGCGTGCTCACCGGCTACCTGGGCGGTGATGCGATCGGCGATGCCATTGCCGGATGGATCGGCAACCTGATGCCGGGCTTTGCCTATGCCAGCAAGGTCGGCACCGCGCTGGCGGTGACCCTGATCACGTTCATCACGCTGATCTTCGGCGAGCTGGTACCCAAGCGCCTGGCGCTGACCCGCTCGGAAACCATCGCCGGGCTGGTGGCCGTGCCGATGAGCTGGCTGGCCCGGCTGGCCCTGCCCTTCGTCTGGCTGCTGTCCAAGACCACCCGTCTGGTGTTGAAGCTGATGGGCCTGGGCAATGACGAGGCCGCCTCGGTCAGTGAAGAGGAAATCCGCATGCTGGTGGCCGAGAGCCACGAAGCCGGCGTGATCGATGCCCACGAACGCGACATGATGAACCGCGTGATGCGGCTGGGCGACCGCACGGCCGACAGCCTGATGACCCCGCGCAACCGGATTGCCTGGCTGGACACCGAGGCCCTGACCGAGAAGAACCTGGCGGTGATGGCCGAGCATGAGTTCTCCCGCTACCCGGTCTACCGCGGCAACGACCAGGACGTGGTCGGCGTGCTGGAACTGAAATCGCTGGCCACGCGCATGGCGCGCGGTGACAACGCGCTGTTCCAGACCCTGCGTGAGCCGCTGTACGTGTCCGACTCGACCCACGCGATGAAGCTGCTGGAAATCTTCCGCGAGGAACAGCAGTCCATGGCGCTGGTGGTGGACGAATATGGCGAGATCCAGGGCCTGGTGACCATCAGCGACCTGATGGGTGCGGTGGTCGGCCGCCTGCAGGCGGTGGAGAACGCTGACGATGACGCCCTGGTGGTGACCCGCGAGGACGGCTCGCTGCTGGTGGACGGCTCGCTGCCCATCGAGGACCTGCGCGAACTGCTGGGCAGCACGGAGCTGCCCGATGCCGAGGAAGGCGATTACTACACCCTGGCCGGCATGTGCATCCATTATTTCGGCCGCATTCCGCATGCCGGCGAGTACTTCGACTGGGCCGGCTGGCGCATCGAGGTGGTCGACCTGGACGGGGCACGGGTGGACAAGCTGCTGCTGCGTATCCTTTCCGACGAGCAGGCCGATGAACTCACCGCCTGACGACGGCACCGCGCCGCCGCCCGAATCCGCGCAGCGTCCGGTCTACCGCAACGAGGGCATCCGCAGCCTGCTGGCGATGTTCGAGTTCGGTGACCCGGCCCAGCACATGACCCTGGGCCGCATCCTGCAGGATCTGCAGCAGAGCGCCTTCGGAGTGTTCCTGTTCGTGGCCATCCTGCCGGCCTTCATCCCCATTCCGGGCGTGGGTGGCGCGGTCAGCGGCCCGCTGGTGATCCTGATCGGTCTGCAGATGCTGTTCTGCATGCGCCGGCCGTGGCTGCCGGGCTTCATCGCCGGGCGCGGTCCGCGCCGGTCCACGATGCACCGCTTCCTGGACCGCATCGATGGCTCCCTGCGGCGGTTGGACCGCCTGCTCAAGCCGCGCCTGCCGGGCCTGCTGGTGCCGCTGCCGGCACATGCCTTCACCGGGCTGCTGCTGACGGTGCTGGGTCTGCTGCTGTCGCTGCCGATTCCCTTCACCAACTATCTGTTCGGCTTCCAGCTGCTGCTGTTCGCCTTGGCGCTGCTGGAGCGCGACGGCATGCTGATGCTGATCAACTGGATCGGCGCGCTGGCCGCCATCGCGTTTTTCGGCTTCAGCTCCGGCCACCTGGTGTCATTCACCGTGGAACTGTTCCAGCGCTGGTTCTGACCGGCGCTGGTTCTAAACCGGCGCGGAAGCATGGCGCGTCGGCAGACCCGACGCGCCACGCGCTGCGGTCAGCGCAGGTCGACAAACCCGTTGTCGCCCAGACGCGACGGCTCGTCCTCCACGGCCGACAGGACGAAGGCCAGCGCCTTGCCCAGCAGCGTGCCCAGGCCATCCCAGTACTCGGCAGTCTCGGCGCGCACGTGGATCAGGCGCAGGTTCGGGTCGTCCTTGCCGCCGGGGAAGAACAGCTTCATCGGTGCGGACCACAACTCCTCCACCTTGGCGCGGTCATCCACGATGCGCGCCGTACCGGCGACCGACACGTAGGTGTTCTTGCCCGGCGAGGCATAGGCCACGTTGACCCGCGGGTTGCGCGCGATCTCGGCGACCTTCGGGCTGTCGGCGGCCGTGGCGAACCACAGGTCGCCATCGAAGGCGACCTGCTGGGTGCCCAGCGGCCGGCTGTACAGCCGGCCATCCACTCCCGTGGTGGTGAACATGGCCACCTCCACGTCCTTGATCAGTTCAGCCAGCTGGGCAATGTGGTCGGCACGCGATTCGGCCATGTCAGGCAACTCCTGTGGGGTGAGCCCCCATCAGACGCCCATCGGCTGCAATGCGCCGTGACGCAAACGTTCAGCCGGCGTGGCGATCGTGCCAGGCCCGCATGGCCAGCTCGAACGAACGCAGCCGCGCGGTGTGGTCATGCAGGTTGGCGGTGAGCAGCAGCTCGTCCGGCTGGTGGCGCTCGACGAATGCCGCGATGCCCTCGGCCACCTGCGCCGCATCGCCCAGCACGGTGCAGGCCAGTGCGCGCTCCACGCCGGCCTTTTCGTGCGGCTGCCAGTAGCTGTCGATATCGTCGATGGCCGGCGGAATCTTCCCGGCCTGCCCGCGGCGCAGATTGACGAAACTCTGCTGCTGGCTGGTGAACAGCCGCCTGGACTCGGCCAGGCTGTCACTGGCCACGACGTTCAGGGCCAGCATGGCGTACGGCCGCGCCAGCGTGGCCGACGGGCGGAACTCGCGGCGGTAGACGGCCAACGCCTCGTCCATGGCATCCGGGGCGAAATGCGAGGCGAACGCGTACGGCAGGCCCATCGAGGCCGCCAGGCGGGCGCCAAACAGGCTCGAGCCCAGGATCCAGGTCGGCACGCGCAGGCCGCCGCCGGGCACCGCCTGCACCGCCTGCCCCGGCGCGACCGGCTCGAAGTAGTGCAGCAGTTCGCGCACGTCCTGCGGGAACTGGTCCGCGCCATCGAAGTAACGGCGCAGCGCCCGCGCGGTCGGCTGGTCGGTGCCCGGGGCACGGCCCACGCCCAGATCGATGCGGTCCGGGTACAGCGAGGCCAGCGTTCCGAACTGTTCGGCCACCTGCAGCGGCGCGTGGTTGGGCAGCATGATGCCGCCGGCGCCGACACGGATGCGTCGGGTCCCGCCGGCCACGTGGCCGATCAGCACCGCGGTGGCCGCGCTGGCGATACCGGGCATGTTGTGGTGCTCGGCCAGCCAGTAGCGACGGTAACCCAGCGCGTCGGCGTGCTGGGCCAGTTCCAGCATGTTGGCGAAGGCGGCAGTGGTATCGCTGCCCTCGCAGACAGGAGCCAGGTCGAGGATCGACAGAGGAATCATCAGGCGGTTTCCATTACACGATGCCCTCTGGATGGGGGCGCGGCCGGCCTGCGGCCAGTCCCAGTGACGGAATGCTGATTCCTGCGGCGGTGGTTCAGCCGGCGCGGTCCGGACTCCGGTCAGAAGGCGCTTTCACGCGGCGCCGGCAACGGCGCATCCACCAGCGGTTTCAGCTCGGCATCCAGTGCCACCCGTTCGTCGAACACGAAGCAGCGGCCTTCGTACCCCTCGCCGCCGACCTGCTCGAAGTAGCCCAGAATGCCGCCGTCGAGCTGCAGCACGTTGTCCATGCCGTCGTTGACCATCCACAGGGCGGCCTTCTCGCAGCGGATGCCGCCGGTGCAGAAGCTGACCACGGTGCTGTCCCTGAGCGCCTCGCGATGCGGTGCCAGCGCCTGCGGCAGCTCGGTGAAACGCTGGATCGGCAGTACCAGCGCGTCCTTGAAGGTGCCGTGCTCCACTTCCTGCAGGTTGCGCGTGTCCAGCATCACCACCGGGCGGCCGCGGTCATCATGGCCCTGGCGCAGCCAGCGCTGCACAGTGGCCGGGTCCACCGAGGGGGCGCGCGGGTACGCCAGCGGCTGGCCGTCGTCGCGGCGGAAGCTGATGATCTCGTCCTTCACCTTCGCCTTGAGCCGCGCGAACGGCTGGTGTTCGCTGACGCTGCGCTTGACCCGCAGCTCCTGGAAGCGCGGATCCTGCGCCAGCGCCGCGTAGAACGCGTCGATACCGTCAGCCGGGCCGGCCAGGAACAGGTTCACGCCTTCGCCGGCCACCAGCACGGTGCCGCGCAGCGACGCCGCCTCGGCAGCGGCCTGCAGGCGGGCGCACAGCGCCTGCGGGTCATCGATGGCGGTGAAGTGATAGGCGGCGGTGTTGACGATCATGCCGCCATTTTACACCAGCGCGCGGAGGCGACTGGGCGTGCTCAGCCACGCAGCAGCAGGTAGGGCAGCAGCACCAGCGCGGCCACGCACAGCATCGCCAGCAGCATTCCCACCACGTACACCGGCCGACGCCGGAAGATCCCGGCGAAGGTGTCGGCGGTGCCGTCGCGCAGTGCCTGCTCCCGCTCGCCACGGACCCGTGCACTGCGCTGGGCCTGGTAGTCGGTCAGCAGCGCACGTGCGCGTGGATACTCGGCCTGCTCGCGCAGCCACAGCCCGCCGTGTGAAATGCCCCAGGGGCTGGGTTCGGTGCGGTACCAGGTGATCCCGTGCTGGTCCAGCAGGGTGCAGACCTCGTGGTATTCGTCATCGCCGACGTGGCGCAGGTTGAGCAGGAGCTTGGACATGCCGGTGATGATACCGGCGCGGCTCCCTGCCCGTCTGCGCAGCCGCGTCCCGGGCGGCCGGCGGCGCGGGCGATGCGCTACCCTTGCAACCCGTTTTCCTGCCGAGGTCCGCATGCGCCGTCTTCTTGCCCCCGCTCTGCTGGCCCTGCTGGCCACCGCCTGCAGCCCGCCGGGCCCGCCCCCTGGCGGCACCCTTGCCGCCTTCGAGACGATCGACAGCCAGAAAGGCAGCGGCGCCGAGGCCGTCGCGGGAAAGGCCGTCACCGTGCACTACACCGGCTGGATCTACGACGAGCGCGCGGCGAACCGGCATGGCAAGACGTTCGACAGCTCGGTCAGTCGCGGCGAGCCGTTCACCTTCACCCTCGGTGCGGGCCAGGTCATCCGTGGCTGGGATGAAGGCGTGGCCGGCATGAAGGTCGGCGGCAAGCGCACCCTGATGGTGCCGCCGGACATGGGCTACGGCGATCGCCGGGTGGGGCCGATTCCGGCCGGGTCGTCGCTGGTGTTCGATGTCGAGCTGCTCGATGTCGCCCCCTGATCCGGCATCTGCGGCACGCGTGGCGGTGATCGGCGGCGGTCCGGCCGGCCTGTTCGCCGCCGAGCACCTGCGCGCGGCCGGCCTGGAGGTCGATCTGTACGAGGCCAAGGGGTCGCCGGGGCGCAAGTTCCTGATCGCCGGCAAGGGCGGACTGAACCTGACCCATTCCGAGCCGCGGCCGGCGTTCGATCAGCGTTACCGCGAGCAGTCCGGCGTGGTCGCCGGCTGGCTGGATGGCTTCGACGCCGACGCGCTGCGGGCGTGGGCCGCCAAAGCGGGCGTGGACACCTACGTGGGCAGTTCCGGCCGCGTGTTCCCGGTGGACCGCAAGGCGGCCCCGCTGCTGCGGGGCTGGGTCCGGCGGCTGAAGGAACACGGCGTGCGGCTGCATGTGAACCACCGCTGGCTGGGCCTGGACGCGGACCGCAGGCACCGCTTCGCCGTGCCCGGAGGCGAATGCACCGTCCAGGCCGACGCCACGGTGCTGGCGCTCGGCGGTGGCAGCTGGCCCGAACTGGGCAGCGACGCGGCCTGGGTCGCGCCATTGCAGGCGCTGGGCGTGCGCGTGGCACCGCTGCAGGCGGCCAACTGCGGCTTCGATGTGGCCTGGAGTGCGCTGTTCGCCCAGCGTCATGCCGGCGCGCCGCTCAAGCCGGTGGTCGCGCACTGGATCGACCTGCAGGGGCAGCCGCAGCAGCTGCAGGGCGAATGCGTGGCCAGTGCCTACGGCATCGAAGGCAGCCTGGTCTACGCGCTGGCTGCCGACCTGCGCGAGACCCTCAACCGGGACGGGCACGCCGTGCTGTGGCTGGATCTGGTGCCCGGTCGTGACGAGGCGCGCCTGCTGGCCGACCTGTCGCGCCCGCGCAAGGGCCGCAGCTTCGGCGAGCATCTGCGCCGCCAGGCCGGACTGGATGCGGTGAAGACCGCACTGCTGTTCGAGGTGCTGGGCAAGGACGCCGGCCAGGATGTCGCCGCCGTGGCGCGCACGCTCAAGCGGCTGCCGCTGACGCTGCTGCGGCCCCGGCCGATGGCCGAAGCCATCAGCACGGCCGGCGGGGTCGCGCTGGATGCAGTGGATCCCGCGTTGATGCTCACCGCCCTGCCCGGCGTGTTCTGCGCAGGCGAAATGCTCGACTGGGAGGCACCGACCGGCGGCTACCTGCTCACCGCCTGCTACGCCAGCGGACAGCGCGCGGCGCAGGGCGCCATTGCGTGGCTGGCGGCGCGGCGCTGACGCGCAGGCGCGGTCAGCGCGATTTGCTGGCGCGCATCGCCATGATCCGCGCCGGCGGCTGGAACGAATCACTGCGGGCATCGGGCCAGAAATCGCGGAACACCGCATGGTCAGGCAGGCCGTGCAGCAGCGCGCCCGGCTCCAGGTAGCGGTACAGCGAGCCCAGCGAGCGGATCTCCACCGCCGACACGCGGCGCAGGATGTGTTCCGGGCCGAGTTCGGCCGGGTCGTTCAGGCCCGCCGCGCACAGCAGTTCCTTCAGCGCATGCAGGGTGTGGCGGTGGTAGTTGTGCACCCGCGTGGCCTTATCGGCCGGATCCAGGTGCCGCCAGCGCCTGGCGTCCTGGGTGGCGATGCCGGTCGGGCAGCGGTCGGTATGGCAGCTCAGCGACTGGATGCAGCCCAGTGCGAACATGAAACCACGCCCGGCGTTGCACCAGTCCGCGCCCAGTGCCAGGGTGCGGGCGATGTCGAACGCGCTGGTGACCTTGCCTGCGGCGCCGATACGGATGCGGTCGCGCAGGTCCAGCCCGACCAGCGTGTTGTGCACCAGCATCAGCGCCTCGTACATCGGCACCCCGACATGGTCGACGAACTCGGCCGGTGCCGCGCCGGTGCCGCCCTCGGCGCCGTCCACCACGATGAAATCAGGCAGCAATCCGCTCTCATGCATCGCCTTGGCAATGCCGAACCATTCCCACGGATGGCCGATGGCCAGCTTGAAACCGACCGGCTTGCCGCCGGAGAGCTCGCGCAGGCGCGCCACGAACCGCAGCAGCTCCAGCGGCGTGGAAAACGCGCTGTGGCGCGCCGGTGACACGCAGTCCACGCCCTCCGGCACACCGCGGGTGGCGGCGATCTCCGCGTTCACCTTGGGTGCCGGCAGTACGCCGCCGTGGCCGGGCTTGGCGCCCTGCGACAGCTTGATCTCGATCATCTTCACCTGGTCCAGCGTGGCGTTGGCGGCGAAGCGCTCCTCGCTGAACGCACCCTGCTCGTCCCGGCAGCCGAAGTAGCCCGAGCCGATCTCCCAGACCAGATCACCCCCGCACTCGCGGTGGTAGGGCGAGATCGAGCCCTCGCCGGTGTCGTGGTAGAAGCCGCCGCGCCGTGCGCCCTCGTTCAACGCGCGTATCGCATTGGCCGACAGCGAGCCGAAACTCATCGCCGAGATGTTGAACACGCTGGCCGAATAGGGCTTGGCACACTGCGCGCCGACCAGCACGCGGAAATCGTCGCTGGCGATCCGGCTCGGCGCCATCGAATGGTTGATCCACTCATAGTCCACCGCATACGCGCTGCGCAGCGTACCGAACGGCACCGTGTCCATCGCGTTCTTCGAGCGCTGGTACACCAGCGCTCGCTGCTGGCGCGAGAACGGCACGTCCTCCAGGTCGCTCTGCACGAAGTACTGGCGGATTTCCGGCCCGATCGATTCCAGCCCGTAGCGGAAGTGCGCCATCACCGGATAGTTGCGGCGCAGGGTGCTGCGCTTCTGCAGCATGTCCCAGGTGCCCAGCACGATCATCGCGGCGGTGAGGCCCACGCCCCAGTACCACGCCGGCCAGAGGGCAGCCAACCACAGGCACAGGGGAAACAGGGCGATGGCGAGCAGGTAGACCAGATACCGGTGCATGGCTGTCCTCGTCGAGCGTGGCGCCCAGTCTACCCGGCCGGGTGCGCAGGCCGCGTCAGAGGCGGTCGTCCACGGCCTCGCGCGGCCAGGCCGACTTCACGTCGTAGACGATGCCATCGGCGGTGCGCAGCGCGGCGATGGCGGCCGCATCCATGTCACGGAACTGCGAGTGCGCCACCGCCAGCACCACCGCGTGGTAGCTGCCGGCCTGCGGCTGTTCCACCCACTGCACGCCACTGCCGGCCAGCGCGGCCGGTCCCACCCACGGGTCAAGCACATCCACCTGCGCCACGCTGCCGCGCAGCTGCTGGGCCAGTTCCAGCGCCCGGCTGTTGCGCAGGTCCGGACAGTCTTCCTTGAAGGTCACACCCAGCACCAGCACGCGCGACTGGGCCGGCACATGACCGCGCTGCTGCAGCAGCGCCAGCACCCGCTGCACCACATGCGCACCGACCCGGTTGTTGACCTGGCGTGCGGTGTGGATCAGGTCGGGGTGGAACCCCATGCTCTCGGATTTGTGCAGCAGGTAGTAAGGGTCCACACCGATGCAGTGCCCACCCACCAGACCGGGGCGGAACGGCAGGAAGTTCCACTTGCTGCCCGCCGCCTCCAGCACGTCCTGGGTATCGATGCCGAGCCGGTCGAACACCAAGGCCAGTTCGTTGACCAGCGCGATGTTGACGTCGCGCTGGATGTTCTCCACGACCTTGGCGGCCTCGGCCACGCGCATCGACGGTGCCGGGCACGTACCGGCGGTGATGATGCGCCGGTACAGCGCATCCACCACCGCGGCCGCCGCAGGCGTAGAGCCGGAGGTGATCTTGCGGATGTCGGCCAGGCGGCGCTGGCGGTCCCCCGGGCTGACCCGCTCGGGGCTGTAACCGCAGAAGAAATCCACGTTGAAACGCAGCTGCGAGCCCGCCTCCAGCAGGGGCACGCAGACCTCCTCGGTGGTGCCGGGGTAGACGGTGGACTCGTAGATCACCAGGTCGCCGGCGCGCAGCACCGAGGCCACCAGCGCGCTGGCGGCCCGCAGCGGAGCCAGATCCGGCTGCTCATAGGCATCGATGGGCGTGGGCACGGTGATGATGTAGAGATTGCACGCGGCCAGCGCCGCCGGGTCCGCGCTGTACTGCAGGTGCCGCGCCTGCGCCAGTTCGTCGGCCTCCACTTCCAGGGTGTGATCGCGGCCGGCACGCAGCGCCTGGATGCGGTCGGCATCCACGTCGAAGCCCAGCGTCGGCAACTGCTGGCCAAGCGCCACCGCCAGCGGCAGGCCCACGTATCCCAGGCCGATGATGGCCGGGCGCGGCTGCTGCTGCGCGCTGATGGCGATGACGCCGGTGGACTCACCCATTGCTGCATCCGTTTGACTCGTGACCAGCGCACAAGAGTACGCCTGCACCTGCGTGCGGTCATCCGCTAACTGCCCAGGCAGACCGCGGCCGGCTCCAGTTCACCGCTGCGGCCGGTCCACAGCCCACGCAGCAGCGTCACGCCGGGGGCGCCGGCCTGCAGACCGTTCCAGTCCGTCTGCCACAACCGCTGGCAGGTCGCCGTATCGACGCGACGCGACGCCATCGCCCAGCGCGCGAAGCGCCGCGCGGGCAGCGGCGCCTGTGCGAGCATCTGCACGCGGTGGTGACTGCGCGCATTGCAGATGCGCGCGGCCACCGCGTCCATGCCATCGCCCGGCCCTTCCACGTACTGCACGAAGCGCTGGCCATCGAACACCAGCACGCCGGTGACCCCGGCCAGGCGGTTGAATGCCGCAGCCTGCTGCAACAGCCGGTCGAGGCCGCACGGTTCCAGGTCCGCATGGGCCAGGCTGGTGTGGACGAGCGCGCGCAGGGCCATCAGGTCACCCGGCCAGCCGCGCGGGCGTGCCTGCAGGCGGACGTGGTGCCCGGAGCCGGAGTCGAACCGGCAAGACCTTGCGGTCGGCGGATTTTAAGTCCGATGCGTCTACCTGTTTCGCCATCCGGGCCTGCGCGCATAGGGTGCCGCAAGCGCGGACATTTGGGAATGACCGGTGTACGCATGCTCAGATCGCGCGCGAGTAGCGCGGCGCTGCGGCCGGCTCGGCCAGGTAGCGGTCAAAGCACATCGCCAGCAGGCGCAACAGCGGGCGCCCGGCGCGGCTGGCGCGGATGTGCGGGCCGTTGCGCTGTGCAAGTCCGTCCTGGCAGAGCCGGTCCAGTGCCTGCAGGGCATCGGCGAAGTACGCGCGGTAATCGAGCCCCAGCGGCGCGCAGGCCGCGTGCAGGTCGACCTGGCCGTGGCACATCAGCTGCTGGATGATCCGGCCGCGCAGCAGGTCGTCGGCCTCCAACCGCATCCCCCGCCACACCGGCAGCCGGCCCGCGTCCACCGCCGCCTCCCACGCCGCCAGGTCGCGCGGGTTCTGGCTGTAACTCTCTCCGAGCGTGCTGATCGCGCTGACCCCCAGCCCGATCAGGTCGGTGTCGGCGTGCGTGGTGTACCCCATGAACGTACGGTGCAGTTGGCCAGCCCGCTGCGCCCGTGCCAGGTCCTCCTCCGGCAGGGCGAAGTGGTCCATGCCGATGTACTGGTAGCCGGCTGCGGACAGCTGCTGCACCGCCAGCCCCAGCAGGGCCAGCTTGTGCTCCGGCGCCGGCAGCTGTGAGGCGTCGATCTGCCGCTGGGCACGGAACAGCTGCGGCAGGTGCGCATAGCCGTACACGGCCAGGCGATCCGGCCGCAGCGCCAGCACCTGGTCCAGCGTGTCACCGAAGCCGCGCAGGGTCTGGCCGGGCAATCCGTAGATCAGGTCGACGTTGATCGACCGCATGCCGCTGCGCCGGCAGGCGCGCAGCACCTCCAGCGTCTCGTCCACGCCCTGCACGCGGTTGATCGCCCGTTGCACGGTGGGATCGAAATCCTGCACGCCCAGACTGGCGCGGTTGAAGCCCAGCGCAGCCAGGTGGCTCACCGCGTCCGGATCGACAAAGCGCGGATCCAGTTCAATGGACATCTCCCGCTCGGGCGCGGTGCTGAAGCGGAAGCGCTCGCGCAGCCCCTGCACCAGTGCGTGCAGGTGCTCGGGCAACAGGAAGTTCGGCGTGCCGCCCCCCAGGTGCAGCTGGATCACCTCGCGCGCCGGATCCAGCTCGGCGGCGAACAGCTCCGCCTCGGCCAGGACCCGCGCCACGTACGCGGCGCCGCGGCTGCGATCGCGGGTGATGACCCGGTTGCAGCCGCAGTAGAAGCAGGGGCTGGTGCAGAACGGCACATGGACATAGAGCGACAACGAGCGCTTGCCGGCGTTGCTGTGCTGGAGCGCACGGACCAGCTCCGGCGGCCCGAACGCCTCATGGAACTGCGGTGCTGCGGGATAGGAGGTGTAGCGCGGGCCGGCGCGATCATGGCGGCGCAGCACGTCGGGGTCGAAGCACCCATCCAGCACGGCGGGTGAAGCGGAGAAGGTATCCATGCCGCCAGCGTGCCTGGCCGGCCGTCCCCGCGCATTGAGCGAGATCAAATACCCGCCGCGCGATGGCGCGCGTCAGCTCCCCAGCACCGGCAACGGTACCTGCGGCCAGCGCAGCATCTGGTAGCGCTTCCAGAAGGTGTCGGCGATGCGGCGGGCGATATCGTCGGCCAGCTGCTGCATCGGCGCGTTGTCCAGCTCGGCGGTGGTCATGCGGAACAGGGCCAGCCAGCGGTCGAACAGATCGCGGTCCATCGCGTCGATGGCCATGTGGCTGGACATCGGCGAGCCCTGGAAGCGGCGCGTTCCGCGCAGCAGCGCCGACCAGAAATCCACCAGCTGGGCCAGGTGGGCGGGCCAGTCACGCACGTGCTCGGCGAACACCGGGCCCAGCCGCGGCTCCTCGCGCACGCGTGCGTAGAAGGTATGCACGAGGCGCGTGACCTCGTCCTCGCTGCACAGGCTCGGCGAGGCCACGGGAAGCGGCAGGGGAACGGTGGCGGTCATGCGGGCTCCACGGAACGGACCGGCAGTATCCCACCGGCTGGCCGAACGCACGCTTGATCCTGATCAAGGCCGCGCCGGCAGGCCCTTCCTACAGTGCAGGCTCCGAGCCAGCCAGCCGTGCGCCATGCCCCCACCCTCCTCCATCGCAACCGAGCGACGCCTGCAGGCATGGGGCGGCGTGCTGTGGCCCAGCTTCCTCGTCGCCTGCCTGGCCACCCTGCTGCTGTTCGCCTTCGTCGATCCGCTGCAGCTGGCCCGCGCCGGCGCGCCGGGCCATGCGCCGAGCCGGGAGCTGGCCTGTACGCTGGGCTTCTTCGCGGTGTGGGCCATCACCGCGGCCTCCAGCGCCCTCACCTTGTGCCTGGTGCGCCCGCGCGCGCCGGCAGACGATGACGAGCCGCTGGGATGACCGCTGTGCGCCCGTGGCTGCCCCGCGCCGTGCCGCTCGCCCTGCTGCTGGCGTTCCATGCGCTGCCCTGGCTGCGCTGGGACGGCCGTCAGGCCGTGCTGCTGGACCTGGCCAACCGCCGGCTGGATCTGTTCGGCCTGACCCTGGGCCCAGGCGATCCGGGGACGGTGCTGGTACTGCTGGCGATCGCGGTCACCGCGCTGGCGCTGCTCACCCACCTGGCCGGCCGGGTGTGGTGCGGCCATGCGTGCCCGCAGACGCTGTGGAGCGGCGCGTTCGGTACTGTGGCGGCCGCCACCCGCCGCTGGCTGCGCCCGGGATGGCGGCAGCAGGCGGTGCAGCACCTGCTGTGGGCCGGACTGGCGGTGTGGACCGGCATCAGTTTCGTCGGCCTGTTCTCCCCCATCGACAGCCTGCTGGCGCGCGCCGCGCATGCGGGCTGGAGTGGCTGGGAACTGTTCTGGGTCGTGTTCTACGCCGCCGCCACATGGGGCAATGCGGGCCTGCTGCGCCAGCAGGTGTGTCGCACCCTGTGCCCGTTCGCACGCCTGCAGCCGCTGCTGCATGACGACCACACCCCGCGCATGCGCTACCTGGCCCCGGTGGGCGAACCACGCGGCGCACGGCCGGCGGGTCTGGGCGGCATCCACGCGCGTGGGCGGGGCCTGCTGGATGCCGCCACCGCGCAGGACTACGTCTTCCGCGCGGCGCATCCGGCACTCAGCGGCGGGCGCGCGCGGTTCAGTGCGGACCGGCTGGGCGACTGTATCGACTGTGGTGCGTG